>Ga0335075_10007347_pt1 | contig 16943 bp, 14 predicted proteins | sample Lox_Sample_24_FD_206723 | JGI IMG/M metagenome (GOLD analysis project Ga0335075, IMG submission 206723) | Soil microbial communities from Loxahatchee National Wildlife Refuge, Florida, United States - Lox_Sample_2.4 | ecosystem: Environmental > Terrestrial > Soil > Wetlands | place: USA...
GCCGAGAGCGTTTTGCCGGATGACGGCGAGGATGCGGTCGAAGGCCTTCCAGGAACGTTGTTCGCCTGCGACGACGAATTTTTCCAAAGGCGGCGTGGGTGATTTCGCGACGACGGTAAGGGCGGCGATCTCATCCTGATAGCGCAGGCGGCGCTGGTAGAAATCAGCGAGGTCGAACTCGGCGGCGATGCGGTCGGGAGCGTGCCCGGTCCATGCTTTCCAGTCGGATTCGGCGGAGGTGAAGTCGAGAGCCTGCTCGTCCTGCAGGGCGCGCAGTGAATAGAGGGCGCCATCCTGATCGCCAGCTTTGATCAGGTCGGTGAGCTGCGGGCGGGATTCGGCGGGCGGGCGCAGGTAGAGGACGTCGCCGGTGGGCAGGGTCATGAGGCGATAGAGGGCGGACTCGATGCTGGAGCCGCTCTCGGTATTGGTAAACCACTCGGGGAGGTTGCTGTACGCGGCGAGAGCTGCGCGGAGCGTGGCCACGCGAGGGATGCGCAGGGCAAGCATTGCCGTGGCAGCGATGGCGAGGACCGCACCGATAAGCAGGGGTCTAAGCAGGGGTCTGACGGGGCGGTTAAGGTACGACTTCAATTCGCACCTCCTGAGTGCCGAGGTTGTGGGCGATGTCCTCGGCGGTGACGGTGAGCGTGTAGGTGCCGGCGGGCATGTCTGACGGAACGATCAGTTGGCCGGTGCTGGCGGCGGCGGAGGTATTCCAGCGAAGGCTGACCGGCGCGAGGCCTTCGAGGCGGGCGCTGAGAGTGCGCGTGGTCTGTGAGGCGAAGACGCGAAGGGGGATGGTGTCTCCCCGATGGAAGCGGTTGCGGTCGAGGCGCACGTGGACGGTGGGCGGTGTGCTAGCGATCACGAAGGTCTTGGATTCGCGATAGGCATGGCCAGCCTTGTCGCGCAGGATGAGACGCACGGTGTAGACGCCGTCCTGCATGTCGGTTGGAGCGAGGAAGCGCGTCTGCCAGACATCGTCATCGGGAAGATAGCGGAGAGGCTTGGTGAGACCGAATGGGAAAAGCGCGATGACGGAGATGATGGAGGGGTCGGTCTTGACGCGGAGTACGGGATCGCCAGGGCGGATGACACGCGGACGGAGGAGCGCGCGGGGTACGGCGAGGAACGATGTGTAAGGCGTGACGAATTTGTACTTGCGTGCGAGGCGGATGATTTCATCGACGGCGCCCTGGGTTTCGCCATCGCGCTCGATCTGCTCGAGCAGGGCCTGCACGCGCGCCTGGGCCCAGAGGCGGGGCAGTTCGACGTGTTCGAGGGATTCTGCGGGGAGGTTGATTTTGGTCTGGAGGTCGAAGGCAGCGCCGTCGTTAACGCCGTGGAGGGTCATGGCGACGTTTTGCTTCGGCTTCTGATATTGGCCGACCCACGAGGCCATGGAGCCGGAGAAGGTCGTGTCGTCGAGAGGATAGACGAGCTGGACGGCGTCGGAGGGAGCATCGAAGCGAATTTGGCTGACAGGACTCTGACTGATCTTCGAGATAAAGGCGTCGAGCTTGTAATCAATGGGCTCGGTCGAGAGGACAGACTCGAAGATGCCGCGGTTGCGGGCGAGCATACGCAGGAGGGGCAGGTTGGCGTCGTCTCCTATGGCGAAGATGTCGGTGCGGGGGCGGCGATCGGGTGGGAGGGCGTTCCAACGCGCGGCGTACCAGGCGCTGAGCTTGCCGCTCTGGATGAGGCCGTGGTCGGCTCCGCCGTCGGAGAGAAGGACGAGGGTTGAATCGGGCTGGGTGCATTGCGCGAGGCCGGCATCGAGGGCGTGCTGAAGATCTGTTCCGCCGCGAAGGTGGCTGACGCGCACGAATTCGATGGCTTTGGCGATGTAGGGTTTGTCGGCGGTGACAGGAGCGGGGGCGAAGGACGCCGCCTGGGTGTTGAAGAGGATGAGGTTGAAGTGATCCTGCGGGCCGAGGGCGTTCAGGAGCTTCGCCATTGCTGCGTAGCTGCGCTCGAGTTTGTCCCACTGCATGGAAAGCGATGTGTCGAAGAGGACGATGATGTTGTTGGGCTTGTTTGTAACTGCGATTGTGGCGGATGGATTTCCGATGACAGCGGAGGCTTCGAAGAAACCGGGCTCGTCGCGAGTACGGACCGGAGACATCTCGTCAGGAGCGGGCTGGTCGCCATTGGGGTTACGGTAAGTAAGGACGTCGAGCTGGTTTGTGCTGGCGGGATCGATGCTCCAGGTGGCGGCAAGGTCTTCGGTCAGGCTGACGTTGGTTGCGTCATAGTCGCCCATGACGGTGTGGGCGTCCTGCGAGGCGATCTTGAGCGGGAATAGCTTGCTCTGCTGGGTGAAGTTCTGGATGACCTGGGCGGAGTGGAGTTCGAAGTGGATATGCAGGCGGCCGGCAGACTGCGCCTGGTAGGCGTCGGGATGGAGCGGGAGGACAAAGTAAGACTTCAGGCTTTCGACGGGGATGGTCTGGTGGTACTCGATCTCGAGACGCTTGGTGCCATAAGGCTGGATGGGCACGATGCGGGCGCTGAAGGCGGAATTGCGGCGGGCGTCTTCGACGCTGCGCTCACCCTGTTCGAGAAGGCCGGGGTCGATGGCCTGCGATTTGAGGTCGGCGTAGATTTCTTCAGCGCGCTTGCGTTCGAGGATGACGGCGGGGATGCGGACGGGGCCGTCCCAGACGGCGAAATCGGATACGGTGGTGCGGCTGGGAAGCGCAAAGATGTAATTCCCTTCCTCGATGGACGCGGTGTGGTTGAGGAAGATCTGGCGCACCCAGACGCGCGCGTCTCCGTTGTCGATGCGGACGTCGATGTTCATTTCGGCGAGCGAGAGCACGGATGGGTCGGGCTGCGTTTTGTCGCGCGGGATGAGAACGCCGGTGTCGGCAAAAGCGCGTTGCGAGGCTGCCAGGTTGGCGAAGAGCAGGCCGGCAAGCAACGCCATGAGCAGGAGCGGAGAGCGTTTCATTCGTCGAGTCGATCTTCGGGGATTTTTACGAGCCCGTTGTCCGTGCCGATGTAGAGAGTTCCACCGCTGGAGGCGAAGGCGGTGACGTTGAGCGAGGGTAAGCCGGTAGAGATGGTTCGCCAGCGGGAGGTTCTGCGGTTGTAGACCAGGAGTCCGCTGCCGAGGGTTCCGGCGAGGACGTGGTCCTGTGTGACCAGCATGGCGTTGGGGTTGACCTCGACACCGGCGATAGTGGCCTCGGTGGGCTCGAAGTGATTGTCGGAGCCGAGGTGCTCGACACCGGCTCCGTAGGTGCCGATGAACCAGGCGTCATCGATGGGGACGACGGCGGTGATCCAGTTGTGGCGGAGGGCGGAAGTGGCAGTGGTGAGATTACGAGTGACGTTGTCGGTGTCGAGGATGGAAAGGCCGCCGAGGGTACCGGCGAGGAGGCGGTCGCCGCGCGTGCCGAGAGCGTAGACGTGGTTGTTAACGAGACCCTGGAAGGCATAGAGGCTGTGCGCGCCGGTCGAGTCGATGAAGGTGAGGCCGGCGGGCGTGGCGAGGGCTGTTCCTCCGCGATAAAGAGCGACGTCGGTGACGTGCTCGGCGATGAGGCCGTCGGCGCGGCTCATGACGGTGCGCTCGCGTCCATCGGGATCAAAGACGGCGAGACCGTTAGCAGTAGCGACGTCGATGATGTGGCGAGCCGCGTCGGGCAGGATACGGTTGATGCAGTAGACGTGGCTGTTTTCGACGTGAGTGGCGTGGTCAAGCGAGGGTGAGACTATGTCGAGGCCGCGGTCGAAATAACCGACCCACAGGCGTCCGGCGGGGTCAACGGCGAGGGCGGAGATGTTGCGATCGGTGAGCATGGACGGCGAAGAGGCGAGGTCTTTGCGCCAGCCGGCGCTTTCGGCGGAACGCTGGTAAAGACCGTTCTGGCCGACGGCGTAGAGGGTGTCTCCGGAGGGAAAGATCTGCAAGATTGAGCTGGCGGATTCGCCGGAAGTAGATTCGGCGGCGATCGGCGCGGCTCCTATGGGGCCTTCTCTCGGTCGCGGAGACCGGCTTGCGGTTGCGAGCGGCAGGGTCAGGATGCCCTCATCAATTGTCCCGATGGTGAGGTCTTTGCCGTCGCGGTAGACAGATTGGGCAAAGACTCCTTTGGCGAGGACGCGCTGAATGCGGGATGTGGCGATCTCGGCGACGCCGACGGGAGTGGCGACGTAGGCGGCGCCTTCGCCGAGAGCGATCGCGTTGACGTGCGGGTCGGGCAGTCCGGCGGCTTCATCGATCCGGGTGGTTTCGCCTCCCTGCCAGTGGAAGAGACCGTGGTTGAAGGTGCCGATCCATAGGTCGGACTCGGAGCCGGCGAGAGCAGTGATGTTGAGGTCTTTGAGCGTGGGGTGGAAGTAGCGGATGCGTTTGCCATCGTAGACGAGCAGGCCGCGCCGGGGAGTACCGATGAGGAGGCGTCCAGAGGCGAGAGGAAGCAGAGCGGTGACGGTGTTGGCGGCCGGATCGAGTTGGTCATGACCGGCGGCATCGAGGGCGGTGATCTGGCGGAATTGTGCGCCGTTAAAGGCGAGGACTCCAGCGCCGGAGGTGGCGATGAGCAGCTCGGGCTGGCGAGAGTCGCTGAGAGTTCCGGTAACGAGGGTGACGAGCGGCGCGATGGGAAGCTGCCGGCCGACGCGGTAGACGTGGAGGAGCTCGCCAGAGGCTGAGTATTCGTAGAGGCCGGATGGTCCGCAGAGATAGAGCTTGCCCTGATAGGTCACGCCCGCGGAGAAGACGGCGGGGGCGGCGACCCAGTCGAAACGGGAACCGGAGGTGAGGTTGACGGGGCGGACGTCGACGGTGAAGTTCTCTTCGGCGTCGATGGCGGCGGAGGTCTGGCGGAGTACGCGGTGGACACGCCAGGCGACGACAAGCGCGGTTCCAAGGCAAAGTGGGGCTCCCGCGATCAGGACAACCGCTACAAACCGCCATCGGGGTGTCATCTGGGTGTCATGTGCCGGTCGCGAGACCGCCGGGAAATCCAACGATAGCGCAGAATGCAATCCATGAAAAGTACGTGGCGGGAAGGCGCGTCAACACAAGGGTCGGGGCGATGGTAACGCTATCCTGACGATGCCCGCGGCATATTGCCACGAGCATCGTCAAAGGGAGGGATCGAGTGAGATATCAGAAGCACGGCGGAACCGGCTTTCCCGTGTTCTCAGCTTTCACGCAGCGCCTGCATCGGGTCGATCTTTGCCGCGCGCCGGGCCGGGAGGAGCGAAGCGGCCAGCGCCAGCAGCATGACAAAAACTGCGGCCAGCGCCAGCACCAGGGGATCCAAGGCACTCACGCCGAAGAGGAACGAATGCAGCAGGCGCGAGCAGGCAGCGGCGATGGCCAGCCCGATGGCGCATCCGACCAGGGCCAGCCTGGCTCCGGAGGCCATGATCAGTCCGATGATGCCGGAGCGCTGCGAGCCGAGGGCCATACGGATGGCCATCTCCTGCACGCGCAGCGCAACGGAAAAGGCGATAACGCTGTAGATGCCAAGAACGGCCAGCAGCACGGCGGCAGCGGCGAAGGAGGAAATCAGCGCGGTGTTGAAGCGGCGGGGCGCTTCGCTATCGGAGATCGCGTGCTCCATGGTCTGTATCTGGGTCAGAGCAAGCTGGGCATCCATCGAACGCACCGTGGCGCGCAGAGCATTCTCCATCGCCTGGGGCACCATTGCGGTGCGGATGGCGATGAATCCACCATTTCCGTAGAGACTGCCGGGAGCGGCCAGCGCTCCGGCGAGCCCGTTTGTCTGTTCGAGAGGGTAATAAAACTGCTGTTTGGCGGGCAGATCCGGCGAGTTCTCGGCCACGTCGGCGACCTCACCGACAACGACCACCCAGGGGGTCTGCATCTTCTCCGTGCCGATGCGCAGGCGCTTGCCGATGGGGTCCTGGCCGGGCCACGACTGCTGGGCGAGTTTGTGGTTCACGATCGCCACTAACTGTGATCCTTCTTTATCCGCGGGTGTGAAGATGCGTCCGCGCAGGAGGGGGATCCCCATCGCGGTGAAGTAGTCGCCATAGACCGCAACGGGGGTCGCCAGATCCAGTTCGCCTGGTTTCGAGGCGGTGTAGCCCTCGGCGAGAAAGGCACTGTTGGAATTGTTGCCGGATGCGGGCAGAAACGAAGTCAGCCCGGCGTACTTTGCCCCGGGCAGAGCCGATAGCCTGCGCTGCAGCTCCTCGTTGAAGCTGTTGATCGCCGATTGCGTCGCATATTGCTTCTGGGGCAGGTTGTAGGAGGCGACCAGAGTGTGGTCGGGCCGGTAACCCAAGTCGACTTCGCGCATCTTCTCGAAGCTGCGCAGCAGCAGCCCGGATGCTGCGAGCAGCACGAGGGCAATGGCAATCTCCGTCACGACCAGCGCTGAGCGCAGCCGTGCGTGCCCCCCGCCTGAGGTTCCGGTGCGGCCGCCTTCTTTCAAGGTTTCATTGACATTTGTACGGATTGCCGCGAAGGCGGGCGCCAGCCCGCAGATCGCACCGGTCAATACTGCCAGCCCCAAAGCAAAGGCCACCACGACCCAGTCAATCCCGATTTCATCGATGCGCGGCAGGGTTTCGGGGAGAAAGCTAATTCCAACGCGCAACGCGATCGCAGCCAGCACCAGCCCGAGCACTCCGCCGGTCACGCTAAGCACAAGGCTCTCGAGCACCGCCTGCCGCAGGAGCGTCGAGGCCCGCGCCCCCAGCGCGAGGCGGACGGCCACTTCTCTGCGGCGCCGGATTGCCCGCACCAGCAGCAGCCCGGCCAGATTAGCGCAGGCGATCAGCAGCACTACGACGACGGCGAGAAAGAGCGTGCGCACGAGCGGACGCGCGTCCTCCACGGTTTCATCCTGCAGGGGCCGGATTACGGGATGGATGCTGAAGCCGGCCATGAATGCCGGGTAGTTGCGCACCGTCTGCGCGGCGACGCTACCGGCGTCGCTCAGGGCTTCGGCCCTGGTCACTCCCGGTTTGAGGCGGCCGACCATCTGATAGCTCCAGTTGGCGGCGCTGCTGGGGGCAAGCTCTTGCTCGCTGAAGCTCATCGGGACCCACAGCTCGGCCTGGTTCAGATGCCCGGGCACAAGTGGGAACTCAAAATTGCGCGGCATAACGCCTACGACCACGTATGGCTTGCGGTCGAGCAGGATCTTCTGCCCGACGATGTTGGGGTCGCCGTGAAAGCGGTTCTGCCAGGCAGCGTAGCTGAGCACCGCGACCAGTTGCTTCTGTTCATCCTCCTGCGCCGTGAAGAAACGCCCGAGCAATGGATTCACGCCCAGCGCTGGAAAGACTCCGGCCGTCATGCGCGTCGCGTTGATCTGCGCCGGCTCACCGATCCCGGAGAGCTCGTATCCCGACGGCTGATATCCGCCGAGGCTGGCGAAGGTGTGGGTATCGCGCGTGTAATTGCGGATGTCGGGAACTGTGACGCCCGCTTCGCCGCTGCCGCCGACATCCGCACCCTGGAGGATGTCCGCCAGTACCATCACCCGGTCGGGTTGGGGGAACGGCAAAGGACGGAGCAGCACTCCCTCGACGATCGAGAAGATTGCAGTTGTTGCTCCGATTCCCAACGCCAGCATGAGCACGGCTGTCGCAGCGAACCCCGGCGACTTCAACAAATGACGAACGGCAATCTTCAGGTCGCGAAGAAGAGACATGCAGGCTCCTTGGTAGAAGTGGTCTTAGAGCTTAGAGGAAGTAGCAATTCCCTCTCCATACTACGAATCGGCGCAAATCACGGTTCCATCGATGCATGGCGCTCCGCGGGCGACTGCCAACCGAGAGGCACCATCCGCGAACGGACGCGGGATGTCCGCAAACGGACAGCCGCGGCGAATGGCGTCTACACCGCGCGAACCGGCAGCGCCTCCACGCTTGTCCCTGTCGCGCGAAAGACCGCATTCGCGATCGCCGGCGCAATCGCGATGATCGGAGTCTCGCCGGCACCAGCTGAAGGCAGATCAATGCGATCGATGAGATGGATCTCCATCTCCGGCACATCGTCGTAGCGCGGCACCAGATACCTGCCGAAGGAGTCGTTGAGTATTTTTCCGTTTTCGAACTGAATTTCTTCCCTCAGGGCCGCACCCAGACCCATGACTACGGCACCCTGCACCTGCGAGAGGAGATTCGCGGGATTCACGATCGCGCCGCATTCGTAGGCCTGGCAGATACGGTTCACCCTGAGCTTTCGGCGATCGCGATCGATGGCCACTTCGACGCAGGCCGCAACGTAGGAGCCTTTCTCGACGCCACATGCCAGACCCACTCCCACGTCGGCGCTCTTCTGCTTCATGCGCTCCGTCCAGCGAAATTCGGTCGCGGCTTTCTCCAGCACCGCGCGCAGCCGTGAGTCTTCGAGGTGGACGAGGCGGAAGTCCAGTGGATCGACACCGGCAGCAGCAGCCAGCTCGTCCATGAAGACTTCGCGGGCAAAGTTGTTTGCGGTTGCAGCCAGCCCGCGATACGAGCCGTGGCGCAGAGGCGGCTTCGATGGTATGAATCGGCAATCCTTTTTCGCGATGGAATAGGACGAATCCACGGCATTCGGGCCCGAATTGATGTTGACGAAGTGCCAGGTTGCGATTCTCCCCCGCGTATTGAGGCTGGCTTCGGCAACGATGACGGCGGCGGGACGGAAGTATGCCCAGGTGAACTCTTCTTCGCGCGACCAGCGCAGGGAGACGGGCTTGCCGGCAGCTTTCGCGAGGCGAGCTGCCTCGACTGCGCATTCGCCGGTATGCTTGCCACCGAAGCCACCGCCAAAATCGGGAATGACGACGCGGACGCTTTCTTCCGGCAAATGGAAGGCGCGTGCCAGCTCGTTTGATACGCCGAAGGGATTCTGCGAGGCCGTCCAGACGGTCAGCTTGCCGTCATTCCATTCGGCCACTGCGGCTCGCGGTTCGAGGGGAGCATGCTGGATGTAGGGCACGTAGTAGGTCCGGCGGAGCGCCTTCGCTCCGGCGAGCTCGCCGGCGTAGGGGTTTTGCGGCGGGCCGCCTTCGGCGTTCTGCAGGAGGTATCGGGGCAGGTCCTTGCTCGATGGCTGCGCGTCCGGGGGGGTCTCCCACTTTGCCGTCTTCGCCAGGGCCGCGAGCGCGTCAAGCGCGAGCGAGCTGTTACGAGCGCACACGCCGATGAATTGATCCTCATGAATGACGAGGACATCTTTCATGGCCTGCGCAGAGGATGCGTCGATCGAAAGCAGCTTTGCGCCGTAGCATGGCGGCCGCAGAATCTTTCCGTAGAGCATTCCCGGGCGCGTTATATCTGACGGAAACCGGCGCGCGCCGGTGACGATCTCGGGTGCGTTGGGGCGCAGCACCGGAGTGCCCATCACCCGCCACTGCTTCACTGGGGTAAGTTCGATCCCTGAGGGAATAGCCTGTTCAAACTCCTTCGCCAGATCGGCCCTCCGGGCGAGGTCGGCGTAGGAGAGCACCCGGCGAGTTGTTGCGTGAACGATGCGGCCGTCGCGCACCTCGAGCGCCGCAGGCTCCACCTGCCACTGGGAGCAGGCCAAACCCACCAACAGATTCCGAGCGGCAGCGGCGCCCTGTCTGACTGCGGGGACGGTGCGGGGGGTGGTACCGCTTCCCGCAGTCATGCCGTCATCCGGTACGAGGCTGGTGTCGGCCAGGATCATCTGCACCTGTGCCGGCGCAACACGCAGCTCTTCCGCCGCTGCCTGGGTGAGCTCCGCACGCGCACCCTGGCCACCCTCGACTTTGCCGGCCATCACGGTGATCGATCCGTCGGCGCCGAGATGGATGCGCGCGGCAAGATTGCTGGCTCCGGCGCCGAGGAATCCGCCGCGGCTGCGCTGTCCGCTCTCCTGGGCGGGTGCCTTGCCATTCAGGCCTACGGCGAGCATCAGGCCTCCGCCGAGGAGTTTGGTGAAGGCGCGGCGGCTGAGACCGAAGTCGTAACCGAAGGTCTCTTGCGTGCCGAATTCGACCAACTCGTTCGCGGTCTTCACGCGCGCCTCTTTTCGATCTGGGTCAGGCTGACGACACGCTGCACGGCTGCACGGTATTTCACGTAACTCCCGCAGCGGCAAATATGCCTCTGGAGCTCAGCGAAGAGCTCGGCTTCACCTGCTCCGGGATTCATCTTCATGACGCCAGCAGCGCCCATGATCATGCCCGCTGTGCAGTATCCGCATTGAAATGCGCCTTCGGCGAGAAATGCCTCCTGCACGGGATGCAGCCTGCCGTCTTGCGCGAGGCCTTCAATGGTGAGAACTGTCTGGCCGGCAACGGCACCCAGTGGCGTAATACAGGAGGGCGCCGGCTGCCCGTTGATCAGGACGGTGCAGGCGCGGCAAGCTCCTTCACCGCATCCGAATTTCGTTCCTGTGAGGTGGAGATCTTCGCGCAGAACTTCGAGCAGAGGCCGATCCTCATCGGTGGCGATGCTCCGCGATTTTCCGTTCAGCGTGAAGGCAATCGTGGCATCCATAAAGAAACCTGCGAAGAACTGACGCCCTAACAACACAATGAACCCGGCTGCGCCGGAGGTCAACGATCCTGCGCGCGCCCGCAAGAGCCCGGCCCTAGTACAATCCCCCCATGAAGTTAGCTGAACTGGCCCTGGCGCTGGGCGCGGAGGTTCACGGGGACGCGGACGCGGAGATCAGCGGAGTTGCCGGCCTGGAAGAAGCCGGTCCGGAAGATGTAACCTTCGTTGCCAATCCCCGCTACTCGGCGCTCGCGCGCACGACGAATGCCGCCGCCGTTCTGGTTACACCGGATTTTCCCGAGATCGCGACGCCCACGCTGCGCACTGCGAATCCGTATCTCGCCTTTGCCAAGGCGGTGCAGCTTTTCTATCGCGAGCCGGTGTATGCGCCGGGAGTCCACCCGACTGCGGTGATTCATCCGACGGCGCGAATTGGACGCGAGGCGCATGTGGGAGCCTTTGCGGTGATCAGCGAGGGTGTGATCATCGGAGCTCACGCTACCCTGTTGCCACATGTGGTGATTTATCCGCACGCCAGCATCGGAGACCACTTTTATGCGCATGCGCATTCGGTAGTTCGGGAGTACTGCCGCATAGGGGACAATGTCGTGCTGCAGAACGGCGCGATTGTCGGTTGCGACGGCTTCGGATTTGCAAAGGACGACGCCGGGATCTGGCACAAGATTGTCCAGTCGGGGCCAACGATCATCGAGGACAATGTTGAAATCCAGGCCAACTCAACTGTCGATCGCGCCAGCGTGGGAGAAACCCGGATCGGCGACGGGGTGAAAATCGATAACCTTGTCCAGGTGGGGCACGGGTCGAAAGTGGGGGCCAACACGCTGCTTTGTGCGCAGGTTGGGCTTGCCGGATCCTCGGAGATCGGCGAGAACTGCATCCTCGCCGGCCAGGTGGGTATTGCCGGGCATTGCAAGCTGGGCGACGGGGTGATCATGACGGCGCAGTCGGGAGTCTCGCATGACGTTGCGGCGGGCAAAGTCATGAGCGGGTCGCCTGCCTTCGACAACCGGCAGTGGCTGAAGTCGACGGCGATTTTCAGCCGGTTACCGGATCTGATCCGGCAGCTGCAGCGCAAGCAAAAATCCGAAACTTAGGGCAGGTTTTCTGCTTAAACAGATCACCGCCCGCTTATTCTGCATCTAAAGAGTTTTATGCCGAAAGAGAAAGAAACCGAAGGCCGCGGCGGAACGCAGACCGCACTTGCCGAGCCCATCCGTGTGTTGCTGCTCGACGATCAGGTAGACAATCTTCTCCTGAGCTCCACGATTCTGCGCAAGCACGGATACCTCTCGGAGACGGCGTCGTCGATTGAGGAAGCGCTGACTCATTTGGACGACATCGATATCGCGGTGCTCGATTATCATCTCGGAGCGGGAAAGTTCGGGACAGAAGTTGCGGCAAAGCTCCGCGAGCGCCGGCCCGAAGTTCCGATCATTATTCTCTCGGCCACTCTCGAGCACCGCTTCGGGGGAGTGGAGGACATGCACCTGCTCAAGGGCTACAGTTCGGTCGATGACCTAGTGAATGCCCTGCGCTCGTTTGAAGCCAAACTGCGCGGCAAGCCGGTGGTCGTCGACGCCCGCGACTTTTTCTATTCGCGGATCAACATGGCGATGGGCGACGACGTGGTTGTGGAGATTCTGGATGGCGAGGGCAACTGGCAGTACGTGAATGAGGTCTGCGCCAAGCTTCTCGAACGCCCTCGCGACTGGTTCCCGGGGCGCAATATGTTCGAAGAAATGCCGGAACTGGCCGTCGACTGGCGGGAGATTCTTCATACCGTGGCTGAAACGCGCGAAACCTATATTGACCGCACATATCGCGGCCTGCTTAACCTGCCGCGCAAGGGCGAAGAATGGGTTTGGAATGTCCTCGCCTTCCCCATTACGCTGCACACTCGCGCTACCGGGGTGGTGCTCTCAGCGCGGATTCTTGAGCGCAAGACAACGTTGTGAGCACGAAGGCCGGCCTGCGACGCATCCCGATAGTGAGAGAGGCCGCTCTTTTCGCGGGACTGCTTGCATCTTTCTGCCTGATTGCGTGCCGCTCGGCTTACGTTGACACCACAATCGAGAACAACGGCCCTGCTCCGATACACCTCATCGAGGTCGATTATCCGAGTGCGAGCTTCGGTACACAGTCGATCGATGCCCACGCTTCCTACCACTACAGGTTCAAGATCCAGGGGGCAGGTCCCGTCACGGTGTCGTGGACCGATGCTGCCGGCAAGCCCCACACCGCCGCCGGGCCTACTCTCAAGGAGGGCCAGCAGGGCGAATTAAGGATCAGCGTCAATGCTGCGGGAAGCATAAGCTGGGGCGGTCATCTTTCCAGCGAAAAGTAGTCGAAAGGCAGGAACGAAATCCTTCACCGCCTGTTGCGGCCGCCGTATACTTTGGCGTACCCGCCGCATCTCCTGCGCGCTTGACGAAAGGCTGCTCCCATGGCCATACTCCCGCAAATCAAGCACATCATCGCCGTCATGCTGGAAAACCGGTCGTTCGATAACATCTGCGGATGGCTCTACAAGCCCGGGGTCGCGCCGGCACAGCCGAGCCAGTTTCTGCCGGCGTCGAGTCCGCAGCAGTTCGACGGCCTCAAGTCGACTTTCTTCAATCCGGTGACACGGGACTACTTTACGAATCCGTCGAGTCCTACGTACCCGGTCTTCGACAAGGCCACCGCGACGAATATTCCGGTGCTCGATCCGCTCGAGGACATTTTGAATGTCAACGTGCAGCTCTTCGGGCCTGAGTCTGACAATCCGAACCCGAACCCGAAGTTTCCCAACATGGGGTTCGTCATTGACTATGCGGAGTCAATCAAGGACGCAGGGCTGACCAATATTCCGGTCGAGATCATGGAGCCGTTCAGCAGCGACCAATTGCCGGTCATCTCGCACCTGGCGTGGAACTACGCGGTCTGCGATGCGTGGTTTTCGTCCGTGCCCAGCGACACCTGGCCGAATCGTTGCTTCTTCCATGCGGGAACGTCGAACGGGAACGCGGTGAACGGAAAAATTCCCAATCCGTTCGATTGGAATGCTCGCAACATTTTCAATGTTCTGGATGACATGGGCGCCGACTGGCGGGTCTATCACGACACGGTCCTCGTGCCTTCGCTCACGCTGCTGATGTTTCCGAACCTCTGGCCGCATGCTCTGAGCCGCTTCAGCGGCTTCGACCGCTTCAAGAGCGACTGCTCCGCGGGGACGCTGCCGCAGTATTCTTTCCTCGAGCCGAGCTTTCTGGTGAATCCCAACGACGAGCATCCTCCGCATGACGTGATTGCCGGCGAGCAGTTCCTGTATGACATCTGGCAGGCGGTGAGCAAGTCTCCGGCATGGCCAGAGACGCTGCTGATGATCACCTATGACGAGCACGGAGGAACTTACGACCACGTCTTTCCACCGTTTAACGCGAAGCCTCCGGATAACAAGCAGGCCGGACCGCCATATAACTTCGCCTTCGACCGCTTCGGGGTGCGCGTGCCTGCGGTGCTGGTATCGCCGTGGATTCAGGCCGGCACGGTCTTTCGCTCGCCCGGTACCACGCCGTACGATCACACATCGATGCTGGCCACGCTGCGCGACTGGCTCTCGATTCCGCAAGAAAAGATGCTCACCAGCGCCCGCGTGGCTGCGGCGCCCACGCTCGAGCAGGTGTTGACGCTCACGAATGCACGCAGGGATATGCCGGTCATTCCGGCGCCGGCCGGCGAGATCAAGGCTACGGCGACCTTCAAGGATCCAACTCCGATCCAGGAGAGCCTGGTATCGGCTCGCGCTGTGCAGCAGGGCAAAGATCCGGCGGCGGTTCTGAGCACGATCCGGACCCGCCAGGATGCGATTGATTACTTCGCATCGAATCCCGCGACGACACCATCGGCGACGACACCAGGGGCGGGCGTGTGAAGGGCTTTCTACGCTCGTTGCTGACCTGTAACCTGGCGTTGACTTGGCTTTAACCATCAATTAGGCTTCCTGCGACTTCAAAAGGTTCCGTGCTGAGCCCCAAATCTGATGGGAACCTCAAGAGCTAAATCAGTTCGATGAACTGTGAGGTGGCACATGGCTTTTTGTGGCAAGTGTGGATCGTCGATTCAGGAAGGAGCGCCCTTCTGCCCGCAGTGCGGTGCTCCCGTCGCCGCTGCGGCAGCCCCCCAGCCCGTGACAATGGCCCCAGTGAGTAGCACAGGACTGCAGGAAAATGTCGCAGGACTGCTGTGCTATCTGCTTGGCTGGCTCACGGGAATCATTTTCCTGCTCATCGATAAGCGGCCCTTCGTGCGCTTCCACGCGGCGCAGTCGATCGTGGTGTTCGGCGTGCTGTTTATCATCCGCATCATCCTGAGCTTTGGCTTCGTCAGCATGGGGATTTACGGATTCGGGCTGTGGGGAATGATTTCACTCCTGGTGAGCCTGATCACGCTTATCGCCTGGGTGGTGCTGATGATTATGGCCTACCAGGGCAAGTGGTTCGAGGTGCCTATCGCCGCACCGATCGCCAAGAATATCGCCGGCAGCACGCGAGCGGCATAAATTCGGGATTCGCGATCTAACCCTCGTTTCCCCAAGAGAAGGAGAATGCTGTGGCAGCTTTTTGCACACGGTGCGGCGCGGCGCTCGCGCCAGGCGTACAGTTTTGCACTTCCTGCGGCACGCCCGCTGGCGCTGTTGCACCTCCGGGAGTTGTCTCCGGCGCCGTCTATGGTCAACCTGGTGCGGCTCCGGTTCAACCGGCGCCGGGTGGCAGCGGTGCGGTCAAGATCATCCTCATCGTGGTGGCAGTAATCGTTGGCCTGGGAATCCTGTCGGGGATGGCTTTCATGTTTGGCGTGTGGCGCTTGTCGCATGCCGTGCACGTCAGCAATAGCGGCGACGTGGTCCTGTCCGCGCCGAACGGAAGCATTTCGACAGGCAGCAGCGGCGTCAGCGCAGCCGACCTCGGGGTGCCGATCTATCCGGGAGCCAGCAGGCAGGCAGGGGGCATGCAGATCAACACCGCTACCGGATCGATGGTGACCGTGGTCTTCTCTACGACCGATCCGATAGACAAGGTTGTCGATTTCTACAAAGGCAAGCTGGGCGATAATGCCTCGGTGATTCAAAGCCCGACAGGAGCGGTGATTTCGGCGGGCGAAAAGAACAAGCAGGGCGTGGTGATCACGGTGGGGACCGATAACTCGAATGGCGGCGCGACGACGATCGCTATCATGCGCACGAAATCGAAATAAGCCCGGCGGCCTCCCAAGGAGGCCACCGCTTGCGATTGCGTTGCTTTACTTCCCGGAGCGCTGCTGCGCGAGCTGCCTGTAGCCTTCCAGCACCTGGCTCCAACCCTGGCTGACGCTTCCAGCGATTTTGAGGCCTTCGGCGTGGCGTTCGAAGTAGCGATGCTCGAACTCGATGAGCGTGGCTGAGTCTCCCACAGGAAGGAAGCGCACCTCTACCTCGCTTGATTTGGTGAGGTCTGGCGAGAACTTCCAGTCGGATTGAAGCCCCCAGGCAAAGACGACTTTATGTGGAGGATCCCAGGCGAGGATGCTGCCCCACTGGCAGGTGCTGCCGTCCTGCCCGATTTCGTACCAGCCTCCGCCGACGCGCGGTTCGATCACGATTTCGACAAAGGGCGAGGAGCTGATGTGATGGGTGGCCGGCCACCATGCCGCCATGTCCGAGGTAAAGAGCTGAAACGCGTCGAGTGGAGCCAGCTCCACCTCAATTGATTTTCGTACGGGCTCGATTGCCACCGTCTCGGTCATTGCCTATTCCCTTCTCTCGTGAAGATTTCTCTGCTGCCGCTTGAAAGGCTTTGAGGTTGCGATCCCATAATTGCTCGAAGTATTTGCGAAGGGCTTCGATGCCTTCGGGCCTGACCTGATACACACGGCGCGTGCCTTCCCGGATATCCGCAACCAATCCCGCCTGCTTGAGCACGCGGAGATGCTGAGAGACGGCTGGCCGGGTAACAGGCAGATGTTCAGCAATCTCACCGACGGAGTGGGGCCGGCTGGCGACGCGCTGGAAGATGGCAAGCCGGGTAGGATCACCGAGGGCTTCGAAGGCCTTTTCAAGGTAAGCCATAACTAACGTTAGTATCTGCTTACCATATTGTCTTTGTCAAGAGAAGGCGTGAAATGTACCTTTCGCATTTTTGCTTTAGACTCGGCTGAGCAATCACTTTTCAGAGGAGAATGTTGTGGCTGAGAACGAAGGTCAGGCGACAGAGGTGAAGATTACGGTGCGTCCAAATGGGCCGCTGCGTGTGGAAGGGACGGTCAGGCTGTTCGACTCGACCGGCGGCGAGTTTGACGTGAAGAGCAAGCCGGCGTTTTCGCTGTGCCGGTGCGGGGCGTCAGCGAATAAGCCATTCTGCGATGGGAGCCACGCAAAGATCGGCTTCGAATCGGTTGTTACGGCGCCACCACCGCCGGCGGAATAACGGCTCTGAGCGGCCGCGTAC
>Ga0335075_10007349_pt1 | contig 16941 bp, 16 predicted proteins | sample Lox_Sample_24_FD_206723 | JGI IMG/M metagenome (GOLD analysis project Ga0335075, IMG submission 206723) | Soil microbial communities from Loxahatchee National Wildlife Refuge, Florida, United States - Lox_Sample_2.4 | ecosystem: Environmental > Terrestrial > Soil > Wetlands | place: USA...
CGTCAGCGCCGCGATCGCGGCCAGCGGGAAGGTCAGCAGCCGGTTCCCGAACTCGATCGCGGTGTTCAGCGAGGTCTGCCCGGCTGAATGAGCGGCCACCACGCTGGTCGTCGTACACCGCGGCCAGCACGAGCGCCCGCACGGACTCCCGGGTCGGAGTCGGCGGCGCGGCGAGGAAACGAGCGGTAACAGTGCGGGCACCGGAATCCCGTGTCGTCATGGCACTCGGGCGGTCCACGCGCTGCCGCTGAACTTCGCCTGGGCGAGGTCGCGGGCGGCGCGCAGTTCGCCGCCGGTGACAGCATCAGGGGTGAGGCCGTAACGGCGGCGGAAATGGCCGGCCAGCGCGTCGATGATCTCGCCCCGCGTCAGCCTGGTCTGCGTGCGCAGCGGGTCGACCCGCTTGGCCGCGCTCACGATCCCCTTGCCTGCCAGCTTCTCCCGCCCGATCCGCAGCACCCGCGTCATCGTGGTCGCGTCGATGTCGTAGGCCATCGTCACGTGGTGCAGCACGGTGCCGGCCAGCCGCTTCTGCGTGGCGCCGCCGATCTTGCCGTGCGCGGAGGCGATGTCGTTCAGCGGCCGGTACCAGGCTGACAGTCCCAGGTCCCCGGTCAGGGCGCCGATCACCCAGTCGTCAAGGTAGGCGTAGGACTCGGCGTACGACATGCCTGCCACGAGCGATTCCGGCGCGTATAGCGAGTACGTGATCGTGCTGGCAGGCTCGATGAACATCGCGCCACCGCCGCTGATCCGCCGCACCACGGTGATGCCGAGCCGGCTCGCCTCGGCGGTGTCGACCTCGTTGCGCAGCGACTGGAAGCTGCCGATCACGACCGCGGGCGCCGCCCATTCCCAGATCCGCAGCGTCGGCGGGCGGCGGCCGGCCGCGACTTCCCTGGCGAGCACCTCATCCAGCGCCATGTGCAGCGCTGGATCCTGCGGCTCTTCGTGAACGAGCCGCCAGTCGTGGTCGAGCCAGCCGCTGGCGCCGGTCAGCGCTCGCCGGACCGCGGTGGCCATCGCGGCGGCGGTGCACCCGGCCAGCACGGCGTCGCCGCCGAGCGCGGCCGTGACCCGGGCGGTGATCGCGGAGACGTCCTCGCTGGCCGGGAGGCCGGTGAGGGCGGCGCTGAGCCGGCCGAGGGCGTCGTCGGGCTCAAGGAAGAAATCGCCGCTGAGCTGGACTCTGGCCAGCCGCCCGTCGGCCACCTCGACGTCGGCCGCCACCAGTTTGCCGCCGGGCGGCTGGCACTCGCCGTGCATCGTGCTGTGCATGGTCGCTGCTAGGCGCCGGCGCGGCCGATCCGCACGCGCCATATCTCCGGCCCGGCGTCGAGGTACTCCCAGGTGTACTCGCCCGCGTGCTGGGCCTCGAACTGGTAGCGCAGCGGCCGGGGGTCGTGGTCGTTGACCAGCACGAATCCCCCGCCGGGGCGCAGCGCTGCGTAGGCGGTGAAGATCAGCCCGTGGCGCTGCGCGTGGCTGACCCGCCGCACGTCCAGAGCCGGCTCCTTCGCCTCGCCCGGGGAGTCCGCGGTACCCGTCCGGGTCTCACCGCCCGCGGCGCCGGGGCGCCCGATCCGCACCTGCCAGACTTCCGGTCCGCTCTCCAGGTACCGCCAGGTGAACTGGCCGGCGTACTCCGCTTCGAACTGGTAGCCAAGCGGCTTGGGGTCGTGGTCGTTGACGAGCACGAAGCCCGCGCCTGGCGCCAGGTCCCTGTAGGCGCTGAAGATCGTCTCGTGCCGCCCCGCCGGGGCCAGGTCACGGACGTCCAGCAGCGCGTCAGCCTCGCCGTCGGTCCCGGTGGGGCCGTCTGCGACGCGGCGGGTGAGGCCGTGCAGCGCGGCAGTCACCCGGGCCGCCAGGTCCGGCCGGTCATCACGCAGCGCGGCCCACGCGGACGCGGCGATCCTGCAGGCACGATCCGCTTCCCCGGCACGGGCCAGCGCCGCCGCGGCCTGCACCAGCAGGGACACCACCGCGCCCAGTGAGTCCTCCCCCTGACTCGCGGCGGACGCGTCAGGTGCGTGGTCATGCGGCTGCTCGCCCTCGCCACCGTGCATCTGCCCGAGCAGGGCGGCCAGGTCGACGGACTCGGCGCCGAGCAGCGCGGGCAGCAGGACGTCATTCTCCTTGGCCGCGTGCGCGGTGAACAGCCCGGCGATCTGCTGGGCCTGCCCGGCGGCCGCCGCGCCGTCGGTCTGGGCGGCCAGACGAGCGCCCAGTGCCGACAAGGTGACGTGCTCGGCGATCATCTCCCCGATCATGCCCGCCATGTCCGCGTGCGCCACGGCGGCCGGGTAGACAGCCCGCTCCTCCGCCACCGCGTGGGGCAGCACCTCTTCGGCCAGGTAGGCGATGAGAGCGGCCACCTCCGCCCCGTACGGCCGCCCGGCCGCGACGGCGCCGGACACGGCGTCAGCGCGCACGGCGAGCTCCTCGCCGAGCCTCCTGTGATGCTCCAGCATCGCTTCGTACGCCTCAGTTTCGGTGATCGTCATGCCTTGCTCCTTCCGCCGGTTCCACTGACAAGTGCGAATCATCAATCGAATTTGTTTTTATCAAGCTAACTGTGCAAACAACAAGTGGCAGCGGCGGATGTGAGCGAGACGACATCATTGGCCGGGGACGGAGCGACACTAGGCCGCCACCTCGCGCCGCTTCCCAGCCGCCAGCCCGGCCGTACTCCGCCACTTATACACTAAGAGACTTGGTAAAACTAGGCGTTACCAACGGGCACGCTGCCGCGGCATCGTCAGGCCTGGATACCTTGCCGACCCCCGCGCCACGCCATTGAACGGCGACCGGTTTGACAGCACGCCGGTTCCGTTTTTACTATTATTTTAGTAATAAAGTTCAGGAGGATGCCATGACCGAGGTGGACCAGGTGGAGAGGAACGGGCAGCCGCCCGATTCCGCCGGCCTGACCGCAGGGCCTCCGCCGACCCTGGCCGAGGAGCATGTGCTGCTGCTCCGGCAGGTCACGTCGCGCGCTGAGGAGCTGCTGGCCGCGGCCGCGGATGGCCGGTGGCCCGCCGCCGAGCTGGCCGCGCTAGCCGACTACGCCCAAGCCGAGGTGCTGCGTCACGCGTCAGACGAGGAGACGCTGCTGTTTCCCGAGGCTCCGGCCCGGGAAGTGACCGGGCTGGCCAAGGACCATGCCCGGCTGCGAGCCGCCACCGACGTGCTGGCCCGGGCGGCCTCCGGCGAGCAGCCGATGTCTCCCGGGCAGGTCGCTGTCGCTGTCCGCGACTTCGCCACGCAGTTCAGGCGTCACCTGCGAGCCGAGGAGAAGGCGCTGGCGTCGGGTCACGCGTCGCAGGACGTGCCTGGCACCGCCGCGCGTGGCGGGCACCGGCACGAGTGGTACCCGTTCACCGAGGGGTCCGAGGTTTCTCTTGACGCGATCCCGCCGGACCAGGCGGTGCCGGCGGCCGTGGACCGGCTGCTGCGGATGCGCCGCGGCGAGCGGGTCGAGCTCCTGTCCGACACAGACCTAGACCCGGTATGGCAGGAGATCAGCGCACTTAGACCGGGCGGCTACCGGTTCACCGTCCTGCAGGACGGGCCGGCCCGGTGGCGGATGCGGGTCACCCGCCGCAACGGCGGCTGACCCGGGAGAACCACAGCCTACCCCGCGCTCCGTCGCCGTTCCGGGCAGCGCGAACCGTCAGGCATCCATGAATCAAGTGATCAGCAGTCATACCAGGAGGCATCATGGCGATCGCGGTAAGGAAGGCGCAGACCACGTGGGAGGGCCCGCTGGCCAGCGGCACCGGGACGATACGGATGGGCAGCGGCGCGGCCGGCGAGCTGGCCGTCACGTGGGCGTCCAGGACCGCACGGGCGGACGGGAGGACCAGCCCGGAGGAACTCGCGGCCGCGGCGCACTCGGCCTGCTACGCGATGGCGCTGGCGCTGCGGCTCGGCGAGCACAAGGCCGTCCCGGAGCGGCTGGCCATCACCGCCACCGTCACCCTTGACGAAGCCGGCGCGGTCCCCACTATCGTCTCCTCCCACCTGGACGTCACCGCCCGCATCCCAGGACTGGACCCCGCCGCCTTCGACGCCGTGATCGGCGAGGCCAGCGAGCTGTGCCCGGTCTCCCGGCTGTTCGCCGGGGCGAAGATCACCGTCGACGCCACGCTGGAGCCCGCGGCGTGAGCAACGGCACCACGGCGGCGATCACACTGCCGTCGCCCGCCGAAACCACGTTCACGGCCGTGCTGGTGCTCGCGGCGGCCGTCTGGATAGGCGGCCTGGTCGCGATCTTCGTGGTGGCGCGGGTCGCACACTCCACCTTGGGCGCGGCCGAGCGAGTGACGTTCTTCCGCGGGCTGGGCCGCGCGTACGGGCCGGTCGGCGGGGCGGCGCTGGCGATCGCGCTGGCCAGCGGGGCCGTCCTGGCCGCCACTCACCCCTGGGACGGGCAGCTGACCGCCAGCACGGCGATCGCGGCGGGCCTCGTCGCGGTGACCATGGGAGGAATAGCGTAGGCGCGGCGGATGACCCGGCTGCGGCAGGCCGCGCTGCGCGACCCCGGCATTCCCAGGCTGACGGCGAAGGTGCGGCAGGGCGCGCGGAACGCCGCCGCCCTGCGGGCGACGATCGCCGCGCTCAGCCTGGCACTGCTCGCCCTCGGCGCCGTCATCGCCACATGACATCGACTCCTCCCGATGCGCGGAGCGCGGGACCTTGGACCCTGGCGCGGTCATCCGGCCAGGCCCTAACGTGCAGCGTGCTAGCGCCTGCCCTGGTGCCCGCCCGCCAAGCTCCGGGACGGTGGAAGGGAGGCGGCGGAAATTGGGCGCCAACGGCAACCCGGGCGGCGCCGCGGTGATCAGGATCAGGCTGCTCGGCCGGTTCGCGGTGGAGCATGACGGCCGGGAGATCGCGCTCGCGTCGTTCGGCGGCAGGCTGGCCCGCCAGCTCCTGCGCCTGCTCGCGCTGCGGCGTGGGACCCTCGTCCCCAAAGACCTGATCGCCGACGCGCTGTGGCCGGGTAATCCCCCCGCCGATCCGCGGGGAACATCGAGGTCCTGGTCAGCCGGATCCGCCGCGCGATGGGCGACCGGGCACTGGTCCAGACCGGCCCGGGCGGGTACATCCTCGCCGACGGCGACCGCTGCTGGGTCGACACCGAGGAGTTCCTCTCCGCGGTGCGGGCCGGCCAGGCTGCCCTCGCCGCGCGCCCGGCCGACAGCCTCGCCTCGTTCCGCGCCGCGCTCGGCATCTGGCGCGGCGAGCCGCTCCCCGAGGACACGTACGCGGACTGGGCGCAAGCCGACCGCCGGCGTCTTTGGCTGGCGTACCTGGAGGCGCTGGACGGAGCGGCGACGGCCGCGCTGGAGAGCACCGGCGCTGTCGCCTCGGCCTCGGAAGCAGCTTCCTGGGCAGGGGAGGCGGTAGCCGCCGAACCGCTGCGCGAGTCATCGGTGCTGCTGCTGGTCCGCGCGCTTGCGGCCGCGGGGGACCGGGCGGGAGCGCTGGCGGCCTTCGACACCTACCGGGACCGCCTGGCCGCCGAGACCGGGCTGAATCCCACACCGCGGGCCGCAGAGATCCGCCAGCACGTGCTGGCGGGCCAGCCCGCACGCGGTCAGCCGGCTCCCTCCCGCGCGGCGCGGCCGGCCAGACCACGCGTCCCTTCTCCCGGGCGCCGGGATCCGTTTCTCGGCCGGGAGGAAGAGTGCGCGATCATCGCGGCCGCGGCCGCGGGCCGGGGTCCGCGGGCCGTGCTGGTCACCGGTCCGGATGGCATCGGCAAGTCGACGCTGCTGGCGGAGGCGGCGTACCGGGCCGACGTTCCGGTGCTGGCTGTCCAGGCGTTCGCTCCGGACCGGGACGAGGCGTGGTCGCTGGCGGGCCGTCTGCTGCGCCAGGCCATCGTCCCGCAAAGGGACCTGCCGACAGCGATCACCGAGCAGGAAGCCGCCGCGCTGCGCGAGGTGGTGCCCGGCCTGGCGAGGGTGCCGGGCACCGCGGTAAGAGCCCTAGATGAGGAGGATCGCCGCGCCTCCGTCCGGCAAGGCGCGGTCGGCCTCGTGGCGGCGGCAGCCCGGCCGCGCTGCCTGATCGTGGCCGATGACCTGCAGTGGGCCGACCCTGCCAGCCTCACCCTGCTGGGATTGCTGCTGCGCCGCCTGGACGGCGTCAGCATCGCGGCCGCATACGGGACGGACGGCGGCACGGACTTCGACCCCGCAGAGGCGCTCGGGATACCGGGTGACCAGATGACCGGCCTCACGCTCCGGCCGCTGCCGGCCAGGCTCCTGCGGGGCCTGTTCAGCGACCAGCTACTGGCCGAGGCGATCATCAGGCAGGCTGGCCGCGCCCCGTTCACGGTCACCGAAGTCATCGCTGCCCTGGCCCGTCGGGGAGTGATCACCCGCGACGACGACAGCAAGTGGCGCCTGCGACCGGGCCGCGACGCCGAGGAGGCCGCACGAGTCGTGGCCGCGGGAATCGGGCAGGCCGCGGGAGACCGCCTGGCCGGCCTGCCGTCGCGGTGGCGGGACACGCTAGGCCTGATAGCGCTGCTGGGCCGCCCTGCGCCGCCGGCGCTGCTCGCTGCCGCGAGCGGCAGCAGCCAGCGCAGCGTCCTGGACACCCTCGAAGGGCTCGGCAGCGCCGGGCTGGCCCACCCCGGGCCCCGCGGCTGGAGGATCCCCCACGAACTGCTGCGCCAGGCGGTCTCCGCCGCCACTCACCCCGCTCAGGCAGCCCGGTTGCACGCGCTGCTCGCCGAGGCGCTGCGGCAGTGCGACGCTGACCCGGCAGAGACCGCCAGCCACCTGGCCGCCAGCGGCGACAACGACCAGGCCGCAAGCGCGTACGCGTCCGCTGCCCGCCGCCAGCTGGAGCGGATCAGCGACCGTCAGGCCATGCGGCTGGCGGAGAACGGGCTGACGCTCGATCCGCCCGGTCGCACCCGGGGAGCGCTGCTCGAGGTCCGCGGGGAAGCGCGTCGCCGCGCCGGGCAGCTCACCGAGGCCCGCGCCGACTTTACCGCCGCACTCGACAGCCTCGACGATCCCGCGTCCCGGTCCCGGGTGCTGGCACAGCTGGCCATCCTGGACGCCAGGACCGCTGACACAGCCCGCGGCAGCGAGCTTGCCGCACTGGCGATCGCCGAGGCCGGCGACCAGCCCGCCGCCCTGGGCCAGGCCCTGACGGCGGGCGCAATCATCGACCTGGCCGAGGGCAACCTGGCCCGCTCCCGGTGCCGGGCGCGGCGCGCGGCCCGGCTGCTGGAGCAGGCCAGCGACAGCCGCGGCAGCGCCCGGCTGCTGTACTGGCAGGCGATGGAACGCTTCACCGGCGGCCGGCTGCGCGAGGCCGCCGTCCAGCTCGACAGGCTAGCCCACCTGACGGTCATGCCCGGTGAGGTACTGCGGCTGTGGAGCCCGCGCGGCATCCGCGGCCACGCGCTTGTCTTCCTCGGTCAGGCCGCCGACGGCCTGACCGAGATCGAGGAAACCCTCGCCTGGGCCCATGCCGCCCGCCACCCGGCCGTCGAGGCCGAGTGCCTGTGGCACCGCGCCGAGGCCCTGGCCGCCCTCGGCCGGGCCGCTGACGCGATCGGCGCGGCGGAGGAATCGGCCGGCATCGCCATCCGCATCGGGCACGCGGAATGGACCGCCGCCGCGCACCGCGGCCTGGGCATCGCCTGCGAGGCGGCGGGGCTGCCCGGCCGCGCCGAATCCGCCTACCGCCGCTCGCTGCAGGCCGGCGAGGGCATCCCGTTGTTCCGCGCCTGGGCGGCGGCGCGGCTCGGTGCACTCCTGGCTCGCCAGGGCCGGCCGGGCGAGGCCGAGCCGCGCGTCCGGGCCGCCCTGGAGGGGGGAGTGCCGCTCACCCGCCACGAGGCCCGGTGGGCCAATGCCGAGCTCCTCGCCGCCCAGGGCGACGACCGTGGATGCCGCACGACCGCCTCGGCCGCCCTGGACCAGGCACGGGACGACGGCTACCTGATCCTGGTCCCGCGGCTCCGCGGACTCGCCGGGCACTGATCTCCTGACCGCTCGGCCCCGCGCGGCGAGTTGCTGCCCGCATCGCCAGCGGCGCTGAGATAACCGGCGCGTGAAAGCTGCAGGGAAGCTGCAGGGAAGCTGCAAGCCGCCGCTGCTATCGCGATCGCGCAGTGGGCACTGCGGCGGAAGGAGAAGGCCCTGCACCGCAAGACCGCCGGCCTGCTACGTAGGCGTGCGCGTGATCCTCAAGCAGGACGAAGGACGGCGAAGTCCCGCTGCTCGGCGGGGACTTAGGTCCTGTGATTGCCCAGGCCCCTTGCTCGGTCGCGGGGGTGATCGTGATGGGCGTAAGCCCGTACAGCGACATGACACCGACGGCGCGACTGACGAGGGGATCACGTGACCCAGCCAGAGGCACGGCAGACCAGCACGCATGACGGGCACGCACTGACCACCCCGGGGAGGCGCGCGGCCTGCTCGCGCCGCTGCTGCCGACCGGGGAGCCGGTGGAGCAACTGCTGCGCAAAGCGCAGTTCTTCATCCCGGGCGGGACGCCGAGCCCGGATTTCCGTGAGGTGCACCCCACGGGTGGCCGCGGGGCGGAGGAGTTCTACCGGGAGCGGTGGCGGCATGACAAGGTGGTGCGGTCCACGCACGGGGTGAACTGGTCATCGCGGCTGTACGGGCCCGCTACGCCGGCTAATCGGGCCGCGTAAAGCTCGGCGCCTCCCGTGCCGACCCGCAACCCGCGCGATGTCCCTCACTCGTGATGGCGCCGCACTCAGGACAGACCAGGTGCGCCCAGCAGACCGGGTCGCCGCCTTCCTCATACTCCGGTCCCGTGGCGGGCTCCGCCCGTGCCGGGTGCGCACTGTCCGTCGCGTTGGCCTCCGCGCCACGGAGGGCGCGCGCCCAGCCGACCATGTCTTCTCCCACCCTTGCTCCCGCCTCTCTTCTTTTACACAAAGAATGCTATAAATAATAAAGTGCCGTAGATCGCCCGGCCACCCGCAGGAGGACAAGACGCGCCGATGGCCGCAGCTGCGCCGTTCTAGCCGGCCAACGTTCCGGTGCCTCGCGGTCCTCTGATCAGCGGCCGCCCGCCAACTCGGGGAGGGCCGGGCCATGGTGCCTGAACGCCCAGCGGAGCAGGCCATGTCCGGCTTCCAGTTCCAGCGGCGATGGCGGTATGGCCAGGACCGGGCAGGCCGCGTGAGCCAGGCAGTACCGGCTGGTGTACCCGCCGGCCACGCGCCCTGCGGTGCCGCGTCGGCCGGCGCCAATGACCAGCAGGTCACCGGCGCGACTCGCGGCGCGGACCAGGACCGGGCCCGCCGGGCCGCGGACCGCCAGCGGTTCGACCACAACATCGGCGGGCAGGCCGCCGAACGCGGCGGCCAAGGCATCGCGCAGGCGCTCCCCGGCGGCCTGCTCCCATTCCCGCCGCAGGTACGGCGACGGGTACCCGCGCTCGGCGGCCTCGCCACCCGGCGGGACCCATGCCAGCAGGAGGATCAGCGCGGCGTCGTGACCGCGGGCCAGCGCCGCGGCGTAACGCAGCGCGCGCAGGTTCCGCGGCGACCCGCTCACGCCGGCGATGACACGGCAGACCGCTGACATGTCGGCCTCCTTCCACCAGGCCGGGGACCATCGCGGCGTTGCTGGGACCACCTGACAGCGGACGCGATCCCGGAGGCAGCCCCCGGCAGACCTCGATTCTTTCCCGGGCATGCCGCTCCCAGCCTGTTCCGTCCTAGTACACCCCGGGACGGTGTCGGCGCCATGGAAATGACATGGCGACGGCGTGGAGGCATGGCGACTGGCCCGGAGGCCGGTCGCGGCTGCCGCGCGGAGACGGCCGAGGAGGGACAATGCCTCCTGCCGCGGGTCCGGCGCCGACGTCACCCCCGGAACGCGGGCTGGCGGGACCGCAGCAGATCAGCCTCACCGCCGCCCGCGACCAGCAGCCAGCCCGGCGGTTCTCCATCGTTCCTCCACAGCGCCCACATACTCGCTTCATTCGCGGCGCGGTAACTGGCCGAATCCGGTGACCGAGGAGGAGAGATGCCAGACCGAACGCCCGCAGCCGAGAACCGCCATCAGGAGGATCCCGCCCGCGCCGGCTACTTCGCTCCTCTTGCGTCGGCCAGGCACATGATGCTCACCACGTTCAAGCCAGATGGCGGTCCGGCGTCCGCCGTCGTTGACGGCGTGGTCGATGGCGATCGGGCCTACTTCCGGGCCCCGAGCCACTCGACCACGGCGACGAACCTCCGGCATACAGACGAGGTGCAGGTGGCGCCGTGCGGTGCGCTGGGCTTCTTGGTCCTCGCGCCGCCGCTGGACGCGGTCGCGCGACCGCTGCCCGACGAGGAGGCCAGCGGGGTCGCCGGGGAACTGGCCCGCAAGTACCGGGTCTGGCAGCGTTTCCTGCTCCCGCTGATCCAGAGGGTGCGGCGCCAGCGGGTGGTGTATTACGAGCTTCTGACGTACGAGGCTGCGGCGGCCACGACGTATGGCCGAGGGACGTCCGATGTTCCCGGCCGCCCGGCAACCGATCCGCGGAGTAAGGAGCCTGGAGCCGTCACGATTGCCGTCGTGAAGATCCCCGGTCCCTTTCCGTGGCGGTAGTAAGTCCCGGCGCCCGGCTCCGGGGCGTTGACCCCGTGCCTGATCAGCGAGCGGCAGCATCCGCTGTGCCCGACGGCTCGACAGCGCGGCGAATATCTGACGGCCGACCTCGCGAGCATGCCCGGTTTGCCGTTAAGCCACTTTTGCGATTTGACCGCCTACAGCGGTCGTGAGTTTCTCGTGAGCGGCAGATAGCGCCCAGGTGTCGATCGCTTCGACCGGACAATCGTCGGCGCCCCAGGCCACGATGACATCCGCCACCGCCTGTGCCTCAGCCACGGTGAACTCCACGGTAGGCATCGCCTCTCCCTTCAGACTCCATGCGTATCGGGCCGAAAGCGGCTCCGGACATTGACGATGCCAGCGGCAAGCGCGAACGGCATGCAGACAGCGTGCAGAACGTATGGGGACGCTGCCGCCGTCGCGCCCGGAGCACCCCGGCGGCGTCAGGCGGCGTGTCCCCGCGCTGGCCGCGGTCGGCTTGGCGGGGCGCCGCGCCCTGTCCATGAGCTCGGCAATCTCGTCCAGCCCGGCGGCGGCAACGTTCGGGAGATCGCAAAGAACGGTCACGTCACGGACTGCCTTGGCGTGGCCTGGGGGCGAGGCCGCCACCGTCCCGGCCGGTGGCGGCGCGGCCTGGGGCACCCGCAGCCCGCCGGCTGACATCCCCTCGCCCCCGCCCATCCGCGCTCCGCGCCGTCTGCACACCGTCTCCAAGACGATGGCCTTGCCTGTGTCGCATCGGCTCCCTGTGGTGGGGCAGCCACCGAAGAAGAGGATGAGACGAGATGAGCAGGACGAGAGGAAGCGCTCGCAGGCGCCGGCTCGTCACGGCGGCGGCGGCCGGAACGACGGCACTGCTGTTGGGCGGGATCGTGGTGGCGACTGCGGGGCCGGCCCGGGCCGCGACCGCGGATCCGGTCACGGTCGCGGCAGCCTCAGCGCAGCAGCTGCTGCGTGAAGGCAGCCGTGGCGCGGCGGTCAGCGACTGGCAGGAAACGCTGAACAAGCTTGCGGCCAAGGGCACGCCAGCCCAGGGGAAGGTCGCTGTTGACGGCATCTTCGGACCGAAGACGAAGGCCGCCACCCAGACCTTCCAGCGCTGGGCGGGCGTCGCCGTCGACGGGATCGTCGGGCCGCAGACCCGGGCGGCGGCCGCGGTGGCGCTGTCGTCAGCCGCCCTTGACCCCAATTCGCACCTGAAGCCAGTGCTGCACGAGGGCAGCCGCGGCACGGCGGTTTCGGACTGGCAGGCCACCCTGAACAAGCTGGCCGAAGCCGGCAAGCCGGGCCAGGCGAAGATCGCGGTAGACGGCATCTTCGGAGCGAAGACGAAGGCGGCGACGCAGGCGTTCCAGCAGTGGGCGCACATCACCGTCGACGGCATCGTCGGGGTGAACACCTACACCGCGGCAGCCCAGGCGCTCGGCTAACGCTGCTGAAATGTCCCCCGACCGGGGCAGGATCAGCGCAGGGAAGCAGATCAGGCCGCCGGCGACGATAACCTGACAATGAAGCCCGCGAACGGCGAACCTGGTCGGAGCCCGGGAATCGCACCCCCGGGCTCCCGCAGAACAAAGCGCGAGCCTCTCGGTTCGCTCGGCTCTCCTTATCGCGATCCGGTCTTAACGCAATCCGGCCAGCTCTCGCGTCCAGCCTCAGTGGGTGAACAGCCGGGGTCCCGTTTCGGTCCCGCCGGACCGCTCCCGTCACGTGCCTAGCCCCGTTCCGGCAACGCCGAAGGCCCTGGCGGCGACTGCGGGGCTTGCTTGGCCTGGCAGCATGCGGTCGCGAACTAGCCCGCCTACCTGAACGGCGTGACCGCGCAGTACCCCCTGTCCGACGCGGCGCGCCTCGCGATATACGAATCAGTACGAAGATCATGAACACGTCCCGATAGGCCAGACGTGTCAGTTGCGGAGGCGGTGAGAGGTAATGGCGGCGACGGTGCTGGTCGTTGAGGATGAGCGTAAACTGCGCGATCTTGTCCGGTCCTACCTGGAGCGGGCTGGGTTCACCGTGTTGTCCACCGGCTCGGGGGCCGAGGCGATCAGCATGGCGGCCAGGACGTCACCCGACCTGGTGGTGCTCGACCTGGGCCTGCCTGACGTGCCCGGCGAGACGGTGGCCCGCAAGCTGCGGGCGGTGGCGGCCACGCCCATCTTGATGCTGACCGCCAAGACCACCGAGGAGGACCGCATCCGCGGGCTCGAGCTCGGCGCCGACGATTATGTGACCAAGCCGTTCAGCCCGCGGGAACTGGTGCTGCGGGTGCAGGCGATCCTGCGCCGTGGCGCCCGGGCTGCCGGGCAGGAGGTGACCAGTTACGGCGGGGGCCTGCTGGCCATCGACGAGCCGCGGCGGACGGTGACGGTGCGGGGTCAGGCGGTCAGCCTGACGCCGACCGAGTGGGGCATCCTGGTCGCGCTGGCGACGGTGCCGGGCCGGGTGTATTCGCGGTTCGAGCTGATCAACCGGGTGCGGGGGTACGAGTTCGAAGGATACGAGCGCACCGTGGACTCGCACGTGAAGAATCTGCGCCGCAAGATCGAAGACGACCCCGCGGATCCCGTCATCCTGCAGACCGTCCTCGGCGGCGGGTACCGGCTCGGGCTGGCCCGCGATGACTGACAACGCCAGTGTGCCGGGGCCCGGTGCGCGCGGCGGCGCGCTGGCGCTGCGGCTCGCGCTGGCGTTCGTCGCGGTCGCGCTCGCGGCGGTGGCGCTGCTCGCCGGGCTCACCGCCGCGTTCGCCGCCTCGGATATCTCGTCCCTGGCCAGCCAGCAGCACGGGGAGCTGACCGGGGCTATCGCGGTGGCGGCCGGGGCGGTCTGGGACCGGAATAACACCTGGGCCGGTGCCGACCTTTCTCCGGTTCTTGACCTGGCCGCGCGGACCGGCACGGACGTCCAGATAAGCGACGCGGCCGGTCACGCCGTCGCGTCCTCGCCCGGCTTCGCCGCCCAGACAGGCCCGCAAGCGAGTGCGCCTGTCACGGTCCGCGGGCAGCGCGTGGGAACGGTGCTGGCCCGCTTCACCGGTTCGGGGATCAATGCCGCCGACGGCGTGCTGCAGACCGCGCTGCTGCGGGCCATTGCCGGGGCGGCCGGCCTGGCTGCGCTGCTGGCGTTGGTCACCGCCTTGGTGGTGGCCCGGCGGATCACCCGCCCGGTCGCCCGGCTGATCGCGGTGACCCGGGCGATGGCGGCCGGGGACCGCGCCGTCCGGGTGGGGGGGATCCGGGCGGCCGGGGAGCTGCGCGAGCTGGCGGGGGCGTTCGACCAGATGGCAGGGACACTGGACCGGCAGGAACAGATCCGACGGAATCTGGTCGCTGATCTGGCTCATGAGCTGCGCACCCCGATCGCGGTGCTGCAGGCCGGCCACGAGGCCCTGCTGGACGGGGTGGCCGAGCCGACTCCTGCCGAGCTGGGATCGCTGCGCGATGAGGTGCTGCGCCTGTCGCGGATGGTCGGTGACCTGCAGACGCTGGCCGCTGCTGACGCCGCCTCGCTGCACCTGGCGCGGCGCCGCTGCGACCTGGCCGCAGTCGCCGCCGACGCGGCCGGCAGCCTGGCCCGCCGATTCGAGACGGCAGGCATCACGGTGCAGCAGCAGCTGACGCCGGCGCCGGTGCTGGCCGACCCGCACTGGCTGCACCAGGTGATCACCAATCTGCTCACCAACGCGCTGAAGTTCACCCACTCCGGGGGCCTGGTCACCGTCTTCACCGGGCAGGCAGGCCCGGACGCGGTGCTGCGGGTTACCGACACCGGCGTGGGCATTTCAGCTGAGGACCTGCCGCACATTTTCGACCGGTTCTGGCGCGGTCAGCAGGCCGCCCAGGTTTCCGGCAGCGGCATCGGCCTGGCCGTCGCCGCCGAACTCGCCCAGGCCCACGGCGGCCGCCTGACCGCGACCAGCCAGCCGGGCGAGGGCACCCAGATGACACTGACCCTGCCAGCAGCCTGATCCGGGCTACCGCCCGTCGTCGTCAGGGCGACTCCGTCGCACCTGTAACTGAACGGTTCGGTGGCGGCGCTTCTTGAGCGTGACCGCGATGGCCTTAAGTTCCCCGGCCGGCGGCCGGCTTTTCCATCTCGTCTCCATCATCGCTGCGCCCGAGTTTCACAGACCCCAGCGATAGTGATGGCAAGTCCCGCGCAAGCCGTTTCCGGTTTGCGCGAACCTAAAGGAGCACCCGATGATTTCTGTACCAGCTGCGGCTTCCCTGAAGATGCCAGTGGCTCCCGCCGGCGGACCGTGGGCTCGGGCAGAAAACATCCTGGTCGTGACCGCCCGGCCCGGACAGGAGTCCGCGGACCTGGGCGGAGCGCTGTACGCCTTCCGCCGCAGCGGCGCCTGGCTGGGCCTGCTGTGCCTGACCCGCGGTGAGGCCTCGCCGCTGAACTCGACCCGGGGCGGCAGGCTGGAGGCCGTCAGGCCCTGGGAACTGCAGTTGGCCGCGGGCGTCCTGGGCATCTCCTCGGTCGCCGTGGCCAGCTACCCTGACGGCCGGCTGCGCAGCTATCCGGGGTCCGAGCTAGCCGAGCGTGTGCGGCGCGCCATCCGCCAGCACCGCGCGGACCTGCTAGTGGTCACCGACCCCGAGGCGGGCCACCCGGACGACGCCGCGGTCGCCGCGGCCGCGTGCGCCGCCGCCAGGCAGGAGGGCCTCCCAGTCGTGGCGTGCACGGGGCCGGGCGGCCGCGGTGCCTGGATGGTCGAGCTCGGCACTGAAGCCGCCACCGCCCGCACCATCCAGAAATCCGCCGCTGCCGCGCACGCAAGCCAGTCCGATGGGCTGCCCGAACTGACCCGCCGCATCGACCTGCTCGACAGCCGCGAATACCTGCGGTGGCTGGAACCCCCGCTCCGGTCACCTGAACCATTCGGATCCGCCGTCCGCTCCAACGGGCCGGCGGGAGGGCCCAGCATTGAGGGCATCCCGCCGCAAAGGCCGATGCCTGCGCCGAGATCATCGATGCCACCTGGTCATAGCGCACAGGACAACCGAGCCCGGATCAAGGGAGAAGCGCGTCATGATTCACCGGCCTGGTGACCAGCCGGTCACCAGGCGCGCCAGCGATGCCGTGCGGGTGCCGCGGCGGAACCAGCCGACCCGGCTGGTGGCCGTCAGCCTGGTGACCGGCGGCTGCGGGCTGGTATATGCGGCGTACCGCGGCTACTACGGGCTCGGCGGGACCGCCGGCATGTTCGGCACGCCGGCCTCGCCCGCCCAGTGGCGGGCCGTCAACCTGGCCGCCGCCGCGATGCTGCTCGCGGTCGCGCTGCTGCCCGTGGCCGCGCTTCCGCTGTGGCCCCGCAGGTGGCCGCGGCGCGTCCTGCTGGCGTCGTGCTGGGTGCTCGCGGTCGGGTTCGTCATGCATGCCCTGGTTTCCGACATCCAGCGGGTGCTGAGCCTGGCCGGCGTGGTGCACCTGCGTTACCCCTTCTTCACCGCGATCGACAAGCGCGCCGCCGACATCCAGGACCTGACGTTCAACGAGGCGTGGTTCCTGGCCGAAGGGCTGCTGTGGGCCGTCCTGGCGCTGATGGTCCTCGGCCCGTCACCGGCCCGCCGATGGTGGGCCGGAACCGCGATCGCCGCGACCGCGCTGCTGACAGCAACCGGAGTGCTCAGCACCCTGCACGTCATCGGCCGCATCATCATCTTCTGACGCACCCCCGTGGACCACGACCTTCGGAATCCGTCGCCCTCAACCGGACGGGAGACGCCGGCTGGCCGTCCGCTCGGTTGTCAGGGTTCCGGCTCGGAACTCAGCTGCTGCTGGCTGCTCGGCCGCCTCGCCTCCATCTGGCCAATCACAACCCCGCCTGCTCGCCGTCGGATGCGCTAGCCAGCCGACATCGGCATGGTGCCAATCGACCTGGCCGCGGCCGTGAACTGGGCCAACGAGACCGGCTCAGGTGAGTCTATGGCCCGCGACCAGTCAAGACCGCGACTTCCAAGCCGGTTCCGGCGCCATCCTGGCCCAGGGCGGCTGATAACCCGAACTGCCGCGCCGGCAGCCGATGCCCAGACCCTGCCTGCATGCGGCTGATCGGCTGTATGTGCAGATTCGCGGCACCTGCCTAGAGCGACGCGTGAGCGTCTTCGGCGGAAGCCACGAGAAGGGAGAAGGGCCATGACGCAAACGTCCACAGGAGGGATTTCATAGCGTCGGCCGCAATGGCGGAGGCGGGTTATGACGAGCCCGCCTGAGCCCACCAGCTTGGCGGGTCGCTTGCCGGGAAGGATCCGAGCCCGCACTCGTGGACGATGTCACCGGCCGGCGGCGACTCGCTCGGCGCCGGCGGCTCGAGTCG
>Ga0335075_10007350_pt1 | contig 16939 bp, 13 predicted proteins | sample Lox_Sample_24_FD_206723 | JGI IMG/M metagenome (GOLD analysis project Ga0335075, IMG submission 206723) | Soil microbial communities from Loxahatchee National Wildlife Refuge, Florida, United States - Lox_Sample_2.4 | ecosystem: Environmental > Terrestrial > Soil > Wetlands | place: USA...
AGACCGAGCGGCTGGCGCGGCACGCCCGCCAGGGAGTGAGCACCGTCACCATGGAAGACCTTGCCGTGGTCGGCGACAGCGGGGAGGAATTGCCCGCCGATGCGGTGAGCATGGGCGAGATCGTCACGCGCGGGAACGTGCTGATGAAGGGCTATCTCAAGAATCCGGAGGCGACGCGCGAAGCCTTCGCGGGTGGCTGGTTCCACACCGGGGATCTCGGCGTGATGCATCCGGACGGATATATCGAGGTCAAGGACCGCGCCAAGGACATCGTGATTTCGGGTGGGGAAAACATCGCCTCGATCGAGGTGGAGGAAGTGCTCTATCGCCATCCCGCCGTGCTGGCCGCCGCCGTCGTCGCGAGGCCGGACGAGAAATGGGGCGAAACGCCATGCGCCTTCGTCACCCTGAAGGAAGGTGCCGCCGCCACGCCCGATGAGCTCATCGCCTTCTGCCGCGCGCACATGGCGCACTTCAAGGTACCGAAGACGATCGTCTTCGGCGATCTTCCCCGCACCGCGACCGGCAAGCTGCAGAAGCACGTGCTGCGCGAGCGCGCCAGAGCGCTGCCCCCTCGCGACTGAGCCGCATGAAGATTGTTCTCTTTTGAAAAAGAGAACCAGAAAACTTTTATCCTTTCGTTCGGAGTCCCGAAGGCAGCGCCGGGTCCGGAAAATGGGAAAAGTCTTTTTGCTTCTTTTTCTTCAGAAAAAGAAGGGGCTTTCTTTTCAATACTCCCTCATGGCGCACGCCGGGACCCGGGCGCAAGCGTTGCCTCGCCAACGCCGAGGCGGCTTGCACCGGCGCCGCGGCAGGGCCACGTTGCGGGCCGAACATCCGGAGCCAAGCGCATGTCCGACACTGCCGCCTATACGCCGCCGAAGGTTTGGGCCTGGAACAAGCCGAACGGCGGGCGCTTCGAGAACATCAACCGCCCCGTCTCCGGGCCGACGCATGAGAAGGAGCTTCCGGTCGGCCGCCACCCTCTGCAACTCTATTCGCAGGGCACGCCCAACGGCATAAAGGTCACCGTGATGCTGGAGGAATTGCTCGCGGCGGGCCATCGGGGCGCAGAATACGATGCCTGGCTGATCCGGATCGACAACGGCGATCAATTCGGCAGCGGCTTCGTCAGCGTGAATCCCAACTCCAAGATTCCGGCACTCATGGACCGGAGCGGTCCGAGACCCGTCCGGGTGTTCGAATCCGGCGCGATCCTTCTCTACCTGGCGGAAAAGTTCGGGGCGTTCCTCCCGAAGGACGAAACGCGCGCCGAATGCCTCTCGTGGCTGTTCTGGCAGATGGGCAGCGCGCCATACGTCGGCGGCGGGTTCGGCCACTTCTACGCCTATGCGCCGGCGAAGATGGAATACCCGATCGACCGGTTCACCATGGAGACGAAGCGGCTGCTCGATGTGCTCGACAAGCGGCTGGCCGACAACGAGTACCTGGCAGGCGATGTCTATACGATTGCCGATATCGCAACCTGGCCCTGGTACGGCGGCCTGGTGAAATCCTGGCTGTACGGGGCGGCCGAGTTTCTCTCCGTGCAGGAATACAGGAACGTGATACGCTGGGCCGATGCGATCGAAGCGCGGCCCGCGGTACAGCGCGGGCGCATGGTCAATCGCACGCGCGGCGAACCATCGAGCCAGTTGCGCGAAAGGCACGATGCGAGCGACTTCGAGACGAAGACCGAGGACAAGCTGGCGGCGGCGGACTGAAACGCGATGCCATTCTATCAACGAGGCGATGTCCGCATCCGCTATGAGCAAACCGGCAGCGGCTTTCCGCTGCTGGTGACGCCCGGCGGCGGCCTGAATTCCCGCGTCACCAACTGGCCCGTTTCGGTCTTCAACGCCATGGAGGTGTTCAAGGACGATTTCCTGTGCATCACGATGGACCAGCGCAATGCGAATGGCGGCGAGTCCTCGGGGCCGATTCCCGTCGCGGATCCGTGGGGCGCGTTCGCCGAGGATCAGTTTGGCCTGATGGACCATCTGGGCATCAGGCAGTTCCTGTTCATGGGCTACTGCATCGGCGGATGCTTTGCTCTGAAACTCATCGAGCAGGCGCCGGATCGCGTGGTGGCCGCCGTGCTGTGCCAGACAGTCGGGCACCGGCCGGAGAATCCAGACGTGATGTATCGCTCTGGCCGGGACGTGTGGGCACCTGAGTTTCTTGCCCGACGGCCGGATGTGGCGATGGAGACGATCGAGTCGTACTTGCACAACCTGTACCGCGCGCGGCCCGATTTTGTTTACAGCGTGTCGCGGGAATTCGTGCAGTCTTGCCAGATCCCGATCTTGGTCATGCCGGACGATACGCCCGCGCATCCGTTACAAGCCTCACTGGATGTCGCGGCGTTGGCGCCGAGGGCGCAGTCGATGGCATTTCCATGGGGGGAGCCACCTGAATTGAAGGCGACGGCGATCGAGCAGGCGCGGACGTTTCTGAAGGCGCACGTGCCACTCGAGGCTGAACAGCAATAACCCGCCTCGTTTTCCGACAAGGGCTGGATTGTCGAAGAAGCGCCGCCCGTGCACCGGTTTCGCCGCTACGATTCTGAAGGCAGGCGATATGTGCCGAGCACTGCTGCCACCTCGCGGCGGAGTGCCGGCACGACCTCTGCGATGAACCACGGGTTGCGTCGCTCCCAGATCATGCTCTGCCACGAGGGGTGCGGCAGCGGGAAATAACGAGGAAGGGTGCCGCGGAAATCGCGGACCCGCACGCCAACCGTGCCGGGGCCGAGCGCCCAGACCTGTGCATAGGCCCCGACCAGCAGCGTGAGCCGGATCGCCGGCATGGCATCGAGAAAACGCCGCTGCCACAAGGGGGCACATTCCGGCCGCGGCGGCGCATCCCCTCCGTTCGCCAGCCGTCCCGGGTAGCAGAACCCCATCGGCAGGATTGCGACGCGGCGCGCATCATAGAATACCTCGTTCGACATGCCGAGCCAGCCACGCAGCCGATCGCCCGAAGCGTCCGTGAAGGGTCTGCCGCTTTCATGCACCTTCGTTCCCGGCGCCTGGCTGGCGATCAGCAGGCGTGCGGTGCGGGAAACCTGAAAGACCGGTCGCGGGCCGAGCGGCAGGAACGCCGCGCAGACGCGGCAGGCGCGCGCTTCGGCGACCACCTGCGCAAGCGTCTCTTTCCGCGCGGACAATCGGCGATCGCAGAGGTGCCCTCTGCGCAAGCCCGGCAATTCCGGCATCGATATACTCTGTTCCTCCGGCCCCGTTCCGGCCTAACCTCCATGAGATCGCCGCGAGCCGAGCGGCGCAAGACGAGGAGGAAAGCGATGGCCAGCGACGTTGCAGCCGAAACCCGGCCTGCGGTGGCGAAAGCAGGCGCGATGAAGGTCGCCGTGGCGAAAGCCGCGGACCCGGTCCTGGTCCCGGGCCGCCGGGCGTTCTTCACCTATCGGGATCTCGGCGTCACCGCGGCGAGCGGGGGCAGGATGCGGGCGCAAATCACCAAGGCTCGGGAAGGCATGTCTCGCCCGACCGGCTGGCACTATCACGTCTGCGAGGGGCAACTGGTCTTCCTGCTCAAAGGCTGGGTCGAACTCGAGTTCGCGGAACTGGGCACGGTCCACCTGGGCGAAGGCGATTCGATCTTCATCCCCGGCGGCACGCCTCACAATGAAATCCGTACCTCGGACAACTTCGAGCTTCTCGAGCATTCGGTCCCTGCCGAAATGGGCACCGTCGCCTGCGATCCGCCGGGCTGAGAAGGAAGGTCCTTCTTTTTCTGAAGAAAAAGAAGCAAAAAGACGTCCCTCCGTTTTCCGGAGCCAGAGCGGGATGATTTTTGATCATCCCGCTCTTTGTTTGTTTTCTCGATCAATGTCATGGCTTTGGTGGTCAGCGAAGCGATTCCGCCAAAGCCATATTGATCGAGCGCCGCCCACGGAACTCCAAATGAAAGGATGGAAGTTTTCTGGTTCTCTTTTTCAAAAGAGAACAATCTTCATGCTCTAGGCCCGGAGTGCGGGCGGGATCGTCATCCCGAGCCTGACCGGCACCTCCCAGAGTTCGGCAATCTGCCGGAACGGGCGGAATCCGACGCGACGGTAGAGCGGCAGGGCGCGCGGGTGATCAGCCGTGCAGGTATTGACGGTCAGCATCCGCGGCTCAGCCCGCCAGGCCTCATCCACGGCCGCGCGCAGGAAGGCGTGGCCGAGCCGGTGCCCGACCGCGTGCGGCATCAGCCCGAAATAGCTGAGATTGATGTCCGGGGCAGGCCGCGCATCGAGTTCGAAAAAGCCGGCAGGCTCGCCACCCATGTAAAGGACGTGTATGGAAACGTCCGGGTGGCGGATGATGGCGGCAAGTTCGGTGAGCGAGACGGCACGGCGCAGCCACCAGACATAGGGCCCGCCCACCGTGTCGTAGAGATAGCGGTAGAAGGCGCCGGTCGGGGCGGCAAGCCGCACCACCGTCGCCCCTTCCGCGAGCGGAGGCGCGGCTTCCTCCGGCGGGGTGAACATCCTGAGGAAGGTGACCGTCACCCCGACCCGGACCACCGGCTCCATGGGTATTGCTTCAGTCGTCCAGGAAGCTGCGCAGCTTGCGGCTCCGGCTCGGGTGCTTGAGCTTGCGCAGCGCCTTCGCCTCGATCTGGCGGATCCGTTCGCGGGTGACGTTGAACTGCTGGCCGACCTCCTCGAGCGTATGGTCGGTGTTCATTCCGATACCAAAACGCATACGCAGCACCCGCTCCTCGCGCGGCGTGAGCGTCGAGAGCACGCGCGTGGTGGCGTCGCGGAGATTGGCGTGAATGGCGGCATCGAGCGGGATCACCGCGGCCTTGTCCTCGATGAAGTCACCGAGATGGCTGTCCTCCTCGTCGCCGATCGGCGTCTCGAGACTGATCGGCTCCTTGGCGATCTTCAGCACCTTGCGGACTTTCTCGAGCGGCATGCCGAGCTTTTCGGCGAGTTCCTCGGGCGCCGGCTCGCGCCCGATCTCATGCAGCATCTGCCGCGAGGTGCGCACCAGCTTGTTGATCGTCTCGATCATGTGCACCGGAATGCGGATCGTGCGCGCCTGGTCCGCGATCGAGCGGGTGATCGCCTGGCGGATCCACCATGTCGCATAGGTGCTGAACTTGTAGCCGCGGCGGTACTCGAACTTGTCCACGGCCTTCATCAGCCCGATGTTTCCCTCCTGGATCAGGTCGAGAAACTGCAGGCCCCTGTTGGTGTATTTCTTGGCGATCGAGATCACCAGGCGGAGATTGGCCTCGATCATCTCCTTCTTGGCGCGCGCCGAATCACGTTCTCCGCGGCTGACCGTCGAATAGACGCGGCGGAATTCCGAGATCGGCAGCCCGGCGTCATTCGCCACCTCTGCGATCTCGCCGCGGATCCGCCCGATATCCTCTTCGTTGCGGGCAACGAAGCCCTTCCACGCCTTGCCGGGAAGGGCCGCCACCCGCTCGAGCCAGGCCGGATCCAGTTCGTGGCTCCGGTACTGGCCGAGAAAGTCCTCGCGGCTCACCTTGCTCGCCTCGGCCAGGCGCAAAAGCCGCCCCTCGAGGCTGGTCAGGCGCTGGTTCAGTGCCTTGAGCTGCTCCACCAGCTCCTCGATGCGGTTGTTGTGCAGCCGCACCTGTTCGACCTTGCCTACCAGTTCCTCGCGCTGACGCTCGTACGCCTTCTCGGAACGAGCGCGCAGCTCCTCCCCGCTGGTGATGCTCTCCAGCCGGCGATGCTGCAATTTGGAGAGTTTCTTGTAGAGCGCTTCGATCTCCTCGAACGTCGCCAGCACGTCGGGCTTCAGCTTCTCCTCGAGCGCCGAGAGCGAAAGTGCCGAACCCTCCCCGTCTTCGCCCTCCTCGATCTCCTCCGGCGCATCGAAGGTCGCAGGAGCCGCCGCCGGCGGCGCGCCCTCGGGAGGCGGCACGCCCGCACCCTGGGTTGCCTCGAGATCAATGATGTCGCGCAGCAACATGCGCCCGGCCTTGAGCGCGTCGTGCCAGGCAATGATGGCGCGGAAGGTGAGCGGGCTCTCGCACAGGCCCCCGATCATCATGTCGCGTCCCGCTTCGATCCGCTTGGCGATCGCGATCTCGCCCTCGCGCGAAAGAAGCTCGACGCTGCCCATGTCGCGCAGATACATCCGCACGGGGTCGTCGGTGCGGCCGATGCCTTCTTCGTCGATATTGCCCTGGGGCTCCTCCTCCGCCTCCTCCTGGGGCTTTTCCGCCGCGGCCGGCGGCGGCGGCTCGGCCTCTTCGCTCTCCTCGCTCTCGACGACCTGGATGCCCATTTCGTTGAGCATCGCCATCACGTCCTCGATCTGCTCGGAACTGTTCTGGTCAGGCGGCAGCACCTGATTGAGCTCGTCGAAGGTGATGTAGCCGCGCTCCTTGCCACGCGCGATCAACCGCTTGACCGAAGCGGACTGGGTATCGAGCAGGGTTGCATCCGCATCCGGCTCGGCGGTCGCAGGTTCGGTGCTCACGGCCGGCTTGGTCACCATCTCTTCGTTCGCTCCATCAAAAAAAGCCGCGCCCGCAGCCAAGGCCCGCGGGCGCCGTCGATCGTCTCGTTCACTTCCGGGCCTCTTCCTCGGTGCCGCGGCGAATGGCATCGAGTTCCAACTTGCTCGCCGCAAGCTTCTGCTCGCGAGCCGGCTCCATGCTCGCCGCCAGTTCACGCTGCCTCGCGGCCACGTCCTCTTTCAGACGAGGCTCGCTCATCAGCATGTCGTATACCTCCCGCCACCGGGCCCGCGCCTCCGCCGGCTCGACGCCGGCGGGACATACCGGCAACGGCACGGACGCCAGCGCGTCTCCCACTTCGGCCGCCAAGCCAGCCGCGTTGAGTTGGGCGATCAACCCGGTTGAGTCAAGCAGCGGAACCCCTTCCCACCACTGCAAAATCGCGCTGCGCAGCCGGGCCAGAGCGGCATTGAGAAGAAGGGTGGAAAATTCTTCTTCGAGATCAGGCAGCACGGCCGGCTGGCGCAGCAGAATCGCCACGAGCTGGCGTGGCCGGTCCGCCGCGAGCAAACCGGGCGATCGTCGGGTCGGCTTGACCGCCGGCCTCCGATGCCGCGGCACGAAAGTCAGTTCTCGCAGCGACCGCCGATACTCGCCTGCAAGCCCGCGGTCTCCGATGCGCGCTGCCGCTGCTTCGAGCCGCACGCGGAGGAGCGCGCGCTGCTCGGGCGTGGCCTCCCCGGTGCGGGCGCGCAGCAGCCGGAACAGCGCACGGAACAGCGGCTCGGGATCGGCGATCGCGGTGCGAAATGCGTCCGTGCCGCCATGCCGGAGCAGACTGTCCGGATCTTCGCCCTCCGGAAGAACAGCGAAGAACAGCGAACGTCCGGGCGCGAGCAGCGGCAGCGCCAACTCGATCACCCGCTCCGCGGCGCGGGCACCGGCCGCATCCCCGTCGAAACAGATCACCGGCGCCTCGGCATACCGCCACAGACCCTGAAGCTGCTCCTCCGTGAGCGCCGTGCCGAGCGGGGCGACGGCCGTCGCAAAGCCCGCCTGATGCAGCGTGATCACGTCCATGTAGCCTTCGACCACGATCGGGGCATTGTTCCGCAGCGCCGCGCGCGCCCGGTCGAGCCCGTAGAGGCTGCGGCGCTTCACGAACAGCTCCGTTTCCGGGCCGTTCAGATATTTCGGCTGGCCCTCGCCGAGAGTGCGGCCGCCGAAACTGACGACCCGGCCGCGCGAATCCCGGATCGGGAACATCACGCGATTGAAGAAAAATTCCGAAGTCTTTGAATTTTCGTCTTCCTTGAGCAGGCCAGCGGTCAGCAGACGGGCCTCGGAAAATCCCTCCCGGGCCAGCTCCGCGACCAGAGCGCCGCGCCCCTCGCCGGACCAGCCGAGGGCGAAATCGCGGATCGTCTGTTCCGTCAGGCCCCGCTCGCTGAGATAGGCGAGCGCCGCCCTGCCCTCGGGCAAAAAGAGCCGCCGGGCAAAAGCACGGGCGGCTGCCTCGAGCACGGAAAAAGCGTCCTGGCGCGCTGCCTGGGCAACCTCGGCCTCCGCGCTCGGCTGCGGCACGGAGAGGCCAGCGCGGGAGGCAAGTTCCGTCACCGCCTCCATGAAGCCGAGCCCCTGGCTCTGCATCACGAAGCTGATCGCATCCCCGTGCGCGCCGCAGCCGTAGCAATGGAAATGATCGTCGTAGACCTGGAAGCTCGGCGTCTTCTCATCGTGGAAGGGGCAGCAGGCCTTCCATTGCCGTCCCGAGCGGGAAAGCCGCACCCGGCTGCCGATGAGTTCGGGGAGCGGCGTCCGCGCCCGCAGCTCTTCCAGAAAGCTCGGCGGGAGCTGCATCAGGGGGCGAGCCGAGCCTTCACCAGCCCGCCGGCCCGCCCGAGATCGATTCGGGCACCGTACCGCGCCTTCAGCGCCGCCATCACCCTGCCGATGTCGTTCGGACCCGCCGCACCGGTCTCGGCAAGGCTCTTCTCGACCGCGTCCGCCAGCTCGCTCGCATCCATCTCCGGCGGAAGAAACTCTTCTATCACATTGATTTCGGCCGTTTCCTTGTCAACAAGGTCCGATCTGTTGCCTTGCCGGTAGAGCGCCACCGATTCCTGGCGTGACTTCACCATCCGACGCAGCATGGAGATGATCTCCGCCTCCCCGACCGGGGGCTTCGGGCGCGCCGCAATATCGACTTCCTTGAGCCCGGCCAGGATCATCCGAAGCGTCGAGGTCCGCCCGGTCTGACCCCCCTTCATGGCCGCCTTCAATGCCTCGCTGAAGGACTCGCGCAGCGCCATCGGATTCTCCCTCGCCCCTACCCTATACTATGGTCGTTTGCCCCACCGGCGCTCCCTCCGCCCCGCGGAGGAAATTTCCCACGAACGCGCAGCACCTTGTAGCCGGAAATGATTTCCCGTATGGGCGCGTCATGATCCTCTCCGTCGACGATATCATCCAGCGCCTCGGCGGGATCGAGTCGATCGCCGAACTCACCGGGGTTTCCACCGAAGCCGTGCGCAAGTGGCGCCAGGCACGCGCCATCCCGCCCCGCCACTGGCCGAAGCTGATCGCTGCCACCGGCCTTTCGCTCGACATGCTCCCAGGCGCCGCGGCGGGTGCCAATCCGTCCACCGAATCGCCGCCAAACGGAGCCAGCGCCGCGCTCGTGCTGGCGGACGGCGCCGTGTTCTGGGGCCGGGGCTTCGGCGCCCACACCGCGGCCGACAACCCGCCGGTCGGGGAGGTCTGTTTCAATACCGGCATGACCGGCTACCAGGAAACACTCACCGACCCCTCTTATGCCGGCCAGATCATCACGTTCACCTTTCCCCATATCGGCAATGTCGGGGCGAACGCGGAAGATGTCGAATCGGCGACACCGGCGGCCTGCGGCCTCGCCGTGCGCCAGGACATCACCGCGCCCGTCAACTGGCGCGCCCGCCAGCCGCTCGAGGAATGGCTGCAAGACCATGGCATTCCGGGGATTTCCGGAGTGGATACGCGAGCCCTCACCATCCGCATCCGGGACGGCGGCGCGCCCTCCGGCATCCTCGCCTACCCGCGGGACGGGCGCTTCGACCTCCCTGCCCTGGCCGCGCGGGCGGCATCCTGGCCCGGTCTCGAAGGCATGGACCTCGCCCGCGAGGTCTCCTGCACGCAGAGCTACGAGTGGAATGAGACGCGCTGGGCGTGGCCCGCGGGCTTCGGGCGGCTGAGCGCGCCGCGCCACCACGTCGTCGCGGTCGATTACGGCGCCAAGCGCAATATCCTCCGCTCGCTCGCCTCTGCCGGATGCCGCGTCACCGTCGTGCCGGCAACCGCGAGTGGTGAGGAAATCCTGCGGCGGAGGCCAGACGGGGTCTTTCTCTCCAACGGTCCGGGCGATCCCGCCGCAACCGCGGCCTATGCCGTGCCGGCAATCCGGGAAGTCCTGGCCGCCGGGGTGCCTCTTTTCGGCATCTGCCTCGGCCATCAGTTGCTGGCGCTGGCGCTTGGCGGGCGCACCTTTAAGATGGCGCGCGGCCATCGCGGCGCCAACCAGCCGGTCAAGGATCTGGATACCGGAAAAATCGAGATCACCAGCCAGAATCACGGTTTCGCGGTGGATCCGGAAAGCCTGCCGTCCGCGGTCAGGGTGACGCACGTGAGCCTGTTCGACGGCACCAACGAGGGCATCGCCTGCATCGACCGCCCGGCCTTCGCCGTGCAGTACCATCCCGAGGCAAGCCCCGGCCCGAGCGATGCGCATCATCTCTTCCACCGCTTCGTGGCGATGATCGAGGGTCGCGATGCCCCGCCGGACTGACATCGAAAGCATCCTGATCATCGGCGCCGGTCCGATCGTCATCGGCCAGGCCTGCGAGTTCGACTATTCCGGCGCCCAGGCCTGCAAGGCGTTGCGCGAGGAAGGCTTCCGGGTGGTGCTGATGAACTCCAACCCGGCCACCATCATGACGGATCCGGGGCTCGCGGATGCGACCTACATCGAGCCGATCACGCCCGAGATCCTGGAGCGGATCATCGCCCGCGAGCGCCCCGACGCCCTGCTTCCCACCATGGGAGGCCAGACCGCGCTCAACGCCGCGATGGGCCTGGCGAAGTCGGGCGTTCTCGAACGCCACGGCGTGGAGTTGATCGGCGCGCGGGCGGAGGTGATCGAGCGCGCCGAGGATCGCCTGAAATTCCGCGAGACGATGGGCGCGATCGGCCTCGACTGCCCGCGAAGCGCGATCGCCCACACGCTCGAGGAGGCACGCGCGGCCCTGGCCGCGATCGGCCTTCCCGCGGTGATCCGCCCGAGCTTCACCCTCGGCGGCACCGGCGGCGGCATCGCCTACAACCGCGAGGAGTTCGACAGCATCGTGCAGGGCGGCCTCGACGCCTCGCCGGTCGGGGAGGTGCTGGTCGAAGAAAGCGTGATCGGCTGGAAAGAATTCGAGATGGAGGTGGTGCGCGACCGGGCCGACAACTGCATCATCGTCTGCTCGATCGAGAATCTCGACCCGATGGGCGTCCACACCGGCGATTCCGTCACCGTCGCGCCGGCCCTCACGCTGACCGACAAGGAATATCAGCGCATGCGGGACGCCTCGATCGCCTGCCTGCGCGCGATCGGGGTCGATACCGGCGGCTCGAACGTGCAGTTCGCCATCGATCCCGCCGACGGACGCATGGTGATCATCGAGATGAATCCCCGCGTCTCGCGCTCCTCCGCCCTGGCCTCGAAGGCGACCGGCTTCCCGATCGCCAAGGTGGCCGCGAAACTCGCGGTCGGCTACACGCTCGATGAGCTTGCCAACGATATCACGCGCACGACGCCGGCGAGCTTCGAGCCCACGATCGATTACGTCGTCGTCAAGCTGCCGCGTTTCACCTTCGAGAAATTCCCCGATACACCGCCGCTTTTGACGACCAGCATGAAGTCTGTGGGCGAGGCGATGGCGATCGGCCGCAGCTTCTGCGAGGCGCTGCAGAAGGGCCTGCGCAGCATGGAGACGGGCCTTTCCGGCCTCGATCCGATCCCCCGCCCCGGCGATGGCGGGAGGGACGCCTTCCGCGCCGCGCTCTCCCAGCCGCGGCCGGACCGCCTCCTAATGGCCGCGGAGGCCCTGCGTGCCGGCCTCACGGTCGCGGAGATCAACGAGGTCACGCACTTCGATCCCTGGTTCCTGAACGAGCTTGCCCGCCTCATCGCCGCCGAACAGGAAGTTGCCGCAGCGGGCCTGCCGCACGACGCACCGGCGTTCAGGCGTCTCAAGGCGCTCGGCTTCTCCGATCGCCGCCTGGCCGAGCTCGCCGGCCTCACCGAGGCGATGGTGGCCGCCAGCCGGGCGCGGCTTGGTGTCGTGGCGGTCTACAAACGCATCGACACCTGTGCCGCCGAATTCGCCTCCGCCACCCCTTACCTGTACTCGACCTACGAAGGCGGATTCGCCGCCCCCCTCTGCGAGGCGGAGCCGACCGCGCGCGACAAGGTGGTGATCCTGGGTGGCGGCCCGAACCGCATCGGCCAGGGAATCGAGTTCGATTATTGCTGCGTGCACGCCGCCTATGCGCTGAAGGAAGCCGGCTTCGAAACGATCATGGTGAACTGCAATCCGGAGACGGTGTCCACCGATTACGACACCTCCGACCGGCTCTATTTCGAGCCGCTCGACGCGGAAGATGTGCTGGCGGTGATCCGCCGCGAACAGGCGGGGGGGCGGCTCATCGGCTGCATCGTCCAATATGGCGGCCAGACTCCGCTCAAGCTCTCGCAGGCACTGGCCCGCGCCGGCGTTCCGATCCTCGGCACCAGCGCGGATGCCATCGACATCGCCGAGGATCGCGAGCGATTCCAGAAGCTGCTGCATCGGCTTGGCCTCCGCCAGCCCGAGAACGGCACGGCGCGCTCGCTCGAGGAGGCGGAGCGGGTGGCCGAGCGAATCGGCTATCCCGTGGTGATCCGGCCGAGCTACGTTCTCGGCGGACGGGCCATGGAGATCGTCCATGACCGCGCCGGCCTTGCCCGCTACATGCGGCAGGCCGTCATCGTTTCCGGCGAGAGCCCGGTGCTGATCGATCGTTATCTCAGCGACGCAATCGAGGTGGATGTCGACTGCATCGCCGACGGCGACAGCGTCTACGTTGCCGGCGTGATGGAGCACATCGAGGAAGCCGGCATCCATTCCGGCGATTCCGCCTGCGCGCTGCCGCCGTACACGCTCGCGCCGGCGATCGTCACCGAGCTCAAGGCGGAAACCACGGCGCTCGCCCAGGCGCTCGGCGTTGTCGGGCTGATGAACGTGCAGTACGCCATCCAGGACGATCTCATCTATGTGCTCGAGGTCAATCCGCGCGCGGCGCGCACGGTGCCGTTCGTGGCCAAGGCCACGGGTGTCGCGGTGGCAAAAATCGGCGCGCAGGTCATGGCCGGCGCGCGTCTTGCCTCTTTCCGCCTCGACGGCCAGGCGGTGCAACCGCACGTCGCGGTCAAGGAAGCCGTATTCCCCTTCACGCGATTTCCCGATGTCGACACCATCCTCGGGCCGGAAATGAAATCAACCGGCGAGGTGATGGGGATCGACGCCAGCTTCGAACGCGCCTTCGCGAAATCCCAGCTTGGCGCCGGCGTCATGCTGCCGCAGAGCGGGACCGCGTTCCTCTCGGTCAAGGATTCCGACAAGAACGCGCTCGTGCCGCTCGCCCGCCGCCTGATCGAGATGGGCTTCACGATCCTTGCCACGCGCGGCACCGCCGCTCGCATCCGCGAGGCGGGCCTCTCGGTCGGCGTGGTGAACAAGGTTCTCGAAGGACGGCCGCACTGCGTCGATGCCATCCGCTCGGGCGAGATCCAACTCGTGATCAACACCGCCTCCGGCGCGCAGTCGGTGGCCGACAGCTTCGATATCCGCCGCAGCGCGCTCACCCACGGCGTCCCGCACTATACGACGCTGGCCGGGGCGCGGGCCGCCGTGCACGCCATCGCGGCACTCCGCGCCGGTGTCCTTGAAGTGGCGCCCCTGCAAGCCTATTTTCGCGCTCCGTTCTAAGCCTTCGCGGCCGGAGCCTGGCTTCGGCCGCCGGGCTATTTTGTCCTATGGTCCATGCTGAGGTTCCTGCGAGGTTTGCAAGGTGCATAAATTCCCGATGACGGCCCCCGGCCTGCACCGTCTGCAGGACGAATTGCGCCATCTGAAAGGCACGGAGCGCCCGACCATCATCCGCGCGATCGCCGAGGCGCGCAGCCACGGCGATCTCTCCGAGAATGCCGAATATCATGCGGCACGCGAACGGCAATCCTTCATCGAAGGACGGATCGCCGAACTCGAGGAAATCCTCGCCTCCGCGGAAGTCATCGACCCGTCCACCCTCTCCGGGGACAATATCAAGTTCGGCGCCCATGTCTGGGTGGTGGACGAGGATTCCGAAAAGGAATCGACCTACCAGATCGTCGGCGTGCACGAGGCGGACATCAAGAACGGCCGGATTTCCATCTCCTCGCCTCTCGCCAAGGCCCTGATCGGCCGCAAGGTCGGCGACACCGTTTCGGTGCCGGCACCAAGCGGCGATCGCTCCTACGAAATCCTGGGCGTCAAATACGTCTGAGTGCAGCAGCCTGAGCCCGGCGCGGTGATCGGACTTGCCGACGTCGAGGCGGCGGGCCGCCGCATCGAAGGCAGCGTGGTGCGCACGCCGGCGCTGGCCTTCGAGGCGGTCAGCCGCGCGACCGGCGCCTCGGTGGTGCTGAAGCTTGAAACCTTCCAGGCCACCGGCAGCTTCAAGGAACGGGGTGCAGCGAACCGGATCGCCTTGCTGTCCCCTGCCGAGCGCGCGGCCGGCGTGATCGCGATGTCCGCCGGCAACCACGCCCAGGCCGTGGCGCGTCACGCGCGCCTCGCTGGTGTCTCCGCCACGATCGTCATGCCGCGCTTCACGCCGCTGACCAAGGTTTCGCGGACCGCCGCATGGGGTGCGCGGGTCGACCTGCATGGCGAGACACTCGGCGAATCCGCTTCGCACGCCGCCCTTCTGGCCGAGCGCGAAGGCCTGGTCATGGTGCATCCGTACGACGACCCCGCGGTGATGGCTGGCCAGGGCACGCTCGCGCTCGAGCTCCTGGCCGATGTCCCCGATCTCGATGCGCTGGTCATTCCCGTTGGCGGCGGCGGCATGATCGCCGGCTGCGCGGTCGCCGCCGCGGCGCTCAAACCCGGCATCGAGATCATCGGGGTCGAGGTCGAAGCCTACGCCGCCCTCGCGCAACGGCTCGCCGGCCGGCCGGTCTCGGTCGGCGGCGCCACCATCGCCGAGGGCATTGCCGTCAGAGACATCGGCGATCTGCCTTTCTCCGTCATCCGCGCGCATGTCGCGGACGTGCTCGTGGTTCCCGAACAGGCGGTCGAGCAGGCGATCGCGCTCCTCGTCGAAGGCGCCAAGCTCGTTGCCGAAGGCGCGGGTGCGGCCGGAGTGGCGGCACTTCTCGCCTTCCCAGACCGCTTCAAGGGAAAAAAGGTCGGAGTGCCGATCTGCGGCGCCAATATCGATGCGCGCATTCTGGCCAACGTGCTGCTGCGCAACCTGCTGCGCGATGGCAGGCTGCTGCGCATCTCGCTCGAGATTCCGGACCGGCCCGGCGTGCTTGCCGACATCGCAACGAGAATCGCCGCACACGATGGGAATGTCATTGAAGTATCACACCAGCGCCTGTTCGCATCGCCTTCGGTGCAGTCGGCACATCTCGAGGTGATGATCGAAGCGCGCGATCCGCAGCATGCCGAGGAGATCACCAGGGCCTTGGCCGCCTGCTACGCCCTGGACCGAATTTGAGCGGCACCGTTTCGTTCTCGCACCATGCGCGGCGCCGGGGGGAAGGACGCGGCGGGTGCCGCCGGGCCACCGCCGCGCGCCACCCCTTCAAATGACGCCCCCGATCATCTACGAAGGGGACCGGACGCCGGGCCGGGTGCCATGATTTCATGTTGTCCGGCCGCCGTGGATGTCTTGACTTGGACGAACCGCGCCGCAATGTGACGTGCCACGTCCGGGCAGCCGGCAAGACGGCATGCCTCTCGTGGAGGCGACGTCCGGGCGGCCGCACCAATCGGCCAGAACACAGAGGACAGGTTACAGTTGAGATCACCCAGGAATGACCGGCAGCGGCAGCCACGCCGGCGCGGTTTCGATGACGACAATTTCTACGGCAATACGCCACCTTCACCTTTTGCCGGCTTCGGTGGAACCGCCGCCGGGCCGGAGGTCAAGGCGACCGTCAAGTGGTTCAATCCCGACAAGGGGTTCGGATTCGTTGCGCTCAGCGACGGCACGGGCGATGTCTTCCTGCATGCCAACGCGCTGCAGGCGGCGGGCTATCAGACCGTCAGCACCGGCGCCACGGTACGGGTCCGGGTCGGGCAGGGCCAGAAAGGCCGCCAGGTCGAGCAGGTGATCTCGGTCGACGAGAGCACAGCCGAACCCGCCCGCGGCGGCGGCGGCTTCGGTCCGCGCCCGGCGCGTGGACCGCGCGCCCCGCGCCGTCCGGTCGATCTCAGTTCGGCCGTGGAAATGACCGGCGTCGTGAAGTGGTACAACCCCGAAAAGGGTTTCGGCTTCATCACCACGCCGGGCGGCGGACGGGACGTTTTCGTGCATGCCTCCGCGCTCGAGAGCGCTGGCCTGCCGCCCCTCCAGGAAGGCCAGGCCGTCCGGATGAATGTCGTGCAGGGCGCCAAGGGCCCGGAAGTGGGTTCGATCAGCCTGGCCTAGAGGGTGTCATGCACCCCGATGAAGTATCGAGAAGGAAGAGCCTTCTTTTTCTGAAGAAAAAGAAGCAAAAAGACTTTCCCCGTTAGATGGTGGCAAATCCGGAAAACGGGGAAAAGTTCTTTGGTTCTTTCTTTCAAGAAAGAACAGCCTTCCTTCTCGTCGTCTTCCCTCATGCCGCCGGGAGCGAGCCTGCGCGTCGTCGGTGACGTCCACGGCGATGTCCGCGGCCTGACCGCGGCGCTGGCAACCGAGCGCTTCGTGCTTCAGCTTGGCGACCTCGCCGATCACGGGCCGGACGGCGGGGGCGCGATTCGCATGATGCTCGCGCGCCTGGCTGCCGGCAGCGGCCTTTTTCTGCTCGGCAACCATGACTTCAAGCTCGCCCGCGCCCTTGCCGGCCGCGCGGTCCGTCCCGATCCGGCGCTGAGCGCGACCCTTGCGGGCCTCGATCCCGAGTTGCGCGCCGCAGCGCTGGCCGCCATCGCCGCCGCGCCTGCCTGGCTCATGGCGGGCCGCCGCTTCTTCGTCCATGGCGCCTTCCACATCCGGATGCTCACGGAGCCCCCGCCGCAGAGGCCGCTCGAAGGGCGGGTTTCACCCCTCCTCGCGCGCGCCCTCTACGGCCAGACCACCGGGCGGATGCAGCCGGACGGCTACCCCGAGCGCACATTGCGCTGGGTTGCCCAGATCCCTCCGGGATTGACCGTCTATTGCGGGCATGACTGCC
>Ga0335075_10007351_pt1 | contig 16939 bp, 14 predicted proteins | sample Lox_Sample_24_FD_206723 | JGI IMG/M metagenome (GOLD analysis project Ga0335075, IMG submission 206723) | Soil microbial communities from Loxahatchee National Wildlife Refuge, Florida, United States - Lox_Sample_2.4 | ecosystem: Environmental > Terrestrial > Soil > Wetlands | place: USA...
TCGCTTGTCGCGATTCCGGCCATCCCGGCAACCGTGAGTGCCATGCCGCCGGCCAGCAGCCCGGCCACGACCGACAGGGCCGCTATCCCGCATATCGACTGCAGTACGGTGCGCGCCGACGGCCTGTGCCGGGCAGATTTCCCGCGGTGTTGGAGCTTCATCTGACAATGGCCGCGAGATCAGCCGCGGAGCAATCTGGCTCGGCCAGGGCGCAACCGGACGAGTAGCGAGCGCGTCAGCTCGGTGACTTCAGTGACGTTAAGGAACCTGGCAGCCAGCAGGTACAGGACCAGCCCGCCGGTCCCGCCAACAGCCACGGTGGCCAGCGCCGCCAGGGTGCCAGCAGGTGCGATCCGGTCAATGATCACTGACACGGCGAGCGCGAAGATCATGCCGGGAATCGCTGCGAGATGCATCCGTACGAGCGTCTTGCCGATCCTGCGGTTGTCCAGACCGCCCACCCGCCTGGACAGGATCCGCCACAGCCACACCGCCATCACCAGGCTCGATATGCCGAAGCCCACACCGAGCCCCGCGACGATGTCAGCGGGCGGCAAGATCAGCAGCGCTCCGAAGCCGGCCGCGATCCGTACCGCAATGGAGACCGCGCCGACCAGCGCCGGCGTCCTGCTGTCGTGCATGGCATAGAAGGCCCGCAGCAGCAAGTTGAATAGCGTGTAGGGGAGCAGGCCGAGGCAGAAGACGCCGAAGACGACGCCCAGGTAGCGAGCGGAAGCAGCGGAAGTACTGCCGTGGCCGAACACGCCCTGCGCCAGCGCCGGGCCCAGGACTGTCATGATCATCGCTGACGGCACGATGATGACCGATGACAGCCGGGTTGCCGCGGAGAAGTCCCTGGTGAGCAACCGGTACGCGCCGCTGGAGGCGTGCGCGCTCATCCTCGGCAGCATCGCCGTGATCACCGAGACACCCACGATCGCGTAGGGGAGCTGGAACAGCTGCCAGGCGTTGCTGAAGGCCGCGTACCCGGCGCCTGCGCAGGTCTTGCAGACCCGGGCGCCAGCGTCGTTGGACACGATGGTGGTCGTCACGAACGACAGCTGGGTCGCCGCGATGTAGAAGAACATCCAGCCGCTCATGCGGCCGATCTCGGCAACTTCCTCGCGCCTGAAGTCGAACCGTGGCCGCCAGCGGAACCCCACCCGGCGCATCGACGGCCACATCGCGACCGTCTGCAGCACGATGCCGAGGGTTGTCCCGATGCCAAGTAGCTGGATTGCTCCGGTCGAGATGTCCTGCGGGGTACGGTCGGTCCCCGCCGTGACGATCAGCGCGACGCTGGCGAATATGACGACGATGTTGTTGACGACCGGCGTCCACATCGGCGAGGCGAAGCTGCCGCGGGCATTCAGGATCGCGCCCGCTAGCGAGCTCACTCCGTAGAAGAAAATCTGCGGCAGGAAAAAGTAGGTGAAGATCACCGTGAGGTGATAGGTGGCTGCGTTCGGCAGGCCATGGCCGTAAATGGCGGTGATCGGGACCGTTGCTGCGGTAGCGAGCGCTGTGATGGCGCCGAGCGCAATCACCCCGAGGGTGAAGATCCGCTGGTCGTAGCCCTCGCCGCCGTCCCGGTTAGTCTTGGCCGCGTTGACCAGAAGAGGGACCACCACGCTGGTGAGGATGCCGCCGAGCGCCAGGTTGTAGACGGCGTTGGGAAGGTTGTTGGCGACGTTGTAGGCGTCGCCTAGGCTCTGCGTGCCGATCGCGTACAGCAAGACCGCCGTGCGCACGAATCCGGTGAAGCGAGAGGCGATCGTACCGAGCGCCATCACGCCGCTGGAGCGGGCCAGGCTGGGTCCGCGCTCTGCCGGGGCGGGGCCTCCGGAGCTGGCCGGGGCCGTGCCTGGCGTGAGCGTCGTGCCAGGCGTCACCCCTGCACCCTCGCGCTTTGCTGTCGTCATCGGCTCCCGCCGGACCGGGCGATCCCGCTGCGCTTGAGGGAGTCGCGTGCGGGCCGGTGCCGGGCCGACACGTGCAGCGCGGCCCGCGTCGCGCTGGCGCGGGCGTGCCAGCCGTGCTCGAGTGATGCCTGGGCGAATGCGGACAGACGCTGCTTAGCGCGCGCCGTGCGCGCCGTGCGGGCAGCATCCTGGGCGCGCCGCATCGCGTCAGCCCGCGCCGCCTCCTCAAGGTCGTCGGCGAGCGGCGGCAGGTCCGCCGCGCCGTAGCGCCTGCTGATGGCGGCGCCGATCAGGTAATCAGCGAGCGCAGGATTCTTAGGCAGGCACGGACCGCGCAGATACGTGCCCACTGCGCTACCGAGAATGACACCTTCGGTGCCGTCACCGTTGTTGCCGTGCCCGCTGATTACCTGGCCGAGTGGCTGCGCTGTCGCGCCGAGATAGGTGCCGCCACCGTGGTTCTCGAAGCCGACGAGCAGCGTGTCCCGCCACCGGACGACCAGCTCGCCGATGAACCGGTCCGCGTGCGCAGCGGAGATCGTGGCGTAGTGACCGCTGAGCACCGCATTCTGCCGGACGGTCCAGGCGTCGAACAGGCTGATGCCGCGCAGCTCCGCGCCTCGTTCCGGCTGGCAGAAGCGACCGAAGAGCTCGTAGCCGCCGCCGACGGCAAGCGCGGCAGCGCCGCGGGCGACCGCTTCGGAGATGCATTCGCCTTTGACCTTGCAAAGATCGGGCGCAACCAGGTGCTGCTGCGACTCACCGCCGTCGCCGATCATGATCAGATCGACTGCGTCCGGCGTGAGGCGGTCGCGCAGGCGCAGCTCGGTAACGTCGACCGCGATGTTGCGCCACTCGCACCGGCGCAGGATCGTCTCCAGGTTGCCGTGATCGCCGTAGGTGGACATGATGTCCGGGTACAGGTAACAGACCGCGATCCTCATGCCTGCCATGTGCCTGCTCCGGTCTGCTCATGCCACAGCTGGCGGACGTATCCGTGGTCAGTCAGCCAGCGCCGCACTTCCCACAGCACGCCTGCCGTGGACACGACCCACAGGGGCTGGCCGGCGGGCGCGCGCGCGAGCGCGGCCTGGAACGCGCGCACCGGATCCGGCTCGACCGCAAGGCCGGTGTCGTCGCCAGGGCCGCCCCAGCCCGCGTACTTCAGCCGGACCGCAAGGTCGGTTGCACGGTTGCCGGAGATGACCGGGGCCGGGATCAGGCCGGTCTGTGACCCGAAGTCGACGTCCCAGATCCAGGAGGTATCCGGCTGCTTGCCCGGGTAGTCGTTGAGGCCGAGCAGCATCTGCTTAGGCTGGCGGTCGCCGAGTACCGCCCTGAGCACTTCGGTATAGCCGTTAGCGTTCTTCGCCAGCGCCAGGTACACGTCGTGCCCGGCGACCCGCACTTTCTCCATCCGGAAGAAGGCCGTCGTGGTCTGTTCGATCGCAGTGAGCGAGTGTTCGGGCAGCCGGCAATGAGTGGCCGCAGCCACCGCGGCGAGCGCGTTGTATGCGTTGTAGAGCCCGGGCAGCGGAATCTCCAGCGTTGCTTCCCCGGCGGGCGTGGTCACCAGAAGGCGCGCCGAGTACGGCCCGGCTAGGTCTGCCTTGGTGAGGCGCACCTCCGGTTGCGGCCGGGACAGGCCGCAGGTGTGACACGCCCAGTGACCCAGGTGGGCGTAGTAGACGCTGGTGTAGGTCAGCTCGCTATCGCACCGCGGGCACCGCGGGAAATCTGATGTCGGATCGGCTTCGCCGCGGCAGGAGCCGGGGTCCTCGACCCCGAAGTACAGGCGCGGATTGCTCGCCTCCGGTGCCACGAAGGCCACCCGCGGATCATCTGCATTGAGCACAAGCGCGGTAGCTGGCGGCAGGCTCTGCATCGCCTGCTCAAGTAGCGCTTTGATGTACGCGGGCTCAAGATAGCGGTCGAGCTGATCACGGAAGATGTTGGTGAAGACCACGGCGGTCGGCTGACGGATTTGCCGCAAGACTTCAGGAAACGAGCCCTCATCCACCTCGAACACGCCGACGGCGCGGGAGTCCGCTGGCAGGTGGCCGGTCAGCGCCGCTCGGGCGACCATGGTCGTGGCAAGGCCAGCACTCTGGTTCGCCCCTTCGGCGTTGACCACCGGGTGCAATTCAGACGCGCGCATGACTTGCGCCAGCATCCGGCACGTCGTGCCCTTGCCATTCGAGCCGGTGACCAGTACGGCGCCCCGCGGGATCTCGGCGAGCAGGCCAGCCAGCGCGCCCGGATCGATGGCTAGCGTTACTTTGCCGGGTACGGTGGTGCCGTCCCCCATGCCAAGGCGGCGGGCACCGTGTCTGGCGGCTTTCCCGGTGGATACGGCGACGGCTCGGCGCGCAGACGCGCCGAGGCCCAGCTGCGCCCTGCTGTCTGAGGACACTGTCCTTTCTCCTCCGAACACGCTGCGTGACTCCATGGCAGGGCGAAGCCGCTAGCGGAGGGATGAGACGGGCGCGGCCGGGCACAACCTCAGGCAGCGCGGTGAACAGCTACGACAGTCCCCCCGCTGGCTGGCTGCTCGTTGCATCTGAACTAGTGGATGTACTTCCCGGCGCCCGGCAGATAATGGCTGACTATTCGTTTTCGGGTACGGATCTTTGCCGGACGCCGGCTCTGGCGGCCGCGCACCAGAACGCGGCCCCGGTGGCGGGGCCGCGTCCTGACGGGTTAGCGGCGCACCCCTGCGAGCGCGCGGCGGTCTAGCTGCTCGCGCTCCATCCAGCCGTCGATCACCTTGTCGCTTTCCCACGAGGTGATCAGCGCGTAGCGAGGCCGCGGGCCGGGGTGCCAGACCACGTGCCAGAGCCGCTCGGTATCGATAACGAGCTGCATGCCGGGATGCAGCCTGATCCGCGTCTCAGTAGCCGGATCGTTCTTGTCCTCGCGCAGGATGAACATGGACTGGCCAGGAGCGTTGTCGAGCTCCAGCCAGGACCGGACGACCCAGCCAGTACCGTCCGGGTTCAGCCGGTTGTTGTCATCGAGGTGCAGCTGGCGCAAGGCAGTCGGTTGGTCGCTCGGGTTGAGCTTGATCACCCGGACGCGGCCGTAATTCCCGCCGATCTCTTCGACGTAGCGAGCCAGGCTCGGCGCAAGCTCGCGATTCGTCGTCCAGATGCCGTCCTTGTCCGCCTTACCGTGGTCCCAGAAGCCGCGGCAGTCCATCTCGCCGGTCGCTGATGCAAGCGGCGCGAAGTTAGTGTCGCCGCCGCTCTTCCAGTCCATGTACTCCAGGGACTCCCATTCAGCTGGCGAAATTGTCGGCCCTTGCCGGTCGCGTAGTACTACGTAACCTTTGTCGGCCATGACGCCGAGCTTGTGATACATGCATTCCCCCCGTGTTGACCTCGGATTTCCCCTCCAATCTCGGGTCCTATTTCCCGGCGGTGAGGTGGCTACCCTGTGCTGCCTGGCTGAATACCTGGCCGTAATGGCCATTTTGCCAAGCACTGACGTACCCCTGGTTCTCAGCTGTCACAGGTCGTGGCCGCGCCGCGCCGAGTGCCATTCGGGCAGCCCGGAGCGCGCTACCGCGGGTAAACGCCGCCGTCGAGAGAGATGACCTGGTTTGTGAGATACGGGTTACCCAGAACTGCCAGGGCAAGGTCCGCCACTTCGGCTGGCCGTCCGAGCCGCCCGACCGGCACCTGGCGGCGCAGTTCCTCCGGGTCGCCGGGAAACATGCCGGTGTCGGTGATTAGCGCAGGTGCGATCGCGTTGACTGTGACGCCTGCTGCAGCGAACCGCGCGGCCAGCGAATGCGTAAGCCCGTGCAGGCCCGCCTTGGCCGCCGCGTAGTGCGGGCCGACGATGCCGCCAGTAAAGGCCGCGACTGATGACATGAACAGCACCCGGCCGAAGCCGCGCTGTGCCATCGACGGCACTAGTCGCTGCGCGAGCAGGAAGGGCGCACGCAGGTTGACCGCGACAGTCTCGTCGAACTCCTCGACTTCGATGTTCTCCAGTTGCCGGCGCTCCGCGGTACCCGCGTTGTTGACCAGGATGTCCACCGGGCCGAACACGTGCTCGGTGTCCTCGGCCAGGCGGGCGACCTCGGCTGCGTAGGCGAGGTCGGCACTCAGCGCCGCGGCCCGCCCGCCAGCCGCCGTGATCTGCCCTGCCAGTTGCTGAGCGGTCGCGTCGCTGGCGCCGTAGCCGATGGCCACGCTCACTCCCGCGCCGGCCAGTGCGAGTGCTATCGCACGGCCGATCCCGCCGCTGCCACCGGTGACGAGCGCCACGCGCCCGGAGAGTCCCTCTGGTCCTCGCCCGTCGTGCATGCCTTGACGTTAGCGGACAGCGTCCGGGCGCCAGCGATCCGGAGTGCGGCGTGTCCAGCGCCAGCCAGCCGGCCTCAGGCGGCGGTCCCCTTGACCCAGTCCGGCTCCTGGAGCCCGAGCTGATAGGTCGTCACGGCACCAGCCAGGACGATCACCAGGGCTATCAGCAGCGGATAGAAGATCTGGCCAGTCAGCACCAGCGCAGTGCCGATAAGCGCCCCGACGAGCATGGCGGCGATCGCGGCCAGGCGGCGTCCCGAGAGCGAGCCGGCGCCGCCTGCTGCTGAGCTGTCCGCGGCGAGGCCAGTGATCGTCAGCGTGAGCACCGTCGTCGTGAGGTCGGGTACCGCTATCTTGCGCGCGGCCGCGTTCTGGAGGCCCATCGAGGCGCCGAGCAGGACGATGAGCGGGTAGCGGAAGGCGGTGGTCACCGGGTTGCCGCTGACGACGGCGAGGATGACCGAGACTGCCAGCAACACGGCCTGGCAGGCCCCCGCAGCGCTGTGCAGCCGTCCGCGGTGATCGCGGAAGCGGGCAATGAGCCGGCCTCCACCGAATGCCCCGGCCGCGAATGCCGCGAGGGCGCAAAGGGACGCCGAGATCGAGAATCCGGGTGCGCCGGCCAGCGCGAAACCGAGAAATACCACGTTTCCGGTCATATTGGCGACGAAGACATGCCCGAGCGTCAGGTAGCTGAAGGCGTCTACCAGCCCGGTTACCACCGTCATGCTGAGCAGGACCGGCGGCAGCGGTCCGTGCCTGCCAGCCGGGTCAGGCAGCAGTACGCTGCGGACTTCAGCCAGGAAACCTGTCATCACGGGTTGCTCCGGTTAGCTCGCGGGGCTGGCCTGAACCAGGCGCTGTGGCGCGCCGTCGGCCGACGAGGGGCTTGTTGGCACGCGGGCTTGCAGCGACAAGGCAGAATCTAATTTCATGCGGACTCTTCAGGTAGCAGTCGTCGGCTCCGGCCCGGCCGGCCTGTACACGGCCGAGGCGCTGATCAAGCAAGCCGCGGCCCTCGACCCGCCGCGCGCCATCCGGGTGGACGTCATCGACCGGCTCCCTACCCCGTACGGGCTGGTCCGGTACGGCGTGGCGCCGGACCATAAATCGATCAAGTCGATTGCCGAGTACCTGCGCAACGTCCTCGAGCACGACGGCGTCAACTTTATCGGCGGCGTTCACCTCGGCGACGACGTGACCCGCGAGGAACTGCTGGCCGGTTATGACGCGGTGGTCTATGCCACCGGCGCGATGCGCGACCGCCATCTGGGCATTCCCGGCGAGGACCTGCGTGGCAGCGTCGCTGCCACCGACTTCGTGAACTGGTACTGCGGCCACCCGGACGTCGATCCGTCAGTGTTCAGCCTGGACGCTGAGTCCGTGGCGGTGATCGGCGTCGGGAACGTCGCAGTGGACGTCGCGCGGATACTGATCCGCAACCCGGCCGAGCTGCGGGAGACGGACGTGTCCCAGCCGGTTCTCGACGCGCTGACGGCCAGCAAGGTCCGCGAAGTCCACATGATCGGCCGGCGCGGGCCGGCGCAGGCCAAGTTCACCACCAAGGAGCTGCGCGAGCTGGGCGAACTTGACGGGGTCGACATCGTGGTCGGCGACGGTGAGGCGGACCTGGACGCCTTCGACCCGACCGGCGAGAGCGCGCGACTGGCCCAGGCGGACCGGCACGTCCGCGGCAACTACACGGTGATCTCCGACTGGGCAGGCAGGACGCCGGCCGGCACCGGCCGCAGGCTGACCGTCCGGTTCTGGCTCCGGCCTACCGAGATCCAGGGCCGGAACGACGTCGAAGGGCTGACTCTCGAGCGCACCAGGCTGGATGAATCGGGCAAACTCGTTGGCACCGGCGAGCTGGAGACGCTGGACGTTCAGATGGTGCTGCGCTCGGTGGGATATCAGAGCGTCCCGCTGGCCGGAGTGCCGTTCCGCGAGCGCTCGTCGACGGTTCCGAATGAGGCCGGGCGCGTTCTCGGGCCGGACGGTGAGCCGCTGCCGGGTGAGTACGTGGCCGGCTGGCTCAAGCGCGGCCCCACCGGGGTGATCGGCACCAACAAGTCCGACGCGGCGGAGACCGTCAGGTCGCTGCTGGCCGACCTGGCTGGCGGGCCGGGTCCTGAGGACGTCCAGCTGCCCAGGGCTGGGCTCCTTCGGATGCCCGTCACTGGAGACGGTGCGGCGGGCGCGTCGCCGCTGCACAGCGTGCTAGACAGCCGCGGCCACCGGCACGTCAGTTACGCCGACTGGCTGATGATCGAGGCGGCGGAGAAGGAGCTAGCCGCCCGGCTTGGCCGCGGCGCCCGGGTGAAGCTGGCAAGCAGAGCCGAGATCCACAAGGCATGCGGGCTGTCGTAGGGTGGTAGCGGCCTGTTTTGCGGTCGTTCGCCTCACAGGTCCTGGCCGGGCCGCGAAATCGAGCCGGATCGCGGCCAGGAGGCGCTGTAGCAGGCGGTCGGCGGGCATGGATCCGCGCAAACCGGACTTTCACCGCACCAGAGTTGTGTGCAGCTCAACTTAGCATCGATTCGAGCGTTCCTGAGCGACCTTATCTGGGGCTATGCCCGGTCTGTGACAGCAGGAATCGATGCTAAGTCATCCGATCAAGATCATCCGTGGGTGCCGGACTGAACCGCATCGGTCAGCCGGCCCGCCAGCGAGCGCATGTGCTCGATCAGCTCGGGTGGCTCGAGCACCGTGAAGCGCAGGCCCATCATCACGATGTGGAAGGCGATGGCGTCGAGTGAGTCAGAGCCGCTGGTGAGTACGCAACTGCCTGGCCCTGTCGTTTCGATCACCCCCGCGCTCGGCGGGATCTGCTCAGCCACAACCACGGCGGGCGCGTGCACAAGTATCCGGGCCTGGTACCGGTACGGCGCAGTGGTCACTGCCTGCGCCACGAATGCGGCCGCATCCGGCGGATCCCTGGGTACGAACCGTGCGCCAGTCAGTCTCGGGTCATCGATCCGGTCTGCCCTGAAGGTCCGCCATTCTGCTCGGCCAAGATCCCGGGCGACCAGGTACCAGCGGTAACCGGCCTGTACCAGCCGGTGCGGCTCAGCCCGCCGTGCGGACAGCACGCCATCATGACTGCGGTAGCTGAACTCAATGACCTCGTGGCTGCGGCAGGCGCGCGCGATCACCATGAGCGTGTCGGCGCCGACGGCCGGGCCTGGTCCAGTGAGCGGGACGGTGGCCTGGCTGATCGCGGTGGCCCGCTCCCGGAGCCGGGCTGGCAGCACCTGTTCGAGCTTCGCCAGCGCACGCACGGACGCCTCGCCCACTCCGGTCACCGAGTGAGTCGCGGCGGACCGCAGGCTGAGCGCGACCGCTACGGCCTCGTCGTCGTCGAGCAGCAGCGGCGGCAGCGCGGCACCTGACCCGAGCCGGTAGCCGCCTGCCACCCCTGGCACTGCGTGCACCGGGTAGCCCAGGCTGCGCAGCTTGGCGACGTCCCGGCGCAGTGTCCGTGGCGTGACCTCAAGGCGCGCGGCCAGATCTGCGCCTGGCCACTCCGGCCGGGACTGTAGTACAGACAGCAGCCGCAGCAGGCGGGCTGAGGTTTCGACCACGAATCAGAGTCTGGCGGCAATTGAGGACTGTTGTTGACCTCGTTTCCTTCTATGGTCGCGGTATGGACAAAGACCGGACCACAAAGATCGACTGGAATACCGCGCTGATCGAGCAGCTCGAATGGCACTGGCAGCATCAGCTCAGGCCCCGGCTGGACGGGCTGACCGACGCTGAATACCGCTGGGAGCCGGTAGCCGGCTGCTGGAGCATCCGCCCCCGCGCCGAGGCAACCACGCCGCTGGCAATGGGGCCCGGCGAGCTAGTCATGGACTACGCCATGCCACCGAATGATCCGGAGCCGGTGACGACGATCGCCTGGCGGCTTGCCCACATCACCGTCGGGTGCTTTGGCGCGCGCGTCGCCACGCACTTTGGCGGGCCGCCAGTGGACTGGGCCACCTGGGAGTACGCGGGTACCGCGGCGGAGGCGCTTGGACAGCTAGACGAGCAGCACGCTGCCTGGGTCAAAGGCGTGCGCAGCCTCGGAGCGGAGGGACTTGGCTGGCAGGTCGGGCCCGAGGAAGGCGACGACGGCGAGTATGCCCAGAGCCCGATGGCCGAACTCGTGCTGCACATTCACCGCGAGGTTATTCACCACGGCGCGGAGATCTCGCTGCTTCGCGACCTGTACCGGTGGAAGGGAGACGGAGATGGCCGTTAACTTCCAGGTCGCTGTCGACTGCATGAGCCCTCATGAGCTCGCTGACTGGTGGGCGCAGACACTCAGCTGGGAGGTCGAGAAGTCCGACCCGGCCTTCATCCGCCGGATGATCGACGAGGGTTACGCCACCGAGGAAGAAACGACGACTCACGACGGACAGCTGGCCTGGAGAACCGGCGCTGCGATCCGCCATCCCGACGGACCGGATACAGGTGAGCGCAGGCGCATCATCTTCCAGCAGGTGCCTGAACCAAAGACCGCGAAGAACCGCTGGCACCTGGACATCTGGGTGGGTGCTGACAACGTGCGCGAGCAGGCTGACCGGCTGATCTCGCGGGGCGCCACGTTCCTGCACGAGGGACAACAGGGCCCGCACCGGTGGATCACCCTGGCCGATCCGGAGGGGAACGAGTTCTGCGTCAGCTGAGCCCTCCCCGCGGACGCGGAAGCTGGCTACCATTCAGGGAGTGGGCATCTCGGGACCACCGCGCCAGATCGCCGTAGACCATGCCAAAGTTCTCCGGATGCTGGGGACGCCAGAGCTCGCCTGGCTCGTCTCCCGTATCAGGGTCAGGCTGGAACGCGGCGAACCCGTCGACGGCACCGTGACGCTGGTCGGCGCCACCACAGGGCAACGACGTGCGGCGGCGAGGCTCCTCGGCCACAACCTGAGCCGGGGTACCTCGCTGAGCGTGCCGCTACCCGAGGTTGCCGAGCAGCTCTGGCGTGCTGCTGCCGCCCCGAACCTCATCGCGGCGGTCGAGGCCATCGGCGGGCCGGTACGCGACCTCGCCGCCGAGCGGGCCGCCGACCTGCAGCGCTGGGGCGACGCGCTGACCGAAGTCCGGTCGAGCGAGCTGTCGAAGCTGTCGTGGTATCGCGAGTGGCTGAGCTCCATCAGCCGTGACGGCACCATCACCAAGCTGATCCGGCAAGGTCATGCGGACGTCATCAGCCAGGCGACGGCGGTGCTTGAGCGGCTGCCGGACCCCTCCGACGATGGCTGCGCTACGTTGCCAGCCCTTGCCGTGGCGGCGACCGGAAATGAGCGCGCATTTGCCGAGGGTCCGCTGGCCGGCCTGGTGCTGCGCGCCCTCGCCGCACGCGAGGGAGTTCAGGCGCCGGCCAGCAGTGACGCCGAGCGGGCGCTGTGGACAGCCGCTGGCATTGTCGCTGACGACCTGGCCAGCCAGGTGCTGGTCCTGAACGTGCGGGCAGCCGGTGACCCGGTCGGCCGCTGGCTGACTGAAGCGGCTGATGCAGGCGAGCCGTTCCGGCTGACCCTCCGCCAGCTCCTCGCGGCACCGGTGCTGCCGTGGGCGCTGGAGATCTATGTCTGCGCCAGCCCGGCCCTGGTCCGGTCTGCCGCTGATGAGCTCGGCAAGCGATGCCCGGCGCTGGTCTGCACCGAGGGCCAGCCTTCGGTGGCATGCACCCGGCTGCTGCGGTCAGCGGTCAGCAGCGGCTCGACGGTGTACTGGCACGCCGATTTCAGCTGGCCGGGCCTTCACGGCACGGCTATCGCGATGCGGCGGCTGCAGGCGCGGCCATGGCTGATGGCGGCCAGCGACTACGAGGCGGTGCAGAGCGGTGGCGTGGCGGGCAGCGCTATCGCGCTGAGCGGCCAGCCAGAACCCAGCCCGTGGGATCCGGAGCTTTCTGAGGCGATGCGGCTGACCGGCCGCGGCATCAGCGAAGAGCTGGTCGTGCCAGACCTGCTAGCAGCGCTCACCGCGCGTGCGGACGAGTTCAGCGTGCGCTAAGCCAGCGCGATCTTAGACCGCGGCGGGCGCGGAGTGCCTCGATCGCCCTCTCAGGGCGTGACTTATCGATCGAGGCCCAAGGCAGGCGTCAGTCGGTAACTCACGCCCGTCAAGCTTGCGGCCTGCCTGCACCGCCCGGTGCTGTCTGGTCAGGAGTTGTGCTGGGCGGCGAGCGTGCGCAGGAACGCCCTGGTCCGTGGCCCGTCATCACCGCGCGCGTACTCTCCGGCCACGAAATCAGTCACCCCGGCGTCAGCCAGCGCATTGATCTGCTCGGCCACCGAATCCTCGGCACCGACGATCGCGACGTCGCCCGGCCCCGCCGCGCCTTCCTTGTCCAGCATTGCCCGGTAAGACGGTAGCTGGCCGTAGATCGCGAACGCCTTGTCCGCGCTGGCGCGCGCCTGCGCCGGGTCGTCAGTCACGCAGACCGGCAGGACGCAGACCACCCGCGGGCTCGGCCGGCCGGCGTCAGCAGCGGCCTGCGCGATCGACGGAACGATGTAGTCGCGCACCGTGGCCGGCCCGGTCATCCAGAGCACGGTGCCATCCGCGACACTGCCCGCCAGCCGCAGCATCTGCGGAGCCAGCGCAGCCAGGAGCAACGGCACCTTCCGCCCGGAACGGGGCACTGACAGGCCGATGCGCGCTTGCACTGTCTCGCCTTCGAACGCGACACTTTCCCCGGCTAGCAGCGGCTGCAGAACCGCCAGGTACTCGCGCATGTGCCGGGCCGGCCGGGCGAAGCTGTAGCCGTACATGTCCTGGATGACGATCTGGTGCGATAGCCCGATGCCGAGCGCCAGTCTGCCGCCGAGTGCCAGATCAGCAGTCAGCGCCTGCTGCGCCAGCACGGCCGGGTGGCGGGGATAGGTCGGGATAACGGCGGTGCCGAGCTCGATGCCCGGCACGGCACTGCCCGCTACGGCGAGCGAGATCAGCGCCTCCAGGCCGAAGATGTTCGACATCCAGGCCGAGTCGAAACCGTCATCAGCAGCGGCCCGTAGCTGCTCGGTGACTTTAGTCAGGGCCTCCGGCCCGCTGGGTTCAGCTACCGACGTCCCGATCCGCATTGCAGGCTCCATCTGGTGAGTGGGCGGCGTTCCCCTGGCTTGACGGTTTTTGTCGTGGCCAGCCCATTCCAAGGCCGGCACGGTCTGATCCTGCCGGCAGTCTCTGGCGCGCGCAAGGTCGCGTCCGGCTCCGGTAAGGGACAGATCACTCCGAAGCAGTCGGTGAGCCAGGTCCCGGCAACCGAAAAGACCCCGCTGACGTGCGATGGCGTACCTTAGTTCTTTTGATAGCCAGCTGCTTTGGGGACAATAGGGACATGGAATCAACCGCCCCTCGTCGTGCCACGCCAGCAGACCGCGCCGCGGCAGCGGAGCGCGAACGGGAGGCTACCCGGGAGCGGGCCAGGAAGCACGAGCAGGCGGCTGCGCGCGCCCGGTCCAGGGCGGCCACACGAGAGCGGCGGACAGCCGAGCGGGCGAGCCGGGCACTCCAGCCGGCCACCGTCATCCAGGCTGACGGGCTGCCCGCGAACAGGTACCTCGACCGCGAGGAGAGCTGGCTGCGGTTCAGCCAGCGGGTTCTCGAGCTCACTGAGGACCCCAATGTGCCGCTGCTGGAGCGCGTCAGGTTCTCGGCGATCTTCGCCAGCGGCATGGACGAATTCTTCGGCGTGCGGATCGCCGGGCGGATCAGGCGAATGGCTACCGGCCTGCCTGTCGAGACAGCCTCCGGGCAATCTCCGGCACAGATCCTGGAAAACGCGCTCGATCTGGCCCGCGAGCTCTCTGTCCGCCATGCGCGCGGTTTCAGCGAGGAGCTGCAGCCGCAGCTGGCCGGCGAGGGGATCGAGATCCTGCGCTGGAAGGAGCTCGTTCCTGACGAGCAGACGCGGCTCGAGCGGTTGTTCAAGGAACGGATCTACCCGGTGCTCACGCCGCTGGCAGTCGACCCGTCGCACCCGTTCCCGTTCATCTCCGGGCAGTCACTGAGCCTGGCGCTGATGGTCGCGGACCCGAAGACCGGTGCCACCATGTTCGCCAGGGTGAAGGTGCCGCCGCTGCTGCCGCGCTTCCTGACCGCCGCGCCGAACAGGTTCGTGCCGCTGGAGGACGTCATCGCGGCTCATCTAGGCGAAATGTTCGTCGGCATGGAGATCCTCGAGCACCATGCGTTCCGGGTCACCAGGATCACTGACCTGGAGATCGACGAGGACGTCACAGAGGACCTGCTGAAATCGCTTGAGCGCGAGCTGATGCGGCGCAGGTTCGAGCCCGCCGTCCGGCTGGAGGTGGAGGAGTCCATCTCCGATGAAGTGCTGGACCGGCTGGTAACCGAGCTCGACGTGGACGACCGCGCGGTCTACCGGCTGCCGGGCCCGCTCGACCTGTCCGGCCTGACGGCGATCGCCGACCTGGACTTCAGGAACCTGAAATACCCGACCTTCGTGCCGGCCGAGACGGCGCTGGTCAGCGATAGCAGCGTGTTCAGCCAGCTGACCGAGCGCGACGTGCTCGTCCACCATCCCTACGACTCGTTCACTGGCAGCGTGCAGCGCTTCCTGGTGTCGGCCGCCGCTGACCCCAGGGTGCAGGCAATCAAGCAGACGCTGTACCGGACCAGCGGTGACTCCGAGATCGTCGACGCGCTGATCGACGCGGCCGAAGCGGGCAAGCAGGTAGTGGTCGTTGTCGAGATCAAGGCACGCGGTGACGAGCGAGCCAACATCGGCTGGGTGCGCAAGCTCGAGCAGGCGGGCTGTCACGTCGTCTACGGCATGCTCGGCCTCAAGACGCACTGCAAGCTGGCGCTCGTGGTCCGTGAGGAGGCCGACGGCTCGATCCGGCGGTTCTGCCATCTCGGGACTGGCAACTATCATCCCAAGACGGCGCGGCTGTATGAAGACTTCGGCCTGCTGACGGCGGACAGGGCCGTCGGCGAGGACGTCACTGACCTGTTCAATCACCTCACCGGGTACAGCCGGAAGACTGACTACAGCCGGCTGCTCGTAGCGCCGGCGGGCATCCGCACTGGCCTGATCGAGCGGATCGACGAGCAGGCCAGGCTGCAGCGCGCCGGGCAGCCGGCCAAGATCCAGATGAAGTGCAACGCGATCATTGACGAGGCCCTCATCGACGCGCTGTACCGGGCGTCGATAACCGGCGTGCCGATCGACTTGTGGATTCGCGGGATCTGCGCGGTCATGCCCGGCGTACCGGGCATGTCGGAGACAATCCGGGTGCGCAGCGTCGTCGGCCGGTTCCTCGAGCACTCGCGCATTTATACATTCGGCACCGGCGCCGAGGATTCGCCCGGCGAGGTATGGATGGGCAGCGCCGACCTGATGCACCGCAACCTCGACCGGCGGGTGGAGTCGCTGGTCCGGGTGACCGATCCCGGCCAGCGCGCTGAACTCCGGCAGCTCATTGATCTGGCGATGAACCCGCGGATCGCGTCCTGGTGGCTGTCAGCCGACGGGACCTGGGCCCGGCATCACCTGGACGAGTCCGGCGCGCCGCTGACTGATATCCAGGAACTGCTGATCAGGACCAGGCGCGTCCGGGGCGCTGATGGCTGATCAGGAGGCGGCCGCTGACGAGGTACGAGCGGCCGGCGCAGTGCTCTGGCGGCGAGCCGGAGCCGGCGCGCAGGTGGCGCTGGTGCACCGGCCCAAGTACGACGACTGGAGCTTCCCCAAGGGCAAGCTCGATCCCGGCGAGCATGTCCTGCTGGCCGCGGTTCGCGAGGTACACGAAGAGACCGGGCTGCGCGTCACGCTCGGCCGCCGGCTTCCGTCGGTCCGGTATGCAACCGGCAGTTCGGCCAAGCGCGTCGATTACTGGGCAGGCACGCCGGCGTCGCCTGCCACCAGCTTCGTGCCCACCAGCGAGATCGACGCGGTTGCCTGGCTGGCGGCCAGCAAGGCCGCCGCCCGGCTCAGCTACCAGCGCGATGTCGAGACGCTCGCGGCGTTCCGCGCGGGGCCGCTGCGGACTGTGCCGCTGATCCTGCTCCGCCACGCCTCCGCTGGGCGCAAGTCAGACTGGCGCCGCGACGACAGGTCCCGGCCGCTCGATGATCGCGGCACGAAGGATGCCGCAGTGCTAGCTGACCTGTTGTGCTGCTTTGGCGGCAGTCGGCTTGGCGGCAGCCGGGCGGCGAGCGGGGCTACCGGGGTTAGCGGGGCGGCGCCGGTGAGAGTGCTCAGCTCGCCGGCTGAGCGCTGCGCGGGCACGGTCCGGCCGTACGCCAGGCGGGCAGGCGTCGAGATCGAGACCGAGCCCGCCTTTGAGGTGAGCAAGAACGGAGCGGCGGATGATCCTGAGGCTGCCAAGGCCGTGGCACAGCTAGCCGCCGCTGATCAGCCGGTCGTCATCTGCGCGCACCGGGAGAATCTGCCGTTGCTTCTCGACGCGGCCTGTGCGGAGCTCGGCGCGGACTGCCCGGCGGTAGACCCGCTGCGCAAGGGTGAGTTCCTGGTGCTCCACCGTGCGGACAAGAAGCTCGCCGGGCTTGAGCGGTACGGCCTCGAGAGGGTTACTCCGACTTAGTCGTGTGACATGCCGCCGGAGCCTGAGGCGATTCGCGCCTTTTGCTTGGAGCCCTGGTCACATTGTACGGACTTTGGCGACACAAAACCGTACAAACTCTGGCATCTCGACACCAGAAGCCGTGAAATGTGCG
>Ga0335075_10007352_pt1 | contig 16938 bp, 14 predicted proteins | sample Lox_Sample_24_FD_206723 | JGI IMG/M metagenome (GOLD analysis project Ga0335075, IMG submission 206723) | Soil microbial communities from Loxahatchee National Wildlife Refuge, Florida, United States - Lox_Sample_2.4 | ecosystem: Environmental > Terrestrial > Soil > Wetlands | place: USA...
AGCATCGCGCCGTACATCGTCGGCACCCCGAGGAAGACGTTGACCCGGTCGCGCTGGATGACCTCGAGCGCCTTTGCCGGGTCGAACCGGGGCACCAGCGTGAGCGTCCCGCCTCCGCCGAGCGTCGCGTTCATCCCGCACGTCTGACCGAACGAATGGAACAGCGGTAGCGCCCCCAGGCAGATCGCGTCCGCGCCCTTGGTGAACAGCTTGCGCGACGCGGCCGCGTTGCTGGTGAGGTTCGCGTGGGTGAGCTCGGCGCCCTTGGGCTGGCCGGTGGTCCCGCTGGTATAGAGCAGCACCGCGGTGTCCTGGCCGTCGGCGTCGGCGATCGCTGGGTCGGGCGACGCAGACCCGACGAGCTGGGCAAAGCCATCGAGTGTCACCACGATGCACTCCGCGCCCGTCTCCTCGGCACCGGCCTGCGCCTCCTCTGCGAACCCCTCCCAGGCGAACAGGAGCTTGGCGCCGGAGTCCGACAGGTAGTAGGCGACCTCGCGCCGCTTGAGCAGCACGTTCATCGGCACCACGACCGCGCCGCGGCGCAGCGCGCCGTAGTAGCAGACCGGGAAGTGGGGGAGATTGGGCAGCATGATCCCCACCCGGTCGCCGCGCACAACCCCGCGCTCGGCGAGCAGTCCTGCGAGGTGAGCGCTCGCGCCGTCGATCGCGGCGTAGTTGAGCCCGACATCATCGAGCCGCACCGCGATGTGTTCGGGATCGTGACCGGCCGCCGGGCCGACGACGGTCGAGGCAAGGTTCATGAGTTGGCTCTCCTCCGGGAACGGCGTCAGGGGTACAGCTCCGTACCGCACGATTCTACGGCCCGTGTCGAACGGGCCGGCCGGCCTATTCGCCGGTGAACGTCGGCGCGCGCTTCTGGGCGAAGGCGACGACCGCCTCGCCGAAGTCGCGTGAGGAGGCGCGCTGCTGCTGCAGCACCGCCTCCAGGTCGAGCAGCTCGGCGAACCCCTCGTAGGCTCGCGCGTTGATCGTGCGCTTGATCGTGGCGTAGGAGCCCGGGGCGCCGGCGGCCAGCCGCGTGGCCAGCTCGTCGACCGCCGGCTGCAGCGCCTCGTCGTCGACGACGCGGTTGATCATTCCCCACTCGAGCGCCTGCTCGGCGCCGATGCGCTCGCCGAGATACGCCATCTCGAACGCTCGGGCGGCTCCGACGCGCGCGGTGAGGCTCTGCGAGGCGCCACCGTCGAGGCCGAGTCCGATGTTGACGAACGCGAGCAGGAAGTACGCCGAACGGGCGGCGACGATCAGGTCGCAGGCGAGCGCCAGCGAGCAGCCGATGCCGACCGCCGGGCCGTTGACGGCGGCGATCACCGGCTTGTCGACCGTCCGGATGCGCATCAGCACCGGGTTGTAGGACTCGCGCAGCGGGGTGAGGACGTCGACCGTCCCGTCAGGCCGGATCGACTCCGAGTCCTTGAGGTCCGCCCCCGAGGAGAATGCCCGGCCGGCGCCGGTGATCACGATCGCCCTGACGGCGGGGTCGGAGGCGAACCCGTCCAGCGCCTCGAGCATGTCGTCGCCGAGGCGGCGGATCCACGCGTTCAGCTGCGGGGGGCGGTTGAGCGTCATCACGCCGACGCCGTCGGCGATCCGGCAGTGAACCGTCTGCAGATCGAGCACGCTCATGAGCGGGGGAACCATACCGCTCGGCGGCAGAGCCCACGCGAACGCGCCCGAGCGTCAGAATGCGCCCATGGAGCTCTCACCCCGCGCGATCCTGCGGCCGGCGAGCCGATTGGGCGCGGCCGCACAGAACGCATTCGAAGTGGCGCGCTTCGGCGGGCTGGACGGCGGCACGCAGCGCTCCTCGTTCGTGATCGCCGGAGAGGATCGGATCCATCGCCTGCGCCACTACGGCAGCGAGTCGGACCTGCCGTCCGAGGAAGAGTCGCTCTCGGCACCGGTCCTGCTGATACCGCCGATGATGCTCGCCGCGGACATCTACGACGTGTCGCCGACCGCGAGCGCGGTCGCGATGCTCCGGGCGGGTGCCATCGATCCGTGGGTGATCGACTTCGGATCGCCGGAGGAGCAGCCGGGCGGCCTGGAGCGGACGCTCGCCGACCACGTCCAGGCGATCTCGGTCGCCGTCGATCGCATCCGTGAGCTCACCGGACGCGACGTCCACCTCGGCGGCTACTCCCAGGGCGGCATGTTCGCCTACGAAGTGGCCGCGCTGCGCCGCGACGAGGGCATCGCATCGCTGATCACCTTCGGCAGCCCGGTCGATACCCGCGAGGGGATGCCGTTCGGGGTGCCCGAGCAGTTCGCCTCCAACCTGGCGGGGTTCGTGGCCGACCGGGTGTTCGGCGGACGGGCCCTGCCGGCGTGGGCGAGCCGGGCGGGCTTTCAGATGATCGACCCGGTCCGCTCGGCGCGTAACCGCCTGGAGTTCATCAGCCAGCTGCATGATCGTGAGGCGTTGCTGGAGCGCGAGGGTCAGCGGCGTTTTCTGGAGGCCGATGGCTGGGTGGCGTGGCCCGGTCCGGCGATGGCCGACTTCCTGCGCCAGTTCATCGCCGCCAACCGGTTGCTCGAGGGCGGCTTCGTCGTCGACGGGCGTCTGCTCACGCTCGCCGAGCTGACGGTTCCGATCCTCGCCGTTGTCGGCGCACTGGACGAGATCGCGCCCGCGCCAGGCGTCCGCGCGATCCGCGAGGCGGCGCCCAGCGCTCCGGTCTACGAGCTGATGCTGCCCGGTGGCCATTTCGGCCTCGTCGTCGGGGAGTCGGCGCGTGAGCGGACCTGGCCGGCGGTCGCGGACTGGGTGCGCTGGCGCGACCGCCAGCTGCTCGCCGCCGCGAGCGGTGACGGCAGCGCGCCGGCCGAGCCGCCGGAGCCGATCGCGCCGATCCCCGACCGCGCGCAGCGCAGCGAGGAGGAGGCCGACGTGCGCGACCGGGTCGGCTACCGGCTGGAGCTGGCCGGCGGCGTTGGCGCCGGAATCGCCCGCTCGGCGGTCGGAGCCGTCCGGCGCAGCGCGCGCGGCGCCCGGGACCTGGGCCGCGCGGCCGGCCAGCTGCCGCGCCTGGCCCGGCTGGAAGGTCTCGGTGCCGACACCCGGATCTCGCTTGGCTCGCTGCTCGAGGAGCGCCGCCGGCAGGACTCCGACGAGGTCCTCTTCCTGTTCGGGGAGCGGGCCTATACCGCCGGCGCGGTCAACCGGCGGATCGACGATGCGGTGCGTGGCCTGATCGCGATCGGGGTGCGCCAGGGCGAGCACGTCGGCGTGCTGATGGGCTCGCACCCGGGCGCACTTGCCGTCCTCGCCGCGCTCAGCCGGATCGGCGCGGTGGCGGTGATGCTGCGACCTGACGGCGACACCCGCCGTGAAGCGGCGCTCGCCCGCGTGCGGCGGATCGTGACCGACCCGTCGCGCATCGGGCAGGCGGAAACGGCGCGGGTCACCGTCCACGCGTTCGAACTGCACGAGCGCTCGGGAGCCGGCCATGCGGCGCCGGCCGGCGACCCCGCGCTCACGGTCACCATCGGCCGCCAGCCGGTCGATGTCGCTGCCGTGCGGTTGCCGCGCTGGTACCGGCCGGATCCCGGGCGTGTCTCCGAGCTCGCGTTCATCCTGTTCACGGGCGATGGAGAGGCGATCCGCATGAGCCGGATCACCAACGGCCGCTGGGTGACCGCCGCGCTCGGCACCGCCTCTTCAGCGGCGCTGTCCTCCTCGGACACCGTCTACTGCGCGACTCCGGCATGGCATCCCTCGACGCTGCTGATGTCGGTCGGCGGTGCGATCGCGGGTGGGGCCCGCGTGGCCATCGCGGCCGGCGAGCGGCGGCACGCCGGAACCTTCTGGGACGAGGTCCGGCGCACCGGCGCGACGGTCGCCTCGTACACGTGGGCGATGCTCGACGTGCTCGTGAACGCGCCGCCCCAACCCGGCGAGCGCCACCACCCGCTGCGGCTGTTCATCGGCTCCGGGATGCCGCGCGGCGTGTGGCGCAGGGCGCAGGAGCGATTTGCCCCCGCCCGCGTGCTCGAGTTCTACGCCTCGACCGAGACCGGCGCGATCCTGGTCAATCTGTCGGGCGCGAAGGCGGGGGCGATGGGCCGCCGTCTCCCGGGCGCGCCCGAGGTCCGGCTGGCCGCCTACGACCCGGTCGCCGACCAGCTCGAGCTCGGTCACGGCGGGTTCGTGCGCAGCTGCCGAACCGACGAGCCGGGGATGCTGCTCACCCGCGCCCGCCGGCGCGACTCGGTGGCGACCACCCCGCTGCGCGGTGTGTTCGGGGCCGACGACGCCTGGCTGTCCACCGGCGATCTGTTTCGCCGCGACTCGGACGGCGACTACTGGCGGCTGGACAGCGCCCGCGAGCTGATCCTGACCCCGCGCGGGCCGGTCTACGCCGGGGCCGTGCGCGACGCACTCGGCGACCTGTCGGAGGTCGATCTCGTCGCGGTGTATGGGCTGCGCGTCGGGCGGCGCCGCGAGGATCTCGCGGTCGCGGCGATCAGCCTGCGCGAGGGCCGAGACCCTTCGGCTCGGGTGATCACGAGCGCACTCGGCGCGCTGCCGGCGGGTGTCCGGCCCGACGTGGTGCGCGTCGTCGAGTCGATCCCGCTGACCACCTGGTTTCGCCCGATGACCGGGCCGCTGCGCGAGCAGGGACTGCCCGACCCCGGGGCTGCCGACGCGCGACCCGCGTGGTACCTGGATCGCGGCGGCGAGCGCTACCGGCCGCTCACCGCGTCGGCCCGGCGGCGGCTCGCCTCGGCGTCCTCCACCTGACCTCCACCTGACCTCCACCTGACCTCGACCTGACTGCTCGTGCCGCGCCGCCTCAGTCCGCGAGCGCGAGGACCCGGCGGGCGCTGGCGACGTGCAGGTTCTCGATCATCCGGCCGTCGACGGTCACCACCCCCGATCCCGCGCGCTCGGCCTCCTCGAAGGCCTCGATCACGCGGTGGGCGTACTCCACCTCCTCGGCAGAGGGGGAGAAGGCCTGGTTGCAGGGCTCGACCTGCGACGGGTGAATGAGGGTCTTGCCGTCGAACCCGTAGCTGCGCCCCTGGCGGCATTCCGCCTCGAACCCCTCCGGGTCGCGGACGTCGTTGTAGACGCCGTCGAGGATCGTCCGGCCGGTCGCGCGCGCGGCGAGCACGCACGTGGACAGGGCAGTCAGCAGCGGGCCCCGCGGCGGCTCGGCTCCGGCGCCGTCGGCGTAGAGCTCAGCGGCGAGGTCGTTCGTGCCCATGACGAGCACCTCCAGCCGCGGTGAGGCAGAGGCGATCTCGGCGGCGCGCAGGATCGCAGCCGGGGTCTCGAGCATCGCCCAGATCCGGGTGTGGTCAGGGGCCCCGGACTTGGCGAGCAGGTTCTCGACCCCGTGGACGTCGGCGGCCTCGCCGACCTTCGGCACGACGATGGCGTGCGGGCCTGCCTGCGCGGCGGCGCCGACGTCGTCGCGATGCCATTCGGTCCCGATCCCATTGACGCGGATCGTCACCGTCCGGTTTCCGTAGGCACCGGAGGAGGCCGCGGCGCAGACGCGCGCGCGTGCATCGTCCTTCGCGGAGGGTGCGACCGCGTCCTCCAGGTCGAGGATCAGCGCGTCGGCGGGGATGTCGTGCGCCTTGACGAGCGCGCGTTCGTTCGCGCCGGGCATGTAGAGCGCTGAGCGCAGCCGCCGAGCCGGAGTCGGGGTGGGGGAGGCCATGCGGCGCGGGAGCCTACCGATCCGGACGACGCAGGTCGGTGCCCAAACGCACACTCGATGTTGTCAGAACGCACACATCCATCATCAGATCCGCGGTCTATATTCCCTACATCTTCGATAGGAAATACCTTTCAGCTTGACTAGATCGAAGTGACAGGAATAATGCGAGATCAAGGGGTCTGGCCGGTCCGTGGTCTCTTGCCTTTTGAGAGGACTCATGACGACACCAATGCACCTGCCGCGATTGCGCTCCCTACCCGCCGTCGGGCTCGCCGTCGCAACGATGATCGGAGTCGCCGCCTGCGGTGGCTCCTCGGACTCGACCACGAACACGGGCGGAAGCTCCTCCGGCGCGACGAACGCCTCGGTGAAGCTCAACCTGGTCGGCTACTCGACGCCCGAGAAGGCCTATGACGCGCTGACCGCTGCGTTCGCCAAGACCTCCGCCGGCAAGGGCGTCGGCTTCGCCGGCTCGTTCGGTTCCTCGGGCTCGCAGAGCCGGGCGGTCGACTCCGGCCAGCCGGCCGACGTCGTCGCGTTCTCCACCACCCCGGACATGACCCGCCTGGTCGACGACAAGATCGTCGCCTCCGACTGGTCCGCCAACCCTGAACACGGCTTCTCGAGCGACTCGGTCGTCGTGTTCGTCGTGCGCAAGGGCAACCCGAAGCACATCACGAGCTGGAGCGACCTCACCAAGCCGGGGATCAGCGTGGTCACGCCGAACCCGGCGACATCGGGGAGCGCTCGCTGGAACGTGCTCGCGGGTTACGGCGCGATGCTCAAGCAGGGCAAGTCCCCGGCCGACGCGCTCGCGTACCTGAAGACGCTGATCACCAAGAACGTCTCCGACGAGCCCTCGAGTGCCAGCGACGCGCTGGCCGCATTCACCAGCGGCAAGGGCGACGTGCTGCTCGATTACGAGTCCGACGCGATCGCCGCCGAGAAGGCGGGCGACAAGGTCTCCTACGTCATCCCCAAGCAGACGATCCTGATCCAGACCCCGATCGCGGTGACCACCAAGTCCAAGCACGCCGCGCAGGCCAAGGCGTTCCTGAACTACCAGTGGTCGAAGGCGGGTCAGACGATCTGGGCCCAGCAGGGCTACCGTCCGGTCGACCCGGCGGTCGCCAAGCAGTTCGCGTCCAAGTTCCCGACGCCGCCGCAGTTGTTCACGATCGGCTACCTCGGCGGCTGGACGAAGGTCTCCGACCAGTTCTTCGACCCGAGCAAGGGCTCGGTCACCAAGCTGGAGCAGGAAGGCGGGTTCCCCACTGCCTCCAGCTAGCGCATACGCCGAGACGGCCACCGGCCAGTCTCCCGCGGCTCCGGCCCCATCGGGGGCCGGCCGCGCGGGCCCGCGCAGCCTCGGCCGCGGGGCGGGCGGGGGCCTGGGCATGGGCGTGGTGACGCTGTATCTGAGCATCATCGTCCTCATCCCGCTGGCGGCGGTCGTGGCCAAGGCGTTCTCACAGAGCCCGTCGGCGCTGTGGCAGTCGATCTCCAACACCGAGTCGGTCAGGGCGCTCGTGACCACGCTGCTGGCCGCGCTCATCACGGCGGCGATCGCGTCCGTCATGGGCACACTCGTCGCCTGGGTGTTCGTCCGCGACGACTTCCCGGGCAAGCCGGTGCTCAATGCGATCATCGACCTGCCGTTCGCGCTGCCGACGATCGTCGCCGGCCTGGCGCTGCTCGTCCTCTACGGCACGAGCAGCCCGCTGCACGTCCACCTCGCCTACACCCGCACCATCGTCGTCGTGGCGCTGCTGTTCATCACGCTCCCGTTCGTGGTGCGCGCCGTGCAGCCCGTGCTCCTTGAGCGGGGCCGGGAGGTCGAGGAGGCGGCCGCGTCGCTGGGCGCGTCCAACCTGACCATCTTCCGCCGAATCATCCTGCCCGCGCTCCGCCCCGCGATCCTGTCCGGCGCCGCGCTGTCCTTCGCCCGCGCGGTGGGGGAGATCGGCTCGCTCGTGCTCATCACGGCCAAGGTGCCGATCGCGTCGATCGTCATCTACAACGATGTCGAATCCGATGCCCCGCATGCCGCGGCGTCGCTCTCGCTGGTGCTGATGGTGGTCTCGCTGATCGTGCTGGCGCTCATCCGCCGCCTGGGAGGCCGCGTTGCTCATTAGCACGAGAGCCAAATGGGGGCTGCGCGGTGTTGCGCTGCTCTACCTGCTGCTGCTGTTGATCCTGCCGGTGGTCATCGTCTTCATCAAGACGTTCGAGCACGGCTTCGGCACCGCGTGGTCCTACATGACCACGCCGGCCGCGATCAGCGCACTGTGGCTGTCGATCCTGATGGCGTTGGTCGCCGTGCCGCTCAACACGATCTTCGGCGTCGGTGCGGCGCTGATCCTCGTCCGCGGCCGCCATCGCCGGCTGGCGGCGGTGCTCGACGCGTTCATCGACCTGCCGTTCCTGGTCTCGCCGGTGATCATCGGACTGGCGCTCACGCTCGTCTACGGGATCCACGGCTGGTTCGGCAACTGGTTCGCCAGCCGTGGGATCGAGATCATCTTCGCCCCGACCGGGATGATCATCGCCACCGTTTTCGTCTCGCTGCCGTTCGTGGTGCGCGAGGTGGCGCCGGTGCTCGCCGAGATCGGCGAGGAGCAGGAACAGGCGGCGGCGACGCTCGGCGCCTCGAGCTGGCAGATCTTCCGGCGGGTCACGTTGCCCTCGATCCGCTGGGGCGTCCTGTACGGCGTGATCCTCTCGACCGCGCGGGCGCTCGGCGAGATCGGTGCCGTTCTGGTCGTCTCCTCGCTGGTCGCCGGCTCGACGCTCACGCTTCCGCTGCTCGTCTACGAGCGCACCCAGAATCCAGGCGCCGCCGGGGTCACGGGGGCATACGCCGCCGCCACGGAGCTCGCCGTCATCTCGCTCGTCGTCCTGTTGACGATGACCGTTCTCTCATCCCGGAGAAGAGATCACTGAAATGAGCATCCAGGTAACCGACATCTCCAAGCAGTTCGGCGACTTCACGGCACTGGAGGGGGTCTCGCTGGAGATCCCGGAGGGCTCGCTCACCGCGCTGCTCGGCCCCAGCGGCTCGGGCAAGTCGACGCTGCTGCGGATCATCGCCGGGCTGGAGGTCTCCGACTCCGGGACCGTGGTCATCGAGGGCCGCGATGTCTCCGGCGTGCGCCCCCAGAAGCGCGGCATCGGGTTCGTATTTCAGCACTACGCCGCGTTCAACCACATGACCGTGCGCAACAACGTCGCCTTCGGGTTGCAGATCCGCAAGCGGCCCAAAGCCGAGATCCGCGCTCAGGTCGATGAGCTGCTCGAGCTCGTCGGGCTCGCCAAGTGGGCCGAGCAGCGCCCCTCACAGCTCTCCGGCGGCCAGCGCCAGCGCATGGCGCTCGCCCGGGCGCTCGCGGTGGCCCCCAAGGTGCTGCTGCTCGACGAGCCGTTTGGCGCCCTGGACGCGATCGTCCGCGCCGAGCTTCGGGCGTGGCTGCGCCGGCTGCACGACGAGCAGGGGACGACCACTGTGCTCGTCACCCACGATCAGGAGGAGGCGATGGAGATCTCCGACCGGATCGCGGTGATGAGCCAGGGCCGCATCGAGCAGGTGGGATCGCCGCGCGAGATCTACGACGCCCCGGCGAGCGAGTTCGTGATGAAGTTCGTGGGGCCGGTCAGTCGCCTTGACGGGCAGCTGGTGCGACCGCACGACGTCACGATCTCCCCGACGCCGGTGGAGGGGGGAACCGAGGCGATGGTGCGCCGCGTGGTGCATCTCGGCTTCGAGGTCCGCGTCGAGATCGAGACCGTCGACGGAACCCGGGCGCGCGCCCAGTTGACCCGTCAGCAGGTCGCCGAGCTCGAGCTCTCAGACGGCGACATCGTCTACGTGCGGGCTCCGGAGTCGGCGCAGACCATGGCGCCCGAGCCTGCCGCCGCGCGCCAGAGCGCCTGACCGCCAGGGCCGCCGTACGATCGCGCGGTCGGCCTCGCGGGGGCGGCTGCGCTCAGCGGGTGAGCCAGGCGCCCGGGTCCTTGGCGAGCGCGAGCACGTCCTCGGGCAGCTCGCCCTGGGACAGCTCGGCGATCGTGACCCGCTCGACCACCCGCCGCAGGTTCGCGCGGACCGCGATCCACACGGTCGGTAGCTCAGACGCGGCACCGCCGTACTCGGCGTCTTCCGGCGGGCCGCCCCGCACCGAGGCGAGCGGGCCCTCGACCGCGCGGATCACGTCGGCGACGGTCACATCCTCCGCGGGTCTGGCCAGACGGAAGCCGCCCTCGGCCCCGCGCTGGCTGCGCACGATCCCGGCGTGTCGCAGCTCGCCGAGGATGTTCTCCAGAAAGTTGAGCGGAATGCCCTGAGCGCTGGCGACGCGCTCCGCCTTGACGGGTTTGTCACCGTCGGCGGCGGCCAACTCGGCCACGGCGCGAACGGCGTAATCAGCTTTGGCCGAGATCCGCATGGGTAGTGGACATTATCTATCCACCCGGGGGAATTCGTACGCGGCGGCCAGCTCAGGGTCGCGGGCGGCGAGCATCTCGGCCAGATCGACCATCACCTTGGCCTGCTTCCAGGTCGCGTCGTCCTGCATCTTGCCGTCGAGCATGTGGACCCCGGCGCCGTCGGGAATCGCCTCCAGCACGCGCTTGGCGAACCTCACCTCGTCGGGGTCGGGGCTGAACACGCGCTTGGCGATCTCGATCTGGGACGGGTGCAGCGACCACGCGCCCACGCAGCCGAGGATGAACGCGGCGCGGAACTGCGCCTCGCAGCCCACGGTGTCCCGGATGTCGCCGAAGGGGCCGTAGAAGGGGAGGATCCCCATCGCGGTGCAGGCGTCGACCATGCGCGCGATCGAGTAGTGCCACGGGTCCTGCTGGGCGGCGGTCCGCGGCGCCTCGGGGTTCTCCGGATCCGGATCCTCGATCGAGCGATAGCCGGGGTGGCCGCCCCCGACACGCGTGGTCTTCATCCGCCGCGACGCCGCCAGATCGGCGGGCCCGAAGCTCATCCCCTGCATGCGCGGGCTGGCCGCGGCGATCTCCTCGACGTTGATCACCCCGAGACCGGTCTCCAGCAGCGCGTGGATCAGGATCGGCCGGGAGACGCCGGCCTTGGCCTCCAGCTGAGCGAGCAGACGGTCGACGTAGTGGATGTCCCACGGCCCCTCGACCTTGGGAACCATGATCACGTCGAGCCGGTCGCCGATCGAGGAGACCAGCGTGGTCAGGTCGTCGAGGATCCATGGCGACTCGAGGCTGTTGACGCGGGTCCACAGCTGCGTCTCCCCGAGGTCGATCTCGGACCCGACCTTGACCAGGCCCGCCCGAGCGGCCTCCTTGCGCTCGACCGGGACCGCGTCCTCCAGGTTGCCGAGCATGATGTCGACGGTCGGAGCGATGTCAGGGACCTTGGCGACCATCTTCTCGTTGGAGAAGTCGACGAAGTGGATCATCCGGCTGGGCAGAAGTGGGATCTCCAGCGTCGGAGTGGGGGCTCCGATTGCCAGCGGCTTGCCGAAATCACGGGGGTTGCGCACGTCGTCTCTCCTGGTGGGTCGGGTCGGCGAAAGCTACCGCCCGTCACCGGGTGGACAACGTGACGTATTTCACTTTGGCGGCGCTCCGCGGGCGGGCACGCGCTGCCATGCTTCCACGGCCACCGAGCACCACGAAAGGACATCCCGATGGCGACAGTCGATACCGATCAGCGCACCCGCGAGGCGAGCGGCGCGCACCCCTATGGCCGCTACCTGGAGGAGTTCGAGGTCGGCGACGTGTACAAGCACTGGCCGGCGAAGACGGTGACCGAGGCCGACGACCATCTGTTCTGCCTGATCACGATGAATCACCACCCGTTGCACATCAACGACGTGTACGCGGCCGGATCCCAGCAGGGGCGCAACGTGGTGGTCGGGCCCTACGTGTACTCGCTGGCGCTCGGCATGTCGGTCTCCGACGTGAGCGGCAAGGCGATTGCGAACCTCGCGACCGAGGAGCTCAGCCACCCCAACCCGGTGTTCCACGGTGACACGCTGTACGCCGAGACCGAGGTGCTCGAGAAGCGCGAGTCGCGCTCCAAGCCCGACCGGGGAACGGTCAAGGTCCATACCCGGGTGCTCAACCAGGACGGCGTTCTGGTCGCCGAGTTCAAGCGGCTGGTGCTGATCCCCAAACGCGATTCGTGAGGCTTGTTACGAGTTCACTGCGCTTGTGAGCGCTCACAGTGTTTGCATGCTGACTGTGTGAGATATTGGTGCGGCACGACGAAATTTCGCCTGTACGCTGCCGCATCCCTTTTTCACTCGGCAAGGAGTTTTAGCGAAAATGGACAATATCGCCGCCAAGCGCCAAGCGACGACAAATCACCGCGGACTTCTGGCGTGGGTCGACGAAATGGCCGCGCTGACACAGCCGAGTGACATCCACTGGTGCGACGGTTCGGCCGAGGAATACGACCAGCTCGCCCAGACGCTCGTCGACGCGGGAACGTTCCAGCGCCTGTCCGACACCAAGCGCCCGAACTCCTACCTCGCGCTGTCGGACCCGGGTGACGTTGCGCGCGTCGAGGACCGCACATTCATCTGCTCCGAGAACGAGGCCGACGCCGGCCCCACGAACAACTGGCGCGACCCGGCAGAGATGCGATCACTGCTCACCGATCTGTTCGAGGGTTCGATGCGCGGCCGCACGATGTATGTCGTTCCGTTCTCGATGGGCCCGCTCGGCTCGCCGATCGCCGAGCTCGGCGTCCAGCTCACGGACTCGCCGTACGTGGCGGTATCGATGCGGATCATGACCCGTATGGGACAGCCGGCGCTCGACGTGCTCGGCACCGACGGTGACTTCGTCCCCTGCCTGCATTCGGTCGGTGCCCCGCTCGCCGAAGGCGACACGGACGTCCCGTGGCCGTGTAACGCTGACAACAAGTACATCGTGCATTTCCCCGAGAGCCGGGAGATCTGGTCCTACGGCTCCGGCTACGGTGGCAACGCGCTGCTCGGGAAGAAGTGCCTCGCCCTGCGGATCGCATCCGCCATGGCCCACGACGAGGGTTGGATGGCCGAGCACATGCTGATCCTCAAGCTCACCTCGCCCGAGGACGTCGTCAAGTACGTCGCGGCGGCGTTCCCGAGCGCCTGCGGAAAGACCAACCTGGCGATGTTGATCCCGACGCTGCCCGGCTGGAAGGTCGAGACGGTCGGTGACGACATCGCGTGGATGAAGTTCGGTGCCGACGGTCAGCTGTACGCCGTCAACCCCGAGGCCGGGTTCTTCGGCGTGGCCCCCGGCACGGGTGCCCGGACGAACCCGAACGCGATCGACTCGATCGGCCGGGACACCATCTTCACCAACTGCGCGCTCACCGACGATGGTGATGTGTGGTGGGAGGGGATGACCGGCGAGCCCCCGGCGCACGCGATCGACTGGCGCGGCAACGACTGGACCCCGGATTCCGAGACGCCCGCCGCGCACCCGAACGCTCGCTTCACGGTGCCCGCCGCCAACTGTCCGTCGATCGCGCCCGAGTGGGAGGACCCGGCGGGCGTGCCGATCTCGGCGATCATGTTCGGTGGCCGGCGCGGCTCGGTCGTTCCGCTCGTGCACGAGGCGCGCGACTGGGAGCACGGCGTGTTCATGGGCTCGATCATGTCCTCGGAGACGACGGCTGCCCAGGCCGGTCAGGTGGGCAAGCTGCGCTTCGACCCGATGGCGATGCTGCCGTTCTGCGGCTACCACATGGGCGACTACTTCGCCCACTGGCTCGCCATCGGCGAGAAATCGGGCCCCACCCGCCCCCAGTTGCCGCGAATCTTCTACGTCAACTGGTTCCGCAAGGGCGAGGACGGCAAGTTCCTGTGGCCCGGCTATGGCGAGAACTCGCGCGTGCTGGCCTGGATCTTCGGACGGGTCAACGGCGACTCCGACGCGGTCGAGACCTCGATCGGGTTCGTGCCGCCGACCGACGAGCGCGGCATCGACCGCACCGACCTCGACGTCGGCGAGGAGACGATGGCCCAGTTGCTCGAGGTCGACACCGACGGCTGGTTGGCGCAGCTGCCACAGATGAAGGAGCACTACGCCACCTTCGGCGACAAGCTCCCCACTGCGCTCCACGCGCAGCTCGACGCGCTCGAAGCGCGGCTGAAGAGCTCTTGATGAAAACGCGTCCTGAGGGTGCGTCGCTGCGTACCCTCAGGATGTGTCCCTTGGCTTCATCCCCTCTGACGCCTGCGTGCTGGTCGTGCAGGCGGGGATGGTGGTGGCGCCACGCCGCCTCGGGCCCGATGACCGGCTCGGTCGTCTCGCCGCACGGTTGCAGAGCCGCTGGTGGGCGCTCGTGCCGCTCGGCTCGATCGTCGTGGTCATCTTCGCCATCCAGCAGGCGTCGGCGACCGCCAACGGTCTGACCTGGCTGGCGCTGATCGCGGTTCCAATCCTCGCCGCGGCCTCATTCGGCTGGGCGAACCGCGGCGCGAGATGGTGGATGGCGGCGATCGTCGGGCCGTTGCTCGCGCTCGCCTGGCTCTCGCCCCACACGCTCTGGGGGCAGGGCGCCGCCACCCTGCTCACCGCGTTCAGCTGTGTGACGCTCGGCGTCCTGCTGGCGAGCGTCTGCCCTCCGGGCTGGCTGAAGATCGGGATCATCCTGATGGCCGCGGGCGACAGCTACCTGGTGCTCACCGACATCCTGCAGGCGCCCAACAGCGTGCTGGTCGGCGCCGTCCCCGGACCGGGCCTGCCCCAGCTGCAGGGGATCACCTTCGGCGACATCCTGCTCGGCTACGGGGACGTCTTCGTGGCCGCCGTGCTGGGCGGGGTGCTCGCCCGTGAGGGTCGCAGCGGGGCCGTGCAGCTCGGCATGGGACTGCTCACGCTGTTCCTGGCCGGGCTCTTCGACCTGCTGTTCTTTGTGCTGGGCGAGCTGCCGGCGACTGTGCCGGTGGCACTCGCGGTGATCTTCTCCGAGGGGTGGCTGCTGTGGCGGCGGCGCCGGGCCTCAGAGCGCGCCGCGCGCAGCCCGCGTCAGTGGGGCTCTTCGCCGGTCGAGGCGGGCGGCCTGGACTCCTCGGCCAGCGAGGTGATGGCGAGGGTGCCGCGCGCGGCCTCCTCCAGCACCTCGGTCGCCTCCTCCGCCGACCGGGAGTAGAGCTCGACCAGCAGGTGCACGACGATCCGGTCCTCGTCGTGCTTGTGAAAGCGGACGTGGGTGAAGAACTCGCGCGTGCCGTGATCCCCGAAGGCGGCATAGGAGAGGGCATCACCGGCCTCCGGGCCCGAGCAGGTCTCAACGTCGTCGGCGTCGACGGTGACCGTGCACGACGCGACCCACGGGGTGCCCGCGATCATCCGCTCCCAGCGGTCCTCGATCGGCTCGACCCGCCCGTTGTGGAAGCCGAGGTGGGGCTGATCGTGCATGCACTCAAGGCATTGCACCACCGCCTCCTGCATCTCGTCGACGACCTCGCCTCGCTCCCCACTCTCGGGGTCGATGCGGTGGATCCCCTCGTAGTGGACCTGCACCTCGAGGTTCTGGGACCAGCAGCGGTAGCAACGAAGCCAGCTGCGGACCTCGGTCGAGCCCTCCATGCAGATTGAGTGTAGGAAGCGGTCGCAGACCGCCTCCACAAGCCGGGTACGAGGGTGTACCATGTGCAGCCATGGCGGTCGTTGACCCCGCCCGCGCGTCTCGCGAGCCCGAACCCGGCCCTCCGGTGAGCCCTCTGGCACCGCCCGGTTCGCGGTTGCCCCGGCCACTGTCGGCCCTGCTGTTCCTGCTCGCGCCCCAGCCGACGCTCCGGATGTTGCAGCGCCGCCACGGCGATCTCTTCTCGGTCTGGACGCCGGTGTTCGGGCAGGTCGCGGTGGCCGCCGGCCCCGAGCTCGTCAAGCGGGTGTTCCAGGCATCCCCGGATGTGCTCTCGTTCGGTGAGACGAGCCCGCTCGGCGAGATCCTCGGTCCTGGATCGCTGTTCGCGATGGACGATTCGCGCCACCTGCGGGAACGGCGTCTGATCCTCCCGGCCTTCCACGGTGAGCGGATGCGCGGGTACGAGGACGTGATCGAGGAGGAGGCCCGCCGGGAGATGGCCGGGTGGGCCGAGGGCGAGGAGTTCCCGACGCTTCCGTCCTTCATGCGGATCACGCTGGCGGCGATCATCCGCACCGTGTTCGGCGCCCAGGGCTCTGACGGCAGCGAACTGGCCGACGTGCTGCCGCCGCTGGTCACGATCGGCTCCCGCCTGGCGCTGCTGCGTCCGTTGCGCCGTGACCTCGGCCCGCGCAGCCCCGGTGGGCGCTTCCGGCGCCTGCGCGCCCGCTACGACGCGATCGTCGATCGCCTGATCGACGCCGGGCGCGCCGACCCGGCGCTCGAGTCGCGCGAGGACGTGATGGCGATGCTGATGCGCGCCCACTACGACGACGGCGAGCGGATGTCGCGCACCGCGATCGCCGACGAGCTGCTCACGCTGCTCGCCGCCGGGCATGAGACGACCGCGACCACGCTCGCCTGGGGCGTCGAGCGCCTGCGCCGCCATCCGGATCTGCTCGCCCGACTCGCTGCGGAGGCGCGGACGGGGGAGGGGCGCGAGCTACGGGTGGCGACGATCCACGAGCTGCAGCGCAGTCGACCGGTGATCCCCGCCACCAGCCGGTGTGCGCGCGTCGACTTCCCGCTCGGCGGCTGGACGGTCCCGCGCGGGCGCCAGATCATCGTCTCCGCATCCCTGATCCATCACGATCCTCGGTTCTTCGCTGATCCGGAGCGCTTCGATCCGGGCCGCTTCCTGGCGCGCGGGGTCGACACCTACACCTGGATCCCGTTCGGTGGCGGCACCCGGCGCTGCCCGGGCGCCGCGTTTGCGCACATGGAGATGGACATCGTCCTGCGCACGCTGCTGCGCGAGTTCACCCTGGAGCCCACCCGGCGTCGCGGCGAGCGGTTGCGCGACCGGGGCATCGCCAACGCGCCCGCACGCGGGGGACTGGCGGTCGTGCACCGGCGCCGTCCCGGCTGAGCCAGCCTCAGAGGAACGCGAGCGCGTTCGCGGTCGATCCGACCCCGCCGGGGATGTTGAGCGGCGCGGCCGTGAAGAACACCTCATAGCGCCCGGTGGCCCGGCATGCCCGGGCCAGCTCGCCGAGGGCGAGGAACTCGCCGATGGCAAGGCCGAAGCGCCCGATCAGGCAGCGATGGAGGCAGTCGAACTCCCCGTCCCCGGGGGGCCATGCCTCGAGCGCGGGGTTGTCGGACGCGATC
>Ga0335075_10007353_pt1 | contig 16938 bp, 12 predicted proteins | sample Lox_Sample_24_FD_206723 | JGI IMG/M metagenome (GOLD analysis project Ga0335075, IMG submission 206723) | Soil microbial communities from Loxahatchee National Wildlife Refuge, Florida, United States - Lox_Sample_2.4 | ecosystem: Environmental > Terrestrial > Soil > Wetlands | place: USA...
CCAAGATCGTCGACGCCGGCGATGGTGGCGCACTGCCTATCATCAAGGGGGCGACGGCTCCGCCAGGGTTGCAGTCGATCCTCAACGAGTACGACAAACTCGCCCCTGAGACCTTCGGCGCCGGCGCCTTGTTCGACAGCCTGACCGCGAACTCGTTCCAAACCATTGATGGTGCGTACCTCGAGTACGTTGACGGCTACATCTCCCTGCAGAAGATGGTCTCGGAATACGATTCCGACGCCGCTTCGATCATGCAGACCTTCAACCAAGAACATGCCGTGGCTGTGGCCAAGCTGCTCGCTTACGAGAACAAGGCCGGCGCCAAATAGTTACTTATATAGTCAAGGACAGCGTTGCTCGCCGACGCTGAAACAGGGGGACGGCCCTTCGGGGCCCGTCCCCCTGCTTTACCTCATACCGATTTACACCGTACCGACGGGAAGAACTGCGGCCTCGGGCTTCAGGGTGGGGACGGGCATTCGGCCGGGCCTGCACCAAACAGGGACCAGACAGGACCAGACAAGGAAAGGAACCATGACGACAACCATGCACGGCGAGGGGCCCACTGGTGCCGACTGGGAGCGCTTCGGGCCCTGGGTCGACCATTTGTTCGAGCAGACACCAACGTTCCCGGTGAACTTCGTCTATGGAGGGTCGCCGGTGCGCGGTATCCCGGCCGAGTGGTCCCCGGTCCGGAGTTTTCGCCGCTTCGGCTCGACCATTGTGCAAACTACGTATGAGGGGCGCCACCCCGGCACTGGTCTGGGTCTACGCGTCGAGGTGGAGCGCTACCTGGATTATCCGGTACTGGAGTGGACGGCGTGGCTCACCAACCACTCGGACCGGCCCACCCCGCGTGTCCACGACCTGACCGCCGTCGATGCCACCTTCAAGGGCGCCGCGGGCGCCGTCTACCACGGCAACGGCGACTTTTACAGCAACGACGGCTACATGTGGGAGACGACGGCGATGGAGGGCCGGGCCCCGCTGGATGTCAGCCCCAACGGGGGGCGGCCATGTGACGGCGCTTTCCCCTATTTCCGTCTCCTGTTCGCCGACGGCGGGCTGACGATGGCGATCGGCTGGCCGGGCGAGTGGCACGCCCGTTTCAGTGACGACGCTGGAGGGGGCATATCGGTCCGAGCGGGCCAGGACCGCACCGACATGACCTTGTTGCCCGGTGAGACGGTACGCACGCCCCGAGTCACCTTGATGGGCTGGGCCGGGGACCAGGCTCACGCGGTCAACCTATGGCGGCGCTGGTACCGCGCCCACGTCATGCCTCGTCCGGGCGGGCAGCCGGCGCGCCCGTTGCTGTCCGCGTCCGGGACCGACGAGGGGGTCGAGTTCACCGCCGCCACCGAGGCGAACCAGCTGGAGTACCAACGCCGGTGGGCGGCACAAGGAGTTGATTACGACATCTGGTGGATTGATGCCGGGTGGTACCCGTGCACGGGCCGCGACGGCAAACGCGACTGGACGATAACGGGGACGTGGCACACCGACCCGGACCGATTCCCCGACGGGTTGGCGAAAGTGAGCGAAGGTGCCCGGGCGCACGGGGCCGAGCTGCTCCTCTGGTTCGAGCCCGAGCGTGTCTTCCCGGGTACCGAACTGGCGGTCGACCGCCCCGATTGGGTCCTGGCCAGACCCCGTACCGACGCCGATGAGGGCCAGAAGCCGCACCGTACGCTCTCTGGGTTGCTCGACCTGTCCAACCCGGCGTGCCGGGCCTGGCTCACCGATTACGTCAGCGGTCTTATCAGTTCTTACGGCATCGGTGTATACAGACAAGACTTCAACTTCCCTCCGCTCGATTACTGGCGCGGGCACGACGCCGAGGACCGGCAGGGCATAACTGAGAACCTTCACGTGCAGGGCTACCTGGCCTTCTGGGACGAGTTGCTCGAGCGGCACCCCGCGCTGTTGATCGACTCCTGCGCATCAGGGGGCCGGCGGAACGACCTCGAAACCATGCGCCGGTCGGTCCCGCTTCACTACACGGACTGGGGCTACGGGCAGCACCCGACGAAACTCGACTTCCATCGCACAATGTTCGAATGGCTCCCCTATTTCAAGGAGACCAGCCTCTCCTGGGACATCCCCGAAGCGACGCAGGAGGGCCTGGACGCCAAGGAGGGCGACAGCTTCGCCTTCCACTGCGCGCTGGCGCCGATGCTGGCCCCGGCAGTAGACATAAAGCGGACAGACAATGACTTCGGCATTGTGCGCCAGATGGTCGGGGTCTGGCGCTCCATCTCGGAAATCCTGCTCGACGGCGACTATTACTCGCTTACCCCGCCCGGCCGGAGTGGCAAAGAGTGGGTTGTCTGGCAGTTCAACCGGCCTCTCGACAACAGCGGCCGGGCTGGTTCAGATGGTGCTGGCTCAGATGGTTTCGTGCAGGCCATCCGCCTGGCCGGGGCCGATGAGGAGCAGGCCAAAGTCAAGCTGCGGGGTCTTCGTCCGGAAACGGTGTACCTCCTCCAGGAAGCGGAGACGGGCGAGCATCGGGAGCGGCGCGGCTCGTCCTTGATGGACGACGGTTTTGTTTTCGAGTTGCCCAGGCGTCGCGGGAGCATCTGGACCTACCGCGAAAAGACCTCTTAGGGGTCAGAAGACCTCTTGAGGCCGGTGCCTGCCCTCAGTACCGGCGAGAAAACAAGCTTGACAGCGAGAAGGAGGCGGCGAATGCCGCACACCTCCCGCGCCGATGGCATCCCTCGATTCCTTCTCTTGTCGCCAAGCTGGTTTCTTGGCCGGGTACTAGCGCTGGACGCGGGCGCCGGCCCCGGCCACCAGCCTCTCCACCTCGGCCAGGCTGGCCATCGAGGTATCACCGGGAGTGGTCATCACCAGCGCACCATGAGCGGCGCCGTACTCGACCGCTGTTGCCAGGTCGCCTTTTTCCATGAGGCCGTAAATAAGCCCGGACGCGAAACTGTCACCGCCGCCGACGCGGTCGAGGATGGCCAGGTCCGGACGATGCGTGGCTTCCACGAACCCATCCTTCGACCAGGCCACCGCGCCCCAGTCATTGATGGTCGCCGACTTCACCGCCCGCAGCGTCGTGGCGATAACAGCCAGGTTGGGGAATTGGGCGGTGACGGCGCCGATCATGGCCTTGAAGTTGGCCGGGTCCAGGCTGGACGCGTTCAGGTCGGCGCCCGGCACCTCGAACCCGAGGCAGGCGGTGAAATCCTCTTCGTTCCCCAGCATGACGTCGACATGTGAGGCCAATCGCCGGTTGACTTCTTGCGCCCGTGCCTGGCCGCCGAACGCTTTCCAAAGACTGGGCCGGTAATTGAGGTCGTAGGAGATGATGGTCCCGTGGCTCCGGGCCGCGGTCATGGCCTCCTCGATCACGTCGGGGGTGCTATCCGACAACGCGGCGAAGATCCCCCCGGTATGGAACCACCGCACCCCGAGCTCGCCAAACAGGTGTCCCCATGCGATATCCCCCGGACGGAGCTGGCTGGCCGCAGTGTGGCCGCGGTCCGAGACGCCAACTGCCCCCCTCACGCCAAAGCCTCGCTCGGTGAAATTGAGGCCGTTCCGGGTACTCCGGCCGATCCCGTCGTAAGGCGCCCACCGGACAAAGGAAGTGTCAACACCACCCTGGAGGACCAGATCCTCGATCAGGCGGCCGATGTCGTTGTCCGCAAAGGCAGTAATTACGGCGGTCCGCTGACCGAAACAGCGGCGCAGGCCACGAGCGACGTTGTACTCCCCGCCGCCCTCCCACGCCGCGAACGACCGGGCCGTCCGCACCCGCCAATCGCCCGGGTCGAGCCGCAGCATGATCTCGCCCAACGACACTTCGTCGAAACGGCACTCCTGCTTGGAACGGATTTCGAGCTGGGCCATATCGGATTAACGGTTCGCGGCGGTAACTGCCCCGGTGGTTATGGGAAAGCGCCGCGCCACGCCGACGGCGTTGGCCGCCAGCCGGCGCACCTCGTCGAAGCGCCGGTCGGCCAGCAGGCCTGGCGCCACCATCCAGCTGCCGCCGACGGCAAGGACGGTTTTCAACTCGAGATATTGAGCCAGATTTTCCTCGCTTATGCCGCCGGTGGGGATAAAGCGGACCATCGGGAAGGGCCCGGCCAGAGCCTTCAACGTGGGCACTCCCCCCATTGCTTCGGCCGGGAAAAACTTGACCACCTCGACGCCCTGGTCGAGGGCCATCTGGATCTCCGTCGCCGTCGCCACCCCGGGGAACACGGGCACGGGCACCTGTCGAGCCCGCCTGACGATCTCCTGGCTGAACCCGGGCGTCACGATGAACCTGGCCCCAGCGCCCACCGCCTCCTCGAGCTGCTGTGGTCGTAAGACGGTGCCGGCACCGACGAGCACACGCGCATCTTCGGCCATCGCTCTTATGGCATCGACCGCGGCCGCGCTGCGGAAGGTGATCTCGGCACACTCCAAGCCGCCGGCGTCGAGAGCCTCAGCCAGGGGCACTGCGTCTTTGGCGTCCTGGACCACCACCACGGGTACCAGTCGAGTGGCGGCCACTCTGCTCACGACATCAGATAGGTCCACGCGCGCAGGCTACCAAGTCCTTCGCCCAGTCCGGCCCAGAGACATCGGACGGTTTATATGCGAAAACCGTCCGAAACCGCCCACTGTGGCGGGCCGCCTCCCACGGACCGCCCCAAGAGCGACCTGCGCCGGCCGTCGAGCTCCAGCATTGCCCCATAGCGCCCGCACCAGTACCATGCGGAAATGTCGAGTAAAGGTTTTCAATCCTTGCGGAACCTCTCATCGGAAGCCCTCCCGGCTGTCGGCCCGGTCATGCCGGTTTCGACGCAATGCCTCGCGCTGCGGCCGATTACTTCAGGGTTGAGCTTGGCCCCCGGGTTCTGGGGCGATCGCCAGCGCCAGAACCGCGAGGTCACCATCCCCCACGGGACCGGCATGCTCGAATCGAGCGGGACACTGGAGAACCTGCGAATTGCCGCCGGGAAGTCGAGCGCCGAGTACAGCCTTCCCGTCTTCCGCGACTCCGACCTCTATAAAGTCCTCGAGGCCATCGCGTGGGAACGCGCTCACGGCCCGGACCCTGAACAGGAACGGTTCTTCGCCTCGAGCGTCGAATTGATCGAGGCTGTGCAAGAGCCGGACGGCTACGTCAATTCTTGCGTGCAGGTGGCAGAGAAGGGCCACCGCTTCGGCGACCCCGCCATGGGTCATGAACTGTACTGCGCCGGGCACATGTTCCAGGCCGCCGTGGCCGACGCCCGCACGTCAAAAGGACCGGCCGCGCTCTGGCCCGCCGCCGAGCGGTTCGCCTCCATGCTCGTGGACGTCCTTCGCTCGTCGCAGGCCCGGCTCGTGGAAGGGCACCCCGAGGTCGAGACGGCGCTGGTCGAGCTCTACCGGGCCGGGGGGGACGAGCGCTTCCTCGAGCTGGCGGACGACATGCTCCAGCGCCGGGGCCACGAGTCGCTCAGCTGGCACGGTTTTGGTCCGGCTTACTTCCAGGACGACGTCCCCTTCGAACAGGCGCGCAAGGTGCGAGGCCATGCCGTTCGGTGCCTGTACCTGCTGGCGGGGGCGGCCGACCTCTATACAGAGACGAGCCGGCCGGAGCTGCTCGCTTCGAACCTTTCCCAGTGGCAGGACATGGTCTCGGCCAAGACGTACCTGACAGGCGGGGTCGGGTCCAGGCACCGGGACGAGGCGTTCGGCGACCCCTTCGAGCTCCCACCGGACAGGGCCTATTGCGAACGCTGCGCCGCTATCGCCTCCATCATGTGGAACTGGCGGCTGCTCCTGCTGACGGGCGAGGCGCGCTTCGCCGAGTTGATGGAACGGACACTCTTCAACGGCTTCCTGGCCGGCATCGGCCTCGACGGGAAGAGCTTCTTTTACGTCAACCCTCTCCAGGCCCGGGGGCCCATGGTGCGTGCCCCGTGGCACTTCTGCGCCTGCTGCCCGCCCAACGGCATGCGCCTCATGGCCAGCCTGGAGCACTATCTGGCCACCACGACCGATCGAGGAGTCCAGCTCCATCAGTACGCGTCAGGGCGAGTTCGGGCTGAGGTGGCCGGGACTGGTGCCGGCACGTTCGGGCCCGGCCCATCCGGGCCGGGCGTGTTTGAGCTCGAGGTCGAGACCGACTACCCCTTCGGCGGGACGACCGCCGTGCGGGTCGTGGCCGCCCCCGCCGGCACGTGCGAGGTGGCCGCCCGGATCCCGGCCTGGGCGGAGGACGTCAGCGCCACGGTTAATGGTCGTCCGTTTGGCGCCGAGCCCGGTGCGGACGGGTACCTGCGTTGTCGGCGCGAGTGGGCGGCCGGTGACGAACTCGTGATCGAGTTCCCGCTGCGGCCGAGAACCGTGCGGCCAAGCGACCACATCGACAGCGTCCGGGGCTGCGTGGCGTTCGCTCGCGGTCCCCTCGTCTATTGCCTCGAGGGGGTTGACGTGCCGCGGGCCGGGAGCGTCGAAGGTGTCTCGGTAACGAACGCCTCCAGCCTGGTGGAGGTGCCGGGAGCCGAAATCAACGGTCATACCATGGTCGGGCTGAAGTTCGAGGGAGTGGTCAGCGCCGAGCGGGCCATTCCGCAGTGGCCTTACTACGACAAGCGCCGCGCCGGCGCCGAGGACGGCGGGCGCGAGGGCCTGGGCCGGCTCGATAAAGGTGCGGTAAGCAGAGCCGAGCTGCTCGCTATGCCGTATTTTGCCTGGGCCAACCGCGGCGAGAGCGACATGCGGGTGTGGCTCCCCGAGCACGCTTCGCGCCCAGAGCAATAAAAACGTAAAAGGTGACTGGACACCCTGGGAGCACGGCGGTACGATCCCCAAAAAAACCACGAAAAGGTTTTCCATAAACTGGAGATACCTACGTGGTCCCAAACATGCAAGGGAGGGTGGTCCGCCATGAGGCACAGAAGTCTGAAGTTTGCTGTCCCGTTCCTGGGTGCGGCAATGGCCCTGTCCATGACAGGGATCCCGGCCGCGTCGGCCGCGGCAAGCACAAAGGTCCCGGCGTCGACCTTCGGGGTCAACGCTACCGGGACGGTCACGTTCTGGATCAGGGACGCCACCGAAGCGGCAGCGCTCAAATTGATCCCCGAATTCAATGCCACGCACAAGAACTTGAAGATCGTCATGCACGTGACTTCGCCCAACGACGACACGAGCCAGCTGGCAACGGCGATCCGGGCCGGTGACCCGCCCGACCTGGTCGGGCTCAACGACATCGACGTCCCTGAGTTCTCCCACGAAGGGGCGCTCATGAACCTCACCCAGTACGTCAATGCGCTGCCGTACAAAAACGAACTGAGCCCCGGTCACCTAGCCTTGGCGGCCATAGGCAACCAGTACTACGGCGTGCCGTACCTGTCCGACCTGTCGGTGCTCTGGTACAACAAACTGCTGTTCAAAGAGGCCCACATCGCCAGCCCGCCGACGACTTTCGCTCAAATTGCGTCCGATGCGGCCGCCGTCTCGAAGCTGAGCACTCCTTCCAAGCCCGTCTACGGGCTCTCCTTCGCCGGTGACTGCCAGGGTTGCCTCGGCTTTGTGATGCTCCCCGATATCTGGGCCAGCGGGCAGCACCTCATCACCGGGCCTCTGGGCACCCAGAAGGCCAACATCGTCGGTAACGCTCCGCTCAAGTCCCTGCTCAGCGTTTATGCCCAGATCTGGAAAAACAAGGAAGCTCCTCCGGCGGACCAGACGCAGGACGGGACCACCTGGGGCCAGGACTTCGGCAAGGGCAACGTCGGCCTATTGCCTGGTGATTATGGCTTCTTCACCACCTTCGAGAAGGAGGGCTTGCCCACCGCGGACTTCGCCGACGTGCCACTGCCGAGCGAAAACGGCGGGCACGGGAGCACCTTCGACGGCGGCGATGACTTCGTGATCCCCGAAGGGGCCAAGAACCCCTCGGGCGCCTGGGAAGTCGTGCAGTGGTTCCTGGCCAAGGCCCAGCAGGAACAGTACGCCGCCGACGGTGAGTCGCCTGTCCGCAGCGACATCGTCACCCCGGCGTTCACGGCCAAATATCCTTACGAGGCCGTGGCCCTTAATACCCTGAAGTACGGGTCGGTCGAGTACACGCTGGCGTACAACGCCGTCTTCAACAACCCCGGAGCCCCTTGGCTCAAGATGTTCGATGAAGCCGTGTACAGCGACAACGTCAACCAGGCGCTTCAGATCGGGCAAAGCGGTATCCAGTCCACCCTCGACTCGGCCGACACCTAGGCCGCAGCTGCACCTGCAACGCCGCGGAGCCCCGGCCTGCCGGTCCCGCGGCGTTGCATCCCATCCGTGATTTAATCGCTGACGTTAATGGCCTCCAGCCGCGCTCGCAGAGGCGTCGAGAACTACGTAAGAGAGGTATGGTATGGTCGCTTCGACAGCTCGAGCACCAGCCTCTCGGGACGGCTCGCCGGCCGTCGTCGCCACGCAACGGTCGCCCCGTCCTCGTGCTCGTTCCCGCCGGGAGGCTCGAGCCGGCTACGCACTCGTGGCCCCCGCCCTGGCCTTCGTCGCCATCTTCATCCTGTGGCCGCTTGGTTACGGCGCCTTCGTATCTTTTACCAATTACCCGCTGGTGGGGCCGTACCACTACGTGGGCGGGGCCAATTACGACGCACTGCTCCACAACCCGACATTCGTCCACTCCATCTACTTCACACTGGAGTACACGGCCATCGTCACGTTGCCGATCCTTCTGGTCGGCTACCTGCTGGCCGTCTTCACCCGGTCCAACCGCTTCGGTTCGACCTTTTTCCGGACGTGTTTCTTCCTGCCGTTCATCGTCGGTATCAGCACGTTGAGCTTTCTCATGGAGGTCGAGCTACAGCCCGGCTTCGGGACGGTCAACGTCATCCTGTCGAAGCTGCACATCGCCAGCGTCAATACCGCATGGCTGGCCAACACGACGCTCGCCACTACCGCCATCTGTGTGCTCGTGATCTGGTTCGCTTCGGGCTTTACGATGATGATCCTGATGGCCGGGATGCAGGGCATTCCCGAGCACCTCTACGAATCGGCGTCGGTCGACGGTGCCACCTGGTGGGAAAAGGAACGGATGATCACGGTCCCCCTGCTCAAGCGGTCCATTGCCTTGAGCCTCGTGATCTCGGTTATTGGATCCTTGCTGGCCTTCAACCAGTTCTTCATCATCACCGATGGCGGGCCGGGATCAAGCACGCAAAGCGTCGTCATGCAGATCTACGAGACGTTCAACACGTCGTTCAACGTCGGCTCCGCTAGTGCGATGTCGGTGGTCCTGGTGGCCGTCGTCGGCTTCATCACCTTCCTGCAGTTCAAGTTCCTCCGGAGCGAGGATGTCTGAGACAGCCATTACCCAAAAACCGTTCAAGCGGTCGAAGATGCGGCCGAGTACTCCTATCTACCTTGTCTGCGGAGCCGTGATCGCCGCCATCTTCCTCGTGCCGCTGGTCTGGGAGATCCTGCGTTCGTTCCAACCGCCGGGCGCCATTTCCTCGCCGCCGTCGGTCAAGAGCTTTTCCAACCTCAGTTTCGACAACTACCGCAAGCTCCTGGAAACCGACCACATTTTGCGCAACGTCGAGAACAGCCTCATCGTCGCCGTGGCCACCGCCGCCGTCACCGCCGTCATCGCCACGCTGGCCGGTTATGGTTTCGGGAGGTTCCGCTTCCGTGGTTCCGGGATGATATTCGGACTGGTCCTGCTCGGTTTCATGGTCCCTTTCCAGGCCGTCATCGTGCCGCTGTTCCTCGAGCTGAAAACGTTCCACCTGTTGAACACCCTTCCTGGCCTGGTCCTGTTCTACACCGCTTTCAACCTGCCTTTCGGGATCTACCTGATGCGCAACACGTTCAGGGAAGTACCGAACGAGCTCACCGACTCGGCCAAAGTCGACGGTGCTTCGGTAATAACGACCCTCACGCGCGTATTACGCCCGCTCATCATCCCCGGCGTAGCCACGACAGTCCTTTACGCCTTCTTGTTCTCGTGGACTGAGTTCCTCGGTGCGCTCACCTTCACCACCAACGACGCCATCTACACGCTGCCCGTGGCACTGGTCAACGTCGAGTCGAGCGACACTTACGGCGGGATCGACTATGGCGTGCTGGTGGCCGGCGCCGTTATCGCCATGATCCCCTGCATAATCATCTATGTCGCCCTCCAGCGCTATTACGTGCGCGGGCTCGTCTCGGGTGCCGTGAAAGGGTAACAGTGACGTCGACCAACCGTACCCGGGGCATTGGCGCCCGGGCCCACCCGGACGGCCGCCAAAAACGGCTGGCGCCGGAGAGTTCGGAGGCTGGGCCATCGGATGCGGGGCCATCGGGATCTGGGCCACCGGGCGCCGGGCCATCGGGATCCGGGCCATCGGCGCGCCGGGGCACCCCGACCATAACGGATGTGGCCGCTCTGGCCGAGGTGTCGATCGCCACGGTTTCCAAGGCGCTGAACGGCCGCCCGGGCGTGAAGGTGAGCACCCGGGCCCGGGTTTTCCAAGCAGCCGAGAAGCTCGGCTTCGAGTCGAACGTCCTGGCCCGAAGCCTCTTGACCGGCAGGAGCTACACGGTCGGCCTGATCACGAACGACAGTTATGGGCGCTTCACCATGCCTGTCCTGCTCGGCGTCGAGGACACTTTGCAGTCCGGCCAGCTGGCCGTCCTGCTTTGTGACGGCAGAGACGACTCCATCCGGGAGCAGCATTACGTGAGGACCCTGTTGGCGCGGCGGGTGGACGGCATCATCGTTACAGGCCGGCGGAGCGACCCGCGGCCGCCAATCAGTCGCGATCTCCCGGTCCCCGTTATATATGCCATGAGCGAATCGGCCGACCCGAGCGATGCTTCCGTCCTTCCTGACGACGAAGGCGGGGGCGCTGTGGCGGTACAGCACCTGCTGGCCACCGGCCGGACGCGAATCGGCCATATCACCGGGCCGGCGTCTTTTCGCGCTGCCCGGCTACGGGCCATGGGAGCGGAGCGGGTCCTGGCCGGGGCGGGTTTGTCGCTGGCCGGTGGCGAGGCGCTCTACGGGGAGTGGAGCGAGGCGTGGGGCCGCCAGGCGGCCCGGATACTCATAAGGGCGGCGCCGACGACGGATGCCGTGTTCTGCGGTAGCGACCAGGTGGCACGCGGGGTCGCTGACGCCCTTCGGGAAACCGGCGCCCGGGTGCCCGACGACATCGCCCTGGTGGGCTTCGACAACTGGACTGTCATGGCCGAGGCCGCCCAGCCCCCGCTCACGACAGTCGACATGAACCTGCCCGAGGTGGGGCGGACCGCCGCCGAGGCCCTCCTCTCCGCCATCGCCGGTCACGCCGAGCACGGCAGGCGCACCGTCCCGAGCCGGCTGGTGGTCCGGGCTTCGACCTGACCCGCTTCGGCCAGCCCGGCACCCTCGCTCAGGGCTCGCCTCCAGGGTTTCCGGCCGCTTTGCGGGCCTGGTGCTCTTACCGTTACCCCACCGCGCAAAGGCCTGGGCCCGGAGGGCTTCGAGGCGGGTTTCCCAACCTTCTCTAGCCGGTCATGCCGCCCAGGAGCAATCCGCTTCGCCAGTAGCGTTGAAGGACCAGGAACATGAGGATGAGCGGTGTGATAGTGATCATCCCGGCCGTGATCGTAAGGGCGGTGTAATCCTCGCTGCTCCCGGCGATATTGGTGTGGTTCATCCATATGGCCAGGCCCTGGGTCAGGGTGTAGAGCCGGGCGCTGTTGTTGACGATGAAGGGGAGGAAGTAGTTGTTCCACGCGGCGACGAAGTTGAGCATGAACACCGTCACCAGGGCCGGCACCATGAGCGGGACTGCCACCCGTAAGAAGATCTTCGCCTCGCCGGCGCCGTCAATCCTGGCCGCGTCCAGCATTTCCTGCGGCACCGACCCTCCCGCGTACACCCGCATGAGATAGACGCTGACGGGGCTGATCATGAAGGGGATGAATATGCCCGGCGCCGTGCTGTCCAGGTGGAACTTGGCATAAATAAGGTAAAGGGGCACGGCAAAGGCGGCGATCGGTATGAGCAAGGCGGCCATTACAAACAAGAAAAGGGCGGTCCGGCCCCGGAAGTTGAACCGGGCAAAGCCGTAGCCGGCCATGGCCGAAAGTACCGTTGCCCCCACGGCCCCAGCGGCGGCGTAGATGGCCGTGTTCTCCATCCATGTCAAGAAAGAGCCGGCTTCCTGGTTGGAAAAGACGTTCTTGATGTTGTCCCAGAGCACAAATGGCCGGGCGAACCAAAAGGCGAACGTTGAGTTGAGGTTGGGCACAGTTTTGGTGGAAGAGACGAAGATCCACCAGATGGGGATGAGGGTGAACACGGCGAACACCCCGCACAGCAACGTCACGATGTTGACTGTACGCCGTCGCGCCCCGTACAACCGCAGCGGGACGACGTCGCTCGACCGCCGGCTCTGGCGCCGCGACTGCCGGTCCGGGCCCGGGCTGGTTAGTACGGCAGTGCTCATACCACGGCTCCTTTCCGGCGCTGCGACAGCAGGAACGCTCCCGAAATGATGATGATGACCAGGGCCAAGACGACGGCGATGGCGGCGGCAAAGTTGTAGAACTGGGCCGAGAACGCCTCGTTGTACATGTACAGGGTGGGCGTGTAATTGGAAGAAATATTGGGCGCGATCGGGGCCAGGAGGTACGGTTCGGTGAACAACTGTAGCGCGCCGATGACGTTGATGATCACCACCAGGATGATCGCCGGCCGGATTATCGGCAGTTTGATGCGGGTAACGATGCGGCTGAGTTTGGCGCCGTCGACGACGGCCGACTCGACCACGTCACGAGGGACCGACCTGAGCGCTGTGTAGAGGATAATTATCGTAAAGCCGGTCCACTCCCAGATGGCGATCAGCACGATGACCCCGAGCAAGTGGCCGGGCCCGAAAAAGTTCGGGTTGGGCAGCCCGAGATCGGCGAAGATCTTGGGGAAGACACCGACATTGGTCTGCAGCATCGAGCCCCACATCGAGGTGGCAACGACGGCCGGGACGGCAAACGGGAGGAAGAAGACGGTGCGGAAGAATGTCCCGAAACGAGCCACCCCGAGGTCGAACATGGCGGCAAAAAAGGCGGCGATGATGATCATTATCGGCACCTGTATGGCGGCGAAGAGGATGGTCCGGCCCATCCCGGTCCAGAAGGCCCCCGATGTCAGGGCCTGCGTGTAGTTGGCGAAGCCGCTGAAAACCGTGCCCCCGATGAGGCGTGTCGTGAAAAAGCTGGTGTAGACGGCGTAGACGAGCGGGATCACGAGGAACATGACAAAGACGACGATGAACGGGAGGACGAACCACAGGCCTCGACGATCGCGCCGGTGCTGGAACGCCCGACGACGCCTAAAGGTGGTGTTGCCCGACGTCTCCGGCCTGGCCGGTCGCACCCCGCTCTGCTGCTCGACCCCGCCCACGGTGACCTGGGCCAACTTTGCCCTCCCACTCTCGAGGTGAGGACGAGGCGCTCGGCCGTGGGCCACGACTAGCCCCTCGCCCCCGCCATGCTCTTATCGGAACGCTATCCTCCGTAGCCCGGCGGCGGGAGAAATCTCGCCCCGCCGCGGAAGGCTGGAACGGGCCGCCGGCCGGCTCGACTTGGGGTCGGTGAGCCGGCCGGCGAAACCCTCCTTATTACGTGCTGACCGAGAAGCCCTGTTGCTTCGCGTAGGTGACCATGTTCGTCTGCAGCAGCTGGAGGTACTGCGGCAGCGTCTGGGTACCGGCGAAGAACTTGGCCGCCCAGGCAGTGGTGCTGTTGAGGTAGTAGGTCATGAACGGAGGCCAGGTTATGGCCGGGATCTTGGGCGCTGTCTTCGCCGGGTTGGCGAACAGCGGTGCTCCCTTCTGCAGCATGGGGATGGTCAGGCTCTGCATCGCCGGAGCAGCCAGCTCGGGCTTGTAGGTCGGGAAGAGCAACGACGGCGTAGTCACCGCGATGTTCCACGACTGAGGCGAGGCGGCCAGCCATTCGGCAAACACAGCCGCTTGCGCCGGGTGCTTGCTCTGCGAGAAGACCGGGTAGGTCGAGCCGCCCCAGTTGCCGGAGGAGGTGGCGCTGCCCGGCAAGGCGGCCTGGATCCAATGGCCGGCCGACTTGCTGGTTACGTAACTGGCAAAGTACGACGGGCCCCACGCGGAGGTGGGCCACGTCAGGTACAGGCCGTCGTTCAGGCCCTCGAAGAACGGGCTGCTACTGGTGAAGGGGTCGTTGGCGTGGGCGATGGCACCCTCACTGACGAGCTTCTGCCAGTAGTTGGCGAAGGACATCTGGGCCTTGCCGGTGAAGTCGATCGTGACGTGGCTGCCCCCGTTCCACACGAACGGCCAGGCTCCGGCTTGCTGCATGAGGGATAGCACCCACTGGCCGTCGCCGGCGGCGAAGTCGCCGAAGTAGACCTTGGGGTTGGCCTGGTGCACCTTCAGCGCGTCAGCGGCGTACTGCGACCAGGTCGTGGGCGGGCTGGTAATGCCGTACTTGGCCAAGGCAGTCTTGTCGAACAGCAACCCCATCGACCCGCCGTCCATGGGCATGGCCCAGATGGCGCCCTTCTGGCTGACCTCCGACCACGCCCAGTTGACGAAGTCTTTGGCGTACTTGCCCGCCCCGTACGGAGCGAGGTTGTCGACGTAGTGCAGGACCTCAAAAGAGGGCAGCACGTCGAACTCGATCTCGGCTACGTCCGGCGCCCCCGAATGCGCCTTCAAGGCGTTGAGCAGTGGGATGTACTCCCCTGAACCGCCCACCTTGGTCACGTAGTCGACGCAGATGCTCGGGTGGGTCTGATTGAACACGTCCACCATTCGGTACATGCCGGGGACCCAGCCCCAGAACGTGATGGGGGTCGCCCCCGACTTGCAGTAAGAGGTGGTATTGGTGCTGTAGCCCCCTGTGGCAGCGGATGCCCCTGCCACCAGCCCCGGGCCAAAGGCCAGGACTGATGCGGACACAGCCGCGGCCGAGACGCCGCACAGCAATTTTCTGCGCAACATATGACGCCCCTGGCGCCCGTTGCCTTCGTTATAACTCATCCCAAAGAACTCCTATCCTCGTGGGACATATTGCCGGTTTTTACTTCTGTATTGCTGCCTCCAGGAACATTTGCACCGGTTGCCATCAGCAAAAACCGCGTGCGCTGTCGTTTTGAGCTGTGCTGGACACCCCCTTTCTCGACAGGCCTTTTTGCTTTGAAGACGCCCGGGTCGCTCATGGGCCCATCTCTATAGGTGCCTCGATGACGGTGAAGGAACAGGGAGGCAGGGCCACCATCAACCGGTCCCCCTTGGCCTGCTCCAACCCGTCCTCCAGGTGCACCTGAGCCAGCCCGGGTACGGTACCGCCGGTCATTCCCTCACCAGAGGTCAACGTCCTGATGCGAACTTCGCCGTTGAACGAGGCGTCACGAAGGCGGACCTCGGTTGGCAAGGAGCTCTCGGTCCCTCGATTGACAATGGCCAGCGAGCAGCGGCGCCGGGCCGTGTCCGTCGTTGCCGCGGCATCGAGGGCGGCGAACGGCCCGAGGTCCTCGAACCGGGGGTGCCAGCGGTCCCCGGCCTGTGGTAGAGGAGTGGGGACCGTAGGCGCGGCCACGGCCACGTCGACGGCCTCGTCGAGGGCAGCTTCGGAGTGCAGTAAAAACGGGTAATAAATGGGCTGAGTGGCGGCTCCGTCCGCGCTGGTGACGATGGGCGCGATGACGTTGACCATCTGGGCCAGGTTGGCCATCTTCACCCAGTCGCAATGGCGGATGAAAATATTGAGGTAAGTGGCCACGGCCAAGGCGTCGTCGAAGTCGTAGAGCTCGGAAAGTGCCCCGTCGTTCGTGCGGTACCACACGTTCCATTCGTCATAGGCAATGCGAGGGACGGCGCTGACGCCATGGGTGAACGCGGCCGACGATAAGAAGGTGGATGTGTACGAAATCGCTCTTTCGGCCTGGTGAGGGCTGAGCACGTTGGTCCAGTAGTCGTCCGAACCCGAATAAATATGTACCGAATGCAGCTCTACCAGGCCGACCAGACCGTCTATTACTATCCGGTCCCACTCGCTCCAGCCGTTTAGCCCGCAGCTCACCAGTTTTATGTGCGGGTCGGCCCGGCACATCGCCTTGGCCCAGCGAGACGCCAGAGCAACGTATTCCGGCGCCGCTAGTTGGCCAATTTGCCAGTCCCCGTACATTTCATTGCCGAGCCCCCAATAAATCACGCCATAAGGTGCCTCGTGGCCGTTCCGGCCCCGCTGAAGCGCCCAGTGCGTCGAGGCGGCGGAATTGCAGTACTCGACCCAGTCGAGAGCTTCGGCCAGGTCACCGGTCCCCATGTTGAGGCAGATGTAGGGGGAAACGCCGAGCTCGGCGCAATAGGCCAGGAACTCGTCGGTGCCAAAGTGATTGTCCTCGACGCCCCCCCAGGCCAGGTTGGGCCGGGCCGGCCGGGACGCCGGCGGCCCCACCGCATCGGCCCAGTGGTAGTTGGAGACGAAGTTGCCGCCTGGCCAACGCAGTACCGAAAGTTTGAGCGGCCTTAACAAGTCCAGGACGTCGGCACGAAAGCCGCGCTCGTCGCTCAGAGGAGAGCCCGGGTCGAACAGACCACCGTTGATGCAACGCCCAAGGTGTTCGACGAAGCCTCCGAACACGCCCCGGTCCAGGGGCCCGACGGGCCGGCCCGGAGCGACGGCGATGTACGCCGCCCCAGACCGCTCTCCCCCTGGGCTCTCCCTCTCCGCGGGCAACGACATGTGAACGTTCACCAATCAATCCACAGGCCGGGCGTCCTGAGGCGCCTGGCGTACCTGTCCCATAGGCCTGGCATACGCATCGTGACAGGCAAAGTCCCTCCCGTGGTCACTTCCTGCTGGCGCCCTTTTTGGCCCAAAAACATAGTAATACATTCGTTCTTGAGCGCGGCTGGTGGTCCTCACAGGCAACGGCCACTGACCATGGAACTCCCCTCTTCCTCCTCGAGC
>Ga0335075_10007355_pt1 | contig 16936 bp, 15 predicted proteins | sample Lox_Sample_24_FD_206723 | JGI IMG/M metagenome (GOLD analysis project Ga0335075, IMG submission 206723) | Soil microbial communities from Loxahatchee National Wildlife Refuge, Florida, United States - Lox_Sample_2.4 | ecosystem: Environmental > Terrestrial > Soil > Wetlands | place: USA...
AGCACGCGGTGGCGATGGCGGTGGCCGACAGCGTCGCCGAGGGCGTCATCCCGCAGGACGAGGCGGACGACCTGTTTATCTGCGTCGGTGTGTTCATCCACTGGGACGCCGCCGACGACAAGAAGATTCAGGATTACAACTATCGCGCCACCAAGGAGTCGATCGCCCGCGCTGTTGCCGGACAGCCGGCGGCAGCCGAGGTGGTGCGTGAGCGCAACCAGGTGAAGCACCCGTTTGCGGCCTGAGGGCTTCATTTTGCCTTTCCAGGGGCGCCGCGGGATTGGCAAGTTTGTATAGCTCAAGCGGCGAGGGGAATTGGGAGCGACGATTGAGTCGCTCCCGTCCTCGTCTGGTGGTCGCTGATCGGGGGATTCAGGCTTGGTCGAGTGCTTGACGGATAAACTTTGCCAGGTCATCGCGACGGTATGGCTTTAGTAACAGCGGCACGTTCGGCCGGTCGGAGCCTGGCCGATGGACGTTCGCGTAGCCCGATGCGACCAGGGCCTTTAACCCGCTCCTGAGGGCACGCGCCTTACTGATAAGGTCGAAGCCATTCATCCCACCCGGCATCACGACGTCGCTGAATAACAGATCAATTTGTGGATTGCGTTCAATGATATCCAGGGCGGAGGGTCCATCGGACGCACTAATGACGTGATAACCCAAATCGCTAATGGCTGTGTGCGCGAGTTCCAGCACCTCGGGGCTGTCTTCGACCACCAGGACGGTTTCGTTCCCGGTCGGTGGTGCTGTCGCGCCACTCGTCTCCCCGTTGCTGTATGTTGGCTTCGCTTGTTCGCAGCGGGGTAGATACAAGCGGAAGGTCGTGCCGGAGCCTGGCTTGGTCTGGATCGTGATATGGCCGCCCGACTGCTTGACGAACCCATAGACCTGACTGAGTCCGAGACCAGTGCCCTTGCCGACTTCCTTGGTAGTGAAGAAAGGCTCGAATGCATGTGCAGCGACGTCCGGGTCCATCCCTAGACCGGTATCGGTCACTTCGACCAACGCGTAATCGCCCGTCGTCAGCTCGGCCATCCGGGCCGCTGCCGCCGGTTCAATCATCACGTTACTGGTCCTGATCGCCAATTCGCCGCCCGAGGGCATGGCATCGCGGGCATTGACAGCCAGATTGAGGATTGCCGCTTCGAACTGAGCCGGATCGATCCGGCAAGCCCACAGTCCCGGTTCGAACCCGAGCGTTAGCGAAATCGACTCTCCAAGCGTCCTGCGGAGGAACGGTTCGTAACCCACAACAACTTCATCGAGGGTGACGACATCAAGCCGCAGCGCGGTGCGTCTCGCGAAGGCAAGCAACTGCTGTGTCAGCTTGGTAGCACGGTCGGTTGCCGCCTCGCATCCAGCCAGCAGGCGCAGGATTTTTGGTCGTGGCAATTCGGTGCCAGCTTCGAATGCTGAGCGGATGATCTCCACACTGCCAACGATAACCGCCAAAAGATTGTTGAAGTCGTGCGCGATGCCGCCAGTGAGTTGGCCGACCAGCTCCAGCTTCTGTGTATGCCACAGCACCTGCTCAGCCTTGCGACGCTCGGCGATTTCGAGTTGCAGCCGGTGGTTGGATTCAGTCAGCTCCTTGGTGCGCTGAGCAACCACTGTCTCCAAAGTCTCGTTCAGCCGGCGGAGGGCTTGCTCCGCCCCGCGCATTCTCAGCAATGACTTTACGGTGGCCAGCAATTCCTCGGGCTCGATCGGCTCCACCAGAAAGCCATCGGCCCCGGCTTCCAAGGCTAACGCGCGGTCATGCGGGCTGGTGATGGCCGCAGAGGTCTGCAAGACGGCGATACCGGAGGAAGTCTCTTTGATCTGACGGCAGACTTCGGCACCATGAACGTCTGGCAGCCGTACATCGAGCAATACCAAGCCCGGTGATGCGACCTCGCAATGGCGGATCGCCTCGCTTCCTGTCGCTGCCTCGGCGACGTCGTACCCGTTTTTCCGGAGAATGTGCGCCTTCAGGTACCGCCCCCCGGCATCGTCGTCAACGACAAGGACCTGGAGCGCCACGTCGCTCAACTCGCTACCGCGGCCCGACCGTTACGGAGTACACTCTCTATAGTCCCAACAAGTGTGTCCGGCGAGAGTTCCGATTTCGGCAGAATTGTGACGGCACAACGCTTCAGCAACGTTCGTTCCCCCGGTTCGAGAACGGTAGAAGTCAATACGATAGTCGGAGCGTCCGGGAGTTGAAGCCCGGCCTCAGTCGCATTCTCGTGAACCTGTTCAAGATACTCGTACCCGTCCATCTCCGGCATCTTCAAATCCAGTAAGACCACATCCGGATGCTGGTCATGCAACAAACGTATGCCTTCTTTGCCATTGTTGGCGCAGCAAAGACTATAGCCACTGCGAGGCAGCAATTGTCGAACCAGGTAACGGGTCACATCCTCGTCATCGATAAGGAGGACTTTCGTAGTCGGCTGCCGACCAGTTACCCGATCGAGTAGCTCGATCAGTAGCTTTCCGTCGATTGGCTTTGGCAGATATCCGTCCGCGCCGAGATGGTGCGCCTTGTGCTGCTCGCCTGCCGAGGAAGTAACAATTAATGGAATGTCTGCCGAGGCCTCCTGCTGCTTAAGTTGCAGCATCAGGCGCCAGCTCTCGTCACCCGCCAGAATGACGTCGAGGAGGAACGCGGCTGGCTCGACCCGCCTCAGGATTCCCTGAGCCTGCCGTATCGACCGGGCCCATACCGGTTGATAGTCCGTACCGGCGAGCAGCCGTTCCATGGTAAAGGCATCGGCTGGGTCATCCTCCACCATAAGCACCGGAATCTTGCCTGGCTCCAGGTGCCAACCTTCCCCCGCGTCATCAGCAGGTCCGACAGAGTTTGGATAGGATCGCGGCAACGTGACCGAGAAGGTTGAACCTTCGCCAAGTGTACTCGAAACCGTGATCCTGCCACCGAGCAATTCCGCCAGTTTTCTTGCAAGCGGCAAGCCGAGGCCGGTGCCTTTCACGCGCGATTGCAGTCGATGCGAAACTTGGCCGAATTCCTGAAAAATCAGTTCAAGATCGGTCGCCGCGATACCAATACCGGTGTCGCGTACGTGGAATGCAACGGTGTCGGCCACGGGGTCGGTCGTCGCCCATACGCGCACTTCACCGCGCTCGGTGAACTTGATAGCGTTCGAGATGAAGTTGCGGAGGATCTGCGAGACCTTGGCTTCATCGGTGTCGAGTGGCGGCACGTCGGACGCGTCATCAAACACCAGTGCAACGGCATCGCCGACAAGCAAGGGGCGCAGCATACCACGGAGGGCGCCGAATAGCGAGCCTGCAGTGAACTCAGACGCGACGACAACAGTCTTGCCAGCCTCGACCTTGGCCAAATCGAGCAGGTCGTCGACCAGCTCGGTCAAATTCTCGGCCGCCTTACGAATGTATCGGACCTGCGTCTCCTGCTCTGTGGTGAGCTCACCATCGACCCGGTCGAGGAGAAGTCGAGAGAGCGCCATGATCGAATTGAGCGGCGTACGGAATTCATGGCTCATATGGGACAAGAATTTCGACTTGAGCTCATCCGCGCGGCGCAAATGATCTGCGCGTTCGTCGAGTTCGGCGTATAGGGCAACGACGCCTCGGTTGGTGTCCTGCAGCTCTTGATTAAGTCCTTCCAGCTCTTCGTGGCGTGACCGTAACTCCTCCATCTGGACCAGGATCTGCTGATTCTGTTGGCGGATCTCCGCCATGGCATCCGCTGGCCCATCCGCCGCCAGTGCTTCCGCGAGCGCCTTGATCGAGGATGGTGTAGCCAGCCGACAGCCCGTCGGCAGCCACTTTTCCAGCCATACTGTCGTACCTTCGCCCGGCTTGGTGTCTATGCGGAATCCATCCATAAGGCGCTGCGCGCCCAGCAAACCTATGCCCATGCCGGTCGCCGATTTGTGGAATCCAGCAAGGATCGCTTCCAGATTGGCGATGCCCGGCCCTCGGTCGCGCACGCCTATGGCGAATTTCTGCCGCCCCTTGTCACCGGCCAACCGAAATTCGATCTGACCGCCGTTGGCATACTCGAACGCGTTGCGCGCAATCTCCGATACCGCCGTCGTGATCCGCGTCTGATCCTGCGTGTCGAAGCCGATAAGTTCTGCCAGGCGTCGGGTCCGCTTGCGGACGAGGACGATGTCGGTCTCCGCGGCGATCGCGATCATGAGAAGGCGGGTATTCATACGGCCAACCCTACGACAATGCCCGCATGGCGACCACCGAAGCGTCGTCGCGACCGCGCCGGTGGTCACGCAACAAAACTCCGGCCACCAGCGAGGGGTGCTGGCTGGCGAGGCCAGGGTATGAGTCAAGCCCCCAGCGGCTGGTCAACCCGTCAGAGTGCAGAATCACGAACGGATTGGCGACGAAACTGTAGGTGAACTCCCGGATGCGTGGCGCTAAATGACCTGCTGTGCCGTTATGCGAAACCATGTGGCGGAACCCATCGTCAGCCACCAGCACACCACTGATGTTGCCGACTCCCACATACCGCACCATGCGGGCCGCATCGTCGATACGTGCAAGGGCCACCGCGGCGCCTCGCGTCGGCATCAGCGCGCGATGGATGCGTTCCACCACTTCGGTACTCGGGGCATCCGCGTGGGCGAGAAAAGCTTGTACTGCCGTTTCGGCAGCCCGCGATGCCTCGATGCCATGGCCGGCCCCGTCGGCGAGCAGGATCGTGCGGCTGTTCGCCGTTTCGCCGAACGACCAATGGTCGCCGCAGACTTGTTCGCCTGGATAGGGCGCGACGGCGGCCCCTATCAGGGTGCGGCGCCTGTCGCGAGCAGGGCCCAGCAGGAAGCGAACCATAATCGCGCTGCCAAGACCGGGGCGCGAGTAGATCCGCACATCGTCGGCCAGCCGGACTACCGCGCCGAGACCGGTCCCGGGGCTACCGGCCGTGGAATAGCCGTCCTCCATACAGCGTCGCACGTCGACCATGCCGCTGCCGCGGTCCAGGGCCAGCAATTCAACCCCGACGCCTTCCTGGTCATCGTAGCGTGCGGCGAGAATTTGGCCACCGCCGCCGTGCTTCAGCAGGTTGGTCCCCAATTCGGTGACGACGAGCGCCACCTGGGCCGCACGTGCCTCGGCCATTCCAGCCCGGCGAGCAAATCCGTCGACCAGGCGGCGAGCTTCCGCGACCTGGCTCGCATCGGCGACAGGGGTGATCACGTCATTTCCAGCGCGCCAAAGTGACCACGGTTCCTTGTCCCGGCGAGGATTTGATATCGAACTCGTTGCACAGGCGCTTGGACCCGCTCAGGCCAAGTCCCAACCCTTTTCCCGTAGTATAGCCGTCCTTCATCGCCAGCTCGATGTCCGCGATACCGGGTCCCTGATCGGAAAAGGTCAGTCGGACGCCCCGCCGCTGTCCGTTTCGAAGCACCTCGATGCGTAATTCGCCGCCTCCGCCATAATCAACGGTGTTGCGGGCGATCTCGCTCGCAGCCGTAACAATCTTGGTTTGGTCCACCAGAGTGAATCCCGCGCCGGCAGCCCGTATTCTGACCGTCTGCCGCACCCTCACAACGTCGTCCGAGGTGCGCAGCGGCATGGTTTCATCCAGCTCGATGAGCATCCGGGTGCTCAGAATTGTCAATGATGTTCCGAATCAAGGCAAGACCTTTGTCCACATTCAAAGCGGTGCGGACACCGGTAAGAGCAAGGCCAAGTTCGACCAGCGTGATGGCCACGGCGGGCCGCATGCCGACGACAACAGTAACAGCATCGAGCACGCGCGACATCGCGGCGATATTGTTCAACATCCTGCCGATAAAGGAATCGACGATCTCCAACGCCGAGATGTCGATCATGACGCCACGGGCACGGTCGGCCACAATGCGTTGCGTCAGATCATCCTGCAGCGCCATCGCCAGGCGGTCGTGCATGTCCACCTGGATCGAGACCAACAGGCAGTCACGGATTTTCAGGATCGGGATTTCGCTCATTCACCCGAACCCCTCGTCTCGACCGTCCGGGCCCGATCGACCACTGCCTTCCCGCTGCGGCGTAGTGCCAGAGCAAGCGCATCGGCCATGGTCGCCTTTGACACCACATTCAGCTCGAGACCGAGATGAACAATTGTCTGGGCAATCTGCGGCCGAATGCCACTCAGGATACAGTCGGCACCCATCAGCCGGGCAGCCGAGATTGTCTTGATCAGATGCTGCGCGACCAGTGTGTCCACAGTTGGAACGCCGGTGATGTCGATGATGGCAATTTCCGAGCCTGAACTGACGAGGCGCTCCAGCAGGTTTTCCATGACGATCTGCGTTCGCGCGCTGTCGAGCGTCCCGATCAACGGCAATGCAAGGATGCCATCCCAGAGTTCCACCACCGGGGTCGATAGCTCGAGCAGCTCCTGTTGCTGCCGCCCTATCACCTCTTCGCGGGTCCGCGCGTAGCAGGCGATAGTATAGAGGCCAAGCTGGTCGAGCAGACGCGTCAGGCTCCAGATCTGCTCGGCGAGTCTATCCGCGTCTACGGCCAACTCCCGCCGCAGCATCTCGAACAGCGGCTCCTTGAACGAGAAGACGAAAATAGCTGTTTGAGTGGGGGTGAAACCCTGCGCAACGCGCTCTCGGGAGAAATCCTCCAGCAGGTCGCGCATTCCCTTCCACTCCGCGGTCGTAATGTCATTGAACTGGCCGGCCGCAGTCCCCGCGCGTAATTCATCCAGGAATCGCTTTGAAAGATCGGCGTCGCCGGAATCGGATGCTCCTCCGTCGCGCTTTTGCACGGCAAGCCAGCCACGCAGCAGCGTCTGCTGGTGTTTCTCGATCAGAGCCGCAATCACGAGATTGTCATCTGGCATGCAGAATATCCCCGCTTTTCGAAGCCTTATGTGGGTAACTGGCGGTGAAATTGGCCCGTTCGGATCGCAGCCGCGCGTGCGCCCTTCCTCCCTCCGGTTCTGGCTCACCCAGCCTTGCAGCGCCGATTGTTCCGTCCTATACGCCTTTTGTATGAACTCTGGAATTCTGGCGCAATGAGCGGTCCCGCCCCCGCAACGACAGCCTCTCGGCCGGACAAGAAGCACATTCTCCTGGTTGAAGACGATGCTTCCCTCGGCAAGGCGCTCGGTGCGTCGCTACAGCGCGCAGGGTTCGAGGTCTCCGTGGCGACGGATTTTCGGGTGGCGTTGGATGTGCTGGAGGCAAGCCGCCCGGTCGATGTCCTGGTGACCGACCTCGTGATGCCGGCCAGCGTGAATGGGATTGCGCTGTCCCGCATGGCACGGATGCGCCACAGCAACATCAAGATCCTATACATGACCGGCTACGATATCCCGGGCGTCGAACAGCAGGCACTTGGGCCCGTCCTGAAGAAGCCGATCGACGATTCCGTGTTGGTCAGCGAAGTCGAGCGTGTGTTGGCAACGAAATAGGTTGCACCTCCGCAACCGAATGGCCGTTGGGCGACCCGGCCATTCTCTGGCCGGAGAAGAGGTGCTTTCAGGCTAACCAGCGCCGTCGCCGCGCCGCTGGGCGAGCTTCCCGATAGGATCGCCGCGCGCCGCTCTCATTCAGTCCGAGATAGAACTCCCTGACCGCGGCATCCTCGTGCACTTCCGCCGCCGACCCCTGTAGCATGATCCGGCCGGTTTCCATCACATAGGCATCATCGGCGATCTCGAGCGCCATGGCGGCATTCTGTTCCACCAGTAACACCGTCATCCCCAGCTCTTCCTTCAAGCGAAGGATGATGCGGAAAATCTCCTCGGCAACCATGGGCGCCAACCCAAGCGAGGGCTCATCCAGCAGGATGACCCTGGGGCCGGAGATGAGTGCCCGGCCGATCGCCAGCATCTGTTGTTCACCGCCTGACAGATAGCCGGCGTCCTGTTGGCGGCGTTCCGCCAGGCGCGGGAAGAACCCGTACACCTGCTCGATTGCCTCGCGAACGCGCGGCAGGCGCCGTTCGACGTGTCCACCGACGAGCAGGTTTTCCTCGACCGTCAGACTGGCAAAGACACGCCGGCCCTCGAACACCTGAACGATACCGCGCGTGACCACCTCGTGCGGTGCGAGGTGGTCAATGCGCACTCCATCCAGCTCGATCGTGCCGCGGGTGATTGCTCCACGTTCGTTGTAGAGCAGGCCCGAGATCGCCTTCAGCGTGGTGGTCTTGCCGGCACCGTTGGCTCCAAGAAGCGTCGTGACTCGCCCGGTTTCGGCGGCGAGCGAGACGCTCTTCAGCACCAGCACCGCATTGTCATAGACGACCTCGATGTCGTTCAGCCGCAGCACGATCGCGTCAGGCCGAGGTGGCGATCATCTTTTCCACCATGTCGCGATAGCCGCGGAACCAAGGCGTTTGCTTGACCATCGCATTGCCCTTGACCTGATAGATCTGCACCCAGCCGCCGCCTTCGTGGTCGCTCGGCGTGAGCTGCAACGGCGGCACCAGGCCACCCAGGCTGAAGTCCTTGATCGACTGGAAGCCTTGCTGCACTTCGGCGCCGGTCGGCGGTTTGCCCCCATTGGCGGCGACCGCGAGGCGGATTGCCTCGATGTGCAGGGCAATGCCGAGCAGCCCACGGTTATAATAGACCGAGTTGTTCATCACCGCCGGCGGCTGCCTGCCTTCCGCCTTGAACATCGCCTCGATCTGCTGGTGCACCGGATAATCAGTGCCGACACCGGCGAACTGCATGGTGTGGTAGCCCTGCGCCACACCCCAGCCGCCCGCCGCCTCGATGTCGGCCTCGGCGGACGCCCACACGAAGCCGAGACATTTCGACAGCGGGAAGCCCACGCCGCGCAGCGCTTTGAGCGCGACCGAGGGCGCGCGCCCGAAGATGTGCATGATGACGAAGTCCGGCCGGTAGCGTTCGGCGATATCGAGCGCCTGCGCTCCCATTTCGATACCTGGCGGGGGCACGGCGTAAATCTTGAAGTCGTAGCCCTCCATCTTCTTCAGCCGATCGAACACCGGCAGCGGCTCGTGACCCGCCGGGTTGTCGTACATCACGAAGGCGATCTTCTTGCTGTGCAGACTTCCGCCAAGCTGGTCCTTGACGAACTGGATCGATGCCGCGGCCTGTGACCAGTAGGTCGCCGCCACCGGGAAGACGTACGGGTTGTGTGCACCGTTGGCCGCCGAGGCCGGGCCGAAGCCTGGGCAGGTGCCGGGGATATGGTCGGCGTTCAGCCGCGGCGACAAGGCCTCGGTCTGCGGCGTGCCATAGAGAAGGATCGACACAGCCCCTTGGGCCTTCTCGCGTTCGAACTCCTCGATGGCCGGGGGGACCTGGTACTGGTTGTCGGACTCGTTGATAACGATCTGATATCCGCCGACGCCGCCATTCTTGTTGATCAGGTCCTTGTAGTGCATCACCGCCGGGCAAAGGATGTTGCCGACGAGCTGCGTCGGCCCGGTGCGGTCGCACTGTTCGCCGATGACGATCTGCTTCTGCTGCGCGCGCACCCGACCGACAAGGCCAAGGCCGGCAGTAGCAGCCGCGGTTGTTATCACTGTCCGTCGTGTCGTCTGCATGTTGTTCCTCCTTTTCTTGTTCGGTGGTTCAGTACGAGAACGGCCACGTTCGAAAGTAGGTCCGCACGTTGCGCCACAGGCGATCGAGCCCCTCGGGCTCGGCGATGAGAAACAGGATGATCAGGCCCCCGAACAGGCACAGCCGCAGCTCGGGTACGATGCCGGGCACGTCCAGGCCCGCCGGGAGCAGGCCGCTGATCGCCTCCAGCGCGCGGCGAGTCACGACCGGCAGTAGCGTGATGAAGGCGGCGCCGAGGATCGAGCCCGTCACCGAGCCAAGCCCGCCAATGATCACCATCGCCAGATAGTCGATCGACACGTCGATCTGGAACTGCTCGTAATTGGCGATGCCGAGATAGTAGCTGTAAAGCGCCCCGGCGACGCCGGCATAAAACGACGAGATCGCGAACGCAATCAGCTTGATGCGGAAGATATTGATGCCGATGATCTCGGCGGCAATGTCCTGGTCGCGCACCGCGATGAAGGCGCGGCCGAGCCGCGTCCGCTCAATGTTCTTCGCCGCGATCACGGCGACGAGCGCGAATGGCAACAGGAACAGATAGAAGCCCGCCTGCGTGTGTACCGAGTAACCGAACACCACCGGTGGTGGCATCTGGATGGTCGCCTGAATGCCGCCGGAAATCCAGGTGACGTGGTTGATCATCCACTCGATGATGAACTGTGCGGCCAGCGTGGCGATGGTGAGATAAAGGCCCCTGATGCGCAGCGACGGGATGCCGACCATTGTGCCGATCAGCGCCGTCACGGCTCCGGCGGCTGGCAGCGCGATCCAGAACGGGGCGTGTGCGCGGACGATCAGGTTGGCCGACGTATATGCGCCGACCGCCATGAAGCCGCCCTGGCCGATCGAGATCAGCCCGGTGTTGCCGGTCAGCAGATTGAGCCCGACAGCGCCCACCACGGCGACCAGGATCAGATCGAGCACCGCGAGCACGTAGTCCGAAGCGAACAGCGGCGGCAGTACGACCAGCAGCACGAGCAGGGCCGCTACCGCCCGGCGCGAGACCGGCAGCGGATAGAACGCCATATCGGCGGCGTAGCTGGTCTTGAACGTGCCGGCCGCGCGATAGAACATGCCGCTAGACCCGCTGCACCTGGACTTTGCCGAAGATGCCGTAGGGGCGAACCATCAGCGCCGCGATCATCAGCACGTACGGCATGAAGTCCTTGGTGCCACCGCCTACCAGCGGGTCGAGGTATCCCGCCGACAGGCTTTCCACCACGCCGACGATCAATCCGCCGACCGCAGCCCCGGCGATCGATTCGAAGCCGCCCAGGATCACCACCGGAAACACCTTCAGCCCGACCAGCGCGAGCTGGTTGTCGACACCCAGCATCGCTCCCCAGATGACGCCGCCGAGCGCGGAGACGACGCCGGTCATCGCCCAGGCAAGCGCGGCATAGCGCCGCACGTCGATCCCCATGGCCGAGGCGACCTGCTGATTGTCGGCCACCGCGCGCATCGCCAGCCCCATGCGCGTGTGCAAGAAGAACCATGTGAAGCCGGCAAAGAAGACGACGCTGACAACAGCACCGACCAGATCGATCGGCGGCAGCATCACCGGGCCGATGAAAAAGGGATTGTCAGGAATCGGCAGCGTGATCGCCCGCGTGCCTGGGCCAAAGGCAAGCGTGGCAACGCCGCGCAGCAACGAGGCAACGCCGATCGTCGCCATGATGACCGCTATGATCGGTCGGCCGAGCAGAGGGCGCAGCACGACACGTTCCAGCCCGAAGCAGAACGCCACCATTCCGGCAACGGCAAGCAGCGTCGCAACCCACCAGGGCAGCACGGTGATCGCCGCGGCGGCGATGAAGCCGCCGAACATCACGAACTCGCCCTGTGCGAAGTTGAATGCCTCGGTTGCTTTGAATACCAACACGAAGCCAAGCGCGATCAGCGCATACATCATCCCGACAAGCAGGCCGTTCGCCACCAGCACAAGAGTGAACACCGAGTCAAACATGGGCTGGCGCCTCGGTCGGGAGCGCCGCTGGGGCTGCATCGCCGGGGGGTCGGAGAGGCACGCCGATGGCGCGGAAGCGTCGCGTCAGGGCGGGCGCCGGCGGCTGGCCGCGAAGATGCACCCAACGCAACCGGCTCAAGCCGAGCTGATCTCGCACCGGAGCGTGGACCAGAAACTCCCCGGCCATGCGCGTGATCCGGAGGCCGAGCGGCACATCCACGCCCATTTCACGGCGTTGCTCGGCCTCCTCGGCCAGGCGGGTGAAGCGGGAATAGAGCCGCCGCTTCAGTGGGCTGGCGGCAGCCGCGCTGGCGTCGAGCCGAGCCGCCAGCAGCTCGAACAGCCTTGTCGGAGCGATCAGGAAGGTGGGACCGATCTCGTGCAGGTCGCGCGGCACGGTATCCGGGCCCTCGGGGCAGTTGCAGGAGAAACCAACCTTTAACGCCAACGCCTGTGTGTAGATGGCGTCCTCGAGCGAGGCGAGCGGCAGGTAGGCGAATGCGCGATCGACCGGACGCACGTCCTCGGTCGCGATGATGCGATCGGCGGCACCGAGCAAGTCGTCATGCGTCAGCACCAACGGTCGCGGCAGCTTGTCCGGCTGCCACGGATACAGGAGCAATGCCGGATCCTGCGGTGCGCGCTGTGGGATGCCGGCATCGACCGATCTCGTCGGGTGCGTGCCAGCGTCCGGCATTTGCGGAAGATCGGACAGCGCCGTGACATGCGCCAGGTCCGGCAAGCGGTCGCGCGCCGCCAGCAGCATTTCGGCCTGGTCCGCTTCCTCGGTGATGGCGACCGAGGCACCGGAGTCGCGCAGAATGTGTGTGATGTGCGTGCCCTCGGCGTCGGGATGCAGCGGCACGCCGGCGCCCCCCAATGTCTGCGCGGCGAGCATCGCGGCATAAAGCTGCTGCCGGTTCTCCCCCAGCACCGCGAGCCGCCCGCCCGGCGCGAAGCCCTGCGCGGCGAGCCAGGCGGCAATCCCGTGCACCATGTCGGCGTACGCGCGCCACGTCAGGGGTTGCCAGATCCCGCGCCGTTTCTCGCGAAACGCCACACGCCGTGGCATCTGCCCGGCATTGCGCAGCAGGTACTGCGGCAGAGTGGCGGGTTCGGTCATGCGGCGTGCGCCCGCCTCACCGTACCGGTGCCGAGATACGCGCGGATCACGGCAGGCTCATCCTGCACTTCGGCCGGCGTGCCCTCGGCGATCATTCTGCCACGATCGAGCACCATCACCCGATCAGAGATGTCCATCACCACAGCCATGTCATGCTCGATCAGGATCACGGTTGTGCCCCAACGCTCGTTCACGTCGAGAATGAGACGGGCCATCTCCTCCTTTTCCTGCTGGTTCATCCCGCCCATCGGCTCGTCCAGCAGCAGCACACGAGGCTCCAGCGCGAGCGCACGAGCGATTTCGACCCGCTTGCGGAGCCCGTAGGGCAGTGATGCCGTCGGCTGCCTGCGCACGTCACCGAGGCGCAGGCGCTCGATCAGCTCCTCCACTCGCTCGCGATGCGCGATTTCTTCCTTCTGCGCCAACCCCCAGTAGAGGATCGAACCAAGCACGCCCGACCGCATGTGCACGTGCCGCCCCAGCATGATGTTGTCGAGCACGGTCAGGCCGCGGAACAGGGCGATGTTCTGAAAGGTGCGGGCGACGCCGAGTGCGGCGATGCGCGAGGGCCGGAGACGGGTGATCTCGGTCGCTTCCAGCCGGATCGTGCCGCGGTTGGGCGCATAGAAGCCGCTTATGACATTGAGCAACGAGGTCTTGCCGGCGCCGTTGGGACCGATGATGGAACGCAGTTCGCCACAGTGCACCGTTAGCGAGACGTTCTCGAGAGCGGTGACGCCGCCGAAACGGAGACTGACGCCGTCAACGCTGAGTTGAGGCGATTCGGACGGGCCAGTTCTCGCGGCCACCGCGGCCATGTTGCTGCCCGGTGCCTCCCTGTATTCTCTATCGTTATGGGGACCAGTGCTAATGGAGCGCCCCGGCGATTGCAAGGAGACGCCGGGCTCAGTCTCGGGCAAGCGCCTCCAGTTCCTCGGCACTGAGCGCGCCGGCGTGGAGCGCGGTGGCGACCAGCGCACCGGCGGCGCCGGCGCGTGCCGCCAGCCGCAGGTCCTGTGCGTCACGGACGCCGCCGGCCGCATAGACCTGCCGCCCGACGCCTCGCCGGGCGCTCTCTTCGATGCGCGAGAGATCGGGTCCGGCGCCGGAGCCCACCTGTGCCAAAGTCATGACGATGACTCGCGAAGGCCAGAGATCGGCGTCGGCCAGAATCGCCGGCGGTCCCTGGAATTCGTCGCCGCGGAAATCGAGCGACAGCAGCACGCGCGGGTTCATGCGCAGTGATTGCACCAGTTCGGGGGAGTTCTGTGACTCGCTGCCGATCACCAGACAGGCCGTGGTTTCGGCCAGCCATCCGGCGGCGTGGTTCACTTCGGCGATACCGTTGTCGACCCAGAACTCCAACTCCGGCCACGCCTCGGCCAATCCCGCCAGCACCGAAGCATGATCGCCGATGCGCTCGATCGCATCGAGATCGGCGACATAAATCCGGCGGAATGGAAACAGCCGCAACAACCCCGCCACCACGTCGGACGGTTTGCTCGATGGGCTCAGGGGGGTTTCGATCGGCCGGTATTCGTCGCGGTGTCCGCCGCGCGCGCGCACGACCTCGCCACCCTTGAGATCGATGACGGGAACGACCTCCATGCGCGATAGTCGTCCGTGACGGTCCGCAAGGTCAAGGAAGCCGAAGCATGCAGAGCACCATCGGATGGGACGTGGGGGGCGCGCATCTGAAGGCGGCGCGCGCGGAGGGTGGCAGGATTGTCGATGTGGTGCAGGCGCCGTGCCCGCTTTGGCTTGGGCTCGACCGGCTGACGGATGCGCTGGATGTCGTAACGGCCAGGCTGGGCGCGGCGGAGCGCCACGCTGCTACGATGACTGCGGAGCTCGCTGACATCTTCCCCGGCCGGGCGGAAGGGGTGGCAACGCTTGCGTCCATGCTCGCGCGGCATCTGCACCCGGCAGTCGTGCGCATCTACGGCGGTCGCGCCGGCTTTCTGCCCGTCGAGGCGGCTTCGGCGCATGTCGATGACATCGCCTCGGCCAATTGGCATGCGAGCGCATCGCTCGCCGCGCGATTCGTGGGGGATGCGCTGTTCGTGGATATGGGCTCGACCACCACGGACATCGTACCGCTTGGCGGCGGCCGCGTGCGCGCTGCCGGCTACACCGACGCGGAGCGACTGGCCTGCGGCGAGTTGGTCTATACCGGGCTGACCCGAAGCTTTGTCATGGCGCTGACACCGCGCGCTCCGATGGCCGGGGCGTGGACGACGCTGGCCTGTGAGTATTTCGCTAACACCGCTGATGTGTATCGCATTCTGGGCGAGCTGCCTGATGATGCCGACCAGTTGCCGACGGCTGATCATCGCGAGAAGACCGTGGCGGCGTCGATCGGCCGGCTCGCGCGCATGGTGGGCCGCGATGCTGCGTCCGCGGATCAGGCAGCGTGGCGCGAGCTTGCCGCCTGGTTTGCAGAGGCGCAGCTTCGGCAGATCTTGGATGGTGCGCATGTTGTGCTGTCGCGCGTGGTGGTGCCGGGGGATGCGCCGGTGATCGCTGCGGGCGTGGGGCGGCGGGTGGTGGCGCGGTTGGCTGCGCGGCTCGGTCGGCCGTGTCTGGACTTCGCCGAATTGGTTTCAGCCGGTGCGGGTGCCTGTGAGTGGGCGGGGTTCTGTGCGCCGGCGGTGGCAGTCGCATTGTTGGCTGAGAGGGACGTTGCTGCATCGTCGCCATGCGTCGATCACCGGTGACGCGGTGCTTCTATTTCGGGGGGCTCTCGTGCCGTCTTTGGTGCCGGGTTCGTTCGCGGCCATATGGGCCAGGCAGGAGATGCGTCGAGGGCTATTCGACACGAAGGACACGAAGATTCACGAAGGGCGCGAAGAAGACTTTGGGCGCTTTCGCGGCGGAGAAGGTCGGGGACCTCGAGTATCGATTGGAAACCGTGCTTCGTCTGCGTGCGTGCTCTGCGGCCCGCGTTGTTGATTTTGCGGGCAACGCTGGGCAGCCCCCGCAGGGCGCACGCAGTGCGCGCCAACGGCGGACTGCGTCCGCCCTACGGCCCACCCGGCACTTCGTTCGCCGGCTCTTCCTCTTCGATCGCCTCGTCGGGATTGGACGGTCGTACCTGCCATGGCACGATGGCCACGGCCACCCGCGGGCCACCCTGCCGCAGCAGCCTGGCGCGCAGCCGCCGATCGCGATGGGTGTGCATCACGTACTGCCACCAGCCTGCCTCGACCAACTCTGGCAGCACCACAGTGATCGGGCGGCCGGGACAGCGCCGCTCGGTCTCCTCGATCGCGCGCAGCACGGGAGCGAGCACGCTGCGGAACTCGGAGTGCAGCAGCTTCAATGTCGGCGAATGCGACCGGGCGGCGGCTGCCGGACGCGTCACCAATCGCTGCCACTCGTCGCGCAGCCGCTGCTGCTCCTCCTTGGCGTCCGGGCCTTCCAGATCGGTGATGTGCAACGCGGTCACGTCGGGCGACAGACGCAGGGCAAATTCAACCGCTTTGCGAGCCACCGAATCCCAGCGCTCGATCGGCACCAGCACCGTCGGGGGGATGTGGTCCCCAGGGTCGATCGTGCGTTGGCTGCTACGGAGGACGAGGTGGTCGAGATCGTCGTAATAGCGTCGGACCTTGCGCAACAGCAGCACCACGATCGGGATGACAATCAATGTCAGCCAGGCGCCGGAGAGGAACTTGCCAGCCAGGATGATCGCCAGCGCCACGCCGGTGGCGACCGCACCCAATCCGTTGATTGCCAGCTTGGCGCGCGCCGCGTAGGCGGAACCGGCACCGCGGCGGTGGCGCTCGCGCAGAGCGTTGCGCCAGTGCGCCGCCATGCCCGCTTGCGAGAGAGTGAAGGACAAGAAGGCCCCGACCGCGAAAAGCGGGATCAGGCGGTCGGTGATGCCGCCGAAGGCAACCAACAGGGCGCCGGCACCGCCGGCGAGGAACAGCACGCCGACGGAATAGACCAGCCGTCGTCCCGGTACAGCGAAAGGACGGGGCAGAAACCCATCCTGCGCCACGAGGTGGCATAGCCGGGGGAAGCCCACGAAGCTGGTGTTGGCGGAGAGGCAGAGCACAGCCAGGACGCTGCCGATCGTCACGTAATAGAACCAGCCGCGTCCGTAGACGGCGCCGACAAGCTGCGACAGTACCGTTTGATAGCCCGGCTTGGTCTGGACCATCGCCATGACGCCGTAGCCATGGGCGAGATGAGCGACGCCCAGCAGCAGCAGCGCCAGCGTGCCGACGATGACCGCCAGCGTGCCGCGGGCGTGCCGGACCCGCTTCTCGCGAAAAGAGCCGACGCCGTTGCTGACCGCCTCCAC
>Ga0335075_10007356_pt1 | contig 16936 bp, 16 predicted proteins | sample Lox_Sample_24_FD_206723 | JGI IMG/M metagenome (GOLD analysis project Ga0335075, IMG submission 206723) | Soil microbial communities from Loxahatchee National Wildlife Refuge, Florida, United States - Lox_Sample_2.4 | ecosystem: Environmental > Terrestrial > Soil > Wetlands | place: USA...
AGCTTCCGAGCTGCCGAAGGAGTCGTCGCCCCCTGGGGACACGACACCGTTCTGTCGCCGCAACCGGAGCGGCGGCCAGCCTCAGCCGAATGATCGTTCGGCGGCTCGCGGGTGCAGAAAATTCCAATGCGATTGAAGTTTATAGGTGTGTGTCATTATGGGCAGGTTGAAAGATAAGATCGCGGTGATCACAGGTGGAGCGTCCGGAATAGGACTTGCCACGGCGGAGAGATTCATCGCCGAAGGCGCGGAGGTTGTGGTCGCCGACCGCTCCGGTGCCGAGGATGACGCTGCGGCCCGGCTCGGAGCGTCTGCGGTGCCATTTCATGTCGATGTTGGCTCCGTAGAGGCAATGCGCAAGCTCTTTGGGTTCGTTGAATCTCGGTTCGGGCGACTGGATATTCTCTTCAACAACGCAGGCATCGATGGTGAAATGGCTATTATCTCGGAGTCCTCGGTCGAGAACTTCACGCGTTTGCTGGAGATCAATACACGCGCTGTTCTGTTGGGCGTGAAATACGGCTCGATGCTCATGATGAAGAGAAAGACGGGCTCCATCATCAATACGTCGTCCACTGCCGCGATTCGTGCCGTTCCGAACCTCGCAGCGTACTCCGCGTCCAAGTCAGCGCTTCTCGGACTTACGCGGACTTCCGCCGCCGAGCTCGCGCCACACGGCATCCGTGTCAACGCAATCTGCCCGGGTCCGGTGGACACCCCCCTCCTACGTCATTGCGTCGGTGAGGAGGATCTCGAGCGGATGCGGGGCATCGTTCCGATGAACAGGCTGGGACGCCCGTCGGAGCTCGCTTCGGTCGCTCTGTTCCTCGCCTCCGAAGATGCTTCTTTCGTTACAGGCGCTGCGATTCCTGTCGACGGCGGTCAAACATGCTAGCGACCGACCGAAAGGCTCCGCCATCCCGCGGCGCCGTGCTGATGACGCTCCATCCTCAACACCCCTGGTAGCCCCGTTCGACCTAGACGTTTGCCATACCCGCGAGGGTTCCTCCATCAACGAGGATTTCCGCTCCGGTGATGAACGACGCGCCATCGCCACACAGGTACACCACCAGATCAGCTATCTCCTCCGGCCGAGCCAGCCTCTGCCAGGGCGAAAAGCGCGCCAGAAAGGCGAGGCCCGCCTCGCGACTACCGCTCGCTTCGGCGGCTCGAATCAGGTTTGGCGTCTCCGTATTGCCTGGATGAATGCTGTTACACCGGATATTGAGTCCGGCTTTTGCGCAGTAGGCCGCCACCCCTTTCGCAAGCGACCGCAGGGCTCCCTTCGTAGCAGTGTAGCTGATGTACCCTGGCAAGCTCTGCATCGCGACCATGGAGGAGTTGATGATGATCGAGCCGGTTGCGCCGCCGGGATTCTTCCTCATTGCCGCGACTGCGTGGCGGCAGGTCAACATCGCGCCCGTAAGGTTCACATCCAGGATTCGGTGCCAGCTGTCGAGACTCACCGTCTCGATATCGCCGTCACCCGCCGAAATTCCCGCATTTGCGAAAGCAATATCCAGCCGCCCAAATGAATGAGTCACTTCCGCCATCATCCCGGACCAGCCTGCCGCATCACTCACATCGTGAGCAATGTAGAGAGCGCCGGTTTGGCCTGCCAACGCTTTTCCCCTGACATCACTTATCCCGGTAAAGGCCACTTGAGCGCCCTCGGATATCAGCCGCCGGACGGCGGCCGCGCCGATACCGGCCGTGCCACCGGTCACGAGCGCGCTTTTGCCTCGCAGTGATTGACCATTCGGCGACATCTCAAGAACCCCTTGCGCCGTCGGCAAGCCCTTGTGCGGTAGCCCCTGTATCCGTTTGCCCGGCCCTACCCGCGCTTACCCGTTCGAATCAGTACTTATACATAAATTCGCCGCCGAACGTCCTGGGAGCGCCCGGGGCCGATTCGTACGCCGCGCCGGAAGCCTGAGCATAATAGTTGATGTTGTAATGTACGTTGGTCATGTTATTCATCCAGAATTTAATGCTAATTTTATCCATCGCTTCGGGGGTGAACGCGATCGATCCGTTGAGAAATGTATGCGCAGGCTCTCTGATTACGTTGTCGCTATCCCATGGAAAAGAGCCCTGATAACGCACTGAGACGTCGTACGAGAGCTCACCGGCCTCGCTCACGTATTGAGAGTATTGCAGCGTGCTCGTCAGCGCGACTTTCGGTACGTCGGGCATTTGATGACCACTGCAGTTCTCAAAGAGTTGATTAAGAACTCCTGGTTCTGTCGCGGAATAGGCGTAAGTGGGGCATCCGTCAAACTGTAGGTACCTCGCGTCGGTGTAACTTGCATCAAAGGTCATAGTCAAGCCAGCCGCGAGAAGCGCCGTCGAATTCAGTTCGACTCCTCTCGTCCTCGCAGCCTGTGCATTTACTAATGCAACGAGTCCATTGCGCTGGGCCTGAACCTGCGGATCTTGAATGTGGTTCCAAAACATATCCATGTTGAGCCTGAGCCTGTGCTGAAGCAGCGTGGTCTTGGCTCCGACCTCGTAGGCGTTGACCAGCTCCGGTTTCAGAGCGGGCGAATCGAGAGGAAGCGTGTTGAAAGTTCCTGCCTTGTACCCCGTGCTGAATGAGAAGTACGTCATTGCGTTTGCAGTGAAATGATGCGCTAGCGCGAACTTTTCCGTGACCCTATGGAAGCTCTGCTGGAATGCGTTTTCTTGAGTTTGCACTGGTACAGCCAGCGGCCCGAGCACGCCCGGAAAGAAGGTCGACGTCGTCGTCCCTATGCCGTTGAGGTTATCGGTGGTATAGCGCGCTCCCAAAGTTAAATCGGAATTGTCGAATACCGGAATGGTCGCCTGACCATATCCTGCATAGGACTTCACCCGCTGTTCACCCACGATCGCTATGTTATCGATTCCTACCGCACTGGGCCCCTGCCCCTCGATCAGGGTCGGATTGAAACCCTGAAGGGTGTTCAGGTAGTAGCCGCCGACGATCCACTTCAGCCGCGAGCCCGGCTTGGACTTCAACTGCAACTCTTGAGAGAACTGATGATCGACTGGATATAACGAGTAGTTTTCGAAAGGCTGGGGTGAGAAGCTGCCCGAGGAGTACACGGCCTCGTCCGCGCCCATCGCCGCGCTGATGCTCACGAGGTCGGCGAAACTCAGAGCCTGCTCGATGCGAGCCGACCCTCCATAGGCTCGAGTTTCGTCATATTCATTAATGTCCAGGTCAGTATCGTAGAACCCGAGGCGCGGCAGGATTTCGGAAGGATTCGGGTAGCCTGCTGGCAGTGGTAGACCATTGCTGATGCCGTCTGGGGTTCCAGCGACCGTGCCGGGGAAGGGCCGAGAATAGATTCCCTGCTCGTCGTGCGATCCCACAAACCATCCCTCGAACAGAGCGCTTGTGCCGTCCGCAGGCGTCCATAGTGCTTTTGCGCGTAGATTGAAATAGCGATTACGATACGTCGGCTGACCGGTGTTAATGTTGGTGCCCCAGCCGGCCCCCTGGCGCAACCCGGAAGCTGAAAGGTTCACTGCAAGCGTGTCCGTTAACGGCATCGAGGCGTACAGCTGACCCTGCACGGTATCGTAGCTACCGTAGCCGATGTTACTCTCGAAAGCGGGAGATCTTCCTGGATCGAGTGTGTCAACCAGAACGACGCCGCCGGTGGCATTGCGGCCGAATAGCGTACCTTGAGGGCCCTCGAGCACCTGAACGCTGCTTATACTCGCAAGGTCGAGAAGTGCCGCAGCGGCACGAGTGTAGTACACCCCGTCGATATAGACCGGCACGCTCGCTTCATTTCCGGCCGTAGTGACAGGGTTGCCGATGCCTCGGACAAATGTCGTTAGGATCCCGGTCGACTGGGAGACATTCAGGCTCGGCACCAACTGGGGCAGATTCGACACGTTGCTGACACCAACGGTCGAAAGAGTCGACCCCGAAATGGCCGTGACCGCGATCGGCACGTCCTGCATGTTCTCGCGGCGCCTCTGAGCCGTCACCACAACCTCCTGAAGCATCTCTCCCGAGGAGTCGTCTGATGCCTGTGATGACGCTGCGGCCGCAGGCGTGGGAGTCTGTTGGGGCTCCACAGCTCGTAGTTTCGGAGATATCACAACTGCGCAAATTGTCATCGCTGCGTATCCGGCGAGCCGTCGGCACCGAAAGGGCCGCTGGCCTTGACTGCTGGAATGACTGCAAATCATCGCGTGAGCGCTCCTCGTCGGCTCGAATGTCCGGTGTAGACGCGGCCATTAGCCTGACTTACGATTAGATTTGTCGACGCTAACTGTTACGTTTATTGACGAGCTGATATCCGGCAAGGCCAAGCTGCGTGCCTCTAGGCGTTGGGCACGATCTACAGTCGTTGAAGCCCCCGCCGCCGGCCAGGAGCGGCCGCGCTCGAAATCTGGAAGTTCCCCCTTCGCCGCACATTCCCCGCTGGGTCTTATAGCGCAAATCATAGTTCGCATGCAATACGAGTGCTGGCATATCGCATGCTAGAATACGAAGTGCCGATCAGCTATAATGTCCGCGTACGCGGTTCTGGGCGCAGCGGTGAGAGATCACGACGGCCGGTACATCAGCTGCGTTGGTGGCCGCCGTTTGTGGAGAGTAATATGAGCGGCGCGCCGAATCAGAATGGGGGAAATTTGCAGCATCCTGAGTTCGCCCACGGCTCCGCCCTCGTTATCGGCGGCAGCGGCGCAATTGGAGGTGCCATCTGCCGAGCTCTGGCGCGGGCCGGAAGCAACGTCGTAGTCGGTTACCATGGTCATCATGAAATAGCTGAAAGGGTCGTCCAGGACGTCGTTGCACTCGGCCGACACGGCCACGCGGCAAACGCCGACCTGCTTCGGCCGGAGTCTCTACAGGGCGTGGTGGACGAGGCAGTCCAACGCTACGGATATATCCATTCCGTCGTATATGCTGCCGGGCCGGCGATCGAGTTTCGATACATCAACCAGATTTCTCCCGCCGAATGGGCGCGGGTGATGAGCCTCGACGTCAACGGCTGCTTTAATCTGATTTCGACAGTCCTTCCGCATCTGCGCGAGCGGAAGTCGGGCGCAATCGTCGCCCTCATTACGGCCGCGGTAGACCGGGCGCCCCCCCGCGATATACTTTCAGCCGCTCCGAAGTCGGCAATCCAGATGTTGATGCGCGGGGTGGCACGGGAAGAGGGTCGCTCCGGCATCCGCGCGAATTGCGTCGGTCCCGGATATATCGCCGCCGGGCTTGGCGCAGCTACTGTTCACCACGACACCAAAGACTATGTCGAGCGCATGGTAAAGGCGATTCCCTTGCGCCGACCGGGACAGCCTGACGACGTCGCCGACGTGGTGTGCTTTCTGCTCTCAGATAAGGCGCGGTATGTCACGGGCGAATCAATCGCGGTGGCTGGCGGACTGCAGCTCGCCTAAGGCAATACTAAGGTGCGTTACCGAGGACTGGCGAAGAACACCGCACGACTGTTTGCCGCCCTTGCCCTGGCGAACCTGTACATGGTCAGACGCCAGTTGATGCCAATACGGGAGGCGTGTCGCTGCTTAGCGGGGAAGCCCGCAGAAGCGGCCTGAAAAGGCCGCTTCAGAAGCCGCATCCGCAGATCCTCGACCGGAAATCATGCTGCCCCAACCCGATTTTTCACCAACGACTGCGCGCGCTACGCCCTGTGCACACTTTCCCTAGATCGCATAAGGCGTGAACTGAACGAGACCACTGAAAAATGAAGACGCTGTGCATTCACGGTCCTGATGATATACGTCTCGACGATAGGCCGGAGCCGGTCGCTGGAGCCCGCGATGTGGTGGTGAGGACCAGAGCCTGCGGCATCTGCGGCACCGACGTGATCGCAGTGCGCGCGGGATCCCGGCGCGTGAACGGGGAGCCGCAGCCCCTTGGACATGAGGTCGCAGGTGTCGTGGCGTCGGTCGGGAGCGCAGTTTCGGATGTGCGCCGCGGCATGCGTGTCGTCGTGAATCCGATGGCCAAGGTGGTGGAGCATGGGGCACCGGCATCGGAGGTCATCGGCTGTGGCGGGACAGAGGGTGCCTTCGGGCGCGACTTTCTCGTCCGGAATGCCCGGCTTGGGGAGGATTTGCTCGAGTTGCCGGACAAAGTGCCATTCGAGCATGCCTCGCTTGCCGATCCGCTGGGGGTCGCGGCGCATGCCATCGCCCGCGGCAACGCTAAGCCCGGTGACCGGGTGGTCGTGTTCGGCGCGGGTCCGATCGGATTGGCGGCCGTCGTCTGGCTGCGCCGCAAGAGCATCACTGACATCGTGTCGATCGACCTACACGACGGACGGCTGACCCGCGCACGTGCGCTCGGGGCGACTGCGACGATCAACGCGAAGCGGGAGGATGTACGAGCGCGCCTCGCGGAACTGCACGGCGGGTCGACCTTCATGGGCGTGCCTGTGGTGGGCACTGATCTCTTCATCGAGCTCGCCGGCGGTGCGGGAGTCATCCAGCAGATCATAGACATATGCCGTCCGGAGGCACGCGCTGTCGTGGTGGCGGTCCACCACGGCCTCGAGCCGATCAATTTCGAGATGATGCTCATCAAGGAGCTCACGATCAGCAGTGCGATGGGTTATCCGACCGAGCTGCCCGAGGTCGTGGCTGCGCTACCTGAGCTGTCGAGGCAGCTCGATACCATCATCAGCCACCGCTTCTCTTTCGATCGGATCATTGAAGCGTTCTCGGTCGCAGGCACGAACGAAAGCTCGAAGGTGCTCGTCACCTTCTCGGCCGACTAGCCTGCGCCCGCAGGCTCGCAATGAGCGGGGTGAGCCTCTTGCGCGCAAGCGCGCCGAGCAGGGGTGTCAACCATGGGAAAGATGAGCATGCTGTTTGGGCAACCGATCCGCCAACTCGGCTATTGCGTTCCCGATGTGCAGGAGGCGGCACGGCGCCATTCCGCTTTATTCGGGTCGGGGCCGTTCTTCGTCCGCGCAGGCATGCGGGTCCCGTGCGATCATCGCGGTGTGAGAACACTATGCGAACTGACGATCGCCATCGGACAATGGGGCAGCCAAATGGTCGAATTCGTGCAGCAGGACAACTCAGGCCCATCGGTGTTCCACGACGTCTATCCCGCGGGCAGCGGCCGCTCGGGGCTGCATCACGTCGCGATCATCGTCGAGAATCTGTCCCAGGCCGTCGCCACGGTGCAGGCGGCCGGATATCCGCCAGTCGGCTTCTTCCATCCGGAAGAAGGGTACGAGGTGGTCTTCGCCGATGCAACGACCGGTTTGGGCCACATGATCGAGATGTATCAATCGATTCAGCCCGTCATCGACGTCTACAACTTCATCGCGGCTGCAGCGGTAGGCTTCGATGGCCGCGAGCCGCTGCGGCCGCTCGTATGAGATCACGATACGCATGGAGCTTCTCTCGGCGGGCATCGTTCCGCACCCGTCGGGGCACCGTGATCCACAGTGCATTGTATGCTAGAGTACCACTCTCAGGCGACCCGCGGCAGCGACACGAGAGACAGCACTATGGCGACTGGTATCAAGGACAAGGTGGCAATCATCGGAATGGGCTGCTCGCGCTTTGGTGAGCGCTGGGACTGCGGTACCGAGCATCTCCTGAACGAGGCATTCAGCGAGGCTCTCGCGGATAGTGGCATCGAAAAGACGCAGATTGGCGCCGCGTGGTTCGGCTCCGCGGCTGACAAGCTCAACGTCGGGAATTCCGCAATTCCCCTCTCTACAGCCTTGCGCCTCGACGGCATTCCAGTATCCCGTGTCGAGAACATGTGCGCGACGGGCACCGAAGCGCTGCGTGGCGCCGCCTATGCCGTGGCTGCCGGGGCGGTCGATATCGCCCTCGCAATTGGCGCGGAAAAGCTCAAAGATACCGGCTACGGCGGTTTGCCTGTCGTCACCAAGGGTACCTTGAACGACCTGTGGATGCCCTACGGATCTGCGCCGGCTGGCTTCGCACAGCTCGCGGCCGGCTATCGGGCCAAGTACGGCCTTGCCAAGCCAGACCTGAAGAAGGCCATGGCTCGGGTCTCCTGGAAAAGCCATCAAAACGGAGCCCGCAACGAGAAGGCGCACCTGCGTAGGGCCGTTTCCATGGAGAGCATCCTCGGCGCGCCGATCATTGCCGAGCCGCTGGGCATATTCGATTGCTGTGGAGTGAGCGACGGCGCCGCCTGCGCGATCGTCACCACCCCCGAAATCGCCCGCGGACTCGGCAAGAAGGACTTGGTCACCATCAAGGCATTGCAGCTCTCGGCCAGCTCCGGCAGGGAGCAGGGTACGCGCGAGTGGGACGGCAGCTACGTTCAAAACACCCGCAACGCGGCCCGCGCCGCCTACGCGGAGGCGGGAATTCGCAACCCCCGCAAGGAGCTGAGCGCGCTCGAGGTCCACGATTGCTTCTCGATCACCGAGCTCGTGACCATGGAGGACCTGGGTGTTTCTGACGCCGGGCAAGCATGGAAGGATATCCTCGAGGGTGTGTTCGACGCGGACGGCCAGTTACCCTGCCAGATCGATGGCGGCCTGAAATGCTTCGGACACCCGATCGGGGCCTCCGGGTTGCGGATGGTTTACGAGCATTACTTGCAGCTCAAGGGCCGCGCCGGCCCGAGGCAGCTCAGGAACCCGACGCTCGGACTGTCACACAATCTCGGAGGCGTTCCTTATAATGGAGTATGCGCGATCAGCATCGTGGGCGCTGAAGGCCGCTGAGCCAAAGTCAGCCGGGCGGATTCCCGATGCACATGTTCGCACGAACCGAGGAGCAAGAGCTGCTGGCGGAGAATATGGCCCGGCTCCTCCGCGAGGAATACAGCTTTGAGGTCAGGCACGGCGCGCCCCCTGGGCCCGCAAGGTCGGCAACGGCCATGTGGTCTCGTCTGGCGGAGTTGGGGGTGCTCGGGGCGGCTCTCGACCCCCATCATGGGGGGTTTGCGGGAGACGCACGCACGATCTCCGTGGTCATGGCGCAGCTCGGTAGGAGTTTGGCTTGCTCTCCGTTTGCCGAAGCGGCCGTCATCGTGGGCCGAATACTGCAGCAGTGGGCCGACGATTCAGCGCGCCATGCGGCGCTCGAGAGTCTCGTGGAGGGCCGATCCACCACCCTCCTCGCACATTCACCGTCTACAGCGTTGGAAGCCCCGATCAACGTCATCGCTGCTCGGAGCGATGAGGGGATCGTCCTCTCCGGTGACATATCCTGCGTGCGGCACGCCAACCTAGCCGCAAGCTATCTGGTCCCCGCGCAGAGCGATGACGGACTGGCGCAGATTTACTCGGTACCCCGCGACTCCACCGGACTGCTGCTCGAAGAGTACCGCCTGATCGACGGCGTCACCGCGGCCGACCTGCGCTTGCGGGAAGTGGCGTTACCGCCGAGCGCCTGCATGAGCTTTCACGTCGACGCGCGAGATTTGATCGCGGATGCGCTCGAGTGGGGTACGCTCGCCACGGTGGCGGAGACCGCAGGCATTCTAGAGTCCCTGAACTCCGCCACCTTTTCCTATCTCATGACGCGCAAACAATTCGGCGCGCTGCTCGGCTCCTTTCAGGCACTGCAGCATCGCGCCGCCGACATGCATATCGCGGCTGAAGAGACCCTTGCAATCATGGACGACGCCATTGAGGCCTTCGGGTTCGGGCGCAACCGGGGGCGTTCAGCATTGATCTCGGCGGCGAAAGTCATCGCCGATACCGCGGCCCGACGCATCGGCAGCGAAGCCGTTCAGTTCCACGGCGGCATGGGGGTGAGCGATGAGCTCATCGTGAGCCATTACGCTCGCAGGCTCGTGGCACTGCGCCACGAGTTCGGCGGCGCTGATGCCCACCGGCAAAGGTTCCGGAGCCTGCAGTGATCCCAGAGAGTATTTCCCAGCTGCTGACGGAGCCGGACCATCGACGGCAGTGGCGCAACGAAGTACGCGAGTTCGTGACAGCTCACCTTCCCCGCGACCTCGAGCGCAAAGTGGCCTTAGGCCTCAAACTGAGCAAGGACGACTACGTGCGGTGGCAGAAGATCCTCCACCAGCACGGATGGTTCGCGGGTGCATGGCCGGTCGAGCATGGCGGTCAGGGTTGGGATCTCGTGAAGCAATGGATCTTCACTCAGGAATCCGCCATCTGCAACGCTCCGATGGTGATACCGTACGGCGTCAGCATGCTCGGGCCAGTACTGTATACCTTCGGCAACGAAGCGCACCGACGCGAGCACCTACCCGGGATTCTGAACAGCGACCGGTGGTGGTGCCAAGGATACTCCGAGCCCGGATCCGGCTCCGACCTCGCTTCGCTCAAGACCTCGGCGGTGCGCGATGGCGATCATTACATCGTCAACGGCACCAAGATGTGGACCACCGAGGCACACTGGGCCGATTGGATGCACTGTCTCGTGCGCACGAGCAGCAGCGGCAAGCCCCAACAGGGAATCACGTTCCTGTTGATCAACATGAAGACACCCGGCATCGTCATCAGGCCGATTGTCACGATCGACGGGATCCACCACACCAATGAGGTGTTCCTCGAAAACGTGCGCGTCCCCGCTACCAACCGGGTCGGCGAAGAAGGTGAGGGATGGACGATCGCCAAGTTCCTGCTGGGCAGCGAACGCGTTTCGATAGCCGACACCGGCCCGAAATTGCGCCAGCTGCGCTCCCTGCGGGCGCTGTACGCGAAGGCGGAAGGCGATGCCACCATCGAGCAGCGCACCCTCTGGAAGGTGCAACTGGCGGATGTGGAAATACAGCTGCTGTCACTCTGCGCCCTCGAGCGACGGTACATCGAGGCGTGGAACGCCGGCAAGAAGGCATCCGCCGATGCCTCCATTCTGAAGATCAGGGGCACCGAGATCCTTCAGGCTCTCACCGAGCTCGCACTGGAGCTCGAGGGCCCCTTGGCGACCGCGCACGACCCGAAGGACCTGTACCAGGACCCGCTGCATCCGCTGACCGCCGCGCAGCAGGCGAGCCTCGTCGGGCATGAATACCTCTACGGCCGCTGTTGGTCCATCTTCGGCGGCACCAACGAAATCCAACGCAATATCATCGCGCGGCAGATACTCAGCGCATGATGGCCTCGCATCGGATCAGGCTCACCCTGCCATTGATGCGCTGGCGCCTAGTAACAGTGCTCCGGCGCCGGGAACGAACCATTCTTCACTTCTCTCGAATAGGCTGCGAACGCACCGCGAATGCCGTCCTGGCTGTGGGCGAGGAAATTCTTTACGAACTTGGGCACCTTGATATCTGACGGCGTTATGCCGAGTAGATCGTGCATCACCATGATCTGTCCATCCACGTCTCGTCCCGCCCCGATACCGATCACCGGGATCCGCAACGTCTGCGTGATGCGCTCAGCAAGCCGCGCCGGGATGGCTTCGAGTAACAACAAACTGGCGCCCGCCTGCTCGAGGTACACCGCCTCATCGAGAATGCTCTGCGCCTGCTGCGGATCCCGGCCTTGCACGCGAAATCCGCCGAAACGGTTGATCGACTGCGGAGTCAACCCCATGTGCGCGCAGACCGGGATGCCCCGCTCCACGAGCAGACGAGTCGACTCGCCGATCCATCGTCCTCCCTCGAGTTTGACGACATTCGCGCCGGCGCGCAGCAGCTGGGCCGCGTTCTTGAGCGTCAGCCCCTCGGAGTAGTAGCTCATGAATGGCATGTCCGCCATGATGAGTGAGTTGCCATGACCTCGCTTGACGGACTCGAGATGATAGAGGATGTCCTCCATGGTGACTGGGAGGGTGGAGTCGTGACCCTGAATAACCATGCCGAGGCTGTCGCCCACCAGCAGGACCTCGATCCCGGCGCTGCTCGCGATCCCGGCGAAAGCCGCGTCGTAGACCGTCACGGAAGCGAACCGCTCACCCTTGGCCTTGAGCGCTGTGAGGGTGGTGAGGGTCACCTTGGCCATCGAGCTTATGCTGGACACTTCGCCTCCCCGAGACGCATGATGAGCTGGGTAGGTTGCACGGGCGTGCTTCGCTTCGGTACCACCACCCAGGATGAATGGTATATACGCACGCATACCATCATATCGTGATGACATACGTCGCGCACGCAGCAACCGCACGCCGAACACTCGAAAGACCCGCCGCCATGATTCCACGCACCCTGTTCTCTCCGGAACACGAGCAATTTCGGGAGGCCGTAAGGAAATTCATCGAGCGTGAGATCGCGCCACACCATGGGCGATGGGAAGAGCAAGGCATGGTCGACCGTGAGGTATGGACGAAAGCCGGAACGGCGGGACTCCTCTGCGCGAACGTGCCGGAGGCGTATGGCGGCATCGGCGCCGATTACCTCTTCAACGTCGTCATCACGGAGGAGCTCGCGCGGGGCGGCATCACCGGCCCGGGGTTCGCGGTGCACTCCGACATGGTAGCGACTTACATCGCCACTTTCGGCACTGAGGAGCAGAAGTCCCGATGGTTGCCGCCCATGGTAACGGGAGAGGTGATCGGGGCACTGGGCTTGACGGAGCCGTCCGCAGGCAGCGATCTCAAGGGCATCCGCACCCGGGCGACTCGCCAAGGCGATGAGTATGTGATCTCCGGCCAGAAAGTCTACATCTCGAACGGACAGCTCTGCGATCTGGTGGTGCTCGCCTGCAAGACGGACCCGGAGGCAGGCGCCAGGGGCATGAGCTTCCTGCTGGTGGAGTCCGACCGACCCGGCTTTCGCCGGGGGCGCAATCTGAAGAAGATCGGCCTCAAGGCCCAGGATACCTCCGAGCTGTTCTTTGACGACGTGCGCGTGCCTGCGGCGAACCTGCTCGGCAAGGAGGGAGCGGCCTTCGAAATGGCGATGAGCAAGCTGGCGGAAGAGCGCCTCTCGATCGCGGTTTCCGCGATCACGGTCGTGGAGACTGTCATCGAGTGGACGGTCGCCTATACGAAGCAACGCAAAGCGTTCGGGCGGACGATCGCGGAGTTTCAGAATACCCGCTTCAAGCTGGCAGAGCTGCACGCCGAGGCGCTCGCGAAGCGAGCGTTCGTCGACCGCTGCATCGAGCTCCACCTGCTAAAACAGTTGGATCCGGTGACCGCCGCGGCGGCCAAGATGCTCTGCACGGAGCTGCAATGCCGGGCGGTGGATGAATGCCTGCAGTTCTTCGGCGGCTACGGTTACATGCTCGAGTACCCGATCGCGCGCGCGTACATCGATGCCCGCATCCGCCGCATCGCTGGCGGCGCCTCCGAGATCATGCGCGAGATCATCGGCCGGGAGCTCTTCGGGAAGGATGGCTGAAGTATTGGCAGCCGACCGTCTGGTATGCTAGCATACTATCTCTTGACGACGGATGTTACTACATCAGCGGGAGAGTCTCCTTGGGCTTACGACCCGAAATCGGCATCAAATCTTTCGGTGCGTATGTCCCCGTGCGCCGGATCGCGCGCGCGGCCATCGCCGATGCACACGCTTGGTCCTACCCTGAGCGCACCGCAAGTCTGAAGGGCGAGCAATCGGTCTGTAACTGGGACGAGGATGCGATCACGATGGCGGTCGAGGCGGGGCGCGATTGCCTGCGTGGGATCGACCAGCCCGAGATCCACATGTTGGATCTGGCGAGCACCACGGCCCCCTATACCGACCTGCAGAACGCGGTGATCGCCGCCTGCGCGCTGCGCCTGCCGAAGAGCGCATCGTGTGCCGATCACGGCGGCTCTACCCGCGCTGGGCTGCTCGCGCTCAACCGAGCCTGCGTATCTCGATCCGAGGGTGACCGACTGGTCATCGCTGCGGAGAAGCGGACGGCGAAGCCTCGCAGCCCGCAGGAGCTGCAGTACGGCTCGGCGGCCGCAGCGCTGCTCGTTGGCAGCGGCCCGAGCGTCCTCGCGCGCTTTCTCGGCTCGGAGTCGGTATCCCTGCCATTCGTCGATCACTTCCGTCATAGCGGCCAGGCGTTCGACTACTACTGGGAGGAGCGCTGGATCCGCGATGAGGGCATTGCGAAGATTGTCCCGGGCGCCGTGAGCACGTTACTGACGCGCCTCGGTATCGGCGTGGAACGTGTTGCGCAGTTCGGATTCACCGGCGGGCCGGCCGGGAGTGACAAGTTGGTCGCGAAGGCGCTCTCGATCGCACCGGAACGCGTTCTTCCCGATCTCCTTCTTCAGACCGGCGATTCCGGCTCGGCGCACGCCCTTCTCCTTCTCATCGAAGCCCTGGAGCGCAGCCGCGCAGGCGATATCATCGTCGTGGCGGCATTTGCCCAGGGCTGCGAGATAAGCGCGTTCGAAGTGCTCACGGAACCATCGCCCGGCGTGCGCCGTGGGCTGGCCGGCAGCCTCGCCCGCCGCATCGAGGAGACTTCGTACCTCAAGATGCTGTCGTTCGCGGAGCACCTGGATCTCGACTGGGGGATGCGCGCAGAAACCGACCAGAAGACGGCGCTCACCGAAATGTATCGATCCGCCGATCAAATCCTCGGCTTCATCGGCGGCCGGTGCAATCGCTGCGAGGCGGTGCAGTTCCCGAGCCTGCCGGCCTGCGTGAACTGCGGGGCGCTCGGCTCACAATCCCCCTACCCGCTCGCCGACGAGCGCGCGAGTGTTGCGACCTACACCGCGGATTGGCTGCAATACACGCCCGCGCCACCGCTATCGGTGGGCCTCGTACAGTTCGACGTGGGGGCGCGTTTGCTGATGGAGATCACCGACATTGGATCGGCCGGGATCGAGGTGGGCAGTCCCCTCGAGATGCGGTTCCGCATCAAGGAGCGCGACAAGCTGCGGCACTACGAGCGCTATTTCTGGAAAGCCGTCCCCAAAGACCTGAAATGAGACTGCAGGAGCGTCAATCGCATGGCCACTGAAGTACTGCTCCCGAAGCTTGGTTTCACCATGGAGGAAGGCACTATCGCGGAATGGCTTGCCGCCGATGGAGCGGCAGTCACGGCCGGCCAGCCGCTCTATTCCCTGGAGAGTGACAAGTCCGTTCAGGAAATCGAAGCGCCCTGCTCCGGTACGCTGCGGATTCGTCAAGCCGCCGGCGCAACCGTCAAGGTCGGCGCCGTGATCGGAGAGATCGTCTGAGAAGTTGCAGATATTCGAGGCTCGCAGCGCCACGCATCGTTCACGACGCGACGGATATCATCGGGCAGCGGTTTACCGCGCTGCGGGAGTGACACGCAGATGACATCGAATTTCCCCGGCCGGCGCTCAGTCGTGGTGACGGGCGCATTCGGGGCCCTTGGCATGGCCGTCGCGAGCACGTTCCGCGAGCAGGGCTCGGTCGTCGCTCTCCTGGATCTGGCCGAGCCTCCGGCGTCGGTAGGGGCGGCATTCGGAGCGCCGCACTGCGTGCTGGGCGGGATCGACCTGACGCACACCGCCACTGCCGGCGCGGCGATGCAGACCGTGCTGCAGGCGATGGGCTCGATCGATGTCCTGGTCAACATCGTCGGCGGCTTTCGTTGGCAGACCCTCGAGCAGGGTGACAGCGACAGTTGGGATGCGATGTTCATGATCAACCTGAAAACTGCGGTCGTGACCACGAAGGCGGCGCTGCCGCAACTACTGAAGAGCCGGGGCGGCCACATCGTCAACGTGGGCGCTGGTGCGGCTGCGCGACCCGCGGGCGCGGGTATGGGCGCCTACACAGCCTCCAAGGCCGCGTGCACAAGTTCACGGAGAGCTTGGCGGAGGAGCTGAAGGACCGCGGCGTCACCGTCAACGCAGTTCTGCCGGGCATCATAGATACTCCTCAAAACCGGGCCGATATGCCCGGTGCGGATTTTTCACGGTGGATACAGCCGACGGCCATCGCATCGGTCATCGCGTTCCTCGCCTCCGAGCAGGCAGCCGCGGTGACCGGCGCACTAATACCCGTCTACGGCAGGGGTTGAGACGCGCATATAAGAAGCGAAGCGTCTGACTGCCAGGAATTTCGCCGCGGGTCCGGCTAGTGCTATGACACATAAGTTCAGAATCACGATCCCGTCAAGATTCCCGCTTCGCATGAAGCGACCGAGTCTCGCCGGAATATTCTGGGCCGTATTCTGCGCGCTGATGATTTACCTGGTATTAGCTGCGTGGACAAGTCGCCATCGGATCGAGACGCCGAGCCTGGTTCCCGCATGCGGGATCTCATGTTTCCATTGAGCCACTTCGCTGCATGTTCGGCAATTATGGGGTTGCCTCACTAGATTCACGAATATCACACCACCGCGCCGTGGTGCAATCGAAACTGAGTCTACTCGTTGTGCTCGGAGTACCAGTTAACCGAATCCGGACGCTCTTCCGCTGGTGTCACGCTGGCCACGAACGCGGCCACGCTTAGCTGGAAATCGGCGAGTGGGGCCACTGTATGTCGGAATTGCACTGCGCCGAGGAGCCGAAACCACTGAGAATTGCTCGGAATTGTGGCCGAAATCAACCGGAATTCCGGTCAGCCGAGCCCGGAATCCACACCATTTTACCTCTGGGTGTCAGTTTCACGACGCCCCGGGTGCGAGATTGGGTGTCAATTTCAGACGCTCGCTCCTGACTCTACGCGCGCGGAATGTAACGCCGCCTGCAAACCCGCTATCCACCATCCCTTCCCTGCAAGCTGAGGCCTGCAAAGAATTTCCGGGACTGGTCGCGTACGCCTTGGCGGATTTTGGACATCACCACCTCGGGAAAACCGCGTGGAAGGTCTACGTTATCGAGCGTACGGGGAGCAGCATCGACCAAGGACTGCATACGGTCCCACAGGTCTGGCCCGCCGATGCGCGTCGCCAGCGCCTGCCAGTGCCGCGGTTGAACGTCAACTAACTTGTAGTGCCGGTTCTTTCCGGCAACTGCCATGGCCAGCTTGGCATCCTGCAGGGGCAGCTGATTGGCACCGCTTCCAATGACCGGCCACGCCGACAAGACGTCATAGAGCGGTGTCATTTCGAATGCCCCACCCGCTAGATGGTGTATGGAAAAGTTCTTGGCATGCCCATCGGTAGCAGCCAGCAACCAAAAT
>Ga0335075_10007357_pt1 | contig 16936 bp, 20 predicted proteins | sample Lox_Sample_24_FD_206723 | JGI IMG/M metagenome (GOLD analysis project Ga0335075, IMG submission 206723) | Soil microbial communities from Loxahatchee National Wildlife Refuge, Florida, United States - Lox_Sample_2.4 | ecosystem: Environmental > Terrestrial > Soil > Wetlands | place: USA...
ATGAAATCATCTTCGAGGTAATTGGGAAAATTGGTATCATAAAGTTCAATCGACCAAAGTCGCTCAACTCGTTCGGTGGTAAATTGATGGTCGAGACCGTCACCGCCCTAAGGGAACTGAACGAGCATCCTGATACCGTCTTCACCGTCCTCACAGGTGAAGGCCGATTCTTCTCAGCAGGGTTAGATGTCAAGGGTAGGCCAAAGCAGTCCCTCACCGATATTTAAGGAGCGGATAATAATGCTTCATGCCTCGCGTAGGAGAGACTTTCACCGCAGAATATTCCAATGACGCTGAAAAGAAATTGGCCTTTCTTTCTAGATTCTCAATTGGTAAGGACATTGTTCTTCGGTCTGTTCCTCGTTAATTTACGTTCCTTCTCTTTGTCGGAGTCACACACTAATCTCGCACACTTTGGACCACTAGCCGTGGAAATGCTTCGCTCGATCATCGATCACAAGAAAGTGTTTGTCCTGGCACTCAATGGTCCTGGCGTTGGGGGAGGTGCTGCCTGGTTCGAAGGTGTGGCAGACATAGTGTTGGCTGCTCAGGGAGCATATCTACAAGTGCCCTTTAGTGCACTCGGCCTCGTACCAGAAAACGGCTCAGCTATTTCCTTCTCTCAAAGTATGGGCGTACATCGATCGAACGACTTCCTCATGTTCGGACGCCAATTGACCGTCGAGGAATTGGAGCAATGGGGAATGGTCAATCGAATCTTCCCCGTCGAGGGGTTTCATCAATCGGTCATCAAATTCTTGCAGGAGCAGCTGGCGATCAATGATGGTAAGAGCATGATGGAGACCAAGCGGCTTCAAAACGCGCCGTTGCGTGACGCGAGGATTGTTGCAGTTTACAACTCTATGGATGCTCTCGCGGAACGTTTCGTGGAGGGTGCACCGGACAAGAGATTTGCAGATAAGAAGAAGCTATTAGAATGTGAGTTCTCCTCCGCTACCTTATCCCAAGCGCCCTCTCTAGACCACCAGCTGATCATATGCATCGGATGGACGTACAGCTAAGCGGCGAACTTCCAAAATCTAAGGGCTGAAGCACCCAGCGAACCAGACCGTGTCCCAATATCTCTCGGCATCGTTCATCGCGTGGCATCTGTATAATCTGTGATCCCGGCGCACACTTTTGGGGGGGCCTCACATGTTGAAACCAGTTAAGACAACGGAAAAGAGTAGTAGTACCAATTTAAGCCCGTCATTTGCATACCTGCGCCCCGCCTATTGAATCTCTCGGACGGTGTCATCTTGCGCGAGGACTGTTGGACTTCCAAGGATTGTGAATTCACAATTACACATGAACACCATGCTTTCGGCGGTCGCGGGCGTTGAACCGTAGATACTGAGCTTTGGGTCGTTTCAATATCTAGGGATAGTCCCCTCTCTGGTTCACCAGAACGCTTCCCCAATTCACTCCTTTTTCCCTTCCTCCCTCACTACGGACGGCTTTTCTACTGATCAATGACATTCACCAGATCCAAGCACGGTGCCACATTCGAAACCTGTCGCCGGTTCGTCATTCACGTATTGATCGTGCTTCCAGTTTTGAGGCGCGTCGGCGCTAATATCATCTCAACATCAAATCTGCCGCCAGGATGGCGCTTGACAAGCTGCGGCGTGGAAACAGCGTCAAACGCTAAATAATTTCTCCTCGCTTAGTTTCTTCATGTGGGTGGTTGCTGATTGATTGACTGCCTGCACCATTCGTTACTAAGCTGGAGTTCCGCCTGCGACTTTCCAATTCCTTACGTCGTCAAAGCCGGGTCGCCATGAACAGCACCGACAGGCAAGATTCCGTATATTGACCTAGGGACAAACGAGGTGTCCGCACTCCTTGGGAGACTCTACTTTGAGAATTGTATCCAGGTATGCATCTCACTGGCGTGTCTCATAGGCGTGTACCTCACCGGCGTGCATCTTACTGGCGTGTGCCTCATTGGCATGCACCTCATAGGCGTGTACATGGCGCGTACCTCACCGGCGTGTACTTTATGAGCAAGAAGCTACGCGCGGCTAAATGGGTCGAGGTCCATGCCCAACAGCCGGTTAACCAGATCCTGGACTATCCCACAAGTCCTCCACATGGACTATCCGCCAAGTCCTCCTCGTCCTCGTCATCCGCCCATTCAAACACCCTCCCCATAACCTTCTCGCCATTTTTGAACTCCATCTCAATAAATGCATCGAAGTACGCATCAGTTTCATAAGCCCTCAGCCTATTAACCACTTCAACACTGGGAGCAAACCAGGCCACCCCTTCAACAACAGCACCAGCCTTGCCAGGCACAAGAACCGGGTATGGGCCCCAGTACCGAAGCTTCATATGGTGAACCTTCGCGTAGATGACATCGGGTAATTCTTCCAACCCAGCAACAGACGCAAGCCTTGATGGATCCTTGAGAGTACCATAAAAGAAGTACCACATCGGGCGAGGTGTGTAGTGGCTCTCCGGGTTGGTAATGGTTTTACCCTTAGCGCAGCGGAACTTTCTTTGCATCGTAGACTCGTATCGAGTGGAAGGTTGTTGCGCCATCTGGTCGTGTGGAACTAGCCGAGGTGAGTTTGGTGCTAAGGACGCTGGCAAAATGGTGAGATCAATAGCAGGTAGGCGAGCAGAGATGATGGTGAGGTGATAAACAGAGCGAACGGTAGCACATGGGTAATTCTAGTAAAGGCACAAAGTGCGTGGTCACGTGACCAGGGCTTGGCGCCTTGAAACATGAGGGAGTGTAGAAATGGCCGTGGATGGTGCCACATAACCACTAAATACTCCCAGGGGCGGCGCTTTTACCAGATCCAGTTTCGGTCGTCTTTCACCCGGATGAGAATACGGGGAAGCTTAGTATTGTTTTGTTACCGAGGAAGATTAGTGAAACTCCATCGCCCTCACGCAATCTACCATGTAATGAGTACTCTCTGAAATTGAATATGCCGTACACCGATGACCACCCATCTCCTACTCGTCTCCGGCAAATCGCGCTGGTAGCCGAGGACTTGGAGAGAGCAAAGCATCTTCTGGTGTGAATATTGTCATTTCCAGACGCGCTCACGAACTTTCTGCTGAAAGTTGCTCTGCGCAGACCAAAGTCATCGGGACCGAAGTCATATTCGTCGATCCTGGAGTTGCACAATGGGGTTTGAAGAACATTCTCGGTACTTTGCTTATCACTCCTCTCATTCGTTCTAACTGCTTAGACTAGTGATTATGCTGTAGTCGCCATAGGCGGCGACGTAATCGAGGTAATACGATTCGCTTTACTTGGTCTTCTCATATTTCTCTGTGTTCACAGGTGCGCAGGTCGTCTCGCCTTTCAAACCCAATACCACTGCCGGCCGACTGCTCTCCAAACGCGGCGACGGCGGTTACATGATCATCATGCAGACAATGGATGCTACTAAACGAAGGTCCTTGATTGAGTCCAGGGGTCTCGCCAAAGTCATCTACAGCCACGAGCATGACGATGCCGTCTGCATTCAGTATCATCCGAAAGGAATCCCAGGTAAGGAATCACGAGATTGACTCTGCCTTTCTTCTACTGGAAATGATTCAATGGCCGTATTCTGACTTTTTCTGTCCGGTAATCAAGGCGGCATGATGCCTGAGGTAGACTCTCACGCCCCTTCCCGCGACAATCCAAACCCACTCTCTTCCCGGTTTTCGCCCTGGCATGCGGCGGGCCCTGATTACGCCTCGTACTCCGCCGGCATGAGACGCTGCTCTGACCTCCATTTAGTGGGCGCCATTTGCCGCCTAGCACCAGGCGACACCGACACAGAAGCCGCGGCGCGGCGGTGGGAGGGAGTATTTGGTGTTCCGAGAACCCGAGACGAATTGGCGTTCACAAATGCTCGGATGCAGTTCACGAGCGGCGAGAAGGGGAAGCCAGAGGGGCTGGAATCGATTACGGTTGCCGTGGAGGGCGAGCAGAGAATGGCTGGGATCCTGGATAGGGCAAGGGAGGAGGGTTTATGCGGAGATGGGTGGATTAATATGGTGGGCGTGAAATGGTATTTTGTGCCCGCTAGCGGAGATGGAAATCGTAGATCCAGTGTAGGACGACAAAGCCATCTATAGCTTTCAATGCTTTCAGGCCCTTCACTCAACTTAGATCAAAGCCTTTCCTGCACAACTCTTTCAGCCTCGACCGCTCCGACTTCTCTCACGTCATGTACGTAAGCATCTCCAACGTAGTATATCTGGCACGCTGAGACGGACAAGATCACAGACGATGTCACCTGGCAGCATGTCTTGGGCAGAAGTTCCACAAGATCCACAAAGCCCACTGGTGGGATACTGTCGCAGTCCAGGCTGGTTACACATTTCATGTTTCATTACGTAGGAAGCTCTCGCAGTCGCGGGACCACATTTCATGCGTAGAGTCCCTCCGGCAGAAGATGAAAGGCATGCAACACCAGACTAAGATATGATGAATCCTGTCTAGATTGGGTCCAAGGTCGAATTTTCAAGCCGCATAAAAGGCCTCCGAAGAAACTTAGCTGTTTGGCCATCTCCAGGAGGTCTTCAGTGTAGATTCAGCTTTACACTTCTTCTGCCGCCTCTTCGTGAAAGTTGCCATTTCGGGGGAAAGTGGCTGTAGTTCAGCAACACTCAGCACATGCTCAGGTACGGGGGATTGCAAAGTTCCCGAAGCACTGGCCTTGTAAAGGGATCATTCTTTTTCACGATCGTTCCCGCTGGCCCACGTCACGGAGGACAACCTGAAAGAGCGGAGCGAGGCCTACGAGGAACAAGGTGCAAGCAACTGCGGTGGCACATTTGCGCATTTCTCGATTTCTTAATTTCTGACAGGTCACACCAACGACCTCCATCTGCAACGGAATCATCCAATCTTGGGATAGCTGATGGATGGTGACAATCGAAAGGCGAATCAATTCTCGCGACTCTATTGGAAAGAATACGAGGAAAGAAATTGACTCGCAAGGGAAATATGGTGTGCCGTGAGTTCCGCTGAGCCCAAAGGGCTTCCAAAAGCTGGGCATATGCACACGAATCCATTTCTCTACCAATGAGCTTCCTCTGCTCAGACCGCCTGAGTCGCAGAGAGAAAGACTTGCATCTTGCCTTGTGCCCAAGGAGTGATCGTTTCGCCCTATAGCCTGAGAATCGTGGCGATTTCGCCTAGGGCTGCGGGTCGTGCCTGAGAATTCAGGCTTCCGCGGCCCCATTTTGCCCTGTTTGGGCCCTATTGAGGCCCGGCGACGAATCCTTCAGGTTTCATTGGCGGACAATCGGCCTCACAACAGGCGCATGAAACGCTAGGTACAAAGCTACAGTGGACTTCGCGCTTTGACTTGTTTTTATGAGAGATGCATGGTTCCATGGGAGCATCGCGGGTCTGCCCTGGGCAATTAGGCAAGACGCCACAGAACTTTTTCCAAAAGTTCCAAAGAGATATAAAGATCCAAAGACTCCGCCGCATATTTGTCTTCATTTGTCCTCAACCACCGTTATGCTGCCAAAATTTTTCGTATAAAAGATTTGAAGCCAGAATGGCGGTCCACTGCACTGTAAGGCCCTATCCAACCCCAACATGGCCAACCTCAATGCTAAGACTTTCGACAACAGTGGTGACTTTAACCGCCTAGCAGGTTATTCTAGTCCCCAAGACTTATCATTGTTACCCTATCAGCCCAACTTCCTGTTGACTTGTAAGGTCACTGCTATCATACACTCAAGTCTTATACTCATAAAGGCGTAGCATCGCATCCTTCTACAGCTCCGCAGGATCTTCTGTCTGGTATTCCTGTCCTTCTGCTTGTCTGGTATGCAGGCTTACATGTTGCTCAGGCTCTTATAGTCAGACGTACTCTTCCTCAGACGACGTCCCATTTGGATCAGGTATGGTAAACTTACTTTCCTCATCATGTTTCTCTTCAGAGAGCCGATTTTTTAGTCTTCAATCCTCATACCGTGAATAGCTCCAGATGCTGGCATCCTTAATGCTCCATCTGAAATCGGCTCGCATCTTGAAAACCTCTTCATAGAAAAAGGTAGACAACCAGTGTCAAGCCGGGTAGGATTGTTGACTGATCCACTCTTTAGATACTCAGGCGTTTCCCGATGCCGGAAGTCAACATTCCACAGCCCAATGGGCCGTACCGTTTCAACCGCCTCAGCCGCCTCAACAGTGAGACGCCTGCAGCCTGCATAAACGAGGCCACGTAAATTAATCATTGAGCATCCACTGACTCCAAAATCCAGATCCCAAGCATCGATTTATTCTTGGATGCCTTCCGACATGAGTGATGTTATCGAGGAGTATCAAGACAATGCCCAAACTACTGAGCCAACTCCTTCTGATGGAGATGCATCTCTTAGATGCCATGTTCTTGGGTGTCCTGAACAGCAGTTGTTCTCCACGAAGTTTGCGTTGAAGCAAGTCGCCCTTCGAAATATCGAAACATTCATACTTACAGGCACTAGGAGACATCAAGACAGACATATTCGTCCATACTCCTGCCACCATGCATCCTGCAATGGGAAAAGTTTCGGTGACAAAGGCAGCTTTGAGCGCCACAAACGCGAAGTCCATGGGTCTCAAGCCTATAAATGCCCAGTCCTGTCTTGCAAGCGCCACAAGAGAGGGTTTAACCGAAGGTATAACCTCCTCGAGCACCAGAAGCGAGCTCACAGTGCCCAGCCCTCTGGGTATTTCCGAGCGTCTTACAGTACTGTGGATGAGGCATCAGAAGGCTACGGAAGTACTCCAACGCCAGAGCGTGAAATCGGTGCTAAAGCAATAGATGAAGGAGAGGTTGAGTCAGCAGCCGAAATGCGTGGAGATGTTACCATGAATAGTAGACAAGAGATTAGGGCAAAACTGCGAGCTCTCCTGAAAATGCGGGCCGGACTCGATGAGGACATTAGGTCCATGGAAAGGGCTGTGAGCATAATGAGCAGCGAGTCTCCATGAATTTCACACTTGGTGTTGTGTTCTTTTGTGGCGGCTACCCCTTGCTTATCAAACAATGGGAAGCTCAAAAGCCATGTCTCCGGGCCTGTCCTCCTTCCTTCGTTCACTTTCTAGATTGGCGTAGGAAATATCTCCCTCGGGTGATTTGCGCTGCTGGTCGCGATATCAACCATTCCAAGCGCAAGTGTTCTCAGCGGTGTCTCCCAGTTCAGTTGTTTCCTGTAGCAGCCTGAGCAGCAGCCTGAGCAGCCGTGGCTCTTGCTTGCGCCTGTGTCTGCAGAACAAGGTTATATTCCTGCCCCGCCCTTTGCTTCTCCAACTGCTTCTGCATAGTGCTCCATGAGTTGTTGTTTCTCGCAGCCTGAATTCCGGTCATCGTTCTTGTTTTGGCTTGCCTTCGAGCTGCTGTCTGATGAAGCGCAGGAAATTTGCTTTCGCCAGCGGCCAATCGCTTATCCTCAGCTCTCCTTTGATTGATTTCCTGGTACATCTGCTCGGAACTTTTGATACCTCCATCGTTGAAAAGGTGCGCAACGAGCGGGCCTCCTGGAGCGCCATTGAATTGAAGGGTGATGGAGTGGCGAACTTCCCGTCGATCAGTGTTTGGTGGATGTGGCGCTGCGCCCCTGGACAAAATAATGAGCATTGGGTCCAAGGTCGACGTATCTTGTCTGCCGTCTGGAGCGATAGATGATGCACACCACTGACGCCAAACAATATCCTTCCAAACACCAAGCCTGACTTGCCTTCCGTGAACGTCTCAAAGGCGGCGACAATTTAAACAGCCCGCACCCACCGGGTAGCAAGAGTCCACATTTGACAGTCTCATTTCGTATCAATCATTACCTACTGGGGCATGCTATCTCCTGGGAGCTAACCATTATGTCAAGAGAGTGAAACAAGCCTAAACGCCGATGACAAAGCTCCTGGCAGGGGCTAGGGCTCGAATGTACCCTGGCTGTCGATATCTTGACCGAGATGGTCAAAGGACGATGTATCGATGCTAGAAGATTCACACGCCAGGGGGGTTAGGCTAGTGTTATGGACAAGAACCAGATGAGTGGTTTCATAAGCGATTGATCGAAGGGGAAAAGACCTTCAGGTACCTACAAGCAAGTTACACGTGCCAATGATGTGACGTCAAGGCTCCTCACAGCGAGCCGCTTAGACACGGAGACGCGGTCGCGCCGTAACCTATGCAGCCCTGAAACCACCGATTGGGGTCCAGCCTAAACAGCTTTCAGTCAATGGCTATTTTGCCACGGAGGTTAGATGAATGAAGCGGAAGAGGCCCTCGAACATTTCCATCTTCTTCATTTTTCAGAATGCGCGGCGTAGTCACATTACTACAGCACTCGACGTTTGCCCGATCGCGTTGTGTTTGTTTGTCTCAGATACCTAGCAGAACAGATCACAAGATGGCAGATGGTGGAGGCTGGCAACCAATCGAAGAACAAACACTTCCGCTATACCATCAAAAGCGCTACTACCCAGTCAAAATTGGCGACTTCTTCAAGACCCAATATCGGATCATCGCAAAGCTTGGTTATGGAGCGTATTCCACTGTTTGGCTTGCCCGGGACGAGAGGTTCATACACTTGGCATCTCATAAACCTCAACTGACTCCGATGCAGGTCGAAGCAGTACATCTCACTAAAGGTCTGCGTTCAAGATGACACAGAGACGTCGCCAATCATCAATGAAGTCAAAATGTTACAGCGCTTGGGTAAATTCGCTCGAGAAGCTGACCATCCGGGCTTGGACTTCACGCGTCTAGCTAGCGATGTCTTCGAGATTGATGGGCCGTCTGGGCGTCACTATTGTATCTCGACGAAACCTCAAGGAAGCAGTCTACGCACATTACAAGAAACATTTGTCAATGCAATCTTGCCGAAGATTCTGGTGAAATCTCTAATACACCGTTTATTGTTTTCTGTGAATTGGCTGCACGCAGCCTGTGGCGTTATACATACTGGTATGCTCAACGAGGCGGTTTGTCTGAGGTCGTCCACTGATCATGTCACAGACATTTCACCCCAAAATGTCTTGACGGAGGCTGAAGACGAAATCAACTTCAAATATATCGAGGATCAAGAGTCACAAGATCCTAGTGTACCGACCATGAGCGATGGAGCCACCGTTTACAAGTCTCGAACTACAATGTTAGAACTTTCCGGCGTTCCTGTTCTCACTGATTTTGGGCAAATGCGATTAGCGGAACCGATGAATAAGGGTTGGTGGATGTCCGATTTATATCGAGCTCCAGAGGTGTTCCTGAATCTTTCTTGGAGCTACCCGGTCGATGTCTGGGTCGGTAGGCGTCATGGTAAGCAAGCAAAGCAGAGGATTTCCAGGCTGAACAGCCTTACTAATCACTATCATCAGACACTCGAGCTTCTGCAAGGGAAGAACCTTTTCGATCCTATAGATCGTGTCCATAATCAATACGTCCTTCCGTTAGCATTGTCGCAGTATATCGGTTATCTCGGCCCTCCACCGCCGGAGATAGTTAAGCAAAGCCCACTTTTCTCGACATATTTTGACGAAGAGGGTAAGTTTCGATATTTAGTTCGTACAGGTAGCTTTCTACATTTCGGATCCAATTCCCTATCCTTAATCCCTAATCCGAAGATTGAACAAGATGTACCTGACATTCTACGACAACAGGCAATTGGATATCTGAAACCCCAATCCCCAAGACCTCCTTCGAGGACTTTGTCACCACTATTCCTCCAGGCGAAGAAAAAGAGATGTTTCTGAAGTTTATACGAAAGATATTGACTTGGGATCCGGAAGTAAGAGCGACGTCGTCGGAGATCATCCAAGATGAATGGCTCATGAGGCCGGTGGATGAAATGATGTAGGCGTGCAAAGTAGAGATATCTAGAATAAAAGTTGGGAATGGTGGCCACGAGAAAGATAGGAGGGGATGGAAAGTCAAGGCATAATTGACGACTTGCGGCGGTTTGGGTTTCAGCACCTTGTTCGTCAGCAGGCAGAGTGCTTCAAGCTTGCCGCCGGTGAACATGAATGCCTCATATGCCCATGTACTATTCCGTATCAAGTCGTACATCTTGTACCCGAACCCAGTGGCGACACCGAAGTTGTGCCCAGCTCCGCAGATACCCCAGAGTAAGTCCTTATGCGAGTCCTCGGAGACCGTCAAAGCGGTACCATCGGCCAGAACCATCCGTGCTTCCACAAGTTGATCAGCTAGAAGCCTCGCCAAAACCCATGGTCACCTAACATTGGCCCTAGCACACCTACACACTCACAAGCCCCGGTAACTGTTTCGAGTCAGCTGATGTTATCCTTCAAAGAATAATCTCACACCTGTTTGCTTGCCAGCCGCCCACAAAGTGTTCATGACTTCTTTCGCTTTGACTCCGGTTCCAATCGTAGCAGTCTTGCCGTCTTCAGACATCCGAACATAACTCAATTATCCCATTGATATTTGGATTCCTTTGTGCACATCCTCCAATGAGTTAATGACTCCATTGCCACCGACTTTGGTCAGAAACGGAACGTTGCGTTGATTGGCATACAAGATCTTGAAAATTGTTATCTCTGCGATTGCTAGGGGATCACTTCTCTTACTGTTTGCTGCACATCATGCTCGTTTGCCGCTTCGACAACCACGCAAATCTCCGGTTCGCGATAGCGCTGCCACCTCGTTGTGGCGTTCTTGAAATCTTCAGGGCTAGGAATGAGGACTGACGCATTGGCTGAAAGTTGAGGGCGAAGCTGTTAAATGATGTTGACTTGCTTGAAGATGTGCGGCGAGTATCCTTGAAGGGGGATGGCATCCGATGAAATTGTGCCAAATGCCCAGCCGGCAAGCGCGGTAATGGAATTCATTTTGCTGTTTGCTTGAAAGACGAAGCACTGTTTTGCTCCATTGGTGATTGTCTTTGGTTGCCTGAGGCCAATCCAACCTGAGTGTTGCAATTTTGACGACCATCAACCGTATAAAGAGCGGTGGAAAGTGAAGAATGGAATGCAAGTACCGCGCGCCTTCAATACTTCCAATGGTTGTCAGGCGGGCTGATGCGCAAGAAATCGGCGAGGCCTAAGTGAAGAGGGTCTAAAAGTTAGGTGATGTCAAGTAGTTATTCGTCTCGAAGCCGGCCAACACAGCTCCGGATCATCTCTCAATGAGGGATCGGAGATGGTCTGATGGACCTTCTGCGGATAAGCCGATGTCATTGAAAGTTCCGATTACATCGCTCATGTCGTCCTATTTAGCCCTTTGAGAATAGGCATATAAGGAGGGCAGTTAAGTGGAACAGATCATTGCACACCCAGTTTACCTCAAACGAATCACGAGCCGTTAGATGGCATTTCGCGAGGATTTTCTGGTCGCCAGCTTCGAATCTTGAGCAGGCGTTCTGAACAGCGACAAATCTCAGGCAGGGTGTCTGAACAAGTTGATTTGGATTGTTTCTACCTTCGACGCATTGAACGTAAACAGTACTGTAGCGCTTTTCTAATGATGACAGGCTCGGAGGGCGGCGGCTGATCTACGTCCGCTAATGCGTGGCGTGATCCTTCCCCGGACTTCAGCGGAACCCAGGAAGCAAATCTCCCACTGTTCAACCTCTCTCACATAAGCAGAAATACCTCTGCTAGTGCCAGATGATGATGCCACGAGCTGGATTCAACTGCCTTTCCTATCTTCCAAATACTCGAAGCTTGCCCAAGATGAGCGCGATTCGTCACCTGCAATTCGAGGATCCCAAAAGGACGTTTAGGCCTGGCCGACTGCTTAATTTACCGCTAATTACCGTTTTGGCGTCCTGCTATCCAATAGGCCATCTACAGCGCCCAAACCAAAGCCGAAAACAAACCCTGCAGCAAAATCTTCAGGAACCTGTTTGCTGTCCAAGGAGAGCATTAACCCTGAAGGCGCCGCTTTCCTCAGAGGTTGCCTTCACGGAAAAGGCCAAGAGAGTCATCGTGGAGCCATGACTGGTGATATGTTATAGGAATCGGAATATTTCTTACTATTTCTTCCAGGAACCATAGGCGATCCTACGAGACGTTTCAAAATTTCAAGCCCGTTGATAATAAGGCTAGGCCTGTTGATGAACAGTCAATGCTGGGGGTGGGTCGAAACAGGAGCGCTGGACGGTCCTCACTCTCTCTGCCGTATTGTTCATCATCTCGATCACAGTCTTCCAAAAAGACAATTACGAAGCCTTTGGAAGTAGACAGGTTTATGGTGGATGGGCACCTGAGATCAGGATTTCTGACCGTATAGTACGCTACCCGCTAAGAGCGCTTCCTTTGAAAGTACGCGATGGGTTGGACCGATTGTCTTCCAGTACCGGCGGTAGAGGTCACGTTCGAAGATTACGCCAGTTATCGCACTACAGATGGCGCTGGTGATCAGGCATGAGAGGACTTATTGCCGCGTGAGTAACTTTACATCTTGCTACAGATGGTTCGTACTTACCAGGAACCGAATCACAGTCGGCCTGGGCTACGTCGAAGTGCATGATCCGCGACGATACGACATACCTGCCAGCGTGCCGATAAATGCAGAGGGACAGATGTAAGTAGTGGAAATTTACTTGACGTCCATCATGCATGAATTACATTGTTTGGTATGCTGTGGTCTATCTAGTGCCTTCGTATGTGGGGACTAGGGAACTCACCCAGGCAATGTTGAGAACAGGATTGATCGCCAGGAGTGGCCAATCCAATGCTGAGCAGCCACCCAACAGATATGGCATTGCTTAGACCACCATGCCTGTCTAACAGCCTTGATTTGGCAGGTTTCGACTGACGTTTGCTTGCTCTAGTCCGGCAAGCCATTTTATGTGCTGGCGACACCACACTCGAACTAGGAGAGGCACAATACAATGAACACGGGACAACCGATTGCCGCTATATTCGATGGTCTGGGAGCGACTCATCAATGCCGCAGCTAGGACGCCATCCAAGAAGCAATGGACTCTCGACAGATCTCAAATTTGAGCTTTAGCATTGTGGATGCTTAAGAGACAGATCATTCATGATCAGAGACAAGTTTCTAACTTTGATTGGATTCAATGCTCTATCTTGGTATCGTAAATCGATCGCGCCGCAAATCATGAGTCTTGCCTGTCCATGACTCTATCATCATGGAGTATATACATTCGTCATTCATGGTCCTGCATGACCGGTCTGATCTAAAACGGTCTTCGTTATGAAATCGCCCTCATGACCTGTGGCCCAGCTGGCTGATCGGTCGACAGGGGACCGCACTGCGCAGGCGCCTTCATAGATGGGCCAGAAAGCTTAAACTTTGCGATGGCAGCCTCGATATCTTTGGTATCATGTAATTTTGTGGATATCTTGGTGTCACTGGTGTTGTCTACCATGTGAGTGTGCAACTTCGTTGGAGCTGTGTCGTTGATTGTAGTCTGGTAGACTGACTGATCGGAGATTGGCAGGCCACCAAAGCGATCTCCTAAGCATCTCAAGATGGCCACGAAATACTGATGTAGCAGTGGGAATATGTTTTCGTCACCAACGATTTCGGAGAGACTTCTTGGGCTAACCTGCCCAGCTCTTCTCGGAAAGCCATCTGGATCGACTGGTCGCTGCGTGAGGAAGGAGGAGATTGGGGTGTAGTTGCGTGACTTATCGGCCTCGCGTTGCTCTTCTTCTTTTTGTCTTTGCGCGTCTTGAGATCTTTGGGCTGCTTCTTCGATACCTCGCGCCATCGAAGCAAATGCTTCCCAGACCATCGGACAAGCGCGGAATGCCCTACTGGCATCTTTGCCAGCCAAGGCGACAAAGGCGTAGGCACGCCTGCGGCCTCGTGCTTTGGGATCCGTCAGGCGGAAAACGTATGCGATGGTGTACCCGGTGATCGAATCGCCGAAACAAAACGGTCCATCAGACATGCCGCGCGGAAGAAGTTCGCACGACAGTGTTCGAATGACAGATGCTCGGAGTGTAGAAAAACTGGTCGGGTCATCTGGGTTTCGGGAGGTAAGGTACGTGAGGACGTGATCGTGACAGGGTGAGTCTGCTGAAGCCTCTGAACCAAACGATCGAGAGGGGCGGTGTCGGTCGCTTGGGGCACGCGTATACTCTTGCTCGGCGATACTGCCTATTCCGCTATGATCGCCATCGCCGAGACAGACGAGTTCTCGGGAACGAAGAACAGGAGAGCCATTCTTTCCTTTCCCATCTGCCCTCATGCAGCCAGGGGCACCTTCAGGCAGATGTACGGCGACGTCCTGAGGGACAGAAAAGCTGCAGCTAGCGCAGGTATCGCCCTGCGCCCTGCCATACCGAAAGCGCTGAGCAGGCTCCTGATTCTGTTCACTCTTCACAAACAAGGCATGTCTTTCTATCGTTGGACTCGGTGGCACCGAGTTGATGGTCGTCGAAGCCAGAGAGAAATCAGATGGCAAGGTGTTGTTGGTGTTCGTCTTCTGTAAGCTCGATGACTGCGCATCATAGCCGCGTGCAATGGCAGTGGAGGTTGGGGAGGTTGGACGGGGCGAAGGCGCAGCCGGAGGCAGACATTGTGGACACTCTAGCGGAAGGATTTGGGTGCACAGGACCGACTTGGGGCCGTGCACTTCACAGAAATGCGTCAAGGAGAGCTATGCCAAAGTCAGCAGGGAGGCACAGCAGTCGAGCAGATGTGGTGCTGCTTACGATGAAATCCATGTGGAAGTGGGTAAGCAAGTAACTTCAGAGTGACATTTTGGCGGCACCACCTGCGCCATGCGTCTCGCCTTATCTTATGGGAACCAACATTGACCACCTGGACGCGCGGATATGTGCCCGTGCTCGCTCTTGGATGCGCCGATTAAGAAAGGAGCGGTAAGAACAAGGGAGACTTGTCGCGTGCAGGGGCAACGGGGACGGCGAAAGAATGCGGAGGGGTAAATGTCGCCCACGGTGTTGTAATCAAGAGGCGAGCACGGTATGTCGTTAGCGATCTAGCTGAGAGTAGATGATTGCAGGAGGGAGAGCTGGTCCCTCGGATGCTGGTTGGGAATTGAGGGTGACAGTTCGGAAGAATGAGTTCAAAATCTGGGTCTGCCCATCATTATCCCACTAATGATTGGTTGAGGCCAGCATCTGCCCTGGGGACATTTTTCGCACGACCAGGCGCCGTCCCTGTTACCGCTTCCTCAAGTGCCGGGAACGCCACGATTTGAGAGAGCCTGGTCTGGTCCACTAATTTGAGTGGACTCAAAAAGCCTTCATGGCTTAGTGTTACTCAGGTGATTGATTATAGCAAAGCTGCATCTTCAATCACTTATCCGATAGTCAGTGGGGCTTCTGCATGCTGCCCGTCTCCTGCACTCTAGCGCTGCCGCACGTCCTTAATTTCAAATCAAGCCAACCTACGAGGCTGGAAGAGGCATTTGCGGACCACTCCGCTTCACTTTTCTGCGGGAGATCCTGCAGGCACGTGCTCGGACCACTTCGCGTTTCTTAGGACAATATGCAAAGCTGACAGGTGCATGTCTAGGGCCGACTCTTGCCGACAGCATACAGACCCCTAGTCTTTTCAGCCAGCTGCTCGAAATTCGATTCACTTTGCAGTATTTCAACTTCGTGAACCTCCACATCCCCCGCACTTTTAGCTTGTTAGAAGAGACTAGATGGAGCACCGTTGCCTATAGCGCCGGTTTGTGCTAGGGGCTTCTACCTAGGCCCACATGTCTCTGATTGGGCTTGGTGGCATTTGGCAAACAAAAAGACGTCCACTTCAATCATAGGTCATGATCGCCTCTATTGTGCCACGGTCAACCCTGTCCTAGTGCCCATTGACGGTCCTGCCTGCCCATCACAAGGGCTATCCTAAAGCCACTGTTCCTCTGACTAAATATCGTGTCCGCTGTGATTGGTGTCACCATCTCAATGGTCTCACGCGTAGGATCGATAGCTGTAATATAGGCAAGACCCAGGCATTCACTCCACCGAGGATATGGAAGATTCACCTCAAAGTCACACTCCTGGAAGTAAGGCAAGTTCTCCGGTGTGATATGCATGACGTGGGAATGATCTGCCCACTGCGCATCAAATGGATCCAGGACATTCGGAGCGAGGTGGCTTGGCAATTGTCCGGGAATTCCATCCAGTGAATGATTGGATTGCGCCTCACCGGTATCCCGCATTTTGACGGCCATAACCGAGACTATCGAGTCCTCCAAGGCCTGTGCAACATTCTCAAGTGCCAATGCCTCTCCAAGAGTAACAATAGCGCAGATCATTGAGTCAGGCCCGCTATAAGCGAATTCCTTCTTGTTCGACGATAGCAAAGCAAGTCGATCCCAGGTAGGCTCGTCAAGCTGGGAACTGATCAGGTGAAAATAGGACTGCATATAACTCCACTGGACTGTGGAAGCTGGCGCTGACCTGTGGACCTTTGAGGTGAAGCCACAGAGACTACAGTTGTCTCCCATGGACCTGGTCAAAACCTCTCGATGCTTCAAGCTGCCACTGCTATCGAAATAGACGATGTCAGAGAGACCCATCATCGAGACCAGGCTTGATACCTGTGAAGAATCCATGTCAAGGAGCCAGCTAGAGCTGTTTATAAGCACTGGACAGCCTGGAAAGTCTGCTGCTCGAACGGTACCACAGTAATGAAGCAGATCCCTAATAGCTTTCATGCCAGAATTGGATACAGAGCTGGTATCGACTCTGCCGAGGTAATGCATGCGGAGGATACGATTCTGACCAGACCTCGGGACCGCAAGATGAGTTTCTGGAGGTCCGAACAAAGCTCGTTTGACATGTGCAAGGTACATGAGCCCAGGGGGTGTCAGTTCTGGCCGATCAAGGTCAAAGTCTACCAGTAAGACGCCTGCTTTAGATGCTGAGTCATTCGGAGTGTATGTTTGACCTGTCAAGTATCGGTTAATCAGAGCACGACAGAGAGTTGACTTTCCAGTGCTCCCAGAACCGCATACTAGCACAGTGCGCCCTTCTCGAAGTGACTTGGAGCTCGTGGCCATTACGGATTTCCAT
>Ga0335075_10007358_pt1 | contig 16935 bp, 8 predicted proteins | sample Lox_Sample_24_FD_206723 | JGI IMG/M metagenome (GOLD analysis project Ga0335075, IMG submission 206723) | Soil microbial communities from Loxahatchee National Wildlife Refuge, Florida, United States - Lox_Sample_2.4 | ecosystem: Environmental > Terrestrial > Soil > Wetlands | place: USA: Florida...
CGTGCGCCGTCGCTCGTTCACGATCGCCGCCGGGGTCGAGGTGGGGGAGGGCGCCGAGGGCATCCTCTTCTGCCAGGGCGCCCGCGCCGGCGGTCACGCCCTCTACCTCCAGGACGGCCGCCTCCACTACACCTACAACTGGCTCGGCGAACGCGAGCAGACCGTGACCTCGGAGGTCGAGGTGCCGACCGGCGAGCACGTCCTCGGCGCCGAGTTCCAGAAGACCGGCGACGACGAGGCGACGATGAGCGCCACCGGCACGCTCACCCTCCACCTGGACACCGAGCCGGTCGGCAGCGCCGAGATCATGACCCAGCCGGGCCCGTTCGGCCTCAGCGGCTGCGGGCTCAGCGTCGGCCGCGGCAACGGCTCCTCGGTCAGCACCAGCTACCAAGGCCCCTTCCCGTTCCGCGGCGGCGAGATCCGGCGGGTGGCGGTCGACGTCAGCGGCGAGCGCTACGTCGATCACGAGAAGGAGGTCCTCGCCTACCTGGCGCGGGACTGAGACCGGGCGACTGAAATTCGGGCCGGACGTATCGGCACCGGGTAACGCTGTGGTACCTTCCCGGCGCTCGATCGGCGGAACTCCGGTGTGACTCCGGGGCTGACGCGCAGCGGTATGGGTGACGAACGGATCGTTGTTCCACCTGGTCTGCGGACCGGGGAAGGAGATCCGGGAGGACGATCCCGAGCCCGAACATGCCGGCCGAGCAGTGTCTGGAAACGCCTCGCGCATAGGCGGCCGGTGCGCGCCGGATCCCCAGCGCGTGTTGCCGCCCCGAAACTGGAGTTGGCAACTTGAACAGAACCGCTCGCGCGGCCCGGGTATCGGCCGCCACCCTCGTCCTCTCGCTGGTCCTCCTCGTGCTCGCCCTGTCCGGCGGCAGCGCGCTCGCGGCCGGCCCGACGGTCACCGTCCAGGTCAACGGCCTCGGCGGCATGATCGACGGCGGCACGGTCCAGCTGGGGGCCGAATCCGATCCGCCGCTGCACTCCACCGGCCTCGAAACGATCTACTGCTACCAGCCGGACGGGCCCTTCAACGAAGGCGACATCCCGGCCAACAGCGTCGCCGCGGCGCTGCTCCAGCTCGACCCCGGGATGACCGCGGAAACCGCCGGCTATCCCCACACGCTGGAATTCGAGGGGGTCACCTACGCGATGGGATCGCTCGGCTTCCTGGCGCCCGGATCGGGCTGGCACCTGTGGGCGGCCGGGTCCTACGTCAACCTCGGCCAGGACGACGTCAGCGGCCTCTGCCGCCGGCTCGGCAACGGCCAGCAGGCGGTCCTGCAGGCGGCCGAACAGGTGGTCGAAAACTCGCCCTACTTCGAACCGGACACGCCCAACCTGCGGATCGAGGGGATGCCCCGGACGGTTGCCGTCGGCCAGCCCTTCACCGCCAGGGTGGGGGCCTACGTGCCGCCGAACTGGGGCGCCGACACCAGCAGCCCGGTGCGCACCCCCGCCGCCGGCTACCTGCTCTCCTTCGCCGGCGGTCCGCTGCGGACCACCGACGCGGCGGGCCAGGTGACGCTGAGCGCGCCCCGCAGCCTCGCCGGTGAGGTGTCGCTGCAGGCGATGGCGGCGGGCAGCCCGCCCGGGACGCTGCCGACCCCGACGGGCAACTCGGCGCTGTCGATCCCGGCGACGGTCTGCGTCTACGACGGCAGCCCGACCTCGCCGTGCTCGCTGGAAGAAGTGGAAGCGCCCGCCGTCGACTTCGGCACCCAGGCGACCGGCACCGCCGGCGCCCCGCGCGAAGTCGCGATCGATCGCTCGATGGGGACGCTCGAGGGCGCCCGGATCAGCGGCGTCGAGGTGATCGGTCCCGACGCCGACGACTTCCTCGTCGGCTCGAACGACTGCTCGGGGGTCGAACTGCTCGAAGTCCCCGCGGTCACCTGCGGGGTCGGCCTGCGCTTCTCCCCGTCGGCGGCCGGCCCGCGCTCGGCGACCCTGGTCGTCTCCGACGCCGGCTCCGACGGCGCCGTGATGGTCCCGCTGCGCGGCGAAGGCACGGCCCCGCCGTCGGTCGCCGGGCCCGAAGGGCCGGAGGGCAAGCAGGGCCCGGCAGGCCCGACGGGCGCGACCGGCCCCGCCGGTGAGCCCGGCCCGGCGGGCAAGCCCGGCCCGGCCGGCAACCCCGGTCCGGCGGGCAAGCGCGGCCCGGCGGGCAAGTCCGCCAAGCCGAAGAAGAAGCGGGTCTGCAAGGGGGCCAAGCGTCGCGCCCGCTGCGGCTCGGTCCACCGCGCCGCCCGCCACCACTAGTCACCCGACCCCGAGAAGAGGAGTCCACGATGAATCCCCGTCGGCATAGCTCGTCCGTCGCCCTGCTGGTGCTGTCCCTGCTGGCCGTCGCCCTGACGGCGGCGGGGCCGGCCGCGGCGGCCGAGGCCCCGGGGACGATCTCGACCGTGGCCGGCAACTGGACGCTCGGCGGCCCGGCGACCTCGATCGGGCAGGACGTGGACGCGGTAGCGGTCGACGGGGACACGGCCTACGTGGCCGGCAACTCCCTGGTGCGCGCGATCGACCTCACCACCGGCGCCGAGCGCACCGTGGTCGGGGCGGGCGGACCGGGCTACTCGCGCGACGGGATCCCCGCCGCGGAAGCCGGGCTGAGCATCCCGACGGGCCTGTTGGTGGACGGCGCGGGCAACCTGCTGATCGACGACCTCGGCGCCAACCGGGTGCTGATGGTCGCGGCCGCCGACTGCGCCGCCGACTGCGCCTACGGACTCGAACGGACGCAGGCCGGCCACCTCTACGCGGTCGCCGGCGACGGCACCACCGACGGCTACATCGAGGGCTCCTCGGCGACCAAGGTGGCGATCCAGTCACCCTGGGGCATCGCGGTCGACGGTCGCGGCGACCTGCTCGTCTCGACCACCTTCGGCAGCTTCGGCGTGGTCCGCATCGTCGCCGGCTCCGACTGCGCGGTCGACTGCCCCTACGGGCTCGGACCGATGCAGCGCGGCCATATCTACACCGCCGCGGGCCGCTACCAGCGCAGCTTCCAGCTGCAGGACGGCGGCCTCGCGACCGAAACCGGGATCCTGCCGACGAGCCTCACCGTCGACCCCGAAGGCAACCTGCTGATGGCGAACGCGGTCTACTGGGCGGGCCTCGTCTCGATGGTCGCCGCCCACGACTGCAGCTCGGACTGCGCCTACGGCCTGCCGACGACGACGGTCGGCCACATCTACACGGTCGCCGGCGCCGACATGAGCCGGCCGACGTCGGTCACCGGCGGCGGCAGCCTGGCGACCAGCCAGGGGATGCACCGGCCCGCGGCGATCGAAGCGAAACCCGACGGCGACCTGCTGATCGCCGACCCCAACGACGGCGTGCTCCTGCTGCGCGCCGCTCACGACTGCGGCGCCGACTGTCCCTACGGCCTGCCCGCGACCGTCGCCGGGCACATGTACTCGATCGCCGGCGCCGGGAACGACAACGTCGCCTCCGGCTCGGCTGACGGCACCGCCCTCGCCAGTCCCGACGACTTCGCGCCGGCGCCCGGCGGCGGCCTGCTGATCGCCGAGGAACTCGGCAACCGTCTCCGCCTGCTGGACGGCCGCGGGCTGACGACCGTCGCCGGCAACGGCAAAGAGGCGTTCTCGGGGGAGAGCGGTCCCGCCGACGGGATCCAGCTCGACGATCCGCTGGCGACGCTGACCGACGCCGAAGGCAACACGCTGGTGCTCGACGCGGGCAACGCGCGGGTGCGGGTGCTCGCCGCCGCCGACTGCTCGGCGCACTGCGCGTACGGGCTCCCGGCGACGGTGGCCGGCCACGTCTACACGATCCTCGGCGCCGGCGAAAGCCTCGCCGATGGCGTCGCCGCCGGCGAGGCGAAGATCGGCGGCAGCTATCACTCGACCAAGTTCTTCTCCGCCGAGGGCGGCCTGGCGCTCGACCCGAGCGGGAACCTCCTGGTCGCCGACATGTGGAGCAACCGGGTGCGGATGCTGGCGGTCGAAGACTGCAGCTCGAACTGCCCCTACGGCCTCGCGAGCACCGTGGCCGACCACGTCTACACGGTCGCCGGCAGCGGCGCGATCGGCAGCGCCGGTGCCGACGGGGGACCGGGACCGAGCGCCGAGCTCGACGGGGTCCAGCGGATCGCGGTCGACCCCGACGGCGACCTGCTGATCGCCGACGCGGGCAACGACCGGGTCCTCCTGCTCGCCCGCGACGGCTGCTCCTCGAGCTGCCCCTACGGGCTGGCGGCGACGGTCGCGGGAGGGCTCTACACGGTCGCCGGGAACGGCGAAGCGGGCAGCGAAGGCGACGGCGGCGCCGCCACCGCGGCGCAGCTGCGCGACCCCGGCTCGGTCGCCGTCGACCCGGCCGGCAACCTGCTGATCGCCGACACCGACAACCACCGGCTGCGTTTCGTCGCCTACTCCTCGTGCACCGCCGGCTGCCCCTACGGGCGCAGCTCGACCGTCGCCGGCCGCATCTATCGGCTGGCCGGGATCGGCCTGCCGATCGGCGCGTACTGGGGCGTCGAAAGCAACGGCGACGGTGGCCCGGCGCGCGAAGCGGCGATGACCTCGCCGCACTCGATCGCCGCCGATCCGGCGGGCGACGTGCTGTTCGTCGAAGGCGGGGTGATCCGCATCATCACCGCCGCCAACTGCAGCAGCGACTGCGCCTACGGCCTGCCGGCGACGAAGAAGAACTACGTCTACACGGTCGCCGGCACCAACCCGGCGAGCATGGTCGTCGGCGACGGCGGCCCGGCGCTGCAGGCGACGCTCTGGGGCCCGACCGGGCTCAGCTTCGACCATGAAGGCAACCTCCTGCTCGCCGAATCGGGGCGGGGGACCGTGCGCGAGGTAGCCGGCGTCCCGCGCGCCGTCAGCACGGTGCCGGCGACGCCGTCCACCCCCGTCCCGCCGAGCGTCGCGGCACCGGAAGTCGATCGCTCGGCCCCCGCCACCAGCTGGCAGCGGCCGATCCGCTTCACCGTGCCGGTGCGGCGGCTGACGGTCTCTCGCCGCGGCGTCGTCGTGCTCGCGCTCGGCGTGTCGGCGGCGACCAGCGGCAGGCTGCGGCTCGACTTCCGCGGCCGGCGCCAGGGCAAGGCGGTGACCGGCACCGCGGGCCGCGCCGCCTTCACCGCCGGCGGCCCGGGGCCGCTCACGGTGCGGGTGCGGTTGCGCGGCCCGGGGCGCGACCTGCTGCGGCGCACCGGCCACCTGCGGGCGACCGTGGTGCTCGCCGCCGCGGGCACGGTGCAGCGCTTCGGCGCCGACCTCAGGCAGGGGCCCACGGGCCGATGAGGAGGGCCGCGGTCGCCCTCGCCGCGCTCCTCGGGATGCTGTTCCCCGGGGTCGCGGCGGCGGAACCGACCGAAGTCCTGATGCGGATCGAGGGGCGGACGGAAACGCTCTTCGAAGGTCCGCTCCTGACCGAAGGGCACAACGTCCGCGCCGCCGACTCCGACCCGGGCGCGCCGGCCGACGGGCGCCCCTGCGACGGCAGCAACAACGGCGGCTCGCGACTGCCGAGCGCGACCCCGACCGCGGCGGCCGTCGACGCGATGGCGATCCTCGGCCAGACCTTCGACGGCAGGTGGTACAGCGGCTACGACGACTACTTCATCACCCGCTGGGGCCCCGACGCGCAGGACGAAACGCGCAGCGCCTGGTGGGGCATCCTCGTCAACAACGTCTACATCCCGGTCGGCGGCTGCCAGCAGCGACTTGCGGAAGGCGACGAGGTGCTCTGGGCCTACGACGCGTTCGACCAGCGCCCGCGGCTCGCGCTGTATCCGGGCGACTACGGCGGCGGCCCCCTGCGGCTGACCGCCGAAGCGCCGCTGCGCCAACCGTTCGAGCTGGACGCGGTCGAATGGGGCGGCTACGAAGAAATGGCGCCTCCGGCGACGCCCGCCCGCAGCCCGGTGGTCGCGGCGGGCGCCGAAATCGTCGCCGAGATCGCCTCGCCGAAGGGCTTCGAAGAGGCCGAAGCCGGACCGCCGTTGGCCGTCACCGGGCCCGACGGCAGCGCCACGCTGACCTTCCAGATCCCCGGCTGGTACCGGGTGAAGGCGGTCGAGCGCGGCCCGGCGGGCGAAGAATCGGCGATCCGCTCCAACCGCGTCGACATCTGCGTGCCGCCGCCGCTGACCACCGGCTGCGGCCGGCCGCCTGCCGACGACGTCGCCCGGGTGCCGCCGCTGCCCAGCTTCGGCGAATCCGCGACGGAAGAAGAAGACGAGGATCCCGGGACGCCGCCGGGCGTCACGGTGACGAAGCCGGCGGCGACCGCGACCGCGCCCCCCGCGGCGCTTCTGCAGGCCAACGTCCGCTTCCCCCAGCTCGACCGCAGTCACCTCGCCCAGGGCTACCTGCTGGTGAGGTGGAAAGTGCTCGACCCCGGCGTCGGCATCGCCGGCTGGCAGATCGCCGCCCGCCGCCTCGGTCGCCGGGGCTCGACCTTCGTCACCGTCGCCGGCGGCACCTCCGGCTCGCGGGCCAAGCTGCGCCTGCCGCGCGGCGCCTCCTACCGCCTCCGCTTCACGGTCACCGACCGGCTCGATCGCAGCGCCAGCGTGATGCTCGGCCGGGTGAAGGTGCCGCGGCTCCCTCGGTCCCGCGACCGCGGCGGCCGACATCCGCATATTGCGGACCTGGCGGGCCCGGAGTCCGTCCGGGACGCGGCGTAGCTTCATCGATGCCCGCGATAGCGGGTGGCGCGGAGCCCAGCGAAGTCCGGTCAGATCCCGGCGCTGTCCCGCAACGGTAAGGCTCCCGAAGGGGAGATGAGCCCGGTCGCCTGACCTCGTGCCGTTGGAAAGTCCTCGGAAGAAGGGCGACCCAAGACGGTGCGCGGCACCGGGCCATCCCTTCCTCCGAGCAACCGGAGGATGGCGATGCAGAAGACGTACACGCTGGGGACCAGGACCTTCGTCCTCGATCAGGGCAAGGCCGAGGAAGCGCTCGCGGCGAAGCGGGTGATCGGCGGCCGGGAGACGATGACCTTCAACCTGCTGCCGCTCCGCTACGGCTGGGCCTACGAGCTCTACCGCACGATGAAGGCGAACCACTGGGAGCCCGAGGACGTGCCGATGCAGAAGGACGTCGAGCAGTGGCGCGACCCGGCGGCGCTGTCGGACGTCGACCGCTGGATCGTCCGCATGGGCGTCGGCTACTTCTCCGCCGCCGAGGGGATCGTCGGCGACAACATCATCCACGTCGTCCGCGAGCTGATGACCGCCTCGGAGCTGAAGCTGGTGCTCGGCCGGCACGCGCACGAGGAGAACATCCACGCCGACTCGCTGCTCTACATGATCTCCTCGCTGGGGATCGACCCGCACGAGTGCGAGGCGATGTTCGACGACGTGCCGACGATCGTCGCCAAGAACGAGTTCGTCACCCGGGTCTCGCGGGAGCTGCGCCGCGACATCGACCTCGACGACCCGGCGATGAAGAAGCTGCTGGCCCGCAACGTCTTCGTCTTCGGCCAGTGCATGGAGGGGACCCAGTTCTACGGCCTCTTCGGGATGATCCTCTCGCTCTACCGGCAGGGGAAGCTGACCGGGATCGGGACGATGTTCCGCTACACGCTGCGGGACGAGTCGAACCACATCGAGCTCTTCCGCCGGCTCTTGCTGGAGCTGGTCGCCGAGAACCCCGAGATCTGGGACGCCGAGTTCAAGGCCGAGCTGCGGGCGCTGATGGCGGAGGCGGTGGCGCTGGAGAAGGCCTTCATCGCCGACTGCCTGCCGGTCGAGGGCGTCGGCCTCTCGGCCGCCGAGTTCGCCGGCTACATCGACTACATCGCCGACCGCCGGCTGCAGGGGATCGGCCTCGAGCCGCTGATCGGCGGGGTCGAGAACCCGCTGCCCTGGCTGGCCGAGCTGATGGACGTGCGCAAGGAGCAGAACTTCTTCGAGGGGCGGGTTACCGAGTACCAGAAGACCGCCGCCCTGGCGATGGCCGCGGATGACGAACTGTGAAGCAACCAGCTGCCGTGACGAAAGGAACCCCGAAATGAACATCCCCCTCGACGAGATCCTCGCCGACCTCGAGGCCAAGCACGCGCGCGAGGCCGGGCGGGCCGACGACGGCCTGGCGGCGGTGCTGAACCGGCTCGAATCGGCCGGCGCCGCCGCCGTCGGCGTCGGTTCGATGAAGCTGATCCGGCGCTCCGGCCAGATCGTCAACTGGAACGAGTCGAAGATCGAGATCGCCGTGCACAAGGCGTTCGCCTCGGTCGGCCGCGATCCCGAGCCGGCCGCGGCGATCGCCGCCCGGGTGGGGGAGCGGGTGCGCGGGCTCGGGGTCGCCTACGTCGACATCGAGACGGTCCAGGACCTGGTCCAGGAGGAGCTGGTGCTGGGCGGCCACATGCGGGTCGCCGAGCGCTACATCGTCTACCGCGCCGAGCGCTCGATGCTGCGCTCGCGGATGGCGGCCGAGGGCGACGCGCCGCCGCGCCCGGCGCCGCTGACGATCCGCGAGGCCGACGGCACCGAGTCGGTCTGGGACGGCGAGGACCTGCGGCCGCGGATCGCCTTCGCCTCGATCGGCCTCGACCTCTCCTTCGACGCCGACCGCCTGGAGACCGAGCTGCGCCGCTCGATCCAGCCCGGCATCGGCCGCGCCGAGCTGGCCAAGCTGATCGTGCTGAACGCGAAGGCGCTGGTCGAGCGGGACTCCGACTACTCGCGCTTCGCCGGGCGCATCCTGCTCACCTACGTCTACGAGGAGACGCTCGACTGGCAGATCCTCCGCGACGGCGTCGGCGGCCTGCGCGAGGCGCACCGGCGGGCGCTGCGGCCCCTGCTCGAGCACGGGGTCGCGATCAAGCGGATCGACGCGCGCCTGCTCGACTACGACCTCGAGCGGCTGGCCGCCGCGATCGATCCGAGCGCGGACCTCGACTTCGACTTCCTCGGCCTGCAGACGCTGTACGACCGCTACCTGATCGTCGACAAGACCGGTGCCCGGCCGCGCCGCCTGGAGGCGCCGCAGCTGTTCTGGCTGCGGGTCGCGATGGGCGTCTGCCTGGCCGAGCGCGAGGAGGAGCGGGAGGAGCGCGCGCTCGACCTCTACGCCGCCTACAAGGAGCGCCGCTTCTGCTCCTCGACCCCGACCCTGTTCAACGCCGGCACCCCGCACTCGCAGCTCTCCTCCTGCTACCTCTACGTGATCGAGGACACCCTCTCCTCGATCGTCGGCCGCGGGATCGCCGAGAACGCGATGTGCTCGAAGTGGGCGGGCGGCCTCGGCGGCTCCTGGACCAAGGTGCGCGGCACCGGCTCCCACATCGAGTCGACCAACGGCGAGAGCCAGGGCCTGGTCCCGTTCCTGAAGCTGCACAACGACCAGCTGGTCGCGGTCAACCAGGGCGGCAAGCGGGCGGGCTCCGGCTGCGCCTACCTGGAGAGCTGGCACAACGACGTCTTCGACTTCCTCGAGCTGCGCCGCAACACCGGCGACGACCGCCGCCGCACCCACGACATGAACACCGCCAACTGGGTGCCCGACCTCTTCATGCGGCGGATGGAGGCGCGCGAGCACTGGACGCTCTTCCGCTCCAACGAGGTGCCGGAGCTGCACGAGGCCTACGGCAAGGAGTTCGAGCGGCTCTACCTGGAGGCGGAGGCGCGGGCCGAGGCGGGGGAGATCTTCGGCCGCAAGATCGAGGCGCTCGAACTGTGGAAGCAGATGCTGAAGATGCTGTTCGAGACCGGGCACCCCTGGATCACCTTCAAGGACGCCTGCAACGTGCGCAGCCCCCAGGACCACGCCGGGGTCGTCCACAGCTCGAACCTCTGCACCGAGATCACGCTGAACACCTCCGAGGACGAGACCGCGGTCTGCAACCTCGGCTCGGTGGTGATCGACCGCCACCTGACCCCCGAGGGTGAGATCGACCACGCCAAGCTGCGGGCGACCGTGCGGGTGGCGGTGCGGGCGCTCGACGACGTGATCGACGTCAACTTCTACCCGACCGAGCCGGCGCGGACGGCCAACTCGCGGCACCGCCCGGTCGGCCTCGGCGTGATGGGCCTGCAGTACGCGCTCTACATGAAGGGGATCGAGTTCGGCTCCGCCGCGGCGGTCGAGTTCTCCGACGAGATGATGGAGGCGATCGCGCTGTACGCCTACGAGGCGTCCTCCGACCTCGCCGCCGAGCGCGGCCGCTACGAGTCCTACGCGGGCTCGAAGTGGGACCGCGGCCTGCTCCCCCAGGACACCGTCGACCTGCTCGAAGCCGAGCGCGGCGCGCCGGTCGAGGTGCCGCGCGGGGGCAAGCTCGACTGGGGCCCGGTGCGGGCGAAGATCGCCGCCCAGGGGATGCGCAACTCGAACGTGATCGCGATCGCGCCGACGGCGACGATCGCCAACATCATGGGCACCTCGCCCTGCATCGAGCCGATCTACAAGAACCTGTTCGCCAAGTCGAACCTCTCCGGCGACTTCACCATCCTCAACCCCTTCCTGGTCCGCGACCTGAAGGCGGCGGGCCTCTGGAACGAGGAGATGGCGGCGCAGATCAAGTACTTCGACGGCGACCTGACCGAGATCCCGCTGGTGCCGGAGGAGATCAAGCGGCGCTACCGGACCGCCTTCCAGATCGAGCCGGAGTACCTGATCGACGCGGCGGCGCGGCGGCAGAAGTGGATCGACCAGTCGCAGTCGCTGAACCTGTTCCTGGCGGCGCCCGACCTCAAGTCGATGAGCCACATGTACCGGCGTGCCTGGCGGGTCGGCCTGAAGACGACCTACTACCTGCGCACGATGGGGGCCTCGGGGATCGAGAAGGCGACCGTCAGCGCCCCGGTGGCGGCGGCCGAGCCGACCCCGCAGGCAAGCGCCGACACCACCGTGGCGCCGCCGCCGGTCCTCCCGAGCGAGCCGCCGAGCGATCTCACCGCCGCCGCGCCGACCCCGGAGGAGGTCCAGGCCTGCTCGATCGAGGCGATGCGCAACGGCGGCGTCTGCGAGGCCTGCGAATAGCGCCCGCCGCCGCGGACGGCGGCTCGGGGCACGGAGGCTCGCGGGGGCGACCACCGATATGATGCGCCTCGTCACGGTGTCGGGGAATCCGGTGAGAGGCCGGAACTGGCGCGCAGCGGTATGGGTGACGACCGATTCATGAACCCACTGGGCGATTCGCCTGGGAAGGGGAATCGGAAGGCAGATCCCGAGTCCGAATACCCGTCCGTGAGTTAGATCGCCTCGCGAACAGGCGGCCGACTCCGTGGGTCCCCTCCGGTTTTCGTGCCGCCCCTGAGAAGGAGTGGCATGCACGAAGAACCAGTTCTCGCCGCACGAACGGCATCGCCTCGGTCGCGCCGCGCGGCCCTGTTCGTGGCGAGCGGCCTGGCGGCGTTACTCCTCCTCGTCGGGACGGCGGCGGCCGCCCAGCGCGGCGAACTCGACCCGACCTTCGGCAGCGGCGGGCAGCTGACCCTGGAAGACGGCTTCCCCAACGCCCAGATCAACGGCATGGCGGTGCAGCCCGACGGCAAGACGCTGCTGGTCGGCTCGACCGAAGGCTACGTCGAGACCAGCGACTTCCTGCTGATCCGGCTCGACGCGGACGGCAGCCTCGACCCGACCTTCGGCAGCGGCGGCGTCGTCACCACCGACTTCGCCCACTTCCAGGACGGCGCCGGCGCGGCCGCGATCGCTCCCGACGGCAAGATCGTGGTCGCCGGCTACGCGTCCTACGGCAAAGACAACGGCGAACGCGAACTCGCCGTCGCCCGCTACGAAGCCGACGGCACCCTCGACCCGACCTTCTCCGGCGACGGCAAGCAGACCGTGAGCTTCGCCGCCGAGCCCGGCGAAGGCGGTTCCGAAGGCGCCCAGTCCGTCGCCATCCAGCCCGACGGCAAGGTGGTGATCGGGGGCAGCGCCAACCCGTCGGGGACCGAAATCGACTTCGGCATCGCCCGCTTCGACGCGAACGGCGAACTCGACCCGACCTTCTCCGGCGACGGTAGGCAGATGACCGAATTCACCTCCGGCGGCGCCGCGATCCGCAAGCTCGCGATCGGCCCGGAAGGCAAGATCGTCGCGCTCGGCTACAGCGTCCAGGCCGGCGGGATCTACGAATTCGCGCTCGCCCGCTACGACGCCGATGGCGAACTCGACGACAGCTTCTCCGGCGACGGCAAGACGACCGCCGAATTCCGCGCGGGCGGGACCAGCGAACCGTGGGGGCTCGCCCTCCAGCCCGACGGCAAGATCCTCGCGGGAGGCTTCGCCGGGGTCGAATTCGACGGCTACGAATTCGTCCTCGCGCGCTTCGACGCCGACGGCGAGCTCGACCCCTCCTACGGCGACGCGGGCGTGGCGAAGGCCCAGTTCGTGCCCTCGGTGGGCGTCGCGCTGCCGCCGGAAGCCTTCGCGATGGCGGGGCTCTCGCTCGCTCCTGACGGCACCGCCTTCCTCGCCGGCTCCTTCCGCTTCTTCGAAGAAGAACTCTTCGTCATGCACGAAGAAATGGCGGTGGCCGCGTTCCGGCCCGACGGCACGCTCGACCCCGGGTTCTCCGGCGACGGCCTGGCGACCTTCGCCTTCGGCGGCACCGCGAGCGCGGTCGTCTCGGCGCTCGACCCGCAGGGCCGCCTGCTGCTCGCCGGCTTCGTCGCCGAAGAACCGAGCTCCCGCTTCGTCGTCAGCCGGCTCTTCGGCCTCGAGCCGCCGCTGCCGCCGGTCACGCCGGTGACGCCGCCCGCCACCGCGCCGGGCACGGCGCCCGCGAGCGAGCCGGTCGCGCCGCCTGTCGTGACCCCCGTGAGCGTCGCCTGTCGCCGCGCCACGACCGGTCTGCGCCTGGCGGACCGGCGCGTCGGCGTCACGGGCGCCCGCCTGGCGGCGGCGCGCAAGCGGCTCGCGCGGGCCGACGGGCGGCGGCAGAAGGCGGCGGCGCGCCGGGCGCTGCGCCGCGCCCGCATCAGATTCGAAGGCAGCAAAGACAACCGAGATCGGGCGAGCCGCAAGGCCGCCGCGAGATGCTGAAGGGAGAAGCACAGTGGAGATGACGTCCATCGAGGCGACGCGGAGGCCGCACGCCGGAAGGTTCTTCCGGATCGCGCTGGCGGCCGCGCTCGGCCTCGTCCTGATGCTCGTGGCGGCGCGCGGCGCGGCAGCCGCGGTGTCCCCGGCCGAAGCGCAGCAGGCCGCCGAAAAGGGCGCCGAATGGTTCGCCGCCGAACAGGAAGCGGCGACCGGGGCGCTGCTCGGCGACTGGGGGATGACGGCGCTCGCCGCGGCGGGCACCAACGCCGCCGACGTCCACGGGCTCAGCGATCCGAGCGCCCAGGACTTCTACGACAACCAGTACGCGACCACCGGGCCGGGCGGCGCCGCCACCGACTCCGAGCGCGCCGTGCTGGCGGGCTCGGCCGGCGGGATCCAGACCTCGCGCGTCGCCGCCAATCGCAACCTGGTCGCCCAGATCGCCGGGTACTGGGACGGCAAGCAGCTCGGCGCGACCGGGCTCCTGAACGACGACATCTTCGGCGTCCTGGCGCTGGGCCGGGTCGACGCGCCGCAGCCGATGCTGCAGCAGATCGCCGACGGGATCCGCGCGAAACAGATGGCGAACGGCGGTTGGAGCTGGTCGAACTCGCCCAACGCGGTAGCCGAAGCCGACATGACCGGCGCCGCGATCGGGGCGCTCTGCGAAGCGGGGGCCGACCCCGCCACCGACCCCGCGATCCAGCGCGGGTTCGCCTACCTGCACACCCTGCAGGACCCGGCCACCGGCGGCTTCGCCTCGCCGCCGTTCTTCCCGGTCAACACCGACTCGACCGGCTGGGTGGCGAGCGGGCTGATCGCCTGCGGCATCGACCCGCAGGCGCCGGAATGGACGACGACGGCCGGCAAGACGCCGTTCGACTACCTGCTCAGCATGCAGGCCCCGGACGGGCACTTCTGCTGGAAGACGGCCTCCGCCTGCGAAGAAGGCAGCGCCGCCTACACGACCTGGGACTCGGTGCGGCCGCTGGCCGGCGACACCTGGTCGGCGGTGGCGCCCGAACGGACGGTGGCGAGCGAACCGGCGATCCGCCCGGCGCCGGAAGTGACCGAAGGGACGACGGTGCCGATCGCCCTGGTGATCGACTACGGCAACGGCGAAGCCGACATGTGCCGGATCAAGGTCCCGACCGGGGCCGACCTCGGCAGCGCGCTCGCCGACGCGCAGGGCACCGCCACCCCGCAGGGGTGCGTCACCGGTGCCCAGGTGACGAGCTCGGCGGGCGGCGAAACGCTGGCCCAGCTGAACGGCGTCACGCCGGCCGCCGACAGCCGTTGGCTGGTCAGCGTCGCCGGCGGCCCCGAAGAAGCGAAGACGTCGACGCCGATCGGCTTCGGCGACCTGCTCTCGCTGCGGCTCGAAGGGACCGCGACGCAGAAGATCGAACCGCCGGCGCTGACGGCCCCGGCGGCCGCGAACGCGGCCCTGCCGCGGATCGACCGTCCGCGGGCGAAGCTTGGCGGCGCCCACCGGGCGAAGCTGGCCGGCAACGGGTTCAAGGCCCGTGTCAGCTGTCCGCGCGGGCTCGGCGACGAAGGGTGCGCGGGCACGGTGACGATCCGCTATCGCCACGGCGGCAAGGCGCGGACCGGGGGCCAGTCCGGCTTCTCGCTCGCCTCCGGCGCCTCCGCCCGGGTGCGGATCGCGGTCCGCCCGGCGCTCCGTCGGCTGATCGCCGCGACCGGCAAGCGCTCCGTCTCCCTGGTCGCGACCACCCGCTCGGCCGACGGCACCACCGCCGGCTCGACGGCCGCCATCCTCCTCGTGGGACCGCGCCCGCGCGGTCGCTGAGCCGGTGCGGGGAGCCCTCCGCCAGGCGGCGACCGCGGCTCTCCTGGTCGTGGTCGCCGGCCTCCTCGCCGCCGGAGGGGCGCCGGCCGCGACGGTGAACCTGCGGATCGAGGGCTCCCAGCAGGCGCTCTTCGAAGGGCCGGTGTCGACCCAGCCGCGCGAAGTCGACGGCAACGACGGCACCGGCCCCCATCCCTGCTGGGGCGGGCTCGGGGCGATCCCCGGGCCGACCCCGACCACGGCGCTCGCCGACGCCAGTCGCGCCGCCGGATTTCCCTGGCGCGGCAAGTGGGACCCGGACTTCTACGACTTCTTCGTCGAATCGATAGGGCCCGATTCCTCGACGCCGCCGGAAGGCTATTGGGGGCTCTGGGTGAACGGGACCTCGGCGGGCGGCGGCTGCACGACGAAGGTGAAGGAAGGCGACGAAGTGCTCTGGTCCTACGGCTCCTTCAAGACCCTGCTGCTGAAGCTGACCGGTCCGACGACGGCGGCGGTCGGCGAACCGTTCACGGTGACGGTGACGGCGGCCGGGGCGCCGGTCGCGAACGCCTCGGTCGGCGGGGTGCTCACCGACGCCGCGGGGCACGCGCGGATCACCGCCCTCGCGGCGGCGCGGCTGAAGCTGGTCGCCGAACGCTCCGACGCGGTGCGCTCGAACGCGCTCGAAGTGTGCGTCGGGGTCGAAGCCGGGTGCCAGGAAGCGGGCGGCGGCGGCGCGGCCACCCTCTCGATCGGCAAGATCGAACCTGGGGAGCTCTTCGCCAAGGGGGCCGGGCCGCGGGTGCTGCGCGGCGAAGCCACCGGGCTGGCGCGGGTCGCCCTGCGGCTCGTCCGCCGCGTCCGCGGCAGGTGCGGCAGCTGGGACGCGGGGGCCGCCAAGCTGGTGGGCGGGCCGTGCGCCGCGCCCGCCGAATTCCCCGCCACGGTCGGCGGCGGCGCCTGGGCGGCGCGGATCGGGCGGCTGCGGCCGGGGAAGTACGAACTGCGGGCGAGCGGGCCGGGGAGCGCCGCGGCCACCGCGCGGGTCGCCTTCCGCGTGCTGCCCCGGCGGGGCACGGTCGCCTCGGTGCTCGGTCGCGGGCTCCGCTATCTGCGCCGCGCGCAGCATCGTGACGGCGGTCTCGGCGTGTCGCCCCGCGCGTCCTCTTCGGCGGCGATGACCGGCTGGGCGACGATGGTGCTGGGACGGGGCGGCCCCGCGACGGCCGCCGCCGCCGGGACCGCCTACCTCGGCCGCCACCTCTCCGGCTCGGACGCCCTCGGCGACCAGGCGCGGAGCGCCTTCGCGGTGGCCGCGGCGGGCGACGATCCGGCCCTGGCGCTCACCCTCTGCCGGCGGCTCGCGCACCGCCACGGCGCCGGCGGCTCCTTCGACTCCGACGTCGACACGACGGCCCTGGCCGTCCTCGCGCTGGCCGCCGAGCACTGCGACGCGCCCAGCGTGAACCGCGCCGCGCGCTGGCTGCGGGGCCGGCGCAACCCCGACGGCGGCTTCGGCTACCGGCCCGGCATCCCCTCCGACGTCGACACGACCGGCCTCGCCACCTGGGCCCTGGCCGCCGTCCCGCGCACCCACCGGGCCGCCGCCGCGGGCGTCGCCTACCTGCGCGGGGCGCAGAACCCCGACGGCGGCTTCGGCTCCGCGCCCGGCTCGACCTCGAACTCGCAGAGCACCGGCCTGGCGATCGCCGGGCTGCGGGCGACCGGCCTGCAGCCGACCCGGATCCGCACCGAGGACGGCATCGACCCGGTCGACTACCTGGCCACGGTGCAGCGCGGCCCCGGCATGATCGACTACTCCCGCCAAGGCCGCCAGACCCCCGTCTGGACCACCAGCCAAGCCCTGCTCGGCCTCGGCCGGGCCCCGTTTCTGCCTGGGGGATAGGTAGGTGACGGGTGGCGCGTCTTGCGGCGCGGGGCGCGGAGAGCCGGGCGGGACGGGGCGGCAAGGGACGGGAGGGCGGCAAGGGACGCAAGGGGACGGCAGGGACGAGGAAAGGGACGCGGCCATCTCGGCGGCGACCCGGGCAGGCTGAGGTCGCCGCCGAGATGGCCGGGTCTGCGGGGACGGCGAGGGCGCGGGGTGCAGGCGCGCGGCGCGGCGCAGGCGCGTGGCGCGGCGCG
>Ga0335075_10007360_pt1 | contig 16933 bp, 14 predicted proteins | sample Lox_Sample_24_FD_206723 | JGI IMG/M metagenome (GOLD analysis project Ga0335075, IMG submission 206723) | Soil microbial communities from Loxahatchee National Wildlife Refuge, Florida, United States - Lox_Sample_2.4 | ecosystem: Environmental > Terrestrial > Soil > Wetlands | place: USA...
GGAACCGGGTGAACCCGGCGTCCGCCGCGAGGCGGCCGATCGCCTGCTCGCCGGCCTGGGCGCCCAGCGAGTAGCCGCCGTCCTGGGACAGCGCGCTCGGCACGCACAGGAACGTGGAGAACCCGTAGTAGGTCCGGCCGACCGGGTTCAGGTTGTCGGACACGTGATCCCCGGCGGCCGGCTCGACCACCATCCAGGTCCCGTCGGGCGCGAGCATCTGCCGGACGTGCCGGGCCGCGCCCAGCGGGTCGCCCATGTCGTGCAGGCAGTCGAAGCTGGTCACCAGGTCGTACGGGCCGCCGGTGAACGTTTGCGCCGACGCGACCTCGAAGCTGACCCGGCCGCTGCAGCCGGCGTCCGCGGCCCGTTTGCGCGCCTGGGTGACCGACTCCTCGTGGTAATCGGATCCGGTGAACGTCGACCGCGGGTAGGCCCCGGCCATCAGCAGGGTGGACGCGCCGTGCCCGCACCCGATGTCGGCCACCCGAGCACCGGACCGGAGCTTGTCCTCGGCCCCGTCGAGCGCGGGCAGCCAGCTCGTCACGAGATTGGCGGTGTACCCGGGACGGAAGAACCGCTCGCACCCCGTGAACACCTCGTCGTCGTGCTCGTGCCAGCCGATGCCCGATCCGGACCGGAAGGCGTCCTCCACGCGGGACGCCGAACGCAGCGCGCCGAGTGCGATCTGGAAGCCGCCCGGGGCGAACACCGGCCCGTCCGGATCGGTGAGCGCGAACGCCTGCTCGGCCGTCAGCGAGTACCGGCCCGAGTCCGGGTCGTACTCCACGTAGCCGCCGGCCGCCTGGCCGCGCAGCCACTCGTCGACGTAACGCGTGGCGGTGCCGGTCCGCTCGGCCAGTTCCCTCGGCAGCATCGGCGCCTGCGCCAGCGCGCGGTACAGGCCGAGCCGGTCGCCCACGACGACGTTGCCCGCGGCGATCGTCGCGCCCAGATCTCCCACGAACCTGTGCAGGAAATCCATCAGCTTGTCCTGGTCAACTGCGGTTGTCATGTGCCCCCTCCTCGATCGGGCCGGGGCCGCTCTGGGCCCTGCCCACGAGGCAACCGCAGCCGCGCTCGCCGGGGATCCGCGGCGGCTACCGATATCGGCGCGGCGGGCTACCGATCCCCGACGCCGAGCACACCGAGATCGGCGGCCCGCGCGGCGGCCGCGCGCCGGTCGGGCGCGCCGAGCTTGTCCAGCACCGCGGCGACGTGGCTGTCCACGGTGCGGGCGGAGATCACGAGCTCCCCGGCGATCTGCGCGTTGGTGTAGCCCCGGGCCAGCAGCCGGAGCACGTCGACCTGGCGGGCGGTCAGGCCGGCCGGGTTGGCCCGGGTGTCATCGGCCGGCCCGCGCGGGATGCGGGTCACGCCCAGGTCGCGCAGCCGGGCCCGGACCCGGCCCGCCAGCGGTTTGGCGCCGAGCCGGTCGAGGGTGGCCAGCGCGGCGAGCAGGTCGTCCGGGTCCGGGCTCTCGGCCAGCGCCAGCGCCTGCTCGTACGGGCACCCGGCGGCGGCCCAGGCCGCGGCTGCCTCCGCCCAGCGCCCGGCCGCCATGAGCGCGTAGGGGTGGAGCAGCACGGGGTGGCTCGGCGTGGGGTGGGGTGGCGCAGGGGGACCGGGGTCGGAACGGGCGGGTCCGCCGCCGACCGAGGTGGCGCCAGCGCCGTCGGCCCCACGGCTGAGCCAGTACCCGAGCTCCGCCCGGTAGGTGGCGACCCGCAGCCGCACCGCCCTCGCATGCACCGGCGCCGCGATCTCGGTCGCGGCGGCCAGATCGCCACGCAGCCAGGCCTCCTCGGCCTGCCCGGCCGCGACCGGGCTCATCCGCTGCAGCTCGTCCACGCTGGCCGCAACCTCCCACGCCTGGCCGAGCAGCCCGGCGGCTTCCGGCTGGCCCCGGCGGACCGCGATCCGGCCGAGCAAGGTGAGCGCCGTGCACCGGGTCGGCGTGTGGGCGTCCAGGCCCGCCTCGGCCAGCCGGACGGCCTCGTCCCAGTTCCCGCGCGCGAACTCCAGCCGGGCGCGCTGGATCCAGAAGTAGGACAGGAACCCGAGGAACTCGGACTTCTCCGCGAACGTGACGCCGTCGGCCAGCACGCGTTCCGCCTCGGCCAGCCGGTACCAGTCGAGATAGCACCACCCGAGGTTGGCGTAGGCGCGGCAGGTTTCCTCGACGTCGCCCGCGTCCAGCGCGATCCGCAGCGCCTCGGTCAGGGTCCGCTCGCCGGCCGGGTCGCCCAGATCCGACTGCGACGTACCGATGTTGGTCAGGGCGTGCGACGTGATCGCCGCGTCGCCGGCCTGACGGGCCAGGGCCGCGGCCCGCTGGCCCAGGGCGATGGCCTCGTCCGGCCGCGGGGCGAGCATGGACAGCTGCGACTGGTTGCTCAGCGCGAGCGCCAGCAGCCGGGTGTCGCCGGACCGCTCGGCCGCCTCGACCGCCTCCCGCCCGGCCCGCTCGGCGCTGCGGCGGTCCCCATCCCACCAGTACGTCCGCGACAGCCAACGCAGGCTGCGGGCCAGGGCGTCCATGTCGCCCAGCGCGCGATACAGGCCGACCGCCTCGCGCTGCGCCCGCACCGCGTCGGCCGCCGCGCCGATCCGGTAGCACTCCACGCTGCAAGCGGCCAGCAGGTCGGCCCGCTCCCGGTCGGCGAACCGGTCCGCGTGCCCCAGCACCAGGCGGAAATGGGCCACGGCCTCGCGGTGCGCCCCGGCCCGGGCCGCGTCCGTGGCCGCGGCCGGGCCGTAGGTCACGATTGCGTCGGTGTCGCCTGCCTGGGCCGCGTGATGAACGATCTGCGACACGTCGGCGCCGTCCCGCCTGACCAGCGCGTCGAGGACCCGCTGGTTCAGCGCCATCAGCCGCGCGGCGGGCACGGCGCCCGCGATGGCGCGCCGGGTGAGCTCGTGCCGGAACGAGATCCCGCGCGCGGACACCGACAGCAGGCCGCGCTCCTCGGCCGCGGCCAGCGCCGCCGTCGCGTCCGGCACCAGGGCCGGGACCAGCGCGTCGACCAGCCAGCGCTCGATCGTGACCGGCACCACCGCCAGTTGTTCCAGTACGTCCTGGGTGGCGGGGTCCAGGCGCCGCACCCGGGCCAGCACGGCGTCCGCGACCGACGGAGGCACCGGCTCGTCTTGAGCGGCGGCCAGAAGCTCGCTGACGAAGAACGGATTCCCGGCCGTCTGGGCGTAAAGAACGGCGGAATCGACCGAACTGCCCGCGGAGAGTCGCTTCACCGCCTCGGCCGAAAGCCGGCGTAGCGGCAGCCGCCGGACCCGGTCGCTGCGCGAGGCCTGGCCCAGCAATCCGTGCAGGGCGTGCTCGCGGCCCAGCTCGTCGTCGCGGTAGGTGAGAACCAGGACCGCGGGCAGGTCGGCGATGCGCCGGATCAGGAACCGCAGCGCGTCGAGCGTGGCGTCGTCGGCCCAGTGCACGTCCTCGACGACGAGGACCGCCGGGTGCTGCGGCCAGTCCAGCTCGGCGCGCAGCGCGGACAGCAGCCGGTCCCGGTCGCCGCCGTCGAGCACGGCGCGGCTGAGCTCGGCGCCGACCGTGCCGACCAGGTCGCGGAACGGGCCGAGCGTCCGCGGCGTGGCCAGGTCATCGCAGTAGCCGACGAGCATCCGGCCCTCGGCGGGCAGTTGCGCTCGCACCGCGTCGACGAGGCTCGACTTGCCGATGCCGGCCTCGCCGAAGACCAGCACGACCGACCCGTTGCCGCCGGCCGCGGCCGCCGCCGCGTCGGCGAGCGCCGACAGCTCGCCCTCGCGCTCCAGGATTGGCGGCCTCACCCCTGGATTGTAGGCTCGGCGGACGCGCCCGCCCGGGAGGAACATAAGTGACGAAACCCCCGGTCACAGCCACTTTGACGGCCGCCGCGATCCGGCCGCACTACCAATCGGGGCAAAAGCCGTTCCGGCATATCGTCGTTTCCCGCGGCAAGGTCGTCGCGCTGACGCGTACCGCCGCCGAGGCCGCGGACGCAGCGCGAGCGGCCGGCCGGTCGCCCGCGTTCCGGGTCGACCTCGGCCCGGCCTGCATCGGGCCGGGCCTGATCGACACCCACATCCACGCCCTGCAGGCCGCCGCGGACGTGCACCTGGCCGGGCTGCGCGAGGCGGGCGCGGTCGGCGACGTGCTCTCGTCGGTGCGCGAGGCCGGCCTCGGTCGCGCCCGAGACCAGTGGACGGTCACCGGGCGCAACTGGCACGAATCCCAGCTGCGCGAGGGACGGCTGCCGTCGCGGGCCGAACTCGACGCGCTGGGCCTGCCCGGACCGGTCATGGTCCGGCGCGGCAGCCACCTCGCCGTGCTGAACTCGCGCGCCGCGGCGCTGCTCGGCGACCGCGCCGCCGGGGACGCGCCGCTGACCGACGACGCGCTGATCGCGACGGCCCTGGCGCTGGCCGGACCGACGGCCGCCGACGAGCGCCGCGAGGACCTGGCCACGGTGCTGCGCCGGCTGGCCGCGCTCGGGCTGACGTCCATCCGGGAGGCCGGGGTCGACGCCGCCGAGCTGGAGCTGTTCCGGGCGCTGCGCGACCAGGGGCGGCTGCCGCTGCGCTGTGACCTGCTGTGGCGGGTGGCCGAGGGCAGCGACCCGGACTCCGCGCGCGACCAGATCGCCGCCATGCCGGACCTCGACGACGATCCGTACCTGCGGCTGACCGGGGTCAAGGCGTTCGTGGACGGCCGGATCGCCGATGCGGCGATCGATGCGGCGGGAGCCGGGGCGTTCAGGATGACGTTTGATCAGTTGTGCACGGTCGTGACCGAGGCGCTGCGGCGCGGCGGCGGGATAGGCTGCCACGCGGTCGGCGACCGGGCGGTGCGCATGGTCCTGGACGCCTACGAGCGCGCCCTGGCGGCCGGGCTGGCCCGCGATCCGGAGCGCCTGGTGATCGAGCACGCGCTCGACTGCGCGCCGGACACCATCCGCCGCCTGGCCGCGTCGGGCGTCGGCGTGTCCGCCCACCCGGGCATCGTCTACGAGTTCGCCGCCGACGTGCGCCGGCACTGGGGCGCCGCGCGGGCGGCCCGCGCCGCCCCGCTGCGCGACCTGCTCGCGGCCGGGGTCCGGGTCGCGGCGGGCAGCGACGGCGACGTGCCGCCGTCGGCTCCGCTGCGCGTGATCTGGTTCATGGCCGGGCGGGAGGGCCGCTCCGGCGGGCCGATCGGCGCGGGCCAGTCCGTGCCCCGCGACGTGGCGTTCGATCTCTATACGCGCCGAGCGGCCGACCTTCTTGGAGTTGTTACGCACCGCAGCGTGCTGGAGCCGGGCGCGGACGCCGATCTGGTCGCGTTCGCCGCGGATCCGCTGTCCGGGCCGTTGGACGATCTGCCCGGCCTTGAGATCATGCTGACCCTGGTCGGCGGGCGCCCGGTGCATGATCCGGCCGGGCTGATGGAGGAGGCGGCCGGTGGCTGACCAGGTTCTCGTCAACTGCAACGTGTTCGACGGGCACGGCGACGCCGTGCTCAGGGATCAGCAGATCGTGGTCAGGGACGGGCGCATCGCCGGGCTGGGGCCGCGTGACCCGTCCGCCGACGAGGGCGTGGCGACCGACCTCGGCGGCGCGTACGTGATGGCCGGGCTGTTCAACATGCACACGCACTTCTCGCTGGCCCTGCCCGGTCCGCTGGGCCAGGCGGTCCGGGCCATGTCAGCGCACGAGCTGGCGTTCTACGTCGCCGACGGCGCCCGGCGGACGCTGCGCTGCGGGGTGACCTCGGTGCGGTGCGTGGGTGAGAGCGACCACGTCGAGTTCGCGCTGCGGTCGGCGATCGCGGCCGGGCGGGCCGAGGGGCCACGGATCTTCTCGGCCGGGCGGGCCCTGGTGTGCACCGGCGGGCACGGGCACGAGGCCTCGAGCGCGCTCGAGTGCGACGGCCCGGACGAGTTCACGCGCGCCACCCGGGCCCAGATCAAGGCCGGGGCGGACCTGATCAAGGTGATGATCTCCGGCGGGATCGCCGGGGCGCACGAGGCCATGGACACCATGCCGCTGGCCCCCGCCGAGCTGGACGCGGTGATCCGCACCGCGCATGCCTGGGGGCGGAAGGTGACCGCGCACGCCGGCCCGGCGCCGATCATCGGGCAGGCGCTGGACCTCGGCCTCGACTGCGTCGAGCACGGGTACCAGCTCACCGCGGCCGTGGCCCGGCAGATGCGCGACTGCGGCGCCGCGCTGGTGCCCACGCTGGGAGTGACCAGGTGCGCCGACTTCTTCGACGCGCTGGAGGTGCCGGCCTGGATGCAGCAGCGGTCGTTCGCCGCCGCGCCGGAGCACGAGGAGTCGTACCGGCTTGCGCTCGCGGCCGGGGTCGAGGTGATGCTGGGCAGCGACCTGCCGCCGTTCTGGCCGGTCGACGGGACCTCGGCCACGGTGCGCGAGCTCGAGCACATGCAGGAGTTCGGGCTGGCGCCACGCGACGCACTGCGCGCGGCCACGTCCGCGCCGGCCGCCTGGCTCGGCGTTGAACACGACGTCGGGTCGGTGGCGGTCGGGAAGCGGGCCGACCTGATCGCGATGGCCGGGGACCCGACGACGACGGTCGGGGCGCTGCGCACGTTGTTCTGGGTGATGAAGGACGGCGCGGTGGTACGTGATGACCGGGGGTTTGGGGTGAGCGGACATGAGTGACGCCGAAGGCGCGGCCGACCTGTATGACCTGCGGGTGGTCGTGGAGCGGATCGAGGGGCGGTCGGTCTGCGGCATGCGGGTCGGCGACTGGTTCGAGCTCACCCAGAGCAGCCGGCTGCGGACCTGCCCGGGCCGGTTCTTCTGCGTCTACGCGCTCTCGGCCGTGCTGCCCCTGCTGGCCGCCAAGCAGCGCGAGCTGCGGCCGGGGGACTGGCTGGAGGCCGACAACCACGTCGCCTGCCCCGACCCCGACGAGCGGCTGATCATGCGGATCGAGCGCACCGGGCGGTCCACGGTGTCGCTGCGGGACGCGACGTGAGCCCTGGCTCTGGTGCTCGCGAGCTCAGCATCGCGCTGCAGTCGGACGAAGACCTCGCGACCTACGCGGCGCTGGCGCCCCTGATCGAGGAGCTCGGATTCTCGGCCATCTCGGTCTACGCCGACCTCATGTACCCGTCGCCGCTGGCGCCGCTGCTGACGATCGCCCGGTCCACCCGCCGGATCCGGCTCGGCCCGGCCTGCCTCAACCCGTACCTGCTCCACCCGGTCGAGATCGCCGGCCAGCTGGACGCGCTGGACCGCGCCTCGGGCGGCCGGGCCTACCTCGGGCTGGCCCGCGGCGCGTGGCTGGACGCGGTCGGGGTGGCGCAGGCGCGACCGGTCCGGCGGCTGCGGGAGGCGGCGGAGGTGGTCCGGTACCTGTTCTCCGGTCGCGACGACGGGTACCACGGCGAGATCTTCGCGCTGGAGCCCGGCACGCGGCTGGCCTACCAGCCGGTGCGCAAGGAGGTCGACCTGCTGCTGGGTGCGTGGGGCCCGCTCGGGATCGCGCTGGCCGGCGAGCTGGCCGCCGAGGCCAAGATCGGCGGAACGGCCAGCCCGGGGCTGCTGCCGGCCGCGCGGGAATCCCTGGCCCGGGGTGAATCGCGGGGCGGGCGGCGCCCGGGCGGGACCGGCCTGGTGTGCGGCGCGGTCACGGTGGTAGACGAGGACGGCGCGGCCGCGCGGCGGCTGGCCCGGGCCGAGGTGGCCACCTACCTGCCGGTGGTCGCCCGGCTCGACCCGGAGGGGGCGGGGGTGGACGCGGCCGGGCTGGCTCAGATGCAGCGGCTGGTCCGGGCCGGGGACCACGAGGCGGCCGGGCGCCTGGTCCCGGACGCGGTGCTGGACCGGTTCGCGTTCTCCGGCACGCCAGAGCAGGTCACCGCGCAGGCTTCTGCGCTGCTCGACGCCGGCGCGACCCGGGTGGAGTTCGGGACGCCGCACGGGCTGACCGCGGCGCGCGGCATCGAGCTGCTCGGGCGGCGGGTGCGGCCCGCGGTGGGTACCGGCCGGTGATGGCAGGTCCGGCCGCCGCGCTTGCCGCTCCGGCGCGATACGGGTAAGCCTGATGGCGAGCCGGAGGGGAAAGGGGCGTGCGATGGCGGACGACCAGGCGAACGAGCAGGCCGCTCCGGCCGACATGGCGGGAAAGATCGACACGACGGTCGCGCACCCGGCCCGCGTCTACGACTACTGGCTCGGCGGCAAGGACAACTTCGCCGCCGACCGCGAGGCGGCCGAGCGAGTGCTCGCGGTCACGCCCGGGCTGCGGGAGCGGGTCCGGGCCAACCGGGCGTTCCTCGCCCGGGCCACGCGATACCTGGCCGCCGAGGCCGGAATCCGGCAGTTCCTGGACATCGGAACCGGCATCCCGGCGGTGAACAACACCCACGAGGTCGCCCAGGCGGTCGCGCCCGACTCGCGGATCGTGTACGTGGACAACGACCCGATCGTGCTCGTTCACGCCAAGGCGCTGCTGGCCAGCGGCCCGCACGGCGCCACCCAGTACGTCGAGGGGGACATCCGGGACTCCGGTCCGATCCTGGACGCGGCGTCCGCCACCCTGGATTTCTCCCAGCCGATCGGGCTGATGCTGCTCGGCATCCTGCACCTGATCCAGGATTCCGAGGAGCCGTACCGCGTGGTGGCCGACCTGGTGGACGGACTGCCGTCCGGGAGCTACCTGGCCCTCTCGCACCCGGCCAGCGACACCAACGTCCTGGCCCAGGCCGAGGCCCAGCGGCGCTACAACCAGCGGGTGTCCACCCCGCAGACGCTGCGGACTCGGGAGCAGGTGCACCGCTTCTTCGACGGGCTGGAACTGGTGCCGCCCGGCGTGGTCTACGTGCACACCTGGCATCCGGACCCGGGCGACCCGGTGCCCGCGGACGGTCACTCGGCTCACGGCGGCGTGGGCCGCAAGCCGTGAGCGCCGCGTGCGGTCCCGGCGCCGATGAATGCGAGTCTGGTGCAGCGGGGTGTGACCCATCGCCACATTCATCCGGGGCTTCCCGGGCGGAGAGCGCTGACCGGGAGGGCGTTTGGTGAGTGCGGACCTGTGCGCGCATGACGCCGTGACCCTGGCGGGGCTGCTGCGCCGCAAGGAGGTGTCGGCCCGCGAGGTCGTGGCCGCGCACGCGAAGCGGATCGAGGCCGTGGACGGCGCGGTCAACGCGGTGGTCACGCGGTGCTTTGATGCCGCCCTGGACCGGGCGGCGCGCGCCGACCAGGCGCTGGCCCGCGGCGAGGAGCCGGGCCTGCTGCACGGCCTGCCGGTGGCGCACAAGGACCTCCAGGACACCGCGGGCGTGCGCACCACCTACGGCTCCCCGCTGTTCGCCGACCACGTGCCCGACCGCGACACGCTGGTCGTGCGGCGGATGGCGGCGGCCGGGGCGATCAGCCTGGGCAAGACCAATGCGCCCGAGTTCGGCGCGGGATCGCACACCGTCAACCCGGTGTTCGGCGCCACCAGGAACCCCTACGACCTCAGCCGGAGCGCGGGCGGCAGCAGCGGCGGCGCGGCGGCCGCCCTGGCCGCGCGGATGATCTGCCTGGCCGACGGCGGCGACCTCGGCGGATCGCTGCGCAACCCGGCCAACTTCTGCAACGTGGTCGGCTTCCGGCCCTCGCCGGGCCGGGTGCCGGTCTGGCCGGCCGGTGACGTGGCCGACGTGCTCGGCGTCGAGGGGCCGATGGCCCGGACGGTGACCGACGTCGCGCTGCTCCTGATGGCCCTGTCCGGCCCGGACCCTCGGGTCCCGCTCGCCTTGGACGCGCAGCCGCCCCGGGCCGAGCCCGGCCAGATCGCGGGCTTGCTCCGGCGGGACCTGGCCGGGGTCCGGGTCGCGTGGAGCCCCGATCTCGGGCTGCCGGTCGAGCCGGCCGTACGGGAGGTCCTGGCCCCGGCCCGGCAGGTGCTGGCCGGCCTCGGCTGTGAGGTGGTCGACGCCGCGCCGGACTTGTCCGGGGCCGACGAGGTGTTCCGGACCTGGCGCGCCTTCCGGTTCGTGACAGGTCTCGGCCCGCTGCTGCGCTCGCACCCCGGTCAACTGGGGCCGAACGTGACCTGGAACATCGAGCGCGGGCTGGAGCTGAGCGTGGCCGACCTGAGCCGGGCGACCGTGCTGCACGCGGCCCTGGCCGAGCGGGTCAGCGAGTTCTTCGCCGACGTCGAGGTGCTCGCCTGCCCGGTGTCCCAGGTCGTGCCGTTCGACGTCACCCTGGACTGGGTGCACGAGATCGACGGCGAGCCGCAGACGACGTACCTGGACTGGATGAGGTCCTGCTACCTGATCTCGGTCACCGGGCTCCCGGCCATCTCCGTGCCGGCCGGGTTCACCCCGGAAGGCCTGCCGGTCGGCTTGCAGCTGGTCGGCCGCCGCCGCGCGGACTGGGCGCTGCTCGGCGTGGCGCACGCGTTCGAGGCCGTCACCGGTCACGGGCTTATCGTCCCGCCGGTCCTGACCGGCTAAGGCGTCGTCAGGATCTGCGGGCCACGCCAACCAGGGTCTTGAACAGGGTCGGGTCGTCGGGCACGCCGGCCGGCGAGTCCGGCCGCCACAGCGGGACGAACACCTGGCCCGGATCCACCAGGTTGAACCCCTCGAAGAAGCGGAAGATCGGGGCCCGCGAGCGCATATGCAGGCTGGGCGCGACGGCGGGGTTGCTTTCGGGATCCGCCACCACCGCGGGCCGGCCCGCGGTGGTGGCGTGCCCGAGCACGAGGTAACTGCCGGGGGCCAGCGCGTCCCGCAGCGTGGCCACGATCCGCCACGGATCGTCGGCGTCGGCGAGGAAGTGCAGCACGCCCGTGAGCAGGAGCCCGGCCGGGCGGCCGAAGTCGATCAGGCGCTGTACCTCGGAGTCCGCGAGGATCTTGTCCGGATCGCGCAGGTCGGCCTCGACCATCGCGGCGCCGGGGTTTCCGGCCAGCATGGCCCGGCCGTCGGCGACCGCGACCGGGTCCACGTCGACGTAGGCCACCGTGGCCGCCGGGTCGGCCTGCTGGGCCACCTCGTGCACGTTGCGCTCGGTCGGGATGCCCGAGCCGATGTCCAGGAACTGGCCGATGCCGGCCGCGGCCAGGAACCGCACGGCGCGGCCGAGGAACGCCCGGTTGGCCCGGGCTATGGCCGGCATCGCGGGCTCGATTTCCCTGATGACCCGGGCGGCGTCCCGGTCGGCCGGGACGTTGTGACTGCCACCCAGCCAGTAGTCGTAGATCCGGGCCAGGTTCGCCCGGCCCGTGTCGGCCCCCCGCGACATCCCATCCGTCTCGCTAGACGCCAAATGCCTGCCTTCCCGCGGCCCGCACCACAGATAAACGGCAATAGGAACATATACCTACAAGACGGGGGGCGGCGAGGGCAACCGCGCGCCGGGCCGCGGTACGGGCGGCGAGGGTCACGGCATCTGCTGCAGGACCTCGAAGAACGCGGCAATGTCGCGCTGGCCGTAGCCGAGTTCTTCGGCCCGGGCCAGCACGCGGCCGCTCGCTTCCGCCGTCGGGACCGGAACGTGTTCCGTGCGGGCCGTGTCCAGGACCAACCCGATGTCCTTGTGCATCAGCCGCACATCGAACCAGGCCTGCTCGGGCAGCTTCAGCATCAGCGGCGCCCGGGCCTGGAGCATCGGCGAGCCGATCGCGCTGCCGGTCATCACCTGGGCGGCCAGCTCTGGATCGATCCCGCCGCGTTCGGCCAGCAGCACGCCCTCGCTGAACGCGAGCATCTGCGCGGCCAGGCTGATGTTGATGGCCAGCTTCAGCATCAGCCCCTGGCCGTTGCCGCCGACATAGGTCACGTTGTGGCCGAGCTCGTGCAGCACGGGCTCGACCGACCGGAAGGCGTCCTGCGGGCCGCCGACCATGATGGCGAGCGAGCCCTCGTCGGCGGCGGTGACGCTGCCCGAGACCGGAGCATCGAGCATGCTGGCGCCGAGCGCCCTGGCCCGCCCCGCGACGTCGCGGCTGGCTCGCGGGCTGACCGTGCTCATGTCGACGTAGACCTGGCCCGGCTTGAGGCCGGCCACGATCCCGTCCGCGCCGTCGGCGATCGCCTTGAGCGCCGCGTCGTCGGTGACCATGCTGAAGAGCAGGTCAGCCTCGGCCGCCACCTCGCGCGGGGTGTCCCGCCACTTCATGCCCCGCTCGATGAGCCCGGCGGCCTTGGCCCGGGTGCGGTTCGTGCCGTACACCTCGTGGTCGCCCAGAAGGCGGCCGGCCATCCGGCTGCCCATCGCCCCGAGCCCAACGAATCCGATCTTGGTCATGGTCGCTCACTTCCCTGTCTCGATCCCGGTCACCAACACCCGGCCATCCCCGTTGCCCGCCCGGTTCCGCCGATCGCATCCGGCCACCTCCGGCGTACTGGGCCCGTTCCCACGCTCGCGCAGCGGCAATCCGGCAGCTCCGCCGCGCCAACCTTAAACGAAACTATTAGTTTCGTAATGACTTGGAAGCCCGTCCTATTCCCGTTCGGGGGTGCCTGCCGCCCCGATTGGGGCGGTCGGCCAAAAGGGCCATGTTTTTCCACTTCCGCAACACAACAGCGCGGCGCGGGTAATGGCGCAGGTAATCAGGCAGCGGGACCGGCGTCCAGGCGGGCGTGGACCACTTTGCCGCCGTCCTGCGGGAACCAGTCCCAGGCCGCGCTGAGCGCCTCCACCAGGCACAGCCCGCGCCCGCGCTCGTCGGTACCGGCGGCTCGCGCCAGCAGCGGCGGATTCGGGTCGCCGTCCCAGACGCCGATGGCCACCCGGGACCGGTCGGTCGCGAGCCAGAGCCGCACCGGTTGCGGCTCGGGCAGGGCGATTGCGGCGCGGATGGCGTTGGTGACCAGCTCCGAGACGACAAGCTCGGCCGCGTCCACGAGAGGGCGGAGATGCCAGGTTGTTAACGCCTGCCGCGTGTGCCGCCGGGCGGTGGGAACCGAGGCGGGCGCGGGGGCGAGATGGAGAAAGCTCTGCAGCGGCCAGGCAGGCACCGCCGGCCTGGTGGCCGTCGCGCCTGGCGGCCGCGTGCTCGTCGCACCCGTCGGCCGGATGGCCGTTGCGCCTGTCGGCCGGCTGCTCATGGTCCGGCCCTCTCCGTTCGCCAGCCCAGACCTGACCAGTACGCACTTTGCCACACGTCCCCGTCAGATGTACAGGTTTCCTGACAAACAGGTTTCCGGACGGATTCGGGCCTCCAGGTAGGCCGTTAGCTGGACGGAGTTCGCCTGCCGCCTGGCGCGCGGCTGGCAGACTGATCATGCTGGTACCGCGAGCGGACAAAGATCGATGGGAATGAGTTGGTGGCACGTACGGCGCAGAACAGCGTGGCCGACGCCGGGGGAGCGGCCGCGGCGGCACCGGAGAAGCCGAAACGGGGAGATCCCACCCTGCTGTACGTCATCAAGCAGGTCGAGCTCGCGGCACGTGCCCAGCTTGACGAGATCTTCCGGCCGATCGGGATGACCGCGCTGCAGTACACGGCGCTGACCGTGCTGGAACGTCATCCCGACCTGTCGTCGGCGCAGTTGGCCAGGAACTCGTTCGTGACCGCGCAGACCATGGCCGACATGGTGCGGGCACTCGAGGAGCGCGGCCTGGTGGAGCGACACCGGGACGCGGCCGACCGGCGCCGGCTGGTGCTGGCCCTGACCAGCGAGGGCCGGCGGCTGCTCGGGCGCTACCGGAGCCGGGTCGCCTCGCTCGAGGAGCGGATGCTGCACGGCCTGAGCCTGGAGCAGGCCGCCGAACTGCGCCACGGCCTGAGCGTCTGCCGGATGAACCTGGCCGGCCGCTAGCCGCAACCACGTCGGCTGCGATGCTGGAGGTTTGACGGCACCGCGGGTGGCGGGCCCGCGGCGAGCGCGACCGGGGTGATCGCATGAGGGCGGGGGCAAGGCTCCGTGCGCTGATCGCCGTGGCGGGCCTGGCCGCAGTCTGCGTGGCAAGCGGTTGCTCGGCTCCGGCTTCGATACCGCCGCCGGGCCGCGGGCCGATCGGGTACTGGAACCGATCCCGGCTGCTGCACGCCCGCCCGTTGCGCGGCCGCTATGCTCGCGTGCCGACGCCGGGGCAGTCGTACAACGCGCACACCGCCCGGATCGCGCTGCGCGTGGGTGCCCTGTTCGTGCGCCAGGGCAGTGCCGACCACTTCTGCACGGCGAGCGTGGTGACCAGCCCGGGCCGGGACCTGCTGATCACCGCCGCGCACTGCATCAACGGCGGCAAGGGCAGCGGCTACCGCCAGGACATCGTGTTCATCCCGGACTACCGGAACGGCCAGGCCCCGTTCGGGGTCTGGACGGTCCGGAGACTGCTGGTCGCGCCCGAGTGGGCCAGCCACGCCGACCCGGACCTCGACGTCGGCTTCGTCGTGCTCGAGCCGCACGACGGGCAGAACATCGAGGACATCCTGGGCGCCAACCGCCTCGCCTTCGACCCGCCGTACCAGCAACTGGTCCGCGTCACGGGCTACCCGGACAGTGATGACGCCCCGATCACCTGCCTGAACTACACCTCGCGGCTGAGCGCCACGCAGCTTCGGTTCGTATGCGGCGGGTTCACCGGCGGGACCAGTGGCAGCCCGTGGGTCATGCGCTTCGACCGGCTGACCCGGACCGGCACGATCGTCGGGGTCATCGGGGGCTACCAGCAGGGCGGGAACACCGACTCGATCTCCTATAGCGCCTACCTCGGCCCGGCCATCCAGCGCCTGTACCGGGAGGCGATCGCGGTCGAGGGTTCACCCGCCCGGCCAGGCCAGTTTCACCTGCTACTATCTACGTACGTAGGCAGTAGGTGACCGTCGGGCCGCCCGGATGGGGGGCGGCGGCGCGTAATGACTGCTGAGGGGATGGGGTCCGGTGGCCCGGGGCGCGGCTCGCCCCGCTGCACACGCTGGGCGCGCCGCGGCCCGCGCCCGCGCCGGGCGCGCAGGGACCCGAGGGCGTCCCGATCCCCGGCGCGGCGCCGCTGGCCGGTACCGCGACCGCACGCCCAGATCCAGCTCAAGGTCGGCAAGCCGCTGGTCGCGCCGGTCTCGATCATCTGGCCCTCCGGGCTGTAGCGTTCCGTCACCGGCGCAGCCGGCGCCAGAGCGGCCGCGGCACCAGGCGGAGCGCGGCCGCGACCGGGCCGAGTTGCGGCGGCACCCAGACCACGGCGGCCCGCCCGGCCAGGGCCGAGGCGACCGCGCGGCCCACCGCGGCGGGCGTGGTCGGCAGCGGCGCGGGCGGCATGTCCCGCGTCATGCGGCCGGTCACGAAGCCAGGCCGGACCAGCAGCACCCGCACGCCGGTGCCGTGCAGCGCGTCGGCCAGGCCGCGGGCGAACGCGTCGAGCCCGGCCTTGGCCGCCCCGTAGACGTAGTTGAACCGGCGCGGCCGGATCGCGGCCACCGAGGACAGCACCACGATCGTCCCGTGGCCCTGGGCGCGCAGCCGAGCTGCGGCGGCGAGCAGCGTGGTCACGTGCCCGGTGAAGCTGGCCTCGACCAGGCGGCCGGCCGCGAGCGGGTCGTGGTCCAGGGTGTCCTGGGCGGCCAGCATCCCCGGCGGCGGCGATGACCAGGTCCACCGGTCCTGCGGCGAAGGCCCGGTCGATCACGGCCGGGTGGGTGTCCAGCGCGACGGCGTCGTAGCGCAGCGTGCGCACCCGGCACGAGAACGGCCGCGCCGCAGCGGCCATCCGCGCCTCGTCCCGTCCGGCCAGGATGATCTCGGCCTCCGGCGGCAGCCTCAGCGCGGCCAGGATTTCCAGGCCGATCTCGCTGGCCCCGCCGAGCAGCAGGACCCGGCGGATGACGTCAGGCATTCCGCCAGCATGTCAGCGGCGGGTGGCGGGCGTGGAATGGTCCCAGTCGGACAGCAGGGTGCGGAGCCCCGTCACCAGGGCGAGTGGCTGGTCGAGCATGACGTGATGCCCGGCCGCGGGGATCTCGATGACCGGGGCCAGCCGGCCGAGCCGGTCATACATGACGTCGCTCACCTGCGGCGACACAATGCCGTGCTCGGCCCGGAACAACGCCACCCGGCAGTCGAGGCGGGTCAGCAGCGCCGGCGTGAGCTGGTGGCGGGCGAAGATACGCGGGTCGAACTTCCAGCTCCAGCCGCCGCCGACCTCCCGGATCGAGGTACGGGCCACGTGCTCGACGATGAACGGCAGCGCGGGCTGGTCCGGGATCGGGTGGAACCTGGCCATGGCGGCCTCGGCCGACGGATAGACCTTCAGCGGGCCGAACGCCCGCCGGTCGCGGGCCGCTCGCTGCTCGGGGGTGATGTCGCGGACGGGCGAGTCGATGGCGACGGCGCCGGCGATCCGCGCCCCGTAGATGCTCGCCGCGCGCAGCGTGACGAAGCCGCCCATGCTGTGCCCGATGACGATGGGCGGCTCGTCGAACCCGGCGTCGGCGGCGACCGCCATCACCTCGTGCGCCCACTGGTCGAGCGTGTAGGCCTCGCGGCGTCCGCTGTCGCCGTGCCCGGACAGGTCGACCGCGATCACCTGGTGGCCGTCGGCCAGCAGCGGCGCGATGTGGTCCCACCAGCGAGCGTGCGCCGCGCCGCCGTGCACGAGCAGGATGGCGCCGTCCTCGCCGCGGTCACCGTAGCAGCGGTAGGCGATCGTGGTCCCGTCCACGTCGACCGCGGCCCGCTTGGCGGGCACGGCGAGGGCCTGGGCGAACCACGGCGGCGGCGCGCCGGGATCGGGGGATTCAGCGAAGACCATGTCCAGAAGCGAACCAGATGCCCGGCGCGACCGCACATCCAGGCGGGCGGGAGGCGGGCCGGGCGCTCTGTTCACGAAGATCGGTGCCCGCGCGGCCGCGGCCCGCCATACTGACCGCGGGCGACGGTGGCGAGCGCCGCCGGGGGGCCGTCTGAGCTGGAACGGCACGAGGTAAGTTCGTATACCACGCGGCGGCTTGTCTGGGTACCGGTAGGAGCACCAGGAAATTGGATGC
>Ga0335075_10007361_pt1 | contig 16932 bp, 15 predicted proteins | sample Lox_Sample_24_FD_206723 | JGI IMG/M metagenome (GOLD analysis project Ga0335075, IMG submission 206723) | Soil microbial communities from Loxahatchee National Wildlife Refuge, Florida, United States - Lox_Sample_2.4 | ecosystem: Environmental > Terrestrial > Soil > Wetlands | place: USA...
TCGAGAATCACTTCGGCGCGTCGATCGCCCGGGACTGCGGCTTCAGCCAGCCGCTCCCCGGCCAGCGCGGTACCAGCCTGTGGCTGTTCTGCGACACCCCGGTCTACGGGTTCGCGCCGGGCGGGGGGCCGTGGGGGCTGACGGAGTTCATCACCGGCTCGTCCGCGGCCGAGGGGCCGGCGACGCGGGGCCTGGTCCCCACCGACTTGTCCGAGCTGACCTCGGCGAACACGCCGCTGCCGGCCTTCCCCAATGTGGACGGGCCCGAGCGGTTCCTCACCGTCCCGTCCGGCCTCGTCACCGCGGAGGGCACGGCCTGCGGTGCGACCAGCGCCTCCTACGCCGCGTCCTGGATCAGCGGCGTCACCCGCGACCCGGCTCTCCCCGCGGACCTGCTGATCAGCTTTGACAACTACTGCGTGGAGGGCGCGTTCAATTTCCATCCGGAAGGGTTCGGCCTCGCCGTCTACGACCCGGCGACCAACGCGCTGACCAGCCGCCTCGTTTTCAGCGCGGATACCACGGCGGGACTGACGGCACCCCTGGTGCTCGGGTCGCCGGTGTCCGACGACGGCTACCTGTACCTGTACAACTACGTATGCGCGAGCGAGTCGTATACCTGCGGCGCCAGCCCGGGGAACGCCGTCTACCTGGCCCGGGTTCCCGCTGACCCGTCCGCGTGGGACGACTCCGCCGCGTACCAGTGGTTCGTGCGGCCGGGTACCTGGTCTTCCGCTCCCGCCTCGGCCGGGTCGGTCATCCCCGGCGACACGGCGATCGCCGGGATCGACGTCGGCGACTTCCGGTCCGTCGGCCACGGCTTCGCGCTGATCGCGCAGGAGTCACTGGAGGGCGCCTTCACCGTGTACCAGGCGCGGTCCCCGGCCGGCCCGTGGAAGGTGACGACCACGGGCACGGTGCCGTGCCCGGCTGACACCATCGACTGCCACGCGATCATCGGCCACCCGGAGCTGTCCACCCGCGGCTCGCTGCTGATCTCGTTCTTCAACCCGGGCGCGGTGCCCTTCTACAACCCAAGCGCCCCGGCCAGCACCGACGGTCACCTGGAGATCGCGGCGTTTCCCTGGTAGCCGGCTGGCCGCATGATGGGAACCATGGGTTCCCCCATCCGCTGGTGGACCGGGCTCAGCCCGCGGCGCCGGGCGCTGCTCGCCGGGGCTGGCGTGGCCGTGGCCGTGGCCGCGGTCGCCGCCGGGCTGCTCGCGTCGCGGGGCGAGCCGGAGCCGGCCGCGGGCCGGCCAGGCGCCGTGCTGCTCGTTCCCGGCTACGGCGGGTCGACCGGGTCGCTTGACCAGCTCGCCGCGCGCATCCGCGCGACCGGCCGGACCGCGGTCGTGGTGCCCCTGGCCGGCAACGGCACGGGGGACCTGACGGTGCAGGCCCGGGTGCTCGACGGCTACGTGAACCAGGTGATCGGCGCGGGTTCCGGGCCGGTCACCGTCATCGGCTACTCGGCGGGCGGCGTCGTGGCCTGGCTCTGGGACGTCGACTACGGCGGTCAGGGCCGGGCGGGCAAGATCATCACGCTCGGCTCGCCGCTGCACGGCGCGCGGATCGCGGCGGTGGGCGCCGCGTACGTCCCCGGGGAGTGCCCCGTCGCCTGCCAGCAGCTTGTGCCGGGCAGCGCCCTGCTGACGCGGTTGCAGGACTCTGCCGGCCCGCGGCCGCCCTGGCTGTCGCTGTGGAGCACCGATGACCAGACGGTGCAGCCGCCGGACTCGGCCCGGCTGGCCGGCGCGGTGAACGTGCCGCTCCAGTCGGTCTGCCCGGGCGCGGACATCCAGCACAGCCAGCTGCCGACGGCGCCGCTGGTCGTCGGGCTCGTGCTGCGCGAGCTGGCGGGCAGCGGGGTGTCCGCCCCGGCGCCCGGCGCCTGCGCGTCACTGGAGTCCCTCGGTCGCGGTTAACGCCGCGGCCTAGGTGGTTATGTCCCTCGTCGCGAAGTTCGCCCAGGCCGCGCCGAGGAACACGACCACGTAGACGGCCTGGATGGCGAACCCGCGCTGGATGTCCCGCCAGAAGATCGGCTGCCGGAAGAAGTCGATCCAAGCCAGCCAGTAGCGCGTCGGCAGGTAGGGCTGCACCACGCTCGCGGCGTTCAGCGTCACCAGGATCTCGCTGCCGACCAGCGTGGCCAGCGCCCCGAGGGCCGCGCCAAGCGCGGAGTCGCTGAGCGTCGACAGGAAGATCGCGATCGCGGCGACGCCCAGCATCGACACCGTGATGAACGACATGGCGCCGAGAACGCGCTCGATCAGCTGGAGCGTGGTCAGCGGCGTTCCCGACAGGGACGTGACGGCCGCGCCCGGTTGCAGCCCGGCCGTCGGCGCGCCGCCGGCGCCGGGCGCGATCGAACCGGAGTTGCCGCCGGGCGCGAAGCCCACGGCCGCGGCGCGGGACGGCCCGAGGATCAGCACCCCGGTGGCGTACGAGGTGACCGTGACGGCGACGACGGCGATCAGCGTGAACGTGATGACCGCGACCAGCTTGGCGACGAGCAGCCTGGTCCGGCCGACCGGCCGGGCCAGCAGGTAGCGGAGCGTCCCGGCCGACGCCTCGCCGGCGATGGAGTCGCCCGCCACCACCGCGACGGCGACCGGCAGGAACACCGGCAGCACGAGGGCGAGGGCCGCCGCCGGGTAAAGCTGCCCGTTGTCGAGCACGGCCGACAGGAACGCGCTCCCCTGCCCGGGCGGTGGCGCGAGGTGCGTGACCGCGATGAAGATGGCCACGACAAGCGGCAGCGCGCAGATGAGGCCGATGGAGAACCAGGTCCGCACCCGGCGGCACAGCTTGAACAGCTCGACCGTGATCATGACATGTCCGTATCCTCGGGCGCGGCCGCGGCGGGCGGGTCCTCGGGCGCGGCCGCGGGGGGCGGGTCCTCCGGCGCGGCCGCGGCGGGCGGCTCGTGCTTCGGCCCGGGTTCGCGCGCGGCCGGCACGCCGAACTGGTCGGAGCCCGCGCCCGTGACGTCGAGGACGATCTCCTCCAGGCTGCGCCGCTGCACGAGCAGCGCGGTGACCGGCACGCCCGCCGCCACCAGCCGGCGGTTCAACGCGGCCGGGTCGGCGGACCTGACCAGCAGGTCCGTATCGTCCCTGCGCTCGACGAGCCCGTCCAGGGCCCCGACCGCCCGCTCCGGGTCGCTGGTCGAGACGAGGACGCGCCCGGTCGGCTCTTGCAGGGACGCGAGTTGCTCCTGCAGCACCAGGGCGCCCGAGTCGAGCACGCCGATCCGCGTGCACAGCGCCGAGACCTCCGGGAGCAGGTGGCTGGACAGGAAGATGGTCACCCCGGACGCGTTCAGTCCGATCAGCAGGTCGCGGATGTCCCTGATGCCGCGCGGGTCGAGGCCGTTGGTCGGCTCGTCGAGGATGAGCAGCCGCGGGCGGCGCACCAGCGCGGCCGCCAGGCCGAGCCGCTGGCGCATGCCCAGCGAGTAGGCCCGCACCGGACGGCGGTCGATGCCGGCCAGGCCGACCTGCTCCAGCGCGTCGTCGACCCGGCGCCGCCGGGTGCGCCGCGAACCGTGCGGGCCCGCCGCGTCGAGCAGCCGCAGGTTGGCACGGGCGGACAGGTGCGGGTACGCGGCGGGCTCCTCGATCAGCGCGCCGATCTCCGGCAGCACGCGGCTCACATGCCGCGGCACCTGCTCACCGAGCACGGAAATCGACCCGCTGGTCGCGTATACCAGGCCGAGCAGCATGCGGACGAGGGTGGACTTGCCGCTGCCGTTCGGGCCGAGGAGGCCGTAGCGGTCGCCCTCGCGGACGTCGAGGCTGACCTCGCGCACGGCCTGGACCTTGCCGAAGCGCTTCGTCAGGTTCTGCGTCGAGATCACTGGCTCATGTCCTGGTCCGGCTTGGCGGCGAGCGCCCCGGCCGCCTGCTCGAGCGCGGCCTTGCTGACCAGCCCGACCAGCAGGAACGTGTCGGGCGAGCGGTTGGGCGCCACGAGGACGAGGTTGACGAGCGGCGCGCTCGCCACGGCGCCGGTGCCCGTGCTGCCCGTGCCGCCTGTGCTGCCCGTGCCGCCGGTGCTGCCCGTGCCGCCGGTGCTGCCCGTGCCGCCGGTGGCCGCGGCGCCGGAGAAGGTCAGCGGGGTCGCGCCCGCGTCCAGCGCGTCGCTCAGCAGCTGGGCGCCGGTGTCGCCGCGGAACGTCAGCACGGCGAACACCGCGAGCCCGGCGCCGTACACGCCGATCTGCGGGACCGGCGAGGGCCGCCGGGCGAGTCCGGCGAGGGTGCCTGGTAGCACCTCGTCATCCAGGTTGTTGAGCACGCCGGAGAAGGCATTCGGCGTGGTCGTGGTGAACCCGGCGCCGGGGCCGCGCTGCGGCGTCAGCACGCCGGGGTCGGGGGTCCAGGGGCCCGCCTGGAGGAATCGCGTTTCCAGCGCCGGGTGCGCCGCGCCGCGGTCAAAGACCTCCACCAGCAGCGGCAGCCCGGTCGCGGGCGACGCCCAGATGTCGGCGTGCGCGATCGTGGACTGCGGCGCGGTCGGCGTGATCTCCAGCCCCGCCGCGCTCTGCCCGGCGACCCGCTGCGGTGGCAGGACGCTCGCCTTGGCCTGCGGTCCCGCCTCGTCGATGATGCGGACGGCAAGGGCGCTCGGCACCAGGTCGGCCGCCCGGGGCAGGCGGATGACCTGCGCGCCGTAGATCCCGGTGAGCAGCTGCTGGCCCGAGTCCCAGACGAAGGTGTCGTCGCCCGCCTGGTAGGTGTCGTTCTCGCCGGTGTCGGACAGCGTGTCCACCCGCCAGTGGTCCGGCCCGGCCTGCCAGACCCGCATCCGGGTCACGCCGTCGAGCAGCGGCGTCACGCTGGAGAACGCGGGCAGCGGCGGAAGGCCGAAGCTCGCGTCGCTTTCCGCGTAGCCAGCGAACGACAGCCGTTGCGAGCCGAGGATGCGGCTTTCCAGCTCCCCCGCCGTGAGCCTGGGCACGCTCACGGGCAGGGCGCTGGCCAGCGCCGGCAGGCAGCACAGCACGGCGACGCCGACCACGACGACGATCCAGCGCCATCCGATATGCGACCCGGGCCGGGTGAGCACCCCATAACGATACGTGGACTGCCCGCCCGCGCACAGGATCGGGGCGCTTACCGCCGGGTTACCGTCATGCGGTCACGCTGACCGTCGCTAGACGCCTTCGGCGACGGTGAACAGGCTGAGCTTGGGCGGGCCGGCCAGGATCGAGCCGAGGTCAGAGGCGCCCTCGGGGGTGGCCCGCCACGCGCGGTAGGCGCGGTCGTGCTCGATCGATTCCCATGACTCGAGCAGGACGACGTGCGCCGGGTCGTCGCTGTCGACCAGGACGGTGACGTCGAGGCAGCCGGGGAACGCGCGCGTGTCGGTGAGCGTGGCGTGGATTACCTTGCGCGCGTCTTCCAGCGAGTCGGGCTTGAGCTGGAGGTCAAGGATGGAGGTAATCGCCACGGCTGCTCCTTATGGTCACGATTTATGGTCACGATGATCAACAGGCACCACCTTCCTGCGGCGGCGCGGGCAGGTTAATGTGCCAGGTCTCAGCAAATCGCGGACACGATAGTCGCCTGACGACAGCGGCCTTTGAGGTGAGCCGGGCCTGACGTCAGCGGCGGGTGGCTTGCCGGGTGATACGGGCGGCGGCCAGGTCGCGCAGGCTGACCACGCCGCGCACCTCGCGCCCTTGCAGCACGGGCAGGTGCCGGAAGCCATGCAGCAGCATGAGCTGCAACGCGTCCTCGATGGTCGTGTCAGGCGACGCCTGCTCCGGGTCCTTCGTCATCCACGCGGACACCGGGGAACTCGTCAGGTCATTGCCCGATGCCGCGGCCCGCAGCACGTCCCGCTCGGTGAGGATGCCGGCCAGGAAAGTGCCCTGCATGATCAGCGTGGATCCGACCTTCTGCCGGACCATGGCGGCGGCCGCGTCCGCGACCGGGCCGTCGGGGCTGGTCGCGACCACGCGGGTGGTCATCACGTCGCGAACGGTCAGCGCGCGGCTTGAGCGGCTCGGTTCGTCAGCCACTCTCGCCGACCTCGTCGAGTTCCGGGTCCATGTGCGGCGTGGACGGACCCGTCATCTCCTCGGAGAGCATGCGCCACAGCGACCCGGTCCATGCGCAAACCTGGGGCCATCGCATCCAGAACAGTTGCAGGGTGGTCTCGTCGAACTGGGTGTGCGCTTGCTCGGGGGAGACCGCGTCGGTGAGGTCCTCGAACTGATGAATGAGTTCGAGGAAGCTCTCTGCGTTAGCTTCCATGTGATTACCTTCGGCGGGCGACGGACGGCGGGCTGGGGCGGGAGCCAAAAGCGGCTGTATGTGCCGAGTGCGATGGTCTATACCCTGAAAGCGCGCGGCCGAAAAGCAGGCGAGGCCCTTACTCTCCGCACGGCCGCCGCCGCCAGGGATGAACCCGCTCCGCCGCCAGGCCGCCCGCTGTTCGCACCCTTCCCGCCGTCGCCTGAGACGGCGGACCCGCCGCCGTCGCGGCGGTTCCCGTGCTCGCGCGCTTCCGCCCGGTCCGGCCAAAAAGAGACTTGGCACTGGGCCGTGCACTCTGTATCGTTGTCTTATGACTATAGATAAAGGGATCAGCAAGATCCCGGCACTGCGGGCCGAGCACCTCGGCCGGCGTTACGGCAAGGCGTGGGGGCTGCGTGACTGCACGTTCGACGTGCCGGCCGGCGCGGTGACCGCCCTGGTCGGTCCCAACGGCGCGGGCAAGACCACCTTGCTCGAGATGATCACCGGGCTGCTGCGGCCCACCGAGGGCCAGGTGCTCGTCTTCGGCGAGACCTCCCGCGCGGAAACGGCGGCGGCGCTGGCCCGGGTCGGCTACGTCGCCCAGGACCACCCGCTGTACCGCGACTTCACCGTCGCGGACATGTTCCGGCTCGGCCGGGCGATGAACCCCGGCTGGGACCAGCAACTAGCGGCCGGGCGGATGGAGGCGCTTGGCATTCCGCTCGGCCGCAAGGTCAAGCGGCTGTCCGGCGGGCAGCGGGCCCAGGTCTCGCTGAGCATGGCGCTGGCCAAGCGCGCGCCGCTGCTCGTGCTTGACGAGCCCGTCGCCAGCCTCGACCCGGTCGCGCGGACGGAGCTCATGCGGGACGTGACGGACGTGGCCGCCGCGACCAACCTGACCGTGCTGATCTCCTCGCACGTGGTCGCCGAGCTTGAGCGATTCTGCGACTGGCTGATCGTCCTGTCCCGCGGGCGCGTGCAGCTCGCCGGGCCGGTCGGCGAACTGCTCGCCGCACACCGGCTGCTGACCGTCCCGCGCGCCACCCCCGACGGCGACCTGCCCGAGGCGGCCGTCCACCGCTCCGACGAGAACGGACGCTCCCTTGTCGTCGTCCGCGCCGGCCCGGACGGGCCGGCGCCGCCCCGCCCCGGATGGCAGGACGGCCCGGTGAGCTTCGAACAGCTCGTCCTGGCCTACCTGCAGCGCCCGGCCGCCCAGACAACCGAGGACAACCCCGCCCCGGCCGCGCGGCGGCCCGGGCCGAGCACGAAGGAGGCCACGCGATGATCTGGGTCAGCTGGCGACAGCACCGCGGCCAGGCAGCAGCCTGCCTGGCCCTGATCGCCGTCCTCGCGGTGTACGCGATCATCGAGGGCACCTCGATGCGCACGGCGTTCGGCAACGACAACCTGGCCCCGTGCCTGGCCCGCAGTCAGGGAACCGGCTGCGAGACGGCGGTCGGCGCCTTCATGAACGAATTCAGCTCCGAGGTCAACATCGCGTTCTGGTCCGTGGCCCTGATCGTCCCCGGGCTGATCGGGGTTCTCGTCGGCGGGTCGCTGATCGCCAGGGAACTCGAATTCGGCACCTGGCGGCTGGCCTGGAGCCAGACCGTTCCCCGGGCCCGTTGGCTGGCCGCCAAGCTGGCCCTGGTCACCGGCGGGCTCATCGTCGTCGGCGCCGCCATGACCGCCGTGATCACCTGGTACCGGGCGCCCATGGACCAGCTCACCGGGCGCCTGCAGCACAACATCTTCGACTTCGAAGGCCTGGTCCCCACCGCCTACATCCTGTGCGCGTTCGGGTTCGCCGTGCTAGCGGGGCTGCTGATCCGGCGAAGCATCCCCGCCATGGTGGCCGCGTTCGTCCCGTGGCTGGCCATCCGGCTCGTGATCGAGTTCGTGTTCCGGTCCCACTTCATGACCCCGCTGACAGTCGCGGACCTCTGCGGGCCGGGCGGGCCGAACGGGCCGGGCAACTGCGGCATGGGCATCGGCTTCGTGCCGCAGGCCACCGGCCGCGTCGGCGACTTGATACTGAGCATGAACGGCAACCTCATCACCTACCAGCCCGCCAGCCGGTTCTGGCCGTTCCAGTTCATCGAGGCCGGCATCTTCGTGGTCCTCACCGCCGCCGCCCTCGGCACCGCCGTCTGGCTGCTGCGCCGGCGCGCCACCTGGACCGCTTAATGCCCCGCCCGCCTGACCCGGTCACCGCCCTGACCCATCGGGAACGGTGGCCGGGTCGCCTCGTGCCAGGTCTTGGCGGCGCACCGTCAGCTCACTCGGCGCCAGGCGCCTGCGGCAGCTTGACCGGGCCCCGCTTGCCCGGGCCGCGCGTGCCCGGGCGGGCGGACGGCGGCGGCACGACCGGCCCGATGTCGCCGTCGGGCGCGTCGTCCAGGTCGACGATGACCGGCGCGTGGTCGCTTGGCCCGGTGCCCTTGCGCGCTTCCCTGTCCACCCACGCCGCCCGCACCCGGCCCGCCACCGGGTCGTTGCCGAGCACCAGGTCGATCCGCATCCCGAGGTCCTGGTGGAACATCCCGGCGCGGTAGTCCCAGTAGGTGAAGATCCGCTTGTCCGGCCAGTGGTCCCTGACCACGTCGTGCAGGCCGGTCGCCTCCAGGCTGGCCAGCGCCGCCCGCTCCGGCGCCGTGACGTGGGTCTGGCCGACGTACGCGGCGGGGTCGAACACGTCCGCGTCGCCCGGCGCGATGTTCATGTCGCCGCACACCAGCACGCCTTCTCCCGCGGCCCGCGCCGCGACCGTGTTCCGCAGCGCCTCCAGCCAGGCCAGCTTGTAGCGGTAGTGGTCGGAGTCCGGCGTTCGCCCGTTCGGCACGTACACCGCGTACACCCGGATCCCGCCGCAGGTCGCGGCCACCGCGCGCGCCTCGGGCCGCGGGAAGCCCGGCTCGCCGGTGATCCCGGCCACCACGTCATCAAGCCCGGCCCTGGACAGGATCGCCACGCCGTTCCACCGTGCCTCACCGTGCAGGGCCACGTCGTAACCCCGGGCGGCGAGATCGTCGCCGAGGAGCGCGCGGAACGCGTCGTCGGCGAGCTTCGTCTCCTGCAGGCAGACGACGTCGGGCTTGCGCTGGTCGAGCCACGGCAGCAGCCGCGGCATCCGCTGCCTGACCGAGTTCACGTTCCATGTCGCGACGCGCACCCGCCCAATCTAGCCCTCGCTGGCCTTCCCGAGCCCCTAACTGGAGGCACCGGGCCCGCGCCCGCTCACCATGCCTGGCCCGCCGTTGCTGACCTGGGCGCGGATGCCGGAGACCTAGAATGCCAGCAAACGAGCCGTTCCGTCCGGAGCGGAGGGGTGCGGATGGCGGAAATGGTCCCCGTGACAATCGCGGGAGTGGTCCGGGGCACCGGGGACGAGCCGGGCCGGCGAGAGCGGTTCTTCATCGAGCTCGCGGCGGCGGCCGACGGTGACGGCCGACGGCTCCTGATCGGTGTCGGTGACGCCGAGGCGACCGCGCTCGCGTTCAGCCTGCGCGGACATGAGTTCCCGCGGCCAATGACGTACCAGCTCATGGCGTCGCTGGTCGCGGCGGCGGGGTCGACGGTGCGGGCGGTGCGGGTGACCGGCCAGCGCGACGGCATCTTCTACGCGCAGGTGATGCTGCGCGGCGGCGCCACCGTCGACGCCAGGCCAAGCGACGCGCTCAACCTGGCCGCGATCACCAGTGCCCCCGTCTTCGTGGCGGACGAGTTGCTCAGTGTGTCAGTGCCCGGCGCAGTTCGCGGCGTGAAGCGATCCCGAGCTTCATGAACACGTTGCCCAGATGCCATTCGACCGTGCGGGCGCTGAGGAACAGCTGAGCGCCGATCTCCGCATTGGTCTTACCGTCCACGGCAAGCTGCGCGATGGACGCCTCCTGCGCGGTGAGCTCGGTGCGGGCCTGCCCCGTGTGCCTGCGGACCGCCTCCCCGGCGGCCACCAGCTCACGTCGTGCGCGCTCGGCGAACGCCGCCGCCCCCATGGTGGCCAGCATCTGGTGCGCGGTCCGGAGCTGCGTGCGGGCGGCTGCCCGGCTGCCACCGCGGCGCAGCCATTCGCCATAGAGGAGGTGGGCGCGGGCGAGCTCCGGGCGGAGCCGGGTACGGCCAAGCAAACCGATCGCGTCGCGGTAAAGGCCGTCCGCCGTCTCGCCGTCGCTCAGCAGCGCGCGTGAGCGCGCCTCGATGCCGAGGCCGTAGTCCGTGCCGCCAGCGCGGGCGGTTTCCGTCAAGCGCTCCAGCGCGTCACCCGCGATCTGGGTGTTCCCGCTGTGCACGGCGGCCTCGATGAGCTCCGGCAGCGCCCACATCGCGACATAAAGAGGGTCCTCACTGGCTTGCCGCGCCATGGCGAGGGCGTCGGTGTAGCGACCGAGTCCGTTGTAGATGGTCGCGGCATGGCACTGCGCGAAGCTCACCGCGTGCCCCTGGCCCCCGGCCGTGCCTTCGGCGATGGTGGACTCGATCAGCGGGGCGGCCTCGGCCTCCTTGCCGGACAGGCAGGCAAGCCACAAGGCGGCAAACGGGGGATAATGGATTCCCGTGGCTTCGGAGACCACATCAGCCTCGGCGATCAGGGCAGACGCCGTCCCGAAGTCACCACCTCGCATGACCGTCACCGCCTGCGAGGACAGGTCGATTGGCAACTGGTCGAGCGCGCCGGCCTGACGGGCGAGCCGAGTCTGCCGGACCGCGATCGCATGCCAGCCGTCCTCGTCCCAGAGCACGATAGCCGCCGCTTGGGCCAGCCAGCCCCACCGGAGGTCTTCCTCCGGTGCGTTATCGCCCGCGACAAAGGCACTCACGGCCCGCCGCACGGCCGGCGCCGCGACAGCCGCGCCGTCGGTGACCACCAGCACCAGGGCCTCAAGCAGCAGGTCGGTGAGGCGCGGCGGACGCGCCGGCGGTGCCAGCGCCCGCGCGGCGCGGGAGACCTCGACCAGATCGCCTGCACCGGCCAGGCGCCCGGCGAACATCGCTGCCATCCACGCGCTCAGGTAGGTCTCTGACGCCAGGTCGACGCTGAGCGGCTCAAGCCGCTTGGCCGCTTTAAGCAGCAGCGGCGGAGCGTCGCTGCCCAGGCCCGAGGCAAACGCGATCTGCCCGCGCAGCAGGTCCACTCGGGCGCTGGCCAGCTCATCCAGCTGCCCGGCCTCCGCTATGGCCAGGAGTTCGCGGGCCTTGCCGAACGCGCCGGCCTGCAGGCCGGCCTGCGCCGCGGCGAGCGTGCGCCCGGTTCGGCGCAGCGGGTCGACGGTGAGGGTGACCGAGCGCTCAAGGAACGCCGCGGCCGCGGCAAGACCGCCTCGGGCCTGCGCCCGTCCGGCCGAGCGCTCCAGCTCCGCGGCGACCTCCTCATCCGGCCCGACCGTGGCCTGGGCCCGGTGCCAGGCGCTGCGATCCGGGTCTGCGTGCGCGTCGGTGACCGCCGCCAGGGCCGCGTGCGCCTCTTGCCTGCCTGGAGACAACGTTGACTGGTAGGCCGCGGAGCGCACCAGCGGATGCCGGAACCGCACCCTGGGGCCGAACTCCACCAACCCCGCCTCGACCGCGGGCACGGCCGCCAGGACGGGGATGCCCAGCCGATCGGCTGCCCGCCACACCAGCGGCAGATCGCCGGACGGATCGGCGGCGGCCAACTGCAGCAGCCGCCGCGTCTGGGCCGGCAGGGCCTCCAGCTGGCGGGCGAAGCTGTCCTCGATCCGGCCCGCGAGCGGTACGGCACCGGGCATACCGAACCCGCCCGCCAGTTCGGCCGGCGAAAGGCCGCGCGGCAGCTCAAGCAGCGCCAGCGGATTGCCCTGCGCCTCGGCGACGATGAGGTCGCGCGCCCGCGCGTCCAGCGGCCCGGCGAGTGCCGACTCCAACAACGCCCGCGCATCGCTCTCGCCGAGCCCGCCGACCTCGAGTTCCGGCAGCCCGGCCAGTTCCTGTCCAGGGACCCGGGCCGCGAACACCAGGCCGATGGGGTCGGCGGCCAGCCGCCGGGCCGTGAATCCCAGCGCCTGCGCCGAGGCGTGGTCGAGCCACTGCTCGTCATCGATCACGCCGATGAGGGGCCGTTCCCCGGCGGCCTCCGCCAGCAGGGTGAGAACCGCAAGCCCGACCAGGAACCGGTCTGGCGACGGGCCGACGCTGAGGCCGAACGCGGTCCGCAGCGCCTCCCGCTGCGGCACCGGCAGGCGGTCGAGCCGGCCAAGCATCGGCGCGCACAGCAGGTGCAGCCCGGCGAAGGCCAGTTCCATCTCCGACTTCACGCCCGCCACGCGGAGCACCTGGCATCCCGCCGCGTGCTTGGCCAGGTGATTCAGCAGCGCCGTCTTGCCCACGCCAGGATCGCCGCGCACCACGAGCACCCGGCTATCCCCGGCCAGGACCGCGGCGACGAACTGGCCGAGCAAGCCACGTTCGATGCGCCGGTCGATCAGGGACCGGCCACGGCCCCCCGGGCCGGGCAGTGCGGCCATTCCAACAGCGTAACCCGCCAGGTCGGGGCAAGAAGACCCCAGGCCTCGCGCCGGGCCGTGTCCCGGCCGGACGGACGTCCGGGCGGCTGGCCTGCCCAGGTCGCGGCGCGGTTAGCGGAAGAACGGGACGACGTGGGCGTTGACCTCTTCGGCGTGGGTCCAGCACAGACCGTGGCCGGCGCCGTCGACGGGGACGTACTCGCTGTCGTCGATGAGTTCGTGGGTACGGGCGCCGCACGCGTCGATCGGCAGGATGCGATCGGCGGTGCCGTGCATGACAAGCACGGGGATGTCAATCTTGGGCAGATCCGTGCGGAAGTCGGTGTGCCAGGTGGCGACGCACGCGATCGTCCCGGCGGCCGAGGCGCTGACCGCGGTGTTCCAGGCATCCCGCACCACCTCGGCGCTGATCCGGCTGCCGAGCGTCTGGTCCAGGTTGAAGAAGTCCTTGTTCCACTCGGTGAAGTACGCGAAGCGGTCGGCGGTCAGTGCCCCGGCGATCTGGTCGAAGGTCTCCTGCGGGACGCCCTGCGGTGTCTGGCCGGTCTTGAGCAGGTAGGGCGGGACGCCAGAGATGATGGCGGCCCGCCTGACCCGGTCGGATCCGTAGCTGCCGAGGTAACGGGCGATCTCGCCGCCGCCCATCGAGTGACCGGCCAGGTCGAAGCCGCGAAGGTCAAGAGCGGTGACGAGGTTGTCCAGGTCGGCGGCGAATGTGTCGTACTCATATCCGACCACCGGGCGGCCCGACTTGCCGAAGCCGCGCCGGTCATAGGTGATGACGCGGTGCCCCGCCGCGATCAGTGCTCGTTCCTGGCGCTCCCAGGCCCGGCCGTCCAGCGGGAACCCGTGGATCAGCACCACCGGGCGCCCGGCCCCGTGGTCCTCGTAATACAGCTCGATCGGAGCCGAGTTCTCGTGGCCGACGGTGATATACGGCATGGCCGGTCCCTTCCTCAGGCTGGCACGACGTAGGGGAAGGCGCTGGTCCGCTGCTTCCCGGCCACGGCAGGCGTGAGCCCGGAGGGCACCGCCATGTTCGTGACCAGCGAGAGCATGGCTTCGGGAGCGTTGTCGGCCAGGGTCCGGCCGTTGCGGCCGGAGAAGCCGTAGACCGCGGGCGTGCCGACCACGTAGGACAGCACGTCGGGGAACAGTTCCCCCGCCACGGCCTGGCCGTACCCCCGGGGGTCACCGGAGGTCCCGGTGGCCGCCACGACCGCGGCGACCTGCTCGCCGATGTACTTGGCAGCCTCGCTGACGTCGTCGGACGGGTGCCGGGTGTTGGCCGGGTTGGAGAAATCGGTGTCGGTCGGCCAGAAGATCGGCCACATCATCGGGTGCCCCGCCCGGTTGATCTGCCGCCAGCCGCCCGCGTCCGTGGCGAGCTTGGTGGCGCACCACACCCCGGCGCTGGCGCCGGGCCGCAGCTGGGGGTGCTCGTGGGTGACCTCCAGCACGATGGATTCGACGAAGGTGCCGGCGAAACTGTTCTTCGCGTTGTCCGGCCGCCACCCGGACAGGTCCGGTGCGGTCCCGTTGGCCACCGCCGCGTCGATGATGGCAAGGAGCGACAGGTCGATGTAGAAGGCGTCGGCGATCCGCCCGGCCCACAGCCGGGTTCCACCCGCGCTGGCCGTGTCGCCGGTCCGGCCTTCAAGCACCAGGTCACCGACCGCGGCGTCGTCGCGCGCCTGATCGCCGGTCAGGGCGTGCAGCCGCAGCGCCTGCCGCCCGTCGGAGTCCGCCTGGCCGAAAGACACCCGGTACGTCAGGGTTTCGAAGTCGGCCCTGTCGAAGTGCACTTTGAACTCATACCGCGCCTCTGGGTGGAAGCCCGGCTCCGAATGCAGCCCGTTGACGTTGGAGTTGACATCCATGACAAACACCGTGCTGCCCTCGCCACGGAACACGTACAGGTCGTCGATGTACAGCTGGCCGGTCTGGGCTGCTAGCGGCGTGTCGAGGTGGTGGGACATAGTGACATTCCCCTTCTTCCGGTTACCGCGGTGACCGCGTCTGCGTCGCGGCGATGCGGGTACTCTCGCGCGGATCCGCGCGCCGCGTCCCCGGGACAAGCCCTGGTCCGGACCCGGGTATTGCATCCGGGAGACTCCCGGGGGTAGCAGTCGACCATCATCGACTGCCCGGCAGCAGGACCGGCGCGGCAGGGGATCCCGTCGCCCGCGCGCCGTGACCCGTACCCACCGGGCCGCCGTCTCCGTGCGCCGGCTGGCTCGCCAGCCGGTGCGGCCGCCCGCTAGCTCTTCCTGGTTCGGCGTTCGAGGAACGCCGTCATCCGGTCGTACTTGTCCTCGCTGCCGAACAAGAGCGCCTGCGCCGCCATGTCGAACGTGGTCGTGGCGGGACGGTGCGCGCGCAGCGCGAGCTTGGTGAGCTCAAGGGCGCGCCAGGACTGGCGGCCGATCTTCCCGGCCAGGGCGGCGGCCGCCGCCGACGGGTCGTCGGCGACCTCGTCCACGAGTCCGGCGACCCGGGCCTCCTCGGCCGACAGGCGCGCGCCCGTGTACAGCATGCGCCGGGCGACCTGCTGGCCGACGGCCTGGGCGAGACGCCAGTTGGCACCGGCGCCGGCGATGATGCCGAGTGACAGCTCCGGCTGGGCGAAGAACGCCTTGTCCGACGCGACGCGCAGGTCGCAGGCGAGCGCGAGCTCGCAGCCGCCGCCGAGGGCGGCGCCGTCGATGGCGGCGATCGTGGGCCATCGGTGCGCTTCCAGCTTTTCGAACAGCGCGGCGTTGATGGCGAGGAGTGCCGCGTCGGCGTCGCGGTCGCGGAGTTCGGCGATGTCGGCGCCCGCGGCGAAGATGCCGGGGGTGGTGGAGTGAACGATGAGCACGCACGGCTGCTCGCGCGCGTCGTCGAGCGCGGCCGAGAAGGCCTGAGTGGTGGCCTTGTCGATGGCGTTTCGCTTATCGGGACGATTAAGGCCAATCCAGCGGATCGTGCCCTCGCCACGCACTTCGACCGGGCTCATCGGGTCCTCCCGTTTGGTGGTCTTCTGCACCCGTGTGCCGTTGAGCCCGGCCCGCAGGTGCCCCAACACCCCGCCGGCGGAGTGCCGCTGCGGGCCCGCCGGCAGGCTTCTTGCTGTTATCAGAACTCACGCCGTCGCAAGCCTCGGGCCGCGAAGCCAGCGGCGAGCTTCCTGCTGTTATCCAAAGCGCGCGGCGCAATCAGGCGCCAGCGCCGCGCGCTTGTTGCTGTTATCCGCTTCTCCTGGCGTAGCGAACAACATAGTGGATCGTTCAGCACCCTATGGCGTGTTCAACGATCCACCATGATGGGCACGGGCGCGCTTCTTGCTGTTATCTGGGGCGGCGGCGGCGAGGGGCGGGAGGGTGGGGCGGCGGCGAGGGGCGGGAGGGTGGGGCGCCGGCGGGGCGGGCGGGTGGGGCGGGTGGGGCGGGTGGGGCGGGTGGGGCGGGTGGGGCGGGTGGGGCGGGTGGGGCGGCGGGTGGGGTAGCCGGGGCGGCGGCTAGTCTTGGCCGGCGGGGCGGGGCTGCCGCGGTAGGAGGCCCGCGGCGGGCGACGTGCGCTGGGCCAGGGCGGTGCGGCGCAGCAGCGGGCTTGGGCGGTAGTGGCCGTCGCGGTACCAGTTTTCCAGGCTGTCGAGGACGCGGAGGACGTTCCCGATGCCCCACTGGCGGGCCCAGGCGAGGGGGCCGAGCGGGTAGTTGACGCCGAGTCGCATGGCCGTGTCGATGTCCGGCTCGCTGGCGACCCGGCCGGCGAGGGCGTCGGCGGCGAGGTTGGCGAGCATGGCCACCGTGCGGGTGACGATCAGGCCCGGGGTGTCCTCGATCGGGTAGACGTCGAGGCCGGCCGCCTGGAGCAGCCCGGTCGCCTCGGCCAGGGCGGCGGGCGGGCAGCCGTCGGACGGCGCGATCGCGATCGCGGTGGCGGCGGCCGGGTCGAGCACCCGGTCGACCACGATGACCGGGCGTTCAAGCGCGGCCGACAGCGACGTGGCGGTGACACCCGCGCACTCGGCGAGGAGGGCGCCGGACGGCAGCTCCACCAGGCCGGCCGGGAGCCCGGCGCCGGTGTCGTCGCGGTCACCGGACACGGTGCCGACGCCGGCCCGGTCAAGGAGCGCCCGGAGCGGCGACGGCTCGCGCTCGCCGTTGGCGGCGTACGACGCGTGCTCGATGACGACCTTGGGCGAGCGAACG
>Ga0335075_10007362_pt1 | contig 16931 bp, 15 predicted proteins | sample Lox_Sample_24_FD_206723 | JGI IMG/M metagenome (GOLD analysis project Ga0335075, IMG submission 206723) | Soil microbial communities from Loxahatchee National Wildlife Refuge, Florida, United States - Lox_Sample_2.4 | ecosystem: Environmental > Terrestrial > Soil > Wetlands | place: USA...
CGAGTTTGCCGCCCGTATGATCCGCACCGCGGTGCAGGCACTGCTCGACGGTGACGCAAGGCTGGCCGATTCTGTCCGTGAGATGGATGACGAGATCGACCGCATGAACCGCCGCGCCCACGCAGACCTGCTCCGGCTCATCGAAGCCACGCCGCAGTTCACGCAGCAGGCCATGAACGGCATCCTTGTAGCGAAGAATCTCGAGCGGATCGCCGATCACGCCTCGAACATCGCCACGGATGTGATCTTCTGGATTCGCGGCGCTGATGTGCGGCACCAGCTCAGCATGTCGATGGATTAAAGCGCAGAGAGACAAGTGTTGAGTAAGCAGAAAGAATGGCCCCAAGTTTTTGAGACTCTGGGGCCATTCGATTTTTAGCGCTGCCGGTCAAGACTAGACGCCGATCACCGCGCAGAGCTCCTTCACAGCGGCCGCGCTCTTCTTAAGGCCGGCATCCTCCTCTGGCGTGAGTTTGATCTCGATGATCTTTTCGAGGCCTGCCGCACCCAGCTTGCAGGGCACGCCGATGTAGTAGCCCTCGATGCCGTATTCGCCTTCGAGATAGGCCGCGCAGGGCAGAATCTTCTTCTTGTCCTTGAGAATCGCCTCGACCATTTCGACGGTCGCCGCAGAAGGTGCGTAGTAGGCGCTGCCCGTCTTCAGGTGCTTCACAATCTCCGCGCCGCCGTCGCGGGTGCGCTGCACCAGCGCTTCCAGCCGGTCGGGAGCAATGAGCTCGGTAATGGGAATACCCGCGACCGTCGAGTAGCGCGGCAGCGGAACCATGGTGTCGCCATGGCCGCCGAGCACGAAAGCCGTCACGTTCTCCACGCTCACGTTCAGCTCGGCCGCAATGAAGGTGCGGAAGCGCGCCGAGTCCAGCACGCCGGCCATGCCGATCACCCGCTCGCGGTTGAAGCCTGCCTGGCGATACGCGGCCTGCGCCATCGCATCCAGTGGGTTCGAGACGATGATCAGGATCGACTCCGGCGACTGCGCCGTCACCTTCTGCACCACGTCCGACATGATCTTGAAGTTCGTATTCAGCAGGTCGTCGCGGCTCATGCCCGGCTTGCGCGGAATGCCCGCCGTAATGACCACGATATCGGAGTTCGCCGTGGCCGCGTAGTCGTTCGCGCCCGTCACGTTCACATCGCGCTTCTCGATCGGCAGAGCTTCAAGCAGGTCGAGCGCCTTGCCCTGCGGCACTCCCTCGACCACGTCCACCAGCACCACATCCGCGAGTTCTTTGGCCGCAATCCAATGCGCGGCCGTTGCGCCCACATTGCCGGCGCCCACAATCGAAACTTTCTTCCTCATTTTGTTCTTCTCCTGATCGTGTGAATGTGTTGCGAATCAAGCGGAGTTAGCGGTGTCAGCCGCGCTTCGCGCGTGTTCGCGGAGTTAGACCCCAGCGCGAGCAGCTTCGAACACCACTAACTCCGCTAACACCACTAACTCCGCTAACACCACTAACTCCGCTAACACCGCTAACTCCGCTTCGTTACATATTTCCAATAATCCGCGTAGCAAACTCGCTGGTGCCCACCTTGGTAGCCCCCGCCGTCTGGCGCTCGAAGTCGTACGTCACGAACTTCTGCTGGATGGTCTTCTCCATTGCGCTCTCGATCATCTTGGCCGCTTCCTTCCAGCCGATGAAGTCGAGCAGCATCACGCCGGAGAGGATCACCGATCCCGGATTGATCACGTCCTTGTCGGCGTACTTGGGCGCCGTGCCGTGCGTGGCCTCAAACACCGCGTACCCGTCGCCGATGTTGGCGCCCGGGGCAATGCCCAGTCCGCCCACCTGCGCGGCAGCGGCATCGGAGATGTAGTCGCCATTGAGGTTGGTGGTAGCCAGAATGCTGTAGTCGGCAGGCCGGATGATGATCTGCTGGAAGATGGAGTCGGCGATGCGGTCGTTGATGAGGATCTTCGACTTCCATGCACCCTTGCCGTGTGACTTGCCGATGGAGTCGAGCACGCCCTTCACTTCCGCATACAGTTCGTCGCGGAAGCTCTGCGGCGCAAATTCAAGTCCCGGCTCAATCAGCGCGGCATTCTGCTCCACGGTCAGCCCGGGGTTGGCTTCGAGGTTGCCGAGGATCCAGCTCTCGCGCTCGGTTACCGTCTGGTCGCGGAACTCCTCGATGGCGACCTGGTAGCCCCACTCGCGGAACGCGCCCTCAGTGAACTTCTGGATGTTGCCCTTGTGCACCAGCGTAACGGTCTTGCGGCCGGTCTCGAGAGCATGGCGGATGGCGTAGCGCACCAGCCGCTTGGTGCCGAAGATCGAGATCGGCTTGATCCCCACGCCTGAGTCGGAGCGGATCTTTTTCTTGCCGCCCTTCAGCAGGTCGTCGTTGATGAACGAGATCAGTCGGCCCACATCCGCGCTGCCCTGCTTGAACTCGATGCCCGAGTACACGTCTTCCGTGTTTTCGCGGAAGATGACGATATCCACCTGTTCCGGATGCTTCACGGGACTGGGCACGCCCTGGTAGTACTTCACAGGCCGCACGCAGGCATAGAGATCGAGCAACTGGCGCAGCGCCACGTTGAGCGAGCGAATGCCGCCGCCAACCGGCGTGGTCAGCGGTCCCTTGATGGAGACACGCAGATCGCGAGCCGCTGCAACGGAGTCGTCCGGCAGCCAGGTGCTGAACTGGCGGTAGGCTTTCTCGCCGGCGAAGATCTCAAACCACTGGATCGCCCGCTTGCCGCCGTAAGCCTTTTCGACGGCCGCATCGAAAACCCGCTGCGAAGCCTTCCAGATATCGCGGCCTGTGCCGTCGCCTTCAATGTAGGGAATGATGGGATTGTCGGGCACTGCGAACTGCCCGTCTTTGTACTCGATCGGCTGGCCGCTCTTCGGCAACTCCAGCCCGTTGTAGCTGTTCTGCATGGTTTTTGGGGTGTCCTCTCACTCGGCAGCAATCAAGTTAGAGGCTACCACCCGCAATTTGAGGGTGGCAATGGCGCGGACCACCCCACAATCAGAGTCTGAGACACCGCGCAGACTTCGCTCGGCAGCTTACGGGTTGATTCCGCTTTTGCCATCGCCCGTGTCGAACCGCGGAATGCCAAAGTGGCCGCGGAGTCGGAAGATATCTACCGGGTTCAGGTTGCCGGCAATGGTCACCAGGGTGATGCTTTTCGGCGTTTGAGCCAGCACCACCGCGCCGCGCACAGTGGCTCCATCCAGCACAACCCACACGTCGGTCGTGCTGTCGTGCACCGGGCCGCCGGAGTTGGTGGCGCTTACCAGATGCTTCCAGCCGCGCAGGTGATAGGCATCGCGCATCGACGCGACCGCAGCCGGGTCGATCATGCTGGGGTCACCGAAGCGCAGCGTGTGGACGCTCACGCCGTCAAGTTTCGCGATCGTCTGCCGGGCCTCTGCATCCGAATCCGGCAGCAGCGTGGAGGCCGCCGCCAGCATGGTGCGGTCCAGCGTGAAGCTCGATTTAACCGCGGCCTGCGCGCTCAGCGCGGCCAACGCCGGGGGCGTCCACTCGAGCGGCACCGGGCTCAAGTCGGGATTGGCGGCCGCAACCGCCGGCGGCGCGCCGTCAGCAGGGGATTGAGCTACGGCACAGGCACAGCCCATGCCGGCACAGAGGAGCGAGATTCCAGCCAAGCGCAGCCAGTTCATGGTGTATTAAACGTGGAAATCGGCGAAAAGTTGCACCCGCCGGACAGCGTGGATACGCCGGTGCCCGCTGCCGGATAAAACCATCGACAAGCCGCCGGGGAATCGACCCGGAACTACCCGGAAACCGATCCGGCCAACGTTTCGGTATGAAACGCGGATGAAATTGCGCGAAAGCCTGTTCCAGCCCGTCCGGATGCGATAGACTCATGCGGGAACGTCTCAAAAATCCACCATCTTCACAACCCACGGAGGGTACATAGAAATTGGGAAAAAGTATGGTCCCGAAGAAGCTCTTCTTCACCAAGGGCGTCGGCAAACACAAGGAGCGTTTGACCTCCTTTGAGCTGGCCCTCCGGGATGCCGGCATTGCTTCGCAGAACCTTGTGCGCGTGTCGTCCATCTTTCCGCCGCGCTGCAAAGTGGTCTCGCGCAAAGAAGGATTAACGTATCTGAATCACGGTGAGGTCGTCTTCGCCGTCATCGCGGAGAACTCCACGCGCGAGCCGCACCGGCTGGTGGTTTCGAGCATCGGCGTGGCCATTCCTGCCGATCGCGACACCTACGGCTACCTGAGCGAGCACCACAGCTTCGGCGAAACCGAAGACCAGGCCGGCGAGTACGCCGAGGAACTGGCGGCCGAGATGCTCGCCACCACGCTTGATGTCGACTTCGATCCCGACACGAGCTGGGATGAGAAGAAGGAGATCTATCGCATCTCCAATAAGATTGTCCGCACCAGCAACGTTACGCAGTCGGCCGTGGGCGACAAGCGCGGCCTTTGGACCACGACCATTGCCGCCGCGGTACTGATCCTCGACGAGTAGAAATGGTGCGGGAAGCAGCCAGGGGCCAATCCTGCGGGCGCGGGGTTGGCCTTGTTTGCGTGGCTGCATCGAATCCCGTTTTCCAATCATCAGATCGACGGTATACGTTGGTATTCGTTGGGGCGAGAGTGGGTGCTGTTCGATTTGTTCTGTATCAGGGCGCGACTTTCGTCGTGCCGAACAGGTTCCGCTCACCAAGGCTGAGGCAAGCTTTTTACTCCTGACAAACGCCGCGCCGGAGTTCTTCGGATTGAATCGGAAGGTCGCAAACAAAACCATGGCAGGAAAACGCAAATATAACGTCGGCCTTGTGCAGATGAGCATGGGCCCTGACCCTGAAGCCAACTTTGCCGCAGCGATGCGTCACATCCGTGAGGCCGCGCGGATGGGTGCGCACATCGTCTGTCTGCCTGAGCTGTTCCGCGCACAGTACTTCTGCCAGCGCGAAGACCTCCGCCTCTTCGATCTCGCCGAGCCCATTCCCGGGCCATCCACGCAGAAGCTCGCGGATGTTGCGCGCGAGGCCGGTGTAGCCATCGTCGCCTCGCTCTTCGAACGCCGCGCCCCCGGCCTTTATCACAACACCGCGGTCACGCTCGACAAGGGCGGCAACATTGCCAGCGTCTACCGCAAGATGCACATCCCCGACGATCCGCTCTACTACGAAAAGTATTACTTCACGCCCGGCGATCTGGGCTTCCAGGCGGTCGATCTGGACTCCGCGCGCGTGGGCACGCTCGTCTGCTGGGACCAGTGGTATCCCGAGGGTGCGCGGCTCACCGCGCTCAAGGGAGCGGAGGTGCTGTTTTATCCCACCGCCATTGGCTGGCACCCGGCGGAAAAGGATGAATTCGGCGCGGCGCAGTACGACGCGTGGCAGACCATCCAGCGCGCACACGCCATTGCCAACGGCGTCTATGTAGCCGGCGTGAACCGCGTGGGGCATGAGAATGGCGATGTGCTCGGGAACCGCGTCGAGGGGCCAGGCCTCGAGTTCTGGGGCGGCAGCTTTCTGGCCGATCCCTTTGGCCGCATCGTTGCCAAGGCCTCGCACGATGCCGAAGAAGTTCTGATCGGCGAGATCGACCTCGCGCTGATTGAGGAGACGCGGCGCAACTGGCCCTTCCTGCGCGACCGCCGCATCGACGCCTACGCGCCCATTACAAAACGTTTTCTCGATCAAGAGAGCGGGGAATCGAATTCGCAATGACCGCTCAATCATCCGAACCCACGCCGCGCGCGCAGGGTTACCGCATGCCTGCAGAGTGGGAACCGCATGAAGCCACGTGGCTGGCCTGGCCGCACAATCCCGAAGACTGGCCTGGTAAATTTCAGCCCATCCCCTGGATCTATGCGGAGATTGTGCGTCTGCTTGCCGCGCGCGAGCGCGCGCACCTCATCGTTGAAAACGCGGCCGCACAGAGCCGCATTCAGAGCATCCTGAAACGTGCCGGAGCGAATCTCGATCAGGTCAGCTTCCACGCATGGCCCACAGACCGCGGCTGGACCCGCGACTCCGGCCCCATCTTCGTGCGCAATGCGGAAGGCCAGGTCGGCCTCACGAACTGGCAGTTCAACGCGTGGGCTAAATATGACGACTGGCATCTCGACGATCAGCTCCCCGGCCGGGTGAGGGAACTGCTTGGACAGCACGAGTGGCAACCGGCGGTCGGCCTTGAGAGCAGCGCACCCCGCCGCATCGTTCTTGAGGGCGGATCGATCGACGTGAACGGCGCAGGCGCAATGCTCACCACCGAGGAATGCCTGTTGAGCGAAGTGCAGCAGCGCAATCCCGGCGTGAGCCGCGAACAATTGGAGCAGGTTTTTTCAGACTACCTGGGAATCGATCAGGTCATCTGGCTCGATCGCGGCATCGCCGGCGACGACACCCACGGCCACGTCGACGACATCACCCGCTTCGCCGCGCCCGGCACGATTGTCACCGCCGTCGAACCAAACACGAGCGACCCCAACCACGAGCCACTGGCTGAAAATCTTGCCCGTCTCAAGGCTGCGCGCACGCCGAGCGGAAAGCCATTCAACATCGTGGAGATTCCCCTGCCGCGTCCGGTCATCTTCCGCGGTCAGCGACTGCCGGCCAGCTACGCGAACTTTTACATTGCCAATGGCCTGGTCTTGGTTCCCACGTTTCACGACCCCAACGACCGCATCGCGCTGAACACTCTGGCCGAAGTCTTTCCCGGCCGCGAAGTCATCGGCATCCACTGCGTCGATCTCGTCTGGGGCCTTGGCACGCTCCACTGCATGACCCAGCAGCAGCCAGCAGAGTTACCATCGGAAGCATGATCCCGAGTCCAATAGATGATCAGGAAGCCATGCAAGCCGCGCTCGCCGAAGCCCGGCTCGCCGCCGAAGCCGGCGAAGTGCCCATCGGCGCAGTCATCGTGCGCGAAGGCGCGATTCTCGCCCGCGGCCAGAACCGGGTGCTGCGCGATGTGGATCCGACGGCCCACGCCGAGATCATCGCACTCCGCGCCGCCGCACAGGTCCAGGGCAACTATCGGCTCACCGGCTGCACGCTTTATGTGACGCTCGAGCCCTGCGCCATGTGCGCCGGTGCCATGATCCACGCCCGCCTCGACAAGCTGGTCTTCGCTGCCACCGATCCCAAAGCAGGCGCATGCGGCTCGGTGCTCAGTGTGCTGAACCACCCCAAGCTCAACCACCAGATGTGGGCCGACCGCGGCATCCTCGCCGATGAATCAGCCGAGCTGCTGCGCAACTTCTTCCGCGATCGGCGCTGACCCACACAGCTTATCTGCTCAGAATTGTCATCCTGAGCGGAGGTCGCGCAGCGACCGCAGTCGAAGGACCTGCGGTTGCTCTTGCAAATTGCGCTACAAATATCTGACAACCGCATTAGCTCCGCGTCAGCTTCCTGATTCGCTCCGCCTCCAGCGGCCACTTCGCAATCAACTCATCCGCGCCCGCGCTCCGGTAATCCGCAAAATCGAACCCCGGCGTCACCGTGCAGCCCAGCAGCGCCACTTGGCCGTCGCCTATCAGCCGCGTGCCCTGCCACACGCCCGCCGGAACCGTGAGCTGCACATGCTGTCCGGCCGCTAAATCGGGTCCAAGAATAAAGCGCGCAGAGCCGCCATCCGGCAGTAACTGGAGCATCTCCACGGGGTCGCCGAGATAGAAGTGGAACATCTCATCGGAAGCCAGCACATGCATCTCGGAGAAGGTTCCCGCTTCAAGAAGGTAATAAATTGCCGAGCCATACGGCCGCACGCCGCGCAGCAGAGCTACGCTGACATCCGAGGTATACGTGCGCCGGAAAAAGCCGCCCTCCACCGGGTGCGGCTCCAGTCCGAGCAGCTTTTTGATCTCGTCTGTGTCCACGATCACACGATGATAACAGCGGAATGCCTGTAAAATAGCCACATGGACGTGCGGATGTATACGGCATCCTGGTGCCGCGACTGTCGGGCCGCGAAGCAGTTTCTTGACGCCAACGGCATCGAGTACACGGAAATCGACGTAGACGCGAACCCCGCCGCGTCCGATGAAGTCATGCGCCACGTGGGCAAGCGCGCCATTCCGCAGATGGTGATTGACGGCGAATGGTTTCAGCCCTACCGGGCCGGGCGCGGCCTGCTTTTCGATGAGCTGCACCAGCGCCTGCGGATTCCTCGCCCCTGAGGCAGCTACCTCGTACAATCAAAGTTGACGGACATTTGATCTATGCCTTGTGATCCGCCCGTTTCCGCGTGCGTAATTGCATGGGCGCGCCCACTATTGAGCTGAAGGCAGACGGCTGAGAGCCAGGAGCTGAACTTGATCGAACGCTACACACGCGCGGCCATGGGCCGCATCTGGACTGAAGAGAATAAATACGCATGCTGGCTTAAGGTGGAGTCGGCCGCAAGCACCGTGCTTGCCGAAGACGGCGTCATACCCGCCGAAGCCGCAGCAGCCATCGGCAGAGCCGGTTTCTCAGTCAGCCGTATCGCCGAGATTGAAGCGGAAGTGAAACACGATGTCATCGCCTTCACGACAGCGGTTGCGGAATACATGAAAAGCCAGGGCCAGGACGGCCAGTCCTCACGGTGGCTGCATTACGGCCTCACGTCGAACGACATCGTCGATACAGCGCAGGCGTTACAAGTTAAGCAGGCTTCTCACCTGATCCGCGAAAGCATTGCCGCGCTACTCGCCGTGCTCAAGCGCCGCGCCATCGAGTTCAAGCGCACGCCCATCATCGGCCGCACCCACGGCATCCACGCCGAGCCCACCACCTTCGGCCTCAAGCTGCTCAACTGGTATGCGGAGATGGAGCGCAACCTGGCCCGCTTCGATGCCGCTGCCGAAGACATGCGGGTCGGCAAGCTTTCCGGCGCAGTGGGCACCTTTGGCCATCTCCCGCCTCGGCCTCAAGCCCGCGCCCGTGGCCACGCAGGTCATCCAGCGCGACCGTCACGCCGCCTACATCGCCACGCTGGCCATCGTCGGCAGCACGCTCGACAAGATCGCCGTCGAGGTGCGCCACCTGCAGCGCACTGAAGTTCGCGAGGCGCAGGAGTACTTCAGCGAAAAGCAGAAGGGCTCCTCAGCCATGCCGCACAAGAAGAATCCCATCACCAGCGAGCAAATCAGCGGCCTGGCCCGCGTCCTTCGCGGCAACGCGCAGGCTGCGCTTGAAAACATCGCACTCTGGCACGAGCGCGACATCTCGCATTCTTCGGTCGAGCGCGTGATCTTCCCTGACTCGACCATCCTCGCCGACTATCTGCTGGCCAAGACCGCCGACTTGGTCGACAGACTTCTCGTTTATCCAGAGAGAATGAAAAAAAACCTCGAAAGCACCGGCGGCCTCATCTTCTCCGGCCAGTTGCTGCTCGATCTGGCTGAGGCCGGCATGCTGCGCGAAGACGCATATCGCCTCGTGCAGTCCCACGCCATGCACGCCTGGAAAGAAGACCTGAACTTCCGCGACGAAGTCTCACGCGATTCGTCGATTACCGCGCTGCTTAGCGAAGAAAAGCTCGCGCGCACCTTCGACTACACCCGCCAGTTGGGCAATGTGGATGCGATCTTCAAGCGCGTCCTGGGAGAATGAAGACAGCTTTTAGCGATTAGCATTCAACTGGAAGATCAAGCAAGAAGCTGGAAGCGGCAATAAGTGCCATGAATCTCACCGTAGCCATCACCGGTGCCTCCGGCGCAATCTTCGCGCAGGAAATGCTGCGCGCCCTTGAAGCCGATGCCCGGGTCACTCGCGTCCACTTCGTCGCCTCGGATAATTCGCTCCGCGTGCTCGCCGAGGAACTTGGCCTGAGCGGCCGTAATGATCTTGTCGAGAAACTACTCTCCTCCAAAACCAGGAAAATCATTCAGCTTTCTGATGCCGACATCGGCGCGGCCATCGCCAGCGGCAGCCACCCATCCAATGGCATGATCGTCCTCCCCTGTTCCATGGGCACGCTCGCAGCCATCGCCCAGGGCCTGGCCAACTCGCTCATCGCCCGTGCGGCCGATGTGGCGCTCAAGGAGCGCCGTCCGCTCATCCTCTGTGTGCGCGAAACGCCCTTCAATCGCATCCACCTGCGCAACATGACTCTGGCAGCCGAAGCCGGAGCGACCATCTTTCCCGTGATCCCGGCCTTCTACAACCATCCCATCAACTCAACCGAGATGGCGCGCCAGTTTGTGTATCGCGTCCTCGCCCACATCGGCCTGCCACAGCCGGACGCCTACGTGTGGAAGCCGGAAGAATGAGTCGCGGCATAAATCAAGTGATTTGTATTTGACACGCCTCGCCCGGCCCCTCGATACTGCATTACATGCCACTTTCAAGGGAATGCGGAATTGCGGTCATGGCCATGTGTATGCCATGCGGACCCCTCCGTGTGGCTCTTGAGCGGCGAATGCGCTAAGCGCAACTGTTTCTCAAACCAGCGGCCCGGGTCCTCACGGAGGACGCGGGCCGTTTTTTGATTTGCTCGAAACGGACCGCGACCACCCCGCCGTCGCATCAGTCCAACGTCTCGAACCTGAAGGAGATCATCATGTCCGAAGCGAATCCGCAGCAGTTTGCCACGCTGGCCGTCCATGCCGGCCAGTCGCCCGACCCGGCCACCGGCTCGCGTGCCGTGCCTATCTACCAGACCACCTCCTATGTCTTTCAGAACGCCGATCACGCCGGCCGGCTGTTCGGGCTTGAGGAGTTCGGCAACATCTACACGCGCATCATGAACCCCACCACCGACGTGCTGGAAAAGCGTGTGGCCGCGCTCGAAGGCGGCGCGGCGGCGCTGGCCGTAGCTTCAGGCCAGGCGGCCGAGACTCTGGCCATCACCACGCTGGCCGCGGGCGGCGACGAGATCGTCTCCACCACCTCGCTCTACGGCGGCACCTACAATCTCTTCCACTACACACTGCCGCGCCTGGGCATCAACGTGCGCTTCGTCGATGCGGACGACTTTGACGGGCTGCGTGCAGCCATCAACGAGAAGACCCGCGCCGTCTATACCGAGACGCTGGGCAATCCCAAGCTCGACATCGCGGATATCGCCAAGCTCGCCGAGATTGCGCATGAGCACAAGCTGCCGCTGATTATCGACAACACTTCCGCCTCACCGGCCCTGGTGCGGCCCATCGAGTGGGGCGCGGACATCGTTGTCAACTCGGCCACCAAGTTTCTCGGCGGCCACGGCACATCGATCGGCGGCATCATCGTGGACGCGGGCAAGTTCGACTGGGCTGCCTCGGGCCGCTTCAAGGAGTTCACCGAGCCCGATCCCTCCTATCACGGCCTTTCGTACACGCAGGCCTTCGGTCCGCTGGCATTTATCCTCAAGGCGCGCATTCAGGGGCTGCGCGACACCGGCGCGGCGCTCTCGCCCTTCAATGCCTTCCTGATTCTGCAAGGTGTGGAAACATTGCATCTGCGCATGGAGCGGCACTCCCAGAATGCGCTCGCCGTGGCCAGGCATCTGGCCCAGCACCCCGGCGTCGAGTGGGTTAACTATCCCGGACTCGAGTCGAGCCCCTACTACGCGCGTGCGCTCAAGTACCTGCCTGCCGGGCAGAGCGCGCTGCTCACATTTGGAATTAAGGGCGGCTACGAAGCGGGTAAAACCTTCATCGACACCCTCAAGCTCTTCTCGCTCCTGGCCAACATCGGCGATGCCAAGTCGCTGGTGATTCATCCCGCCTCCACCACCCACCAGCAGCTCTCGGTGGAAGAGCAGGCCAGCACCGGCGTTACGCCTGAGCTGGTGCGCCTCTCGGTGGGTATCGAGGATATTCGCGATATCCTCGCCGACATTGACCAGGCCATCGAAACCGCCAACGGCCACACGGCCGCAACCGGAACCGCAGCCAGGCCCGTTGCGGCACAATAAGAACAATGACCGATACGCATAACCGGAGCGGCGCCTCACCGCCCACGTCCCAGATTCTGGCGCCCACTTACGAAGGCGACTTTGTGCTTGGCGAGCCATTGCCGCTCGAGTGTGGCGCAACACTGGACTGTCCCACGCTGCATTACGCCGTCTACGGCCGGCTGAATGCAGCGCGAGACAATGCCGTGCTGGTTTGCCACGCGCTCTCCGGCTCGGCCCTGGTGGGCTCCTGGTGGCCTGAGATCTTCGCTCCCGGCGCGGTCCTGTCGCTCGAGCACGACTTCGTCATCTGCATCAACATGCTCGGCTCCTGCTACGGCTCAACCGGGCCGGGCTCGGTAAATCCGCAGACCGGCCAGAGCTATGGTCCGGATTTCCCACTCGTTTCTATCCGAGATAATGTGCGCGCCCAGGCGCGGCTGCTCGACTCGCTCGGCATTCGCAGGCTGCGTCTGGTTCTGGGCGGCTCCATCGGCGGCATGCAGGCCATCGAGTGGACCATCCAGCATCCGGCGCGTGTCGAGCGCGCGCTGGTCATCGGCGTAGCCCCGCTGGGCGCCATGGGCCTTGCGCTCAACCATCTCCAGCGCCAGGCCATCCGGCACGATCCGGAGTGGCAGGGCGGCCGTTATCTGCCCCAGCGGCCCCCGCGCAACGGGCTTTCACTCGCCCGCCAGATCGCCATGATCAGCTACAAGTCCGCGCCGCTGTTTGAAGAGCGGTTTGGCCGCGATCCCAACCACCGGCTCAGCGAAGATCCATGGGCTGGCGACCGCGATGGCAGCGGCCTTGTCGGCGGCCGGTTCGGCATTGCCGGCTATCTGGATCACCAGGGCCAGCGTTTTCTTGACCGCTTTGACGCCAACGCGTATCTGGCCATCTTGCGCACCATGGACACCTGGGATCCACTGCGCGGCTACGCCTCGCCCGCCGATGCCTATGGACGCATCCAAGCACAGGTAAGTTTTGTGGGCATCAGCTCGGACTGGCTGTTCCCCGCAGACACCGTGCGGCGCTTTGCGGAGCAGATTCGCGCTGCAGGCGCCAATGCCGATTATCGCGAGATGATCAGCGACCACGGGCACGATGCATTTCTGGCCGAACAGGTGGAACTGGTGCGGCTGCTGCAGTGAGTGAAAGAGGTTGACGGCGATGATCGGTAGCCCATGGGGTGAAAAAGGAAGGCGCCGTCCATATTGGGCTGTACCCAAACCGTTCGCTCGCGCGCAGTATGCAGGTTTGTGCCGCGCTTTGCCGCTGACGGAGCGATTTTCCCGTGTTACCTTGCTTGTCAGGGGGAGATTGGCTTTTTATAATCCCTCCAACGAATCCGGGAGGCCGTGGTATGGTAGTAACCGTCGCCGCAGGCCTTGTCCGCCAATTAGAGCGGTTGCAGTTTTTCGCCAGCGGTTGCGATCGAGTAAGTTCGTAATTCCGTAATAATTGATCTCCATTTCGGCAATTTCCAGGAGCACTGAATGAAGAAGTTAGTCTTTGCATCTGCGATGGCATTGGCAAGCATGAGCCTTGTTTCTACGCCCGCACTTCAAGCTCAGGGTGGCTCAGACCAGATTACGATTCAGAATCCGGCTGAGTTTAATGCCTACCAGCAGGCCAGCACCCAGACCGATCCGACCGCCAAAGCAGCCGCGCTCGAACAGTTTCTAACCCAGTATCCGCAGAGCGTGGTCAAGAACACGGTTCTCGAACAGTTGATGGAGACCTACCAGGCTCTCGGTAATGCCGACAAGGCGCTCAGTGCCGCCACTCGCCTGCTGCAAGTGGATCCGAACAATCCGAAGGCGATCTTCCTCTCGGTGTTTCTGGACAAGAACGCGTGCCAGAAGGCGGTCGATCCCAAGACCGGCGACCTGACCGATCCCCAGCCCTGCGATAACGCCGCTGCGCTCGCCACCAAGGGCCTCACGGTTGCCAAGCCGGCTGCCTACGCAGACGCCGACTGGACCAAGATGACCACCGTCATGTATCCGGCGTTCGATTCGGCTATTGCGCTCGATGACGTGCTCTCCAAAAAGGATTATGCCGCCGCGATTGACGAATACACGAAGGAGTTGATGCTCTATCCTGCCGACGCCACCAAGTCGGGTCAGGCCCTTGGCGATACCATCAACCTGGCCGAGGCGCTGACCAAGCCCAGCGACAAGAAAGACCTGGTGAAGGCCATCTGGTTCTATGCGCGGGCCTGGAACTTCGTGCCGCCCACCTACAAGTCGCAGGTCGAAGAAAAGCTCGATTATTGGTACAAGCGCTTTCACGGAACTCTCGACGGCGCAGACGCCATCAAGTCGCAGATCGACGCGATTAAAGCACAGGCCGCGGCCACGCTCTTTCCGCCCGCCAGCTTCACCATCAAGCCCGCTCCCACGCCCTCCCAGATCGTGGACAACGTGATTGCCACTACCCCCGACCTCACCAAGCTGAACCTCGAAGACAAGGAGTTCGTGTTGGCCAATGGCTCCCAGGACGCCCAGAACAAGCTCTGGACACTGTTGAAGGGCCAGTTGACGCCGGTTCCAGGCATCGTAATCAGCGACCAGGCAACCGTGCTGAAGGTCTCCGTGACCACCACCCGAGAGGTGAAGCCCAAGGACTACGTCGTCAAGCTCACCACCCCGACCGACTGCGACAAGGTTCCTCCGCCGCCCACCGATATCCACGTGAAAGATGCGCAGGCGTACATTCTGGCCAACGGCGTTAAGGCCGACACAGACGCCATGGGAGACGATCTGACCGAGTCGGCTCACATCCGCAAGATCGCCATCGATCCCGCGGTCACCACCATCAACGTGGCCGTCACACAGGACGCCAAGGACAACAAGACGGCCGACTTCATCGTGAACATGAAGGAGCCGGCTTCATGCAAGGATGTACCGGCAGTTGGCGAAGAGCTTAAGCTCCAGCCGGCTACGGAGCTCGACGCTACCTACGACACATACACGCAGATTCCTGCCGCCAATGGCAAGGATGCCGCAGCGCAGATCGTGCTCAGCGACGGCTTCCTGCAATTGGAGAAGAAGGCGGCTCCGGTGGTGCATCACAAGCCATCGCCGGCTCACCGCACTGCCCACTAAGCACGCATGTGCTTTAAGGAATAGCCCAAGGCAGCCCGTTCGCGGGCTGCCTTTCTTTCTGCTCTGACGCTACCCGCTCATCTTCGTCTCCGGCTCGTCACCTGGGTGATACCCTAACTGCAGATGGTGCGCTCAAGATTTTTGGCTGCATGGCCGGCTATAGCACTCGTCGCCGTTGGTGCGACTCTCCGCGCGCAGCAAGACTCTGCGGTTCCTGATCCCGTCTTCGCCAAACCGATCCCCGCGCAGGCGGTGCCGATGCCGTTTCCACCCAACGCGGCGCCGCTCGAGACTGCGCGCTCCATTCAACTGCGCGCACCCGATCAGATGAGCGAGCCCGACCGCCTGCTCGAAGCAGGCGCGGAATCGTCCATCGCCGAGCGCGCCGGCTACGCCGATATCGCCTTCAACGAAGGCAAGTGGAGCTACACGCAACTGGTTTGCCCGGCGCTTCCCAATCACCTCTTTCTACGCTTTACGCGCAATAACGGGGTGGGCGACGTGAGCGTCTTCTCAGCCTCGATCCCGCGTAACGGCGAGGGCCACATACGCATCATCCCCATCCAGCGGCGCAGCTACTCGCTGTTTTCTCCCGCGCCCATCAATGCCCTCACTATCGCCGCTTTCAATCGCATTCGCGCCGAAGACAAGCCGGAAACCGCGCCGGGCTGGCTCGGCACCGGCCTCTGCTATGCGGCGCTGGCGGGAGCCAATCCCGCCGCAGCCCAAATGGATGCCCAAATGGAAGTGATGACCGGCGCAAAAAAGTATCCGCAGGCCTCGTCGCCAATTCTGTACATTCCGCCGCAGGGGGGCGCGGTCATCCGGTTTACCGATATGTCCGCAAAGCCGCAGCCCATGGCCTGGGCGCTGGAGTTCAACAGCAAGGGCAGACTGCTCAAGGCAAGCCACACCTCTGCGGGCATCGCGCCCGAGCAGGCAGTCCCCCTGTCCACTGCAGAGCAGGCCGCCAAGCCTATCCCGCCATTTCAATAAAGCCGCCAGACAAACGCGTTTCCGATTCACTGAGAAGGAAACTCCGGTGCCCCATGTATTGCGCGTTCTTTGCACAATGGGTGGGGAGCAACGGCTGACCGCGGATTTTACTCGCCCAGCATGATGCGCTGAATGCGCTGCGCGCGCCCCGTCGCCGCATCGCACTCGATCAGCGCTGCGCACATCTTGGGATTTCCCTTCGCCGCTTCAAACTTCCCCGGCATACCGGTCAGGAAGCGATGCAGCACCATATCTTTTTCCACGCCGATCACGCTGTCATAAGGGCCGCTCATGCCCACATCGGTCTGGTAGGCCGTGCCTCCGGGCAGCACGCGCTCATCGGCCGTGGGAATATGCGTATGCGTGCCCAGGACCGCGGTCACGCGCCCGTCGAGATGCCAGCCCATGGCGACCTTCTCGCTGGTGGCCTCGGCGTGAAAGTCGACCAGGATCACCCTGGCCTTGATGTCCGCGAGCAGGGCATTGGCCGCGTGGAAGGGATCGTTGGTGCCGTTCATGAACACGCGGCCCATCAGGTTGATCACCGCGTAGTTCACGCCGCCCTCGGTTACGCCTTCAAATACGCCATAGCCGGGCAGCCCCGCCTGTAGATTGGCGGGCCGCAGCACGCGGCGCGCGCGGTGCTGCCCATCCAGCTCAGCCGAGTTCATGTAGTCGATCAGCTCGCGCTTGTCCCACACGTGGTTGCCGGTGGTCAGCACGTCCGCACCCCAGTCGAAGATCTCCTCGGCAAGCTGCGGAGTCAATCCGAAGCCGCCCGCCGCGTTCTCCGCGTTGATCACCGTCAGGTCGACGGCATGCGCCTCGCGCACATGCCCAATGTGCTCGCGGACAATCTTGCGCCCTGCGCTGCCGAAGATGTCACCGACGAAGAGGATGTTCAAGGAAAGCTCCCAGCGGAGTTAGTCCGCCGCCGCGGATGAGCGGAGTTAGCGGCGCTAGCTCTCGTCCTTCTGATCTCTGATCTCTGAC
>Ga0335075_10007363_pt1 | contig 16930 bp, 18 predicted proteins | sample Lox_Sample_24_FD_206723 | JGI IMG/M metagenome (GOLD analysis project Ga0335075, IMG submission 206723) | Soil microbial communities from Loxahatchee National Wildlife Refuge, Florida, United States - Lox_Sample_2.4 | ecosystem: Environmental > Terrestrial > Soil > Wetlands | place: USA...
CATTCTGATGTACCGCGCCCGGCAGGCCGATTGCGAGCGGTGCCCGCTCAAGTCCCGCTGCACGGCTGGTGCGGCCCGTGCCCTATCCGTCAACGCCCACGAAGAGGTGCGCCGGCGCGTCGCCGGCCTCGCCGAAACCGAGGCTTTCAAAAAGTCCAGCCACCTGCGCCGCAAGGTCGAGATGCTGTATGCCCATCTGAAGCGCAATCTCAATTTCCGCCGCTTGCGCCTGCGCGGCATCAGCGGCGCGCGCGACGAGTGCCTAGTGGCGGCAACCGCGCAAAATCTTCGCAAGCTGGTTAAGCTGATCGGTTCCTCGCCGCCCGTGCCGGCGGGGGCCTGTGCCTCACTATGAGCGAAAGGGTCGAGACGCGATGAGCAACTAATGCCACAGCCCAATTAACCCGCTTCGGCCGCCGGAGCGGAAACCGGGAACGCCGCTTGCTGCAAAGCTCAAGCCCCCATCCGTCCGCGAGGCCCGCACTTTTTCACCAGAATTCAAGATTTTCTCACCAAAACGAGGTCTTTGATTCGATTACGCTTTTCCGAAGCGGAAATCCGGTGCAGAATCATCCCCATGATCTATGGCTACGCCCGAGTCTCGACCGACGGCCAGAGCGTGGACGCCCAGGTGCGGGTGCCTCGGGCGGTCGGCGCATGCCAGGTGTTCCGCGAGACGGCAAGGGGAGCCAAGACCGACCGCAGCCGGCTCCGCCGTGGGCTTGGCCAGCTCGCCGCCGACGGGGTGCTGAAGCTGAGTGTGACGAGGCTCGATCGCCTCGCCCACTCGACCCGCGATCTTTTAAACACCCTGGTCGCGATTGGCGCCCACAAGGCCTGCTTCCGGTCGCTCCGCCGCGCCCGGCCACTCCGCCGCGCTTTCTTTCATCGATCGCACCTCCCGCGGATACCATCCGCTTAGGGGATGTCTCACTCAACTGTGGAGCGGGGGACCGGTCGCTTGACCCTGTGAGTTGGGCTCACCCATCATGAGCCAAGCAAACAGCCGGTGCTAATCCAAGTCGCAGACGACGGGCGGGTACCAATGATCCTCCGGCCATCACGGCGCTTACCTGCGATGGACTTGCTTCTGTGATGCAAGGCGGCAAGATTGACTCGATCGAATTTCGTAAGCTGGTTGACACCAGCCCGCGCAGGGAGGTTTTTCTGAAAGCCGACCTCAGGGAAATGTATGCCTATGTCGGACTACCGATAGCTAGCAATTTCAGCCGGTCCACTGTCATCCAAGAATTGCATAGGAAAATCCGAAACGCGTTCTCCTCCGGAGGAACCGCCGCATCGTCACACTGCAGGCAATTGGCCACGGCATTGATCTATTCGCATGTCCTCAACGGGACTCCGCTCGAGCCCCATCTGAGTGTCGCTGAATATCTCCGAGACGCACTCCGCAACAGTGGCAACGGCATGCAAGAAGTTATCGGTGACTGGGAGGGGGCCGTCGGGCACGCTGTTGACCACTATGTCCTCGATCCTACTGGCCACCACGGGACGGATTGGACGCGAGTCTATACACGGGAGAACCAGGTTGCTTCAGCCGCTAGATGGTTGAGCGGCCAGGGCTACCAGGTCACCCTCGCCGAAACCAAGATCCAGCTTGCTCAAAAGGCAGATGAAAAGCTTGTCGACGATATCGATAATTTGGTCAGGAAGATGGGCGGCATCAATCTGGCCAGACGAGTCTTTGGCGAACTCAAGGGAGCCTACGATGCGGAGCAGGAGAGGTATCACGTCGGGCGACGGACCTCCACAATCGGGGGAGGGCAAGCGCAGATACCGTTCGCATATCTTCTCAATCTCGCCGCCAAGCATCCGGTGGGGATCAAGCCGTACTTGAACGACCAAGCAACGTGGCTCAGGATCGTGGCTCTTTCGGTCTGCTACGCAGCCCTCTTCGACGTCCAGGATTATTACACCAACATTGGATTTCCACTGATACTGACGGCAATTCCAGATTATCTTCGGGGGCTCGCACTTCACGACAGCCTCTTCTTCGTCACACAGATCAGGGGCAGCGATGTCGTGCGCCTGCTGGGCGGACTGCTGAGCGATCTCGACTCGCATCGGAAATTTAGTGATGGTTGGACAATCGACGAGGTACTGAAGGTAACGTCGGCGATACTGAATATCTCGAGTGAGTGCCGCGGTCCTGTCGCGCTCGATCTGACAGCCATCTGGAAATCCTGTTCTCAGATCGAGAGGGTGGCGGTCGATCGTGTGTTGAAGAGAGTTCTGAGCCATCCGCCGCCCGGGGCAAATCAGAACTTCTCTCGGCCAACTGACGTACCCGTGAGAGACAAAAATGGCAGGGCGAGTGGCGGACAGGACTTTTTCGTGCGACCTCTCCTGCGGCTCGGAGAAAACAGTTATTGCCTGCTCGACCGTGCGGTCTGCGGTACAGGCTTCATCGAAGCCATTTTCGACAAACTGCGGCCCGAGATGCGCAACTTCGATGATGGTCGCGGAAAGCTCATCGAGAAGTACTTGGCCGGCGAATTTAGGTCACACGGTGTTCCGGTTGTGTCCGGCGATTATTCAGTTGGGGGTAGTTCAGGCCAATGCGATCTGGTTGTCGAGACCGATCGGGCGGTGATCTTCGTAGAAATCAAGAAAAAGGCTTTGACGCGCCATTCGAGAGCTGGTTCACCGGCGCATATCCTGATCGACCTTGCGGAAAGCCTTATTGATGCGTTGCTTCAGGCAGGCAAGCACGAACTTGTCCTCAGGCGGAACGAAGCAATTGACCTTGAGGACAGCGGGCTCCGAACCACCATCAGACGCGGTGGGCGTGGCATAGAGAAAATCGTTGTCACCCTACTCGACTTTGGTGGCTTTCAGGACAGGGTGGTCCTCAAGCAGTTTTTGGAAGCGACCACGCAGGTGAGCTACAATGTCGATTCGGCCGATCTCGAGGAGCGGTTTGAAGGGTTGAACGCATCGATTAAGAAACTGAAGACGCAAACAACTGAGTTAAGCCAACTCAAAGCTAGCAATCAGCAGCCGTATTTCGAGTGTTGGTTCCTAAGCGTCCCGCAGATTCTCCTTCTACTCGACAATGTTGAAGACCAAAATGGATTTAGGGAGCGGCTTTGGCGAACCAGACACATGATCTGGGGGAGTCAGGATTTTTATTTCGAATTCGCACAAGCTAACAGGCTTCGCCTTGCGAGCCATTGACTTAACGCACGCAAACATGAGTGCTGATATTTCGACACTCTTCCGGTACCGAAGTCTGGTCCTCGAATCTGGGTTCCTAGTGAGCGCGACATTGTCGGGCAAGCCTGAGGGGCGATAGTTTGGAGCCTGCCGTCCCCATCCGATGGCGCGGATCATGCGCGTCCATCTTGTGACCCGGCAAGGGTAATCGACGTTCAGGCCGGCACGCCTGTCCCCACTTCGGAACGGGGAGTCCCCAAAACTCCGGATTGCGCCATGGCTATATATGATAATGTCCTCTCTCATATTTAGAAGGCGCGCCGCTACGGTCCAATCAGCGGGTCCGCCAGCAGCAGGCCGTGTATGTGCTTGCGCGCCGCGTTCGATGTATCGAACGGATCGTCGCTCGCGATCAACTCCGCCGCGAGCGCCAGTTCGTAAGCCTTATTCATGCGACCGACCTCTTCCCGCAGATCGGTTTCTGACCAAACCTCGACATGCCTATTATCGAACGGATCGAACTGATTGACTGCGCCGGCACCGCCCTCGATGAACGCGGCCATCCAGTCGTTTGCCGCACCCCAGTGTCTAAGAATATGCTCCGGGTCCACCAGCAGCAGGGCATCGGGAAGCGCCTCGACGAGTCCCCAAACGCCGTGGGCGAACGCGTGCCGGCGCGTCGCGAAGCCAGTAATAACATCGAGCACTTTCAGGAACGTCGCCAGGTAAGGGGCCACCAGCTCCACCGTCGCTACGCGGCGGACGATCTTCATGCGCGCGGGAAGCCTCCAGTTGTCGATGTACTCCTCCATCTCCGCAGCATTTATGCCCCGGGACATGGCGGCGACCGACCGTCCGAGCGCGTGCTCAGCGTAGGACCAGGTTGAGATGGTTTCGGCGACGAGCGCCGCCAGCGCCGGCCGCTGGCCCAAAAGCCTCGGCGCGAAGATTGGACGTTCGCTCGGAGGCACATCCGACAGCAAAGCAGGCATGGCCGGGGTTCCTTCCAGTCTGGCGGGCCGCCCACCGACCCACTCGCGCCGCCGTTCATCATACCAGCCGCTTGCCCCCCCCGGAATTAGCTCGTGATAATCCGGTTTATCGGGCGCCTGCTTGGTAAATCATCCCGCTGCCTGGCCGAGTTCAATGGAGATCGCAATTGCAGCTCCGATAGGACCGGAACGGCGGACCAGCAAGTTGGAGACAAGCGAATCGTCGGATGCGTCAAATTGCCGACCTACTTGGCATGACAACAAGAGGTCGGCCGCCCAATGTTCGAGGCGCCAATCACTCGCTGGTTTCGCGTTTTGGACCTGTTTAAACGTCGGAGCGGTGTTAGTGGTTAATGGTGTAAGCGCGCGATCGATGTCAGCGACAGTGAAAACACGGCAACCGAGCGGCGGCGAGTCCACAGCTTGCTTTGTGGTCACCGGATAGTACACGGTCACGGGTAGGGATGGCGGATTATAGAGCAGGTAGTAGAGTGCTTCACCAAACTTTGCCGTGAAACTTGCCATGGCTGCGATCTGCTTGGAGCCCGTTTGTAGAGCGGCGTAGATGCAATCGTCATTGAAATCGAACTGCTGGTGAAGCCGAGACAGAACCGATTTTGGGTCGCGACGCAAAAACTTATTCATACCGTACGCAAAACAGACCGGATCATCGTCATCGACATCGCGATTGGCGGGGTAAAGTCGCTTCGACTGCAATAAGCCTATCTTTTGAGCGAGAAGGTTGCCGGTCCGATATACAAAAACGATGATGCCAATGTCGGCAGTCTCCCAACGGTGAAACCGCCGCAGGCCGCCGATATTGTGAATGTTCATCTCGACTACGGCACCAGAAGGTAGCAATCGTGGTGGTGAAAGAGGGATGAGTGCCTCAATAAGGGCATCATCGAGGGCCGGTTCGTGAATGTTGGGGATGTTGAACAGCCGTGAAGTTGCCGCACCGTTTGCGTCAGCAAAAGCGGAGCGGAACCAGTCCACCACATCTGCGGGTAAAGCCGGCCAGGGGTTCATTGCACATCTGTAGATGAAGAACGCGGTTCTGCGTAGGCGGGGACCCGTAGCTTCGTGTCCCGAGAGCCAACATCCTGACCCCATCGTATTCTTGATAACGTATTTGATCGAGAGTGCGGGCAGGGGGGGCGGCATTGCGTGGCGGCCTGCCTTACGCGGCTGTCTTCCACTTGATGGAACAGCCGAGCGATGGCACCTGCCCGGGCGGCGCTTCGCCGGTCGCGACAATGGCACGCATCGCTTCCAGCAATTCCCGCCGCGCGCCGACCGGCGGCGGCGAGGTACGGCCTTCGTCGAGGCGACCGCGATATTTCAGTCGGCGGTGCGCGTCGTAACCGAAGAAGTCGGGCGTGCACACTGCGCCATAGGCCCGTGCGACGACTGGTCCTCCTCGTGCAAATAGGGGAACGGAAACGCATGCGCCTGCGCGAAGCACTGCATCCCCTCGAAGGAGTCCGCGCGATAGGCGTCGGCGTCGTTGGAGCAGATCGCCGCGAAGCCAATACCCTCCGCCATCAGCGTACGAACATCGGCGACGAGGCGGTCGATCACCGCCTTCACGTAGGGGCAGTGGTTGCAGAAGAAGACGATCACCGCGCCTTTGTCACCGGCGATGTCGTGGAGCGTGTAAGTCCGCCCGTCCGTGCCCGGCAGCCGGAAATCATCTGCAGCCGTGTTCAGCGTCAGCGGCGGCGGCGTTGCGGCCATGGGGTCAGCTCCTCAGGCTCAGCCTCCACCGTAGGATGAGGCAAGCGCAAAGGCAGCGCCGCAGCCGAGTGACATTTCTGTCTGGCGCCGACGGTGTGAATCGGCGCCCAACCATGACCCTGCCAAACTCTTCTAAAACAATGGCTCGTCGTTCCGAGCGGCGGCAGAACCAACGCCGAATAACATCCTATCCAATAGGTGGTTGGTAACGGCCGGCCTGTCGTACCATGGCGAATACGGGACCCTTCGCGAGCTTCTCCAGAGTGGGAGGTTCCTTCACACTCAGATTGTAATTTACGCGACTGCGCGCAGCATAACTTGGTCGCCAGTGCGGCTGCAGAGCTTTAAGGGAGCAGCCTTTCGTCCACTGTCGTGTTCCACGAGGGGCTGACGTCCGATCTGGATCAGGACAGGTTATTCGCTTCCCCCGCTCGATCTGCCCGGGCTGGTTTGTCCCTGTCCCGAGATTCTCGGATTAACCAATTGGTTTACCAATGAACGTCGGGGGCTCGCAGGTGTCTGGCGCTCGCCTATTGACAAAGACTTGGAACCAGCCTAGTGACAGCCGAATGGTAGGACCAATACAAGAGGGATGGACCACGTTCTCGCTAGACTTACGGAGTTGATCATCGAAGCGGGCGCGCGCGGCGGTGCCGCGCGACTTCGGCTGCCGCCCGAGCGGGAGATAGCCGCGCGCCTTAGAATCCAGCGCTCTACCTTGCGCGAACGTCTTGGGACGCTCGAGCAGCTCGGCATGCTGGAGCGTACCCAGGGCAGCGGCACCTACATCAATCTAATGAACTCGGATTTCGTCCGGTTGTTCTTCGATCTGACGCTGGCACTCGGCTATATCGGCACCGACGAGATGGAGGGTGCACGCGAGCTGCTTGAACGCGAGATCGCACGCCAGGCTGCGCGCGTCGCCTCCGAGGAAGATATTGCGGAGCTGGCCGAGATCTGTCGCCGCATGGAAGAGGCAACGACTATCGAGGGCTGCCTTGCGGCGGACTATCAATTCCATATCAAGCTCACCCAATCTGCCCGCAATCCGGTCATCACCTTGATTATCGAGGGGCTTTCCTCCGTCCTCCGCAGGGTTTTAGCGCGACGACGCTATGTTGTGCGATCTCTGCCAGATGCCGCGGCCCGCCAGAACGCAACGCACATGCCGATTGTGGAGACGTTGCGTCGTCGGGATCCGGAAGCAGCCATGGCGGCGATGGATGAACATTTTCGCGTAACCAATGAGCTGCAGGCCAAGGTGTGCTCCGACCTAATGGCGTCCTGGAATGAAGCGAGACCCGTTCCTGCGCCGCAGGAGATGACCGAGCGACCTCGGACAGCCCTAAAGATGAAAAGACAGGCCACCTCGCGGCGCGCCCGCGGAGGAAGCTCCTGATGCAAGCACCGATGTTTCTCCTGGAAGCCCGGTCAATCGTCAAAAGCTTCGGGCCTACCCGAGTGCTACGCGGTGTGAACTTTCTAGTCGCACCGGGTGAAGTGCATGCACTGCTCGGCGGCAATGGCGCCGGAAAATCCACGCTCCTCAAAATTGTCACCGGAGACCTTTCGCACGACGCTGGCAATCTCGTCTTTGCTGGACATGACATGGCGTCTCCGGCGGGAGCCGAGGCGAGGGCCGGTCGAATTGCAGCGGTGCATCAGGAACTGGCCCTTCTGCCGCATCTAAGCGTCGCCGAAAATGTCGCGCTGCCGCTCTGCAAACGCGGATTGGCGCTATTCCGACCGGCCGAAGCACGAAGGTTTGCTGTCGACGCGCTCTCCCTCATAGATCCGGCATTTGCTGCCGAAGCGGTCGATCGGAAGGTCGCGGAGCTCACGCTCCATGAAGGGCAGCTTGTCGAGATTGCGCGTGCCATTGGTTCTGGAGCGCAGCTCCTTCTCCTCGATGAACCAACCGCCAACCTGACCGCGCCCGAAGCCGAACGACTGTTCACCATTCTGCGTCGGTTGGTCAGCGAGCGGCCTATAGCCGCTGTCTTTGTCTCGCATAGGATGCAGGAAATTCGTCAGATCGCCGACGTTTGCACGATCTTGCGCGACGGCATCACATCGGCCGATCGGGTTCCTGTGCATGACCTTACGGATGTGGAGATCATCGAACGCATGGGCCAGCAGAGTGCGGCGTCCGCCCTCGGTCCAATGCCGCATCCCTCGCCCAGCACTGCTGTACTGCTACGCCGCTCCTTCGGGACCTTTCATCTCTCTGGGCCCGCCACCGAGATCGAGTTGCCGCCTGGACGCATCCTGGGCTTGGCAGGCGGTCCCACGGGCCCCTCTCGTCTGATCGACGCACTGATCGGCGAGGCGAAGAAGCCAATCTGGAAGCTATGCCGGAACGGTCAGTCGGTGGCGCCGCCAAATCCTCATGCAGCGGCTGCTTCCGGTATCGGCTATGTCTCTGGCGACCGGGTCAATAAGGGAATCATCGCTGCGTTGCCGATCATTGACAATGTGATGGCGGCACGCCGGATCGTCGAACGGCGCATTTGGGTTGGATGGGGCGAACCGGCGGAAGCGGATCGGCTCCTTGACACCCTCAACATCACGAACGGGCGGCTTTGGGCACTGCCGGCGACAATGAGCGGCGGAACCCAGCAAAAACTACTGATCGCTCGCTGGCTTGCACTTAAGCCTCAGCTTCTCGTGCTCGAAGAACCGACCCGGGGCGTCGATATCGGTACCAAGCGAGAGATCTACACGCTAATTCGCACCATGGCCGGCCTAGGCTCAGCCATCGTGTGGTGGTCCACCGAACACGCGGAACTGATTTCGCTCTGCGAGCTAGTCATTGCCTTTGATGTCCAGGGTGAGCCTACCGGCGCGCTAGCCGCAGCCGAGCTCTCTGATGAGCGCCTTGCAGCGGCGACCGGGATGGCAGCGTGATGGCCCGCACATAGATGGCAGAACCCCTGCATTCATCCGGCACCTATCAGGGCGCGCTTAGCGTGCCTGCGTCGCGCCCGTCGATGATTGGCCGACTGATCTCTGATTACCGCACGGAACTGGCAATCGCGCTGGCCATTCTTGTGCTCGAGGGGGTCGTCAGCGCCTTGGTGCCCAACGCGCTTACCCGAGGCAATCTCGCCGATATCGGCCAGGCTGCATCTCCGCTGATCATCATGGCGATCGGACAACTCCTGGTCGTGATCACTGGAGGAATCGACCTCTCGGTCGGCTCGGTCTTTTCTCTCACCGGCATGATCACCGCGTTGGCTATGGTGCATGGCTTCGGCGCGGTTCCGAGCACCGCTCTAGGCCTCGGGATTGGTTTTCTCACCGGCCTCGTCAACGGGTTGCTGGTGACCGTTGCCGGATTGGCTCCCTTCGTCGTCACGCTCATCACCTATGCGGCCGGAGGCAGCCTCGCCTTCATCGTGACTAATGGACAGTCCCTGCCGGTGCCGGATCAAAGCTACGTCCTGTTGAATTCCGGCGCGCTCGTCCCCGGCGTGGTGAACTACGCCCTGTTCTGCGTCGTCCTGCTGGTCGCCTGCGAACTCTTCCTTAGAAGGGCAGTCGCGGGCCGCTGGCTGTATGCCGTCGGCAGCAACGCCAATGCGTCCCGCTTGCTGGGCGTCCCGGTACGGCGCACCGTGCTCGCTGCGTATCTCGGCTCCGGCCTCCTGGCCTCGTTCGCCAGTGTGCTCAGCCTCTCCTACATCAGCAACGCCGAGGCTACCGCCGGATCGAACCTGATGCTGCAAGCCATCGCCGCGGTCGTGATCGGCGGGGCAAGCCTGTTCGGCGGCACCGGCTCAGCGATTGGCGCCGTGCTAGGGGCGGTGATGATTACTGCCATCCAGAACGGCGTGAATCTGATCGGCGTCAACAGCTTCTGGCAGGGCTCGGTAACTGCCGTCGTGATCCTGATTGCCGTGCTCGTCGATCGCATTGGCAAGGGCCGCCGCTAGAGCACACACTTTCATGCAAAAGGAGGGACTCCATGACAGCAAACAAACGCACTACGAAAATTGGTCGGACCATTGGCCTGGCCAGTGCTGCCTTCACGCTTGCGCTCGCCGTCGGCGCCGTCACCGCCCGGCCTGCGGAGCCCAAGCCCACAGTCGCCTACATCGCGCCGTCGCTCGACATCTCGTACTGGCAGTGGGTGGCCTATGGCGTCGAGAAAAAGGCTGCTGAGCTCGGCATGAACTATGTCGGTTATACTTCCGAGAACTCCCCGGATATGCAGATGAACAATGTCCGCACCGCCGTCACGCGGGGGGTCAAGGCAATCGTCATCGGTCCGGTCAGCTCGACGAGCACGCCGCCGGTGCTGAGATTCCTCGCCCAGCATCATATCCCGGTGGCCTTCGCCGGTATCGGGCCTCAGCCCGGCCTCACCGACTATACCTCCTCGGTCACCGCCAACAACCTTGAGACCGGCCGCGCCGAAGGGCAGTTCGTCTGCGAGCTTGCGAAAGCGCGCGGCGGCAACAAGATCGGCATGCTCTCGCTGCCACTCGATCGTGAGAATGCCCAGAAATATCTCAAAGGCGCTCGCGAGACGATCAAGGCTGGTGGCTGCGACCTGGTGGAGATTATACAAACGCATGGTCTAACCGTCCGGGAAGCGGTCACCCAGGCAAACGACCTTCTCACCGCGCACCCCGATATCAAAGCGATCTACGGCATGTATGACGAGGCCGGCACCGGCGCCGCCAAGGCGCTCCAGACCCGCGGGCTCGTCGGCAAGGTCGGCGTCGCAGTTGCTGACGGTAGCCCAACGACGATCAAGCTGCTCCACGAAGGGGCCATTCAGGGTATCTTCCTGCAGGAAGCCGTCGGCCAGGGGATCGATGCCACTCAGCAGGTCTGGAACGCGCTGAACGGCAAGACGGTGACCAAGGACCTGCCGCTGACCGAACCGCTGGTCACCAGCAAGACCATCGACGAGCCAAAGATCCAGGTGACTCTCAAGCGCGTCTATCCTCCCTCCGCTGGCGCGTACTGAAGGAAGAACTGCGGCCGTCTTCCCGCTTGCAGAATGGCGGCCGCACTCGCGCAACTCAATGAAGAGGCCCACGCACAGCAGGCGTCATCATGGAAGACCTCCCGATCGTCGATCCCCACCATCACCTATACGACCTTGAGCACTACCGCTACCCGTGGCTGCAGGACGGCGTGAAGCCGATCGTCTTCGGAGACTACACCGCGATCTGCACAAGTTACCTGCTTGATGACTTTCTCACCGACGCCAAAAACCAGAGTCTTGTGAAGTCTGTCCATCTCGACGTCGGCTTCGATCCGGTCGATCCCGCCGGTGAAACACGTTGGCTGCAGAGCCTCGCGGATCGTCGCGGCTTCCCGCACGGCATCGTCGGCTACGCCAATCTCGCCGATCCGAAGGTCCAGGGATTGCTCGAGCAGCATCGGGCGTACAGGAACTTTCGCGGCATCCGCCAGTCCCTCAATTATCATCCTGACCCGGCCAAGACCTACCTCGATCGGCCAGGCGTCTCGCGCGAGTCCGCCTGGCGTGCTGGCTTCGCACTTTTGCGCAAATTCGACCTTTCGTTTGACCTACAGATCTATTACCCGCAGATGGAGGAATCCTACGCCCTCGCGCGTGATTTCCCCGATACCCAGATCATCCTCGACCATACCGGTATGCCAGTCGACCGCTCGGCCGAAGACATTGCGGGCTGGAAGGCCGCGATTCACCGCCTCGCAGAGGCGCCGAACGTCGCCTGCAAGATCTCCGGCCTGGGTATGGGCGACTGGAGCTGGACGGTGGAGAGCATTCGTCCCTTCGTTCTTACCGCCATCGACGCCTTCGGCATCGATCGCTGCATGTTCGCCAGCAACTTTCCCGTGGATAAGCTGTTCAGTAGCTACGATGCGGTCTTCGACGCGTTCAAGAAGATCACACGTAGCTTCTCTGCCGAAGAGCGTCGCAAGCTCTTTCACGATAATGCGCTCCAGTACTATCGGCTATGAGCGCGCGCATTTGCCATCAGGAGTACTGGGAGAAATCATGCTGTTGCAGGACAAGGTAGCGGTCATATCAGGTGCCGCCGGACCCCGTGGCATTGGCCTTGGAACAGCGCGGCTGTTCTCGGCGCACGGCGCTCGTATCGTGATCCTCGACTTGGCCGAGGAGACCTCAGTGCGCGCAGCCAAGTCGCTCGGAGGAGACAATCTCGGCCTCGCCTGTGATGTCACCCGCAAGGATGACTGTGAACGCGCAATCACCCGCGCCGTCGACCGGTTCGGTCGCGTCGATATCCTCATCAACAACGCGGGCATTACCCAGCCGCTAAAGATCATGGAGATCGAGCCGGTCAACTGGGACGCTATCCTCGATGTCAACCTGCGGGGCGTTCTCTATCTCAGCCAAGCTGTCATACCGCACATGCGTACCCGACGGAGCGGCTCCATCGCCTGCACATCATCGGTCTCGGCTCAGCGTGGCGGCGGCATCTTTGGCGGGCCGCATTATTCTGCTTCTAAAGCCGGGGTGCTCGGCTTGGCCAAGAACATGGCACGTGAGCTAGGCCCCGACGGGATCCGTGTCAATTGTGTCACCCCTGGCCTGATCCAAACGGATATTACTGGTGATAAACTGACCGAAACCATGAAAGCGGAAATTGCGAAGGGCATTCCGCTTGGGCGTCTTGGAACGGTCGAAGATGTCGCTGGGGCCTTCCTGTTTCTGGCCTCCGACCTTGCTTCCTATATCACGGGCGCAGTCATCGACGTGAATGGCGGCATGCTGATCCACTAGCCGGGCCGCACGGTGAGTTCCGCGCCAAACTGACGAAGAGGAAGTTCATGGGCAGTAGCATGATCGGGCTCAATCGACCAAGCCTCGCCGAGCGGGCCTACGCCATCCGCCGTAACGCGCTGCGCATGGGCGAGATCCAAGGCCAGGGCTACATTGCCCAGGCACTTGGTGTCGCCGATATCCTTGCCGTCGCCTATTTCCATGCTCTCCGCTATCGTCCCGAGCAGCCTGACTGGGAAGAGCGCGACCGCTTCCTGCTCTCAGCCGGACATTACGCGATCGCGCTGTATGCAGTGCTGATAGAAGCTGGAGTTCTCCCTCCGGAGGAGCTCGAAACCTACGGCACCGACGACAGCCGGCTGCCTATGTCTGGTATGGCTTCCTACACGCCGGGAATGGAAATCAGCGGAGGTTCGTTAGGTCACGGCCTTGGCATCTCGGTCGGCATTGGGCTTGGGCTGAAACGCAAATCGTCCCGGTCGCTTGTTTACAACCTCATGTCCGATGGTGAGCTCGACGAGGGCTTGACTTGGGAGGCAGCCATGTCCGCCGGCCACTGGCAACTCGACAACATGGTCGCGATCGTCGACGTAAACAACCAGCAGGCAGATGGACCCTCACGGACGATGCTGAATTTCGAGCCATTGGAGGCGAAGTGGACGGCTTTCGGTTGGCACGTACAACGAGTCGACGGCAACGACGTCGATGGCTTAGTAGCGGCGTTTGACAACGCACGGGAGCTTTCCGAGCGGAGGCCACGTGTGATCATCTGTGATACCAAAATGGCCAGGGGCGTGCCGTTTCTGGAACGCCGCGAGCGGAACCATTTCCTGCGGGTCGAGCCGCACGAGTGGCAGCTTGCACTTGAGGCCCTAGACGCCGGGAAGCCCGCATGACCGCACCACGCCAAGCCGGTTCCGCAGGTAGGCCGACGACCTCCGCGATGATCGCCTCGCTGGCTGAGGAAGGTCAGCGCACAAGGCCGGCGCCCTTCGGGCATGCACTCGTGGCGCTCGCCGAAATGCAGCCCACAATCGTGGGGATGACGGCCGATCTTGCGAAGTATACTGACCTTCACGTTTTCGCGGCGGCGCATCCGGCCCGATTTTTCCAGATGGGCATGGCCGAGCAGCTGCTGATGAGCGCTGCGGCAGGGATGGCGCGGGAAGGCTTTCTCCCCTTTGCTACCACCTACGCGGTGTTTGCCTCGCGCCGTGCCTACGACTTCATCTGCCTGGCAGTCGCCGAAGAGCGGCTCAACGTCAAGGTCGTCTGTGCTCTGCCGGGTCTGACGACCGGCTATGGGCCGAGCCATCAGGCGACGGACGATCTGGCGATCATGCGCGCCATGCCGAACATGACAGTCATCGATCCTTGCGATGCGCTCGACATCGAGCAGGCAGTGCCGGCTATCGCCGCCCATAACGGCCCCGTCTATATGCGACTCTTGCGCGGCCAGGTGCCGGTCGTTCTGGATGAGTACGATTACCGCTTCGAACTCGGCCGCGCCAAATTGCTTCGCGCAGGCCGCGACGCCTTGATCATCTCCACGGGTCTGATGACGATGCGTGCGCTAGAGGCGGCCCGCAGCCTGCAGTGCGACCAAATCGATGTCGCCGTGCTGCACGTTCCGACCATCAAGCCGCTCGATGAGGCAACCATCCTCAGCGAAGCATCACACCCGGGGCGGCTCGTCGTGGTTGCCGAAAACCACTCAATCGTCGGTGGCCTGGGTGAGGCGGTTGCGGGAATGCTGTTGCGCTCCGGTGTGACCCCGCCATTTCGCCAGATTGCCTTGCCCGATGCATTTCTAGACGCTGGCGCTTTGCCGACGCTGCACGACCGCTACGGCATTTCAGCATCCCGCGTGGCCAGCCGTATTCGGGGTTGGCTGTGAATGCGTTCAGTCCAATCGAGTGAATGTCCGGTACGGTTCCACGAGTGACCGTAGGGGAATAATCCGGAGTGCAGGCGTCAGTCGGGGCGCAGATAGGGACGCAGCACCGGCCCGCAAAGAGAACCACGCCGACGGCGGGAGAGGGTTAATCCTGTACAGGCAGTACGGGCCAACGTTCAAATCTGGATGCGCTCGACTTCGTCGAGGGTGATCTCATCACCCGTGCGATCATAGAGTTTGGTGGTGCGCGGGCTTTCGTGCGCCGCCATTGCTTGCGCGTTTTCCAGGGTGCCACCGGCCTCAAGGTAGGCGGTGATACCCGTTGCACGGAACGTATGGCAGCCGATTTTGACTTTGGTGCCAAGTTCGGCGGCACGGCGCTGGATCATTCTCCAGGCATCCACGCGGTTCATAGCCTTGGCCGTCAGCTCGCTGGTGCGGCCCGCGGCGGAGCGGAAGAGCGGGCCCTTGGCGTCATCGCCGATGACCGCCGCCTTGATGTACTTGTCGAGGAAGACCTCGAGTTTGTGGTGCGCAGGCATCTCATGCCGGTTGCCGCCTTTCTCGTGCAGGCGGACCCACCAGCGCTTGCCGTTCGCAAAATAGCCCTCGACGCGCATGGCCATGACTGCGCCGATGCGGGCGAAGGCGTAGGTCATGACCCCGATCAGCGCTCCGTCGCGCAACCCGACCAGGCAAGGAGCCGCGGCGGTCGTACCGTCGGGTAGGGCGACGGAGCGGGCGAGGGGAATGCCATCCGGCAACGCGCGTGCCTAGTCGGCGGTGAGCACAGGAGTTTTTCCGCGCTTGACCACGTGCTTCGGCTCGCGCACCGGGGCGGCCGGGTTGGTTGCGAGGATGCCGCCTGAGGCCAGCCAGCCGAACAGCATGCGGATGGCTGCGAGGTGCTGCTTGACTGAGGGCTTTTCGTAATCGTGACCGAGCGCCTCGATGTAAGCGGCGATGTTCAGCGGCTCAAGATCGGCGAGCTGGCCGAGCCTGTGGTGCTCGCACCAGGCGAGGAAGCGGGTGACGGCCCGGTAGTACGCCAGACGCGTGTTCCGGTTGCGGATCGTAGCGGCGAAAAACTCCAGGAACCGCCGGGTCGCATGTTCGCCGGCGTCGCCGATGATCGCCGGCACAAGGAGGCCGTGCCCGGGCGCGGTGACGGCCTTAAGGCCGTTTATTGCGACATCACCCGCCATGGCCTGCGGTACTCATTGCTGCTCGGCAACTTTGCAGCCTCGACACACTCGACGCATCAGCGGTCCGCGATCGTATCGTCAGGGCCCGGCGGCTCACCACCCTTGCGGCGCATAAGGCGGTCGAAAGCCTTGAAATCCGCCCGCCCGTGGCGCTCGGCGAAGAAGGCCGCGGTATCCATGGCGGCCAGCTTCTCGGCGACCGCGGTGGCGACGAACTGGTTGACGCTGATCCCGTCCGCCTTCGCGCGGCGCTCGACCTCGGCCTTGACTGACTGCGGCAGGCGGAGCGGGTAGGTGACTTTGGCTTGCTTCAATTTCGGATCCCCCGGATCACCTCGGCGAGAGTCAGCACCGCCACCCCAAATTTTCCCGGGGCGGCGCCGAAGTCCCGCCGGTTGAAGGTCACGATCGCCGCGGCCTGGCCGTTCACGGCGGCCTCGAGCACGAGCTCGTCGGCCGGGTCACGCAGCTGCGGCCGCCAGAGATAGTGGCTCTCCACCGGCTCGGCCATGGCGATGACGGCGTCGACGAACACCATGACCTGGCGCTCGCTCAGGCCGGCCGCGAGGAGGTCATCCTGGCGATCGCAATGCTCTTGTGCCTGGTGTTCCGGCCTGATGGACTGCTTGCGGGCCGGGAGCTGCGATGGCCTATCCCCAGCTGGTTTTCTGCTTCGGCGTCCTCCACCGGCGCAACTATCGGGGTCACAGCACAGTTCGCGCAAAATCGGTCCTTGGCCCCTCCAGCAGTCTTACGGCGACTGCGAATGGTCCTAAAAAGGCGCTGAAGCGTACGAGTCAGCTGATCGTGGCAGTCGGTCGGGCGACGACCCCTCGCAGACTGCCCGTTATGCACTGATTGTGCTGGTCGCCTTCGCGATGGCTCTGTTGCAATCTGTTGGCAGTTCGGTCGGGCGAGGGGCGGCGATGGAATGAGCGGTTCCGTTAGGCGGCTTCGAGTTCAAACCGCTCGCTGACGAACCGGAGGGCCTCCGAGAGAGCGCAGGCGCCGATCAGGAGAGCAGCACAAACTCGGGGGTCTGCCGGAATTCGACGAAAGCGTTCTGGATCGGCTTGCCGGGCTGGATGAAACGCAGCCGAACGCCGGTTCGTTCGGACCACTCGAACATCGCCCGGCTCGTGCCCTCGGGGCCGTTGTCGAGCACGATCTCCTC
>Ga0335075_10007364_pt1 | contig 16929 bp, 11 predicted proteins | sample Lox_Sample_24_FD_206723 | JGI IMG/M metagenome (GOLD analysis project Ga0335075, IMG submission 206723) | Soil microbial communities from Loxahatchee National Wildlife Refuge, Florida, United States - Lox_Sample_2.4 | ecosystem: Environmental > Terrestrial > Soil > Wetlands | place: USA...
CTGGGCGAGTCCCTGATGTCATCGCTGCCTGGTTTGAAGGAAGCACCGAGCACGGCCACCCGCTTGCCGTCCAGCGAGCCACCGGTGGCCTCCAGGGCCAGCGCGATGACCCGCTCCCGGCAGTCGTGATTAATGGTGTCCACCGCGTCCAGCAGGCTGACCAGCGAGCTGTTGCCGTGGTCGGCCGCGATCGCCCGGAACGCGCGGATGTCCTTGGGCAGGCAGCCGCCGCCGAAGCCCAGCCCCGGAGACAGGAAGCGCCGCCCGATCCGCTCGTCGTACCCCAGCGCCTCGGCCAGCGGCATCACGTCGGACCCCACCCGCTCGCAGATCTCGGCGATGGCGTTGATGAACGATATCTTGGTCGCGAGGAAGGCGTTGGCCGCCATCTTGACAAGCTCCGCCGTCTCCAGGTCCATCACCAGCGCCGGGATGCCTTCCAGCAGCGGCGCGGCGTAGACCTGGCGCAGCATGCCCTCGCCATGTGCGCAGGTCACGCCCAGCACGATCCGGTCGGGTGCCAGGGTGTCGGCGACAGCGGATCCCTCGCGCAGGAACTCCGGATTCCAGGCCAGGTCGACCAGGTCGCCGGCCGGGGCCGCGGCGCGCAACCGGCTCAGTACCTGCCGCGCCGTCCCAACCGGGACGGTCGACTTGCCCGCGATCAGGCAGTCGCCATACAGGTGCGGGGCCAGTGCAGCGGCGGCGGCGTGGACGAAACTGAGGTCGGCCCGGCCGCAGCGATCCTGAGGCGTCCCCACACACAGGAAGTGAACCTGGCCGAAGGCCCCGATCTCGGCGAATGACGTGGTGAAGCGCAGGCGTCCAGAGTCCACGTTCTTTCGTAGCAGTGGTTCAAGCCCAGGCTCGAAGAACGGCGCCTCTCCGGTGTTCGCCTTGGCCAGCTTCGCCTCGTCGACGTCGATCGCGAGTACCTCGTGGCCGAGAGCCGCCATGCACACGGCGTGGGTCAGGCCGAGGTATCCGATCCCGATGACGGTGATCCGAAGGGGCGAATTGGCCGATTCCATTATTCCGTTCTCCCGAGGGAAAGCTGGTTTACGCGGGTGTGCAGGCGATAGTGGAGAAACCACGGTCAGCGCCCGTCACCGCGTTATCACAGGACACGATGGTCTGCAATCTCTTGTTCTGCACGAAGAAGCCGTACCCGGGGCCGTCGACCTCGGCTTTGTTGCCACGGAAGACGTTACCGATCCCCCACCCGGGGTACACCTGGTGTACCTGGAAGCCATCCTTGATGCTGTGAACGCCAGTGTTGCCCGTGATCGTCCAGTCGTTCCCCTTGACGTTGACCCAAGCGGTAGCGGCCGAGGCGACCATTCCCGTGCCGTTGAAGGAGTTGCCGATAATCTGGCCTCCAGTGGTCCCTTCCTTAATGTCGATGTTCTCCGCTGTCGTATCGGCGATGTTATTGTCTTCGATAGTGTCGTCGTTGCTTGCATCCGGCCGGCAATGGCTGTAACGGCACCAGTTCTTGTTGGCCGATCCGACGTAAATACCCTCGCCGAAGAACTGGACATTCAGGCCGGTGTCCCGGACCAGACAGTGGGTGACGGTGTCATAGCTGCTGAATGAGCGCAGGTGAATGCCCTCGTCGCCGATGGAATGGACGTAGAGGCCGTCGATGAGATCGTGGTCCGACCCGTCGGCCACGACCCCCTTCTGGCCGCCTTCGACGGAGAAGCCCTCGATACGCCACCACGATGCGTGATCAAGGTAGAGTGTGTACCCGTGTGAAATGTCACCGCCGTCGAGTACCGCGGCGCGTGACCCGCACAGCGTGAGCGGCGAGGTCGAGGTGCCGGACTGGCTGATCGTGAAGTGGCCCTCGTAGGTTCCAGGCGCCAGGACGATTTCCTCTCCCGGCTTCGGGTGGGCCAGCGCGTGCTTCAGGGTCTTGGCCGACGTGACCGACACCGCTGCGGACGTTCCCGCGGTTCGGCACGAGGCGGTCGTCGCCGGACTGCTCGCCACCGGTGCACCGCCGGCCACCGGTGCACTGCTGGCCGCCGGCGCGCCGGAGGCATCCGCCGCGGACTGGGACCGGCCGGGCGCCGGCGCCGGGCTGACACTGGAACAGCCAGCCAGGACGATGGCCAGCAGGGGCACGACCACGGCGGGCACCAGGTGGGCAAGTCTCGCGCTCACGGATTGGTCCCTTCGCGGGTTCGCTGCAACCACTGCGCGCTCCTGATGATCGTGGGCACGCTGCCCGCCGGCGCGTGCGGGTGCCTCGGCGGGCGGGCGGACCAGGCCACTGGGTCCAACGTGGGCAGCGGCACGGTCGCCTCGCCATCCGAAGCGGGGGCCGTGAAGGCGGGCACGGGTCTGAGCGTGGATACCGAGGCGAGCCGAGATACCGCCGGCACGGAGGCGTCCGCCATCTCGGAGGCGTCCGCCGTCTCGGCGCGCCACCGCGTGGTCACTGGGTATGGATGGGACGGCAGTCTGCGCCTGTGGGACCAGGCCCAGCCCAGCAGGACGAGGATCGCGATGCTGAGCCACAGGGCCGCGAGCGGGTGAAACTGCAGATAGGACAGGAACGTCACCCGGCTATGTGACGCCCATCCCGAGACGTTGGACGACGACATGGCCGGCCTGGGGGCGTCGGCCCGGGAGTCGATCGCCCTGAAGCCGTTCCCTGAGATGACGTTGGCCACGCCGGTAACCGTGGAAGAGGCCCCGCGGGCGCTGATCCCGAAGACAGTGGCGCCGATGATCTCGTTGCTGTCGATCAGAACGTGTCCGGCGCTGGAGACCAGAATTCCGGTCCGCGGGCCGACGATGGTGTTCCCAGAGATCACAAGTCCCGGCGTGTCCGGTCCGATGGACAGGCCCGATCGGGGCGAGCAGCGGATGTCGTTGCCGGTCAGCACGCCGCCGGTAACGCCGTACCTGACCGCCACGGCAGTGACCTGGGCACACACCTGATCCCCCTCGATCACCGTTCCGGTGCCGCCCTCGACCAGGATCCCGATCTTGCCGTTGTCCGCCACCTCGCTGTCCCTGACGGTGGTGCCGGTGCCCGGCGTCACCGCTCCCCCGGACGCGGACGCCCCGGTGGCCAGCGGCCTGCCGTCGATGAAGAAGCCATCGCCGGAATTGTGCTCTGACACGTCGCTGGTCAGCTTGGTGTCCTGGGTGGCGGGGCTGACGACGAACCCGCTGCCGCCGTTGCGGGAAGCCGAGCTGTCAACGACCGAGGTGTCGACCGAATAGCGGTGGATGTGCACGCCGTCGAGTTCGTTGAACTCGAACAGGTCGTCGCTGAAACCGACACCAAGGCCACGGGAGACGAACGCGCCGTAACTGCAGTCGGTGAACGTGGAGTTGGTCGCGCCGCCCGTGCTCGGATCCCCGATCAGGCCGGTCCACGCTATCCCGCCGGTCCGGCCGCTCCAGAAGCCCAGCGACGACACCCGGACATTCGACAGCGTCATCTTGCCGCCGACCTCGCGGATGTAGGACCGCCCTGATCCGGAGTCAGCGGCCGGCTGGTTGAGGGTGCGGTCCCAGCCCACGATGGTCAACGGCATGCCAGCCGGCCCGTGAAAGGCCAGGTCGCCGCCCCAGGCGACGATGGTGGCGAAGCCGCCGCTGCCGTTGTCCAGGTAGAGGGTGCGCAGCGCCGAGCTGCCGAGGTCAAGATGGGCGTTGTCCGCGACGAACACGTTGTCAAGGAGCAGGGCTGCGTGATGCGGCAGCATGACCATCGCGCCGTACCTGACCAGATCGGCCGACGTGTATTCGCCCTGCCCCGCGGTCAGCACCAGGGTCGGCAGCGCGCCTCGGGTCGGGATCACCTCCGGCTCGAAGATGTGGCTCGCATCGTGCAGCATCGTCCGGATCCGGGCGTCCTCGGCGCTGACCGCAGCCGTTTCCGCGGTCGCGCTGGCCGTCGTCATGGCGGCAGGCGGCTCGCTGGGGTCGATCGGCTGTGCCACGGGCAGCAGTGAAACCCGCCGGGGAGCAGCCGGGGCCGGCAGCAGCTTCACCCCGTGGCTGGACGTTGCGGCCCTCGGATGAAGCTGCAGGTGCAGCAGGGGCAGGACGAAGGGCATGGCCGCCAGCAGGCAGAAGGAGGCCAGCGCGGAAAGTACCAGGAGCCAACCGCGTTCCTGGCGGGCGCACTTGGTGAACACGCGGGCCTCCTAGACCAGCGACGAGGCGCTCTGGGCCTCCGCGCCCACCTGCTCTGAGGTGCGGGTCAGCCATCCGTGAACGTTCATGGTGAGGAGTGCGTACAACTTGAGCGGCAGGGCGATCGCGATCGTGGTGACGGCGACGAGCGGCAGGATCCAGATGTCGGAGGGCTTCTCGCGCAGGTGCGAGAAGCCGCGCAGGCAGCGCCCGGCGAGCAACCAGGTGACCGCGGCCAAGGCCACCAGGGGCTGCGGATGAAACACCCAGACGAACAGATAGTAGACCGCGAAGCCCATCGTTACCGGGGTCAGCATCACCTGAAGAACGCTGACCTGGCAGATGAATGGCTGGTGCCAGAGCCATCCCTTCCAGATCGCGGTCAGGTAGGTCCGGTAGGAGTTCCGGCTCCAGCGGAGCCGTTGCTTAAAGAACGCACGGCCCTTGTCGGGGAACATGGACGTGGCCCGCGCCGTCGACTGGTAGACGGTCTTGTACCCGGACGCGAGGACCAGCCAGGTGAGCCGCCCGTCGTCGCCGGACAGGCACCGCCGCCCGAGGAAGAACTCGTCTTCCAGGTTCTCAAGGACCGGCAGCACGACCCGGCGCCTGTAGGCGACGGTGCGGCCGGACAGGCAGGCCACGGCGCCGCGACGCGATTGGGCGCGCACGTAGTCGAGGTAGCGGACGTCAATCATCCAGTCGGCCATCCGCCGCCAGACACTGGTCCTTGGCAGGTAGGCGTTCTGCCTCGTGCCCACGCCGCCGACGGCTGGATCGGCGAACGGTGCCAGGACCGCTGCCAGCAGGCCAGGCTCCCAGCTCGTGTCCGAGTCACACAACACCAGGATCTCCTGGCTCGTACGCCGGATCCCCACGCCGAGCGCCGAGCGCTTGCCCTCGTGCTCGAACGGCACCACCTTGATGCGGGGATCGGCCACCCCGCGGGCCTCCAGCCGCTGGATGACCTCGACGTCTGCTACGTCGGGCACGATGATGATCTCGGTGGCGTTCTCCCGTTGCCAGCTCGCGAGGCACCGGTCGACAATGACCGGGTCCTCCCGGTAGCACGGCACAACCACGGACGTGGTCGCCGTGAAGCCGACCCGAACCGGCCGGTACAGACGCGAGAGCGTGAAACGGCTCAGCCATACCGTCCACGAGAGGGCGCCTACCAGCCCGAGGGGGACGTAGTGGTGCACACGGGACCACCAGCCCAGGCTTATGAGCTGTGACCCGGTTACGGCAGCATGGACCGCCGCGAGCATGGCGCTCCCTCCTACATCACGACGGGCACCTCGGGAACCAGCGTCGCAAGCGGAAGTTGAAGCAGTGTTGCATTTATGTGGCGCCGGGTTCGCCCGCGGCAGACAAGCCGCAAGCGCGAGCCCGCTGGCCAGCGGCATTCAGCGAACTCCCTGAGTTCTCAGGGACAATACGGAAACGCTTTTGAGTGTGCTTCCAGGCCGGTCGGCGAGGCTCACGGTTACAAGGAGGCATTAATTGAACGTCCCTGGCCTGAGCCGGCGGCAGCTGATCGGCGGCAGCGCGGTCATCGGCGCCGGCGGGCTGACCCTGGCCGGGCTGGGCGGGTACGCCTGGCCGCACACCGTGGCCGACAGCTTGCCCGCGCCGGCCGCGCCGAGCACGCCGGACGACACCCGCGGCGTCCTGCACTTCGTGACCCGCGGCGACCTCAACCCCCCGGCGATCACGATCGCGCACCACGTCCGCCAGCCCGCCAGCGTCGGCGTCACCGGCGACCCGGCCTTCTTCGTCCTGGCCGCGGCCGGCTATCCGCTCACCGGGCCGGGCGAGCCGGGACTGATGATCCTGCGGCGCAACGGCGACATCGTCTGGTACTCCCCCAACACCGGCTTCCCGCCGAACAAGGGGATGGCCCGGGTCGATCTGCAGGTGCAGTCGTACCGGGGGCAGCCCGTGCTCACCTGGTGGGAAGGGCGGGTGGACAAGGGCGTCGGTTACGGGAAGGCGGTGATCGCCGACACCTCGTATCGCACCATCGCCACCGTCAACGCAGGCCGCGGCCTGACCGTCGACCTGCACGAGTTCGTCATCACCCCGCAGGACACCGCGCTGATCACCGCGGCTAGGCCGATGCCTGCCGACCTGTCCGCGTTGGGCGGCCCGGCCAACGGCATGGTCCTGTCCGGCACCGTCCAGGAGATCGACATCCCGTCAGGCCGGGTGCTTTTCCAGTGGGACGGCCTGGATCATGTCCCGGTCACCGACACCTACCAGTCGTTCACCGGCGGCACGAAGGCCAACCCGTTCGACTACTTCCACATCAACTCGATCGCGATCGCGCCGGACGGCGACCTGCTCGTGTCGGCCCGCAACACCTCCACCGTGTACAAGGTGAGCCGCCCGGGCGGGCAGGTGGCCTGGCGTCTCGGCGGGAAACGGTCAAGCTTCCAGATGGGCACCGGCGCCACCTTCTGGTTCCAGCACCACGTCCGCCCGCACGGCGCCGCCGCGCTGAGCATCTTCGACGACGGCGCGTCGCCGGCCAAGGAGGCGCAGTCCCGGGCCATCCTGCTTGACCTGGACACCAGCGCCATGCGGGCCACGCTGACCCGCAGCTACACCCACCCGGCTGGCCTGCTGGCCGCCAATCAGGGCAGCATGCAGGTACTGCCCGACGGCCGGGTGCTTGTCGGCTGGGGGAACCTGCCGTACTTCTCCGAATACGCCAAGGACGGGGCGCTGCTGCTGGACGGCCAGTTCCCGGTCGGCGACCAGTCCTACCGGGTCTTCACCGCGGACTGGACCGGTCACCCGGCCGACGAGCCCGCCGTCGTGGCGGAGGTCAACCCGGCCGGCGGGTCAATCGTGTACGCGAGCTGGAACGGGGCCACCGAACTCGACAGCTGGTCCGTGCTCGCGGGCTCAAGCCCGGGCGGGCTCGGCCAGGTCGGCTCGCAGCAGCGGGCCGGCTTCGAGACCGCGATCACGGTGAACACCACCGGTCCCTACTTCGCCGTGACCGCGCACGACGCCGCAGGCCACGTGCTCGGCCAGTCGGCCACCGTGCGGCTCGCCACCGGCTAGCCAGATCAAGGTTGCCAGGTCAAGGTTGCCGGTCAAGGTTGATTGCGCTGGTCGCGTTCGAGCCGCCGTTGTTCGTCCTCGACCAGCCGGAACAGCGTGGACTGCACGTACTCCACGTGCGGGATGTCCCGCAGCATGATCTGGCCGTGCTCGCCCGCTGACTCCACCACAAGCCGCCCGGCGCCGAGCAGCCTGTCCAGCACGCCCTTCTCGAACGACACGTCGTTGATCCTGGTCAGCGGGATGTCACGACCGCGCCTAGTGATGATGCCGAACCTGGTCCGCAGCCGCTTGGTGGTCAGCTCGTAGGTCGTGGTCCGCCAGCGCAGCACCGGCACGAACAGCCACAGCATCAGCACAAGCACCGCGACCACGCCGACCGCGAGCCGTTCCGCTGCCGCGGCCGAACCGTTCGGGATCACCGCCTCGCCGATCAGCGCCGCGGCCACCACGATCACCGCGACCAGTATGGGCCGGATGAGCGTCTTCCAGTGCGGATGCAACAACAACACCGGCTGCTCGTCGGAGGTCAGCGAAGAATCACGCGCCATACCGCACATAGTGGCACCATGCGCCCACCGCCGCGAGGACCGAGCGCTCAGCGCAGATGCACGATGTCGCCCGCGGCCACGGGCAGTTCGGTCTGCGGCGGCATGCTGACCAGCAGCCTGCCGCCCGCGTCGATCCCGGCCGCGAGCCCGTCGAGCACCCGGCCGCTCGGCAGTTCGGCCCGGATGGGTCGGCCGAGGGTGGCGCACAAGCGGGTGTACTCGGCACGCAGGCCGGACCGTTCCGTATCTCCTGAAAACCGGCACCACGTCAGGTACCTGCGTTCCAGGCCGGCCAGGATTGCGGCGAGTAGTTCGCCCCGGTCCAGGCTGCGCGCTTGCTCGAGATACAGGGACGTGGCGGCCAGGGCGCCGGGGCCCGGTGGCGGCAGCTCGGCCCGGCCGGCGGACACGTTCAGTCCGATGCCGACCACCACGGCGTCGCCGGCCGCCTCGGCCAAGATCCCGCCGAGCTTCCCCGGGGCGGCGCCGGGGGCGGCCCGGCCGGCCAGCACGTCGTTCGGCCATTTCAGCCCGGCGTCGATGGCGGCGGTGGTGCGTACCGCCGCGGTTACCGCGACCCCGGCCAGCAGCGGAAGCCAGCCGAGGCTGGCCCGCGGCACGGCGGCGGGCCGCAGCAGCACGGAGAAGGTCAGGGCGGCCCGCGGCGGCGATACCCACGAGCGGCCAAGCCGGCCGCGGCCGGCGGTCTGCTGTTCCGCGGCCAGCACCGCGCCCTCGGGCTCACCGCGGGCGGCGCGGGCCAGCAGGTCGGCGTTGGTCGAGCCGGTCACGGCGGTCACCTCGACGTCGCGCCACAGGCCGCCAGGCCGGACCAAGGCGGCCCGCAGGCCCGCGGCGTCGAGCGGGGTCCGGGGCAGCGGCTCGGTCGGCCGCGGCTCAGTCAGCCGGAGCTCGGTCGGCCGCGGCTCAGTCGGCTGGGGCTCGGTCGGCCGCGGCTCAGTCGGCTGGGGCTCGGTCGGCCGCGGCTCAGTCGGCTGGAGCTCGGTCGGCTGGGGCTCAGTCACCGATCCGGATGCGCAGGCGCCGGAATCCCTTGCCCTTGCTCTCGATCTTGGCCACCTCGAGCCGGCCGATCGCCGCGGTCGAGGCGACGTGGGTGCCGCCGTCCGCCTCCTGGTCAAGGCCGACTATGTCGATGATCCGGACCTCCTTGACCTCCGGCGGGACCAGGTTGGTGGCGGTGCGGATGATGGGCTGGGAGAACGCCTCGTCCCGGGGCAGCATCCGCACGTCGATGCGCCGGTCGGCGGCGATCTCGGCGTTGCACGCGGCCTCGACCGCGTCCCGGAAGCCATCGGGCAGGGATGGCAGGTTGAAGTCCATCCGTGCGGTCAGCGGCTCCATGTTGCCGCCCGTAACCGGCGCCCCGAAGTCACGGAACACCACGCCGCACAGCACGTGCAGGCCGGAATGCGTGCGCATCAGCGCGGTCCGGCGCTCGTCCTCGACCGCGCCCCTGACCGCGGTGCCCGGCGGCGGGAGCGGGTCGCCCTCGGCCGGGATCAGGTACAGGTCATCGCCCTTGCGCGCGCCGACGATCCGGGTCTGCACGCCGCCCCACAACAGCACGCCGTGGTCGGGCGGCTGGCCGCCGCCGCCGGGATAGAACGCCGACCGGTCAAGGACGATGCCGTCGGGCTCGGCCGCGAGCACCGCGGCATCCCAGGCCCGGAGCGTCTGGTCGTCAAGCTCGAGCCGGTGCGTGCGCCACTGGGTCTCGCTCATGGAAGGTCAGCCTAGTGGAAGCTCAGCCTAGCCTGTGTTCTGCAACCCGGCTGCGACACCGTTGACCGTAAGCAGCAGCAGGCGCTCGAGTTGCTCGCGATCCGCCGAGGCATCGGCGCCGCGCAGCGCGGCCAGGGCGCGCAGTTGCAGGTAGGACAGCGCGTCGACGTAGGGATCCCGCAGCGCGACCGCGCGGGAAAGCACCGGGCGATCGGCCAGCAGGCGGTCGTGACCGGTGACGGCCAGCACCAGCCGCTTGGTCAGGTCGTACTCGGCCAGCACGAGCTCGGCCAGGTCATCCCGGCCGCCCAGGGCCAGGTAACGGACGGCGATCGGCCGGTCGGTCTTGGCCAGGCTCATCTCGGCGTTGTCCAGCAGCACGCCGAACAGCGGCCACTCGCGGTACGCCCGCCGCAGCACCGCCATTCCGTCGGGCTCGGCCTCCACCGCGGCCAGCCCGCTGCCCAGGCCGAACCACCCCGGCAGGTTCATCCGTGTCTGCGACCACGCGAACACCCAGGGGATCGCCCGCAGATCGTCCAGGTCAAGCACCGCCGGCCCGCCAACGCCACCGCCAGCACCACCGCCACCGCCACCGCCCTCGCCAGGCGAGCCCAGGCCCCGCTTCGCGGGGCGCGAGCCGATGCGAAGCCCGCCGATCTCGCCCAGCGGGCTGATCCGGGCGAACCACGCGGCGAACCCGTCGGATTCAACCAGCCCGCGGAAGGCGGCACAGGCGGCCTTGTCGATCCGCTCCGCGATGCTCCGGTACGACGCGGCCGCGGCCGCGGTCCACTCGGCCCGCCGCGGCGAGGACGCGAGCAGCACCGCGGAGCTGACCTGCTCCAGGTGCCGCTTGGCGATGGCGGGCTGGCCGTACCTGGCGAAGATCACCTCGCCCTGCTCGGTGACCTTGAACGATCCGTTGACCGAACCGGGCGCCTGGGCCAGCACCGCCCGCCCGGCCGGGCCGCCACCGCGGCCAAGCGCCCCGCCCCGGCCGTGGAACAAGGTAAGCCGCACGCCGTGCGCCGCGGCCCATTCGGTCAGCCTGGCCTGGGCGTCGTACAGCCGCAGGGTGGCGCTGGCGGGCCCGAGTTCCTTGGCCGAGTCGGAGTACCCGAGCATCGCCTCCAGGTGCCCGCCGGTGGCCGCGAGCCGCTCCGCGACCTGCGGCAGCGCGATCATCTCGGTCAGCACGCCCGGCGCGTTGGCCAGGTCCACCGCGCTCTCGAACAGAGGCACCACGTCGAGCACCGGGATCCGCCCGCCCCCGGCGGCATAGCTCGCCAGCTCGTAGACCGCCGCGACATCCTGGGCCGAACGGGTGAAGCTCACCACGTAGCGCCGTGCGGCGTCGACGCCGAACCGGTCCTGGATCCACGCCACCGCCCGGAACGTGGCCAGGACCTCCTCGGTTTCCGCCGAGCAACCCGAGCCGGCCGAGCCGGCCGACCCCAAAACGTCCAGCCCGGGCGGGCCCGCGGCGCGCAGCTCGCCCAGCGCCCGCGCGTGTACCTGGCTGTGCTGGCGGACCTCGAGCCCGGCCAGGTGGAACCCGAACGTCTCGGCCTGCCAGATCAGGTTCTGCAGCTCACCGGAGGCCTGCGCGGCCGCGCCCGCCGCCGCCAGCGAATCCCGGACCACGCGCAGGTCGGCGAGGAACTCTTCGGGACCCCGGTAGGCCAGGTCGGCGTGCCGCATCCGGGTGGCGCCGAGCCTGGCCGCCGCGTAAAGCAGGTAGGTCCGGTACGGTTCCTGCGGCGAGCGGGCCCCGATCTCGGCCAGCAGTTCCGGCTGCGCGGCCGCCGCGGCCGCCAGCGCCCGCCGCAGGGCCGCCGACGGCGGGGTGGTCGCCTGGTGCAAGGTCAGCGCCCGGCCGATCCTGGTCGTGGCGTTCTCGAGCGCACGCAGCACGTGGTCGGCCTGGATCGTGGCCGTCTCGCGGGTGACCTGCGCGGTCACGAACGGGTTTCCGTCCCGGTCGGCGCCGACCCAGCTGCCGAACCGCAGGAACGCGGGCACCATCGCGCCATGAGCGCCGTGAGCGCCGTGAGCGCCGTACGCGCCGTAAAGCGCCCGGTCCAGCTCCCGGTACGCCGCGGGCACGACCGCGAACAGCGTCTCGTCGAACGCGGCCATGACCGTTCTGACCTCGTCGATCGGGTCCATGGCCTTCACCCGCAGCTGCGAGGTCCGCCACAGTAGGTCGACGTTCTCGCGCAGCGCCCGCCGCGCCTCCGCGCGCTCGGCCGCGCCGGCCCGCGCGTCGTCGATGGCGGCGAGCAGCTCGCTGATCCGGCGCAACAACGCCACCACGGCCCGGCGGCGCGCCTCGGTTGGGTGCGCGGTCAGCACCAGGTGCACGCGCAGGTCCTCGACCAGCTCGCCCAGGTGCCCGGGCCCGGCCTCGCCACTCAGCTCGGCCACGGCCGCCGCCAGCGACTCGCGCACCGGCTCGTTTCCGGCGTCCCGCTCGCGCAGCATGCGGATGCGCTGGTGTTCCTCGGCCAGGTTGGCCAGGTGGAAGTAGACGGTGAAGGCGCGGGCCACCTGCTCGGCCCGGTCCAGGTCCCAGGAGCCGACCAGCGCCGCGATCTCGTCTCCGGCCTGATCGGCCGGGCCGCCCCGGGAGGTCCGGCGCGCCTCGATCACCGCGCGCCGCAGCCGCTCCACGTCGGCCAGCAGTTCGGGGCCGGATTCCGGGTCGGAATCGCGGATAACCTCCCCCAGCGTGTCGCCGAGCAGCCGGACGTCGCGCCGCATCGGCTCGGGCAGGCCGGCCCGGTCCCTGTCCCGGTCCCGGTCCCGGTCCCCGCCCACGGTCACAGAGTTCACGTTGCGAGCGTAATCCCAGCGCGAGACGTCCCCGTTAACCTTTTCCTATGACCGCCACAACAAATCAGGCCGACGCCGAACCCGGACCGGCGCTCGATCCTCACACCACCGCGGGCAAGATAGCCGACCTGGAACGCCGCAGGTACGAGGCGGTACACGCCGGGTCGCAGCAGGCGGTGGCGAAACAGCACGAGCGGGGCAAGCTGACCGCGCGCGAACGGGTCGACCTGCTGCTCGATGAGGGCAGCTTCACCGAATTCGACGAACTGGCCAGGCACCGCGCCCACGGCTTCGGCATCGAGGCCACCCGGCCCTACGGGGACGGCGTCGTCACCGGATACGGCACCGTGAACGGCCGGCCGGTCTGCGTGTTCAGCCAGGACTTCACGGTGTTCGGCGGCTCGCTGGGCGAGGTCTACGGCGAGAAGATCGTCAAGATCATGGACCACGCGCTGAAGACCGGCTGCCCGATCGTCGGGATCAACGACGGCGGCGGCGCCCGCATCCAGGAGGGGGTCGTTGCCCTTGGGCTTTTCGCCGAGATCTTCTACCGTAACGTGATGGCCTCCGGCGTCATCCCGCAGATCTCGCTGATCATGGGCCCGTGCGCGGGCGGGGCGGTCTACTCCCCCGCGATCACCGACTTCACGCTGATGGTCGAGGGCACCAGCCACATGTTCATCACCGGGCCCGACGTGATCAAGACCGTGACCGGAGAGGACGTCACGTTCGAGGACCTGGGCGGCGCCCACGCGCACGGCGTCAAGTCCGGTGTCGCCCACTACCAGGCCGTCGACGAGCAGGACTGCATCGACTTCGCCCGGGACCTGCTGTCCTACCTGCCGTCGAACAACCTCGAGGAGCCGCCGACCGTCCCGGCCGACGCGCCCGCAGACAACACGGCGGACATCACCGAGGTGGACGAGGAACTCGACACGCTCATACCTGACTCCCCGAACCAGCCCTACGACATGCACGATGTCATCGCCCGGGTGCTGGACGGCGGGGAGTTCCTCGAGGTGCACGCCGGCTTCGCGCCGAACATCCTGGTGGGCTTCGGCCGGATCGAGGGCGCGCCCGTGGGCGTGGTGGCCAACCAGCCCATGCACTTCGCCGGATGCCTGGACATCGACGCGTCAGAGAAGGCGGCCCGGTTCGTCCGGACCTGCGACGCGTTCAGCATCCCGATCCTGACCTTCGTCGACGTCCCCGGGTTCCTGCCCGGGGTCACCCAGGAATGGCAGGGCATCATCAGGCGCGGAGCCAAGCTCATCTACGCTTACGCCGAGGCCACGGTGCCGAAGGTGACCGTGATCACGAGAAAGGCCTACGGCGGCGCCTACGACGTGATGGGCTCCAAGCACCTTGGCGGCGACGTCAACCTGGCCTGGCCGACGGCCCAGATCGCGGTCATGGGCGCGCAGGGCGCGGTCAACATCCTGTACCGCCGCGAACTGGCCGCCGCCGACGACCCGGACGCGCTGCGGGCCCGGCGGATCACCGAGTACGAGGACACGCTGGCCAACCCGTACATCGCGGCCGAACGCGGCTACGTGGACGCGGTCATCCGCCCGGCCGAGACCAGGTCGGCGGTCAGCCGCGCGCTGCGTACGCTGCGCAGCAAGCGGCAGACCCTGCCGCCGAAGAAGCACGGCAACATACCGCTCTAGGATTACGCAATGTATTCGATTAAACCCAACCTGTCGAAGAAACCGACACTTGTGGCACATGCATGGGTCGGCCTGGCCTAGAGTCGGAGATGATGACCGACTACTCCGCCCCGCTACCCATCCTGGCCCGCTACGCGGTCATGGTGGATGTCGGATACATCTATGCCGCGGCCGGCGAACTGCTGTTCGCGTCGAGCTCGCGCCGTGACTTCCGGGTCGACGCACCGCCGCTGATCCAGGTGGTGACCAAGCACGCCGACGAACTTATCCGGGGGGAACTGCTCCGGGTCTACTGGTACGACGCGGCCAGGGACCGGGTGCCCACCATCGACCAGCGGGTCATCGCCCAGATGCCCTGGGTCAAGCTGCGGCTGGGCAACCTGAACGCCCGCGGCCAGCAGAAGGGCGTGGACGCGCAGATCAGGGCGGACATGGAAGCGCTGGCCCGGCACCGCGCAATCACCGACGCGGTTCTTATCGCTGGTGACGAGGACATGGTGCCCGCGGTCGAGGCGGCCCAGGCCTACGGCGTTCGGGTGCACCTGTGGGGCATCGAGCCGCCCTACGGCACCAACCAGGCCGAGCGGCTGGTCTGGGAATCGGACACGGTAGACGTGCTCGACGCGTCGTTCCTCCGTCCCTATTTCACCAAGAACCAGACCCCGGATCAGTCCCGGGCCGACACCGGTTCCTTCGCCGCCATCGGCTCCTCGGTACCCTCGCCCTCCCAGCTGTTCGGCGAGCAGCGGCACGGCGGCCGGATACAGGGGATGCCGCCGCCAAGCCAGCCGATGCCCCGTGGCGCGCATGCCGCGCCGCCGTCCGGCGGGTGGTCGCCGTCCACGACCGGCCCGATGCCGCGCCTCGGGCCCGACCGCACCCGGGTCGAGGAGGCGGGCGAGCACGTCGCGCAGAAGTGGATCTTGACCCGCGGCCGGGACAACATCCGCGACCTGCTGCCCGGGCCGATCCTCCCGCCGGTGATCGACAAGGAACTGCTCGTCGACGCCGAGAAGGAGCTCGGGCTTTCGCTGCGCCCGTACCAGGAGGCCCGCGAGTGGCTGCGAGACGCGTTCTGGGAGCGGGTCCACCGTGAGTTCGGCATCGGCACCGGCAAATCCCGCGCCTAGCAGGCTCTTTATTTACCGAACGGAACGTGGTGACAGAACCCTCAAGCAGCGATCGCCTGCCCGGGGAGCCGCCCCTGCGGGTGATACGCGGCGACGCAACCCCGGAGGAGATCGCCGCCCTGGTCGCGGTCCTGCTGTCACGCTCAGCCGGCGACTCGGGCTCTTCCGCGCCGCCGCCCCGCCGGTCCGCGTGGTCCGACCGGTCCCGGCTGCTGCGCCGCCCGCTGCATCCCGCCCCCGGCGCCTGGCGCCGCTCCGCCCTTCCCGGCTAGCGGCCCGCCCTTCCCTCGCTCCCGCGCTCCCGCTCTGCCGCGGCAGACGCTTCGTAACGATCCCGTAGCGCCGGCTTCCTATGGTGGCGTCGTGCGGTACGGCCTGCCCGCCCGGTCACGGCCCCGACCCCGGTCGCGGGTCGTGCTGGCGATCATGGGCGGCCTGGCGCTTGCACTGATCGCCGTCGCGGTGCCGCTCAGCGTGCTGGCCCATACGTGGTCGGCGTCCAACGCCGGGCCGATCCTTGACGTGGCGGCGCTGTGCGCCGTGGGCGCGGTGGTGGCCTGGCACCGGCCCGCCAACCCGCTGGGCTGGATCCTGCTCGGGGCCGGCGGGTCCCAGGTGCTGAGCGCCGCAGCCGGAGGGTACTCGGTGCTCGACTACCGTGTGCACCACGGGACGCTGCCGCTCGGGCCGGTCGCGGTACTGCTTCAGCCCGCCTGGGCGGCGACCTTCACCCTGCTCGGGCTGGTGATCCTGCTGTATCCAGGCGGGCGGCTGCCGTCGGCCCGGTGGTGGTTCATGCTGTGGCCCTACCTGGCCCTGGCCGGCCTGTACCTGGGCGGGGCGCTGGCGATCGCGGCCGATCTCATCGCCGGGCACCGGGTGCGTGTGGATTCGGGCGGCACTCTCACCGTGTTCGACCACCCAGCCGGCGGCACCGCCTGGTGGGGCGTGGTCCAGACGCTGTTCTTCCTGGCGCTCGCAGGCTCGTGGCTGACCTGGCTGGTCAGGCAGGTATTCGCGTACAGCGGCTCCGCCGGGGACCGCAGGCTACAGCTGAAGTGGCTGCTGAGCGGCGCGGCCGCGGGCATCATCCTGGCCGCGGGCGGCTTCGTGACCTCGATCAGCGTACCGGCGCTGAACGGTATCGGCAGCGCCGCGATGACGGTAGGGATCCTGCTCCTGCCAGTCAGCCTGGGGCTGGGCATCCTCAAGTTCCGCCTGTACGACATCGACCGGATCATCTCCCGGGCGCTGTCTTACACGATCGTGACCGCGCTGCTGGTCGGCGTGTACGCCGGCCTGGTTCTGCTGGCCACCCAGGTCCTGCGGTTCCACAGCACGGTCGCGGTCGCGGCATCCACCCTTGTCGCCGCCGCCCTGTTCAACCCGCTGCGCCGACGGGTCCAGCACCTGGTGGACCGCAGGTTCAACCGGGCCCGCTACGATGCGGACCTGACGGTCGCCGCGTTCGCCGCGCGACTGCAGGATGCCGTCGACGTCGACGCCGTTCACGCCGACCTGGCCGGCACCGTCCACCGGGCGCTGGAACCCGAGCACTTGTCGCTCTGGCTGTCCTCCTGGTAATGGCCACCTCGCCAGTGCTTCAGCGCAGCGGGTTGCGGGTCTTCAGTGCAGGGAACCTGCTGTAGTCGCGGTTGAGAGTCCACAGTTCGCTCACGCCGTGCGCCAGGCACAGCGCGGCGATCCGCGCGTCGTGCACCAGCGGTCCGACCACCTTTCCGTCGCTGACCAGCGTGCGCA
>Ga0335075_10007365_pt1 | contig 16929 bp, 14 predicted proteins | sample Lox_Sample_24_FD_206723 | JGI IMG/M metagenome (GOLD analysis project Ga0335075, IMG submission 206723) | Soil microbial communities from Loxahatchee National Wildlife Refuge, Florida, United States - Lox_Sample_2.4 | ecosystem: Environmental > Terrestrial > Soil > Wetlands | place: USA...
AATCTGCATTCGCTCAATGAATTGCTTCTACGATCGACAGAAAATGTGGCCGGTCGCACTCATGATTGTCGCCTCATTTCTCGTCACGGCTCACTGCCTTTGCGCACAAACAATCAAAGTGCCTGGATTGACAGTGCTTCCGCAGAGTTACGGACCCTATAGCGGACACTTTCTGCAAGGCGGCATCGGATTGACCAAGCCGCTGCCGGCCACTGACCCTGTCTTGAAAGCGAATGCTCCATGGACACTCTCTGCATGGGTTGAGTTTTCTCCGCCGCCGACAGGCTCAGTATTGATTGCTGGAGCAGGCGATCCACGCGATGAAGATTCTCGTTTCTTTGTGATCGCCGATGGACGGCCTGAGCTCCGCTTCGGACGTGGTTATTCTCTCCGCGCGTCCGGCCCGCTCGACATGTCCGGATGGCACCTGCTGACAGCGAGTTTCGATGGAAGCGAGGCTCGCCTCTATGTGGATGGAGCTGTAGTCGCTCGCGGCCCACTCCAGGGCGGACCCATCCAGCCGCAAATGCTGATGGCTCCGGTAGAGTCGCCGTGCATCGCAACTTTCTGCGAACATTTCGGCGGACGCATCGCTTTATTTTCGCTGAGTCGCGAAGCACTTTCCGCGCAAGCCGTCGCAGCGTTGGCTGCAAAAAAGCCCGACTTCTCGCTGATTGCATTTGAAGAAGGGTCCAAGCCCTGGGCGCTGCAGGTACTCCAGTATGTCGGCAATCTTGCACCGCAGAATCCGGCAACACTTCCCCATCGCAATGCACCCTTCAGCAAGCCTGTTGCGGAAACTCTACCGCCCTCAAAGACTACCCTGCAAGCCGCGGGCAGTGCCGATTGGGTACTCGAGGGAGGGTGGAAACTTGCTGCGGCGCCCAAGGTTTCCGCAACACCCGAGAGCATCTCAACACCCGGTTTCAATACTAGCGATTGGCTGGCGGCAACTGTCCCGGGCACCGTGCTGACAACGATGATTGCGCGCGGCATCTATCCTGATCCAGATTATGGATTGAACAACCTCGACATCCCGGAAAGTCTGAACCGGCAGAAATACTGGTATCGCGCGGAATTCACATCGCCACATTCCGACCACGATTCACACGTCTCGCTGATTCTTGATGGGATCAATTATCAAGCTGAAGTGTGGCTCAACGGTCAGCACCTCGGATCTATCAAAGGCGCCTTCATCCGTGGCGTTTTCGACGTGAGCCACCTGCTCCGCGCCGACGGTGAAAACGCGCTCGCCATCCTGGTCTCGCCAGCCCCGCATCCAGGAATTCCAAACGTTCAATCGATCGCCTTTGGAGCAGGACTGAATGGCGGCGCAATGGAACTCGACGGTCCTACATTTATGGCGACAGAGGGATGGGACTGGGTTCCTCCCATGCACGACCGCGATACCGGACTGTGGCAGAATGTGCATCTGGTGGCGACCGGTCCGGTCGCGATTGAAGATCCCCAGGTCATCACGCATTTGCCGCTGCCGGATATCACACAGGCTGACATCACGGTCAATGTGCCACTGAAAAATGTCTCCCAGCAGGCGGTGCACGGAACTCTCACAGCTTTATTTGAAGGCGTCGAAGTCAACAAGGAATTAACGCTCCCTCCAGGCGAGCACACGATTTCCCTTTCGCCGACAGAGTTTCCTCAGCTCCATCTGAATCATCCACGGCTATGGTGGCCAAACGGGTACGGCAAGCCGGAACTGTACCATCTGCAACTTCGTTTCGCCACAAACAACGGGACCTCCAGCGAAAAGAAATTGCAATTTGGTGTTCGCGAAGTCACCTACGAGTTGAGCCTGCTCAATCACTCCGGCGTGTTGCGTCGGATGGATTATGATCCAACGGTCGGTCGCACCGCAATCGAACCGCAGGTGGATGTCACTCACGAAGGCATGCGCCAGGTCCCCGGTGGCTGGGCTTCTTCGATCAACGCAGGCGACGATGCTTCTCCCGCGTTGCGAACCGTCGCGGATACCCGCGCCACTCCGTATCTCATTCTGAAAGTCAACGGCGTCCGCATCGCAGTTCGCGGCGGCAGCTGGGGCATGGACGACTCCCGGAAACGAATCTCGCGCGCTCACCTGGAACCATTCTTCCGCTACGACCGCGACGCCAATCTCAACATTATTCGCAACTGGCAGGGACAAAACACAGAAGAAAACTTTTACGACCTGGCCGACAAATACGGTCTGATGGTCTGGAATGATTTCTGGGAGGTGACCCAGGATTCAAATGCGGAAGCCGAAGACCCGCAACTTTTTCTGAACAATGCTCGCGACACAATCCTTCGCTACAGGAATCACCCTTCGATCGTGATGTGGTGCGGGCGCAACGAAGGCGTTCCACAGCCGATCATCAACAAGGGCTTGATCCAACTAACCCACTCACTGGACGGCACGCGCTATTACTCTCCGAGTTCGAACCGAGTGAATCTGCTGAACAGTGGGCCCTATTCCTACGAGAATCCCGCCGGCTATTACACGACGATTGATCAAGGCTTTGCCGTTGAAATCGGCACTCCATCCTTGCCCACGCTGGAATGGTTCTCTCGCTGGATTCCCAAAGTCGATCGCTGGCCCATCACCGATGATTGGGCCTATCACAACTGGCATCCCCATGATGCCTTCAATCAACACCTGCAAACTCAATTTGGAATCGGCAACAGCCTCGAAGATTATGAGCGCAAGGCGCAGATGATGAATTACGTCGACTATCGCGCCATCTTCGAAGGTTTCAATGCACACCTGTGGGCTCCAAACGGCGGTCGCCTGTTGTGGATGACGCAGCCCGCTTGGCCGAGCACTTTATGGGGTATTCTCAGCTCCGACTACGACACACAGGCCTCGTATTACGGAACGAAGAAAGCGTGCGAACCCGTCCACGTTCAACTCGATCTTTCTAACAACGATGTCGCAGTCGTCAATACAACCAGAGAACAGCTTCACGGATTGAAAGTCGCTGCGGATGTATACAGTCTCGACAGCAAGCTGCTGCTGCACCGCGAAACCATGCTCGACGCGGCACCGGACGATGTCACCCATGCGCTGAATCTCAATATCGTCCCCTTGATGAGCGATGGAAAATTGGTCTTTGTGCGGCTGGCGCTGCTCGGATCCGATGGTCAGACACTCTCGCAAAACTTCTATTGGCGCGCAGACTCTGACGCCGGCTATCGTGCGCTCAATCAATTATCGCCAGCGAAACTTTTTATTACCGCTCATCTGCAGCCTGGCGCCAGCAAAGCTTCTAAAGGAGGACGCCGCATTGATGTCGATCTAAAAAATGCTGGCGATGTCGTCGCGCTCAACACCAAGCTGGGTGTATTCGCTGCCGATGGATCGGAAGTATTACCCGCATATTTCAGCGACAACTATATCTCTCTGTTGCCGGGCGAGGAACGATCTATCGTCATCGACATTCCCGCGACTAACGACACCCACAACCTGAGCCTGCACGTGCGCGGCTGGAACATCGCCGCCGCATCCGAAAACATAACAGGAGCCGTCGGAACGTCACGCTAACCATAAAGCCGGATCAGTCGCTGCCAGCAAGCGGTCTGCGTCACAAAAACCATCGCGCCACGCCACAAGTTTGATTATGCCGAAGCTCGATGCGGCCAAATGAAAGTGGCGGAGCACTTTCGCTCCGCCACCTTCGATTCATGTTTCAGCCACTAGCGAATGGCTATGGTCTGCCACCGCCGCCGCTGGGTGGTTTTCCGCCGCCACCTCCGCCGTGCCCGCCGCTTGGCGGCTTACCACCTCCCCCACTTGGAGGCTTGCCACCACCGCCGCCACCGTTGTGGGGTGGTTTACCGCCCCCATTGTTGGGTGGCTTGCCATTGTTCGGTGGCTTTCCCCCGTGATAGGGAGGCTTACCGCCATTATTCGGCGGGTGCCCGCCGTGATATGGAGGTTTGCTGGAAGCCGGTGGACGGTGATACGGTGGATATCCGCCTTTCGGTGGATGTCCCGGATAGTAACCTGAATGAGGGTAATAGTGGCCGCCGCCCGGTCCGCGGAAGCGATAGCTACCCCATCCGTGACTGTAGCCCCAGTAGGCCCACGGCCCTACACCCAGGAAGATTCCATTGTAAAAATATCCCGGGCCGTAATACCCCGGCGGAGCGCAGGCATAGGGCGCGTAGTTATAGTAGCCATACCGACAAGGGGGTGGCGCGCCGAACGTGATCGATACCTGTGCGGAGGCTTTTGGAAGCAGCACGACCGGCACAAGTAGCGCTGCTGCAATAACGATCGATTTGAATCCACGCATTCGTAATCTCTCCAAAAACTTTGCCATGGCTGAGACTCGGTGGGTTACCGTAGTGCCCGCGTTCGGCTTTCCGTACACGTCGACCGAAGCACCTCTTCAGGAGCGGTTTTCTCAGGAAGAATAGCTTGCCTGCTCTCGTTAGGCAACCTTAATCGTCCACTCCAGGGGACCGTGTGACATTTCACTTTCATAGGATGACTTCCACGCATCCCATGCCATGATATTTCTACCGCAAGCAAATTTCCGGTCCGTCGATTCTGCTGCTTTTCTTCTGTGCGCCTGCGCCTCCATTATCCAACTAAAGGTGTGTCGCTCTGCAATGTCTCGAGACGACGTACGAGCGCGCGCTTTGCTTCCCCATCCTCTAGATCCACGAGGTTGATGGTGACATTTGCCAGCAATGCCTTTCGGCTAGCGTCCAGTAAATGTCGGGCCGTCGCCAGATCGCTTGACAGAAAATCCGGTGAATTGAGGGCTATCTCCGCCGCATACGCTTCCAGCTTGGCAGTTACCTCCGCCGCGGCCAACGGCACCTCCGTACAGACCACGAGGCTTCGCTGTGCGTCAGCATCGGCGGACGCACTTCGGGTCTTTCTTGCAGCCATGTATCGGTCGAACGCCCGAATGTCTTCCTCTGCATAACGCGCCAATTTCTCTTCACAGATTTTTACCTTGGCGGCGATTGCCTTCATTCCCACACCTGATTTCCGCGTAGAGCTGATGGCGCACACCATCTGCAACAGCGCTGCTGCAAAGCTCGCCGTAACCGCTGCGACCGCGCCACCGCCAGGTGTAGCAGAACCCGCGGCAACACGGTTCCGAAATTCCAGCAGTGAATTTTCCCAGAGCGACCCATCGTGGTTTTCCGTCATCGGGCAGGCTCCAGCGGATTCTCTATCAGCGCCGTTAGATATTCAACACACAACTCGAGCTCCGCCAGCGGAACACATTCCCTCGGACTGTGCGCCGTACGCATATCCCCCGGCCCCAGCACAATCGTATCGTCCGCCACTGTCGACATCAGCGGAGCCTCCGTACCGAAAGGCACGCCAATCGGATCGCGCCCGCTGATCTCCATCCATCGTCGAACCAATGGCGAGTGGGCAGCGGTCTCAAATCCAGGTTGCTCCCGCAGCACGATCAACTCGTAGCGAAAGCCGGGATCATGCATCCGTAAATCGTGAACCATCCGCAGCACAATGTCAGGAATCTCTCCTATCGGATCTCCGGGCAGCGGTCTCCATTCCAGCAGGAACTTGCATTCCCCTGGGATGATGTTCTTCGCTGTCCCTCCCTCGATGGTTCCGACGTTGAACGTCGTATACGGCGGATCAAAAATACTCGTCTCCTCCCGAACCGCCGCTTCTTGGAGCGACAGCGCATATTGCTCGATCTTTCCAATCAACTTCGCGGCGCGATAAATGGCAGAAATTCCCTCTGCAGGATGGGCACTGTGCGCCTCTCTTCCAAACACGCGAATTTCCGCCAAACCATACCCTTTTCCGGCGCGTGCAGGACGCAGCGATGTTGGCTCGCCCACAACCACATGCCGAGGCCGCAATAAGCCGGCCTTCAGTAGATGCCGCAACCCCACGCAGCCAACCTCTTCCTCCGCCGTTAGGACAAGCGCAACCGTCGACGCGACATGAGGCTCGTCCGCAGTGAGAAGAGCCGCCAGCAGACAGGCCAAAAAGCCTTTTACATCGCAGGCACCGCATCCATGCAATACACCGCCGGCCACCTGCGAGTGAATAGCCTCGTTCCATTCCGCACTGTATGGCACGGTATCCGTATGACAGACAAACGCAAGGTCGACGGCGAAGTCATCCGCCTTTTGCCAGGACGGCGTTGCCAGCAGATTAATTTTCTCTACCCCACTGGCATCGTGATACGCCAGCTCTCGAATATTCCAGGCGCGTTCGCGCAGCGCATCCTCGACAAATTCAATCAGCGGACGATTTGTCATCGATGAAACAGACGGGATACGAATCAACGCATCGAGCAACAAAGCGGGTGACAGCTTATCCATTACATCGCTCCATCCGCGATCATCGCGCCTGATGGCGAACATGTTGAAACCCGCTTGCCCACGACGAAAACCTGCGGCAAATTCGGCACCGCCGCAAAGTACGCCAATTCACGATAATCGCGAAATTCGTGGATTAGAAAGTCCGCCGACTTGCCTGCTTGGAGCGAGCCGATCATATCCCCGAGACCGAGACTCCATGCGGCGTTGATCGTCGCAGCCGTCAGAGCCTCCGAGGGAAGCATCTTCATCTGCTGGCACGCCAGTGACATGACAAACGGCATTGAAGTGGTCGGTGATGAGCCCGGATTGAAGTCCGTCGCCAGCACAACAGCAAGCCCAGCATCCATCATGGCGCGAGCATTGGGATAGCGATCGCGCCCCAGGCAAAAAACAGACGCGGGCACCAGCACCGGCTGTACCGATGCCCTCGCCAGCGCAGCGATTCCATCCTCATCCGTGTACTCCAGATGATCTGCTGTTGTTGCACCGAGATCTGCCGCGAGCGCTGCTCCGCCATCGGCTGCAAACTGTTCCACGTGCATGCGCAGCCCGAATCCAGCATCCTTCGCCGCCGACAAAATCTCGCGGCTCTCCTCAATCGTGAACGCGTGTTCGTCGCAGAACACATCGCAAAACTGTGCCAGCTTCTCCTGCCGCACGCGCGACAATATCTCTAGCACCACCAGCGCGATATAACCTGCCCGATCTCGCTGAAACTCGGGAGGGATAGCATGAGCGGCAAGTAGCGTTGCCACAATCCGCAGCGGCGTTTCTTTCGCCAAAGATCGAATCACGCCGAGAATCTTCAACTCCGCATCGAGCGACAATCCGTAGCCCGACTTCACCTCGACCGTCGTCGTGCCATTGCGCAGAAACCATTCCGCATGGCGACCCGCCAGCGTCAATAGTTCTTGCGCGGTCGCGCTGCGCGTGGCACCCACTGTGGTGGCAATGCCTCCGCCGGCCGCCGCAATCTGCTGGTAGGTCTTGCCCGCAATGCGCTGTTCAAACTCCGCAGCGCGAGAACCCGCAAACACCATGTGCGTGTGTGCATCCACAAATCCAGGCGTCACCACGCAACCGCGCGCATCGATCACGGGAAGATGTTTCTCCTGCGCTACCGCCGCTCCTACTTCGTCCGTTGTGCCCGTGCGTTCGACTTTTCCGTCGGCAACCAGCATCGCGCCATCTTTGATGATGGCCAATTCGCACATTTCGACCGCGCCTCGACGAGGACCACCCTTCCCCGCCAGCGTGACAAGCTGTCCGCAGTGGATCACCGCGAACCTTTTCGGCGTTGAATCGTTCATGCGCGACGCATCGGAATCGCGATGCTTTTGCTTTCGGCTGTTTCGATGGCCTGCTCATACCCGGCATCAGCATGACGCGCCACTCCGATTCCGGGGTCGTTATTCAGCACGCGATGCAAGCGCTCTTGGGCAAGCTTGGTTCCATCAGCGACGCACACCTGACCAGCATGCAGCGAATACCCCATGCCGACTCCACCACCATGATGAAACGACACCCAACTCGCGCCGCTAGCGGTATTCAACAACGCATTCAGAATTGGCCAATCCGCAATCGCGTCCGAGCCATCCTTCATTTGCTCGGTCTCGCGGTAGGGCGAAGCGACAGAACCGGTGTCCAGATGATCGCGGCCAATCGCAATGGGCGCCTTCAGTTCCCCGCTGCGAACTAGATCGTTCATTGCCTCGCCCATGCGCGCCCGCTCTCCATAGCGCAACCAGCAAATGCGAGCCGGCAGCCCCTGAAAATGCACTCGCTCCCTCGCCAGGTGAATCCACCGGGTAAGGATTTCATTATCTGGAAATAGTTTGATCGCCAGCTCGTCGGTACGGTAGATATCCGCTGGATCTCCCGACAAGGCGACCCAGCGAAACGGTCCGGCGCCTTCGCAGAACAAAGGACGAATATATTCCGGCGTAAATCCGGGAATATCGAAGGCCTGTTTGCATCCGGCATCGAACGCGCGCTTGCGAATGTTGTTGCCGTAATCGAATGCGACCGCTCCGCGCCGCTGCATGGCCAGCATCGCGTCCACATGAACGACCATGCTCGCCATCGACAGCTTGACGTATTCCACGGGATCCGCCTGTCGCAACGTCGACGCAGCCGCCAGCGAATACCCTGCCGGAATATATCCATTCAGCGGATCGTGCGCGCTGGTCTGATCGGTGATGACGTCGATCTCCACCTCTCGCCGCACCAGTTCCGGCAGCACCTCCGCGCAATTGCCGACAAGGCACACGGAGAGCGCTTGCTTTTTCCGTCGCGCATCTTCACAAAGCTTGAGCGCTTCGTCCAGCGACTCAGTCATCCCGTCGCAGTATCCAGTTTCAAGTCGACGCTCAATGCGAGTTCGGTCCGGGTCAATGCCGAGAAAGACCGCGCCGTTCATGGTTGCGGCCAATGGCTGCGCCCCACCCATGCCGCCAATGCCACCCGACACAATCAGCTTTCCCGCGAGGTTTCCTCCAAAGTGACGATCCGCCATCGAGGAAAATGTCTGATAAGTTCCCTGCAGAATTCCTTGCGTGCCGATATAAATCCAACTTCCCGCCGTCATTTGCCCGAACATGATAAGACCGGCTCGATCGAGTTTATGAAACTCATCCCAGTTGGCCCATGCACCCACCAGGTTGGAGTTCGCAATCAACACCCGCGGTGCACCTTCATGTGTGGGAAATATGCCGACAGGCTTGCCCGATTGCACAAGCAACGTGTCCTCATTGCCTAGTCGCTCAAGTTCGCGAACAATGGCGTGATAGCATTCCCAGTTGCGCGCTGCCTTGCCGATTCCTCCATAGACCACCAGCTTTTCCGGCGCTTCGGCGACCTCGGGATCAAGATTATTCATCAGGCAGCGCAGCGCGGCTTCCTGCTGCCAGCCTTTACAACGCAATGCAGTGCCGCGGGGCGCGCGGATCACGGGAGCGGAACTTGCCGTCGTCGTTGACATACTTTAATTCGTCGCAAGCTGCGGCGCAGACCACACCTTGCGAGCGACCTCCTTGTATTCGTTCAGAATTTCCTGCTGCTGCGGATGACGATGATCGCGCACGACAAATCTGCCACCTACGCATACATCAGCGACGGCAGCGGTCCGCATGCCAAACACAATTGCCGGCAGCAGATCCTCGCGCACATCCCCCGCAATCGAAATGTCATTCAAGTCCACCGTGAAGAAGTCTGCCAGCTTGCTGGACTCGATATCCCCAGTTTCGCAACCCAGCGCACTCGCACCGTTCGCTGTTGCACAGCGGAATAGACGCGCCGACAATTCCTGACCATCGATTCCGTCGAGAAGGCTTCGCTGCCGTTGCTGCAGACGCAGATGGTATTCCAACTCACGAGCATCTTCTAGCGGCTCGATCTGCGCCTGGCTGTCGGAGCCCAGGCAAACCGGAATGCCCCGCTCCATCACATCGCGCGCAGCAAAAATGCCGTCGCCCAGGTTGCGCTCCGTAGTTGGACAGGCGCAGATCGCCGCGCGGTTAGCCGCCAGCAAATCCATTTCCTCATGATCGATGTGGATCGCATGCACGGCAGTAAATTGATCGCGCAGCAATCCGTGCCTCTCCAGCAGCCGAACCGGAGTGGTTCCATATTCGCGTTGGCACGCTTCAATTTCCGCCATCTGCTCCGAAACATGCATGTGCAGCGGTCGGTGATGTTCGCGTGCCCAGGCCGCGATCGCTTCGATCGCCTCCAGCGGTTCGGCACGCACACTATGTGGCGCCACGCCAACCCACGCATCCTGCGAGTCATACTCGCGATGCAGGTCGGCCACATTCGCGAGAAATTCCTCTGTCGTCTCCAGAAAACGAATCTGCCCGGGATCCTCTGGCAGCTCGAAACCGGCGCGCTGATACGCCGCCCGCAGCAGGCAAATACGAATGCCGACTGACTCTGCAGCCGCAAAGATTTGCTGCGCCATTATGTTCGGATTCGGATACGGCTTGCCATCTGGCTTCCGATGAACATAATGAAACTCACCCACGGTCGTCGTTCCCGCCAGCAACATTTCAAGAAATGCAGCGCGCGCAACCACATACATCTGCTCCGGCGACAGCGAGGCAGCCGCATAATACATGGCCGCGCGCCACGACCAGAAATCACGCCCTCCCGCGCGTTTCGATTCTGTTCGTCCGCGAATCAATCTCTGGAACGCATGCGAATGTACATTTACAAATCCCGGCAGCAGTGCTTTTCCCCGCAGCGTCACCACTTCAACATCAGCTGCGATCGATGAAGTTCGAGCGGATTCCTCTGCAGTCGTCACCCGTACAATTTTTCCCTGAGCGTCGACCAACAACCCCACCCCTGCCTGCATGCATCCACCGGCATATAGATAGTCGGGTTGAAAAAGTGTCATCATAGGCGCGCCTGAGTCGTTGGAGGGCATCCTGCCGGACTCCCCATAATAGTCTGCCAAGGGCAAAAATGTCCGGGTTTTCGCGCGACCACCTGAGGTTTTCCGCAATCCATCAAGCGGTGGGAGAATGAAGCGTGGACTCTGTACGGATGGACAAATGGCTGTGGGCCGCACGGTTCTTCAAAACTCGTGCGCTGGCAGCGCGTGCCTGCGGACTGGGCCGAATTATTAGTAATCAGCAGCTGGCCAAGGCGGCGCGTGATGTGCGCGTCGGCGACTTCTTACAGGTGAGAAACGACAGTGGCGACTTTGAGATTGAGGTCCTTCAGCTGAACGAAGTTCGCGGGCCCGCGTCGGTAGCTCAGACGTTGTATCGCGAGACAGAAGCGAGCCGCGAATTACGCAAGAAAATCGCAGAAGAACGGAAGGCAATGCCTCAGTTCGACGCCTCGCAAGCTGGCCGGCCATCGAAGCGTGACCGCCGTGTGATTGCCCAACTCCGCGGTCGCCGCTGAACCAGCGCATTAATTCGCGAGTAACCCTGCCAATCGCCGGTACGACTCCAGCCGAGCTTGCGGGTCGTAAGTGTCTGTCACCGCAATCACCTCATTGGCGCCAGTTCCCTGCACCAATCTTTCGAGGCCGGCGCGCACGGTCGCATCCGACCCCACAATGGCCGCCGCTAACTTCTCCTCAACCGCATTTCGTTCCCAATCTTGCCATAGCGGCTCCATGGAATCCACGGGAGGCAGCAATTCCACCGGCCCATTGCGAATCAATTGCAGAAAGCGCTGCTGCGGCGTAGTGAACAATCGCTGCGCAGCGGCATCGGTTTCCGCCGCAATCACCTGCACCGCCACCATCAGGTACGGTTCCTGCAGTGTCTCGCTGCGGCGAAATTCACGTCGATACAGTTCTGTCGCTCGAAAGATATGCGCCGGCGCAAAGTGTGCCGCAAAGGCGAACGGCAACCCCAGCTGCGCCGCCAACTGTGCGCTGTACAGTCCCGACCCCAACAGCGTAATCGGCACCTTGCTGCCTTGTCCGGGAATCGCTTTCACGATTTGCTGCCGCTGCTCCGGCCCTAGATAGGTTTGCAACTCCTGCAGCAGCGCTGGAAAATCCTCGCCGCTCTGCGCTTTGTCTCTCCGCAATGCCCGCATCGTAGCGAAATCGCCACCAGGGGCGCGGCCCAGTCCCAGATCAATCCTTCCTGGGTAGAGCGCCTCCAGGGTGCCAAACTCTTCGGCGACCACCAGCGGCGCATGATTGGGCAGCATGATTCCCCCGCTGCCGACGCGAATCGTTTCTGTCGCCGCCGCCACGTGTCCAATCAAGATCGATGTGGCGGAGCACGCCAGTCCGGCAATCGAATGATGTTCGGCCAGCCAATAGCGCCTGTACCCCAACTTCTCCACATGCTCGGCCAACTCCACAGAGCGCGCGATTGCGCTGCCCGCCGACTCGCCGGGGCGCATGCCCACCAGATCCAGCACCGAAATGGCCAACTTTGTCTCCATGCCCATTGGATGAATCATTTCGCCAAGCGATGCGAAGCTTCCCGGCCAGCCTACTCGCCGCCCGCACGCATCAATTCGAGACTCGACACTGTCAGATTGCAACAGAAAGTTAACGACTAATTGTAAGGATATCTATTCACCGCGCAACGCGTGGATGGGATTGGCAGAAGCTGCCCGGCGAGCAGGAAGTGCTGAGGCGACCAAGGCCAACACGAAGATGACCACAGTAGCCGGAACCAGGACGAGAGGATCGAAAGGGCTGACTCTAAATAGGAAGGAGCGCAGTAGGGCGGAAGCCGCGGCCGCTCCTGCCAACCCAAAAGCGCAGCCAATCAGGGCGAGCTTGATACCGGATTGCAAAACCAGACGCACGATTCCTGACCGCTGCGAGCCAAGAGCGATCTTGACGTCAGAGATTCGCCACGCCACCACTACCTGCGAGAGTCGTCGTTTCACATCCCTTTTACATTCAGGCGATGTTGCGACGCCTTTTTCTGGCCCTCAACATGCATCGGTAAAGAGCGTGGACGTTCTCTGATGCGCAACGAACATCTCCCACATCCTCACCTTGCTAAGGAGAAACAAGTCATGAAGGTCATCGCCTTTGAAGAGCATTACAAGATACCTGCGATTGCGCAGGCCAACAAAGCTAATCCGATTGAGCAAATCTATGACACGTGGAATAAGTTGGGTCGATTCCCCGGCGACCCATCGAAAGGCGTGCCACCCGATATCTACGATCTCGACGAAAAACGAATTGCTGCGATGGACGCGGCTGGAATCGATGTTCAGATCCTCTCCCACACGGTACCGGGTCCGGAAGAGTTGGAACCGAAGCTCGCGATTGAGTTAGCTAGAAAAGCGAATGAAGCGGCGCATGCGACTGTCACCCGATTCCCGGACAGATTTCGAGCTTTTGCAGCATTACCGATGCTCGATCCCAAAGCGGCGGCTGATGAACTTGAGCGCACTGTCCACAAATTGGGCTTCGTCGGCGCTTTGATCAACGGACACGTGAACGGACGGTATTTGGATGACAAGTTTTTCTGGCCGGTATTTGAGTGCGCCGAAAAATTAAACGTTCCCATCTATCTCCACCCCAACCGACCGCCTCAACCCGTGGTGAGTGCTTGCTACGACGGCTTCAATCCTATTGTGTCCGGCTTTCTGGCGTTAGCAGGCCTTGGTTGGCATATCGACACCGGGCATTCACGCCATGCGACTGATTCTTGGCGGGGTATTCGACGAATTTCCTGGTTTGCAGATTATCGTCGGGCACAATTTCGAGATCCTCAGCTGGACCGGATGGCGCGCGACATACGCGTTCCCGCCGAAAGATACAGGTCTCAGGCGCCATGTAATTGATTATCTCCGCGAGAATTTTTATGGCGGAATACTGGCGGGAGAGTTCGCAGACCAGGTGCCCGGCGCGATCGATAGGAGTTGGAGCGCGTCGTATCAGGCCTATCTTGGCATGGCGAACACGATCGGTAGTGATCGCGTCGTTTTCACCACGGACACTCCATACGGAAGCATGAAAGCCGCCCGGCAATGCTTTGATCAGATGCCCATCAACGTGAATGAGAAGGAGAAGATCGCGCACCTTAATGCGGAACACCTGCTCGGTCTTGGCCAGGATGAACGAAGGCCGGCCGCAGCTCTACATCGTTAATGTTGAATTCCTCGCGCAGGCTGCTGGACGCCATGCGAACCGGGCAAATCGTGACCGGAGAGTGTGGTAGCGCAAAATCACTTGCCTGTGCTCTCTCGAGAGGCCTACTTTGTCCGCCCAAACTTTCAATGGCATTCCGAGTGACGTTCCTATCGCCGACAAACCAGCCGTCCATTAATCACAAGTGCGTTTCAGAAGATTTATCCGCCGGAGTTGTTGTTTTCCGGCTCGCCTCGCCGAGCGGACCAACCTGGGCGAGCGAGTTGGCGTTCAAGCGCGGCGACACCAGCCCCCTCGACCCGATCTGGCCAATCTTCGCCATCCTCGATTTGACCCGCGAGGGACGGGGAGAGACCGCAGCCTACCCCAACCTGCAATATTAGGATGTCCTCGAATTCGCGCACTCGGAAGCCGGCATGGCAGTTCGCACCGGCAGTGCGCAACTGCGGCGCATGCGTATCGAAACAAGCGCCCGCGCGAAGATCGTGCAGTAACACTTCGGTTCCACGACACCTCATCCTCGGGACTGGACGTGAAGTTTTCTGTAGCGGGAGAGATTTCGAGGCCGCTCGATATCATCGCGGTTCTGACGGACGATGCGGACCAATCCAATGTGCTACGGGGTGAAAACGGTGGGAGCCTTCTTCAGCACGTCTCCGTGGCGCGTTCGCTGGCGCGCGTGGTGGCGGTCAAGGGCGCCGGGCAACAGTCTGTTCATGTTGCGTTCCCCAGCGGGTTCCACCTCGGCAGTGGTTCCGGTCATCATCTGATTCTGTTCGCTCAGACGCAGCATCAAGGCGCGATTGAAGGAGCTGCGACGACCAGACTCTAGTTGTGTTCCCGACGCTTTCCTCAATGGATTTCCGGCGATATCGAAGGGTGTCCGCGTTCTTCCGAATTCTTTGTCTCCACAATCTACGATCACCTGGCTCCGTATTCTTGTGGCTCCTCGATCAACTGACAAGCTTTTCGGCAATTTCACGACTTCAGCCAACTGAGTGGGAACAGAGGCCCGACTCACGCATCGGATGGGGACCGGGTTGCGGCAGCAAGATACTTCGCCAGGAAAGCACGTCGATCATCGGACATTATCTGAAAGCTACTGTCCAATTCTTGACACCGGACTCGACACCTTCGAGCGTTCGCAGAGCGGCTTGCGCCGATGGTATTGCATTACAAGACAAGCTCTCGGTCTTGCAGTCGAATGTGCAGGAAGCCATTTGGCAGCGGAATTGCATTGAGTGAAGTTGACAGGAGAATTAAAGGCGCTTCGACCCTCTGAGAACACCGCGGTGCCGTACTTCATAGGTGGACATCTCGATCCATTCGCCGCTGCAGATGTTCCTGATGCAGCCAAAACATCAACGCGCCTTCACAACAGAAAAGGAGATCTTATGGCGTCCAATCGCGGTGTCGTTTTTCTTGGTCCCAATCACGTCGAAGTCCAGTCCATCGACTTTCCTAAACTCGAAAATCCGGCAGGAAAGAAGATCAATCACGGCGTCATCCTCAAGGTCGTCTCCACTAACATCTGCGGATCCGATCAGCACATGGTCCGTGGCCGCACTACAGCGCCAGCCGGCATGGTTCTCGGGCACGAGATTACCGGCGAAGTCATCGAACTCGGCTCTGACGTCGAATACATCAACAAAGGAGATCTCGTCACTGTCCCTTTCAACGTCGCCTGCGGCCGCTGTCGCACCTGCCGCTCCGAGGAGACCGGAGTCTGCCTCAATGTAAACCCCGGCCGCGCCGGCGGAGCCTACGGCTACGTCGATATGGGCGGATGGGTCGGCGGCCAAGCCGAGTACGTCATGGTTCCCTACGCCGACTTCAACCTGATAGCGTTCCCCAACAAGGCGCAGGCTATGGCGAAGATCAAGGACCTCACCATGCTCACAGACATCCTCCCCACGGGCTTCCATGGCGCAATCAACGCCGGCGTCAGTGTTGGATCCACCGTCTATGTTGCCGGCGCAGGCCCGGTCGGCATGGCTGCAGCGGCCTCTGCCCATATCCTCGGCGCCGCGGTCGTCCTGGTCGGCGATATGAATGCCGAGCGCCTCGCCCACGTTAAAGCTGTCGGCTATGAACCCATCGACCTTACAAAGGACGCGTCGCTTGAAGATCAGATCGCCCAGATCGTCGGCAAGCCCGAGGTCGACGCAGCAATCGACGCGGTCGGCTTCGAGGCAAAGTCACATGGACAGAACGCAACGGAAGCGCCCGCAGCTGTTCTCAATTCGCTCATGTCCATCACGCGTGCCGCCGGCTCCATCGGCATTCCCGGCCTCTACGTCACCGAAGATCCCGGCGCCAAGGACAAAGCCGCTCAGACCGGAAACCTGAGCATGCGCTTCGGCCTAGGGTGGGCGAAGTCACAACGCTTCTTCACCGGCCAGACTCCGGTCCTCAAGTACAACCGTCAGCTCATGCAGGCCATTCTGCACGACCGTTTGCCCATCGCGAAGATCGTCAACGCAACCGTCATCACTCTCGACGACGCTCCGCAGGGATACAAGGAATTCGACAAGGGAGCAGCGAAGAAGTTCGTCATCGATCCTCACAATCTCATTAACGCTGCGGCGTGACCAACCCATCTACGACAAAACCGTTGGAACGGCCTTGTCGTGAAAGGCAATGACTTGGGCAGGACCTGCTCTCGGAGTGGGACCTGCTGAACTTCAAGGAAGGTACGCGCTGAAGCCGGCACACTGGAAATAGCCTCTGGATCAGATTCGATCCCTGTGCCGTCCATGCGCTCGAAACGCATGGAGCACACGTCGTTGTGGCAATCGACAGATCATATTCACCTGCCCTACCGGTCAACGGCCGTTGAGCGAGAACGCATAGAACTTGTTGTTGTTGCCGTTGTACGGCAGCTTGCGTTCTCGAGTGTCGTATCCGCTGCCCCAGTAAACGACGCCGTCAACAATTGCTGCACCCGACCATACGGCTCCGCCGCTGGGAAAGGTCCACTTGATCTGACCGGTCCTTGCATCCATGGCGTAGAAATTCCC
>Ga0335075_10007366_pt1 | contig 16927 bp, 20 predicted proteins | sample Lox_Sample_24_FD_206723 | JGI IMG/M metagenome (GOLD analysis project Ga0335075, IMG submission 206723) | Soil microbial communities from Loxahatchee National Wildlife Refuge, Florida, United States - Lox_Sample_2.4 | ecosystem: Environmental > Terrestrial > Soil > Wetlands | place: USA...
TGTGCTCGGGCGCCGGGACACTGCGTGTCAGCGTACGCGCAACCCCGGGCCCGAGATCCCTGGTATCGAACACCAGCGGATTGCGAAGATCGAGGCCCTTGTAATGTTTGGTAGAAGAGTGTGGCATTGTCGCGACTGGGTCTGACGGTGCGAGATTGACGGCATGCTAGTTAGCGGAACGGGCAGGGTATCCAGTAATGATACCGGCCGACCTGCGGTAGGCCCAACTTGCCCGTGCAATCCCAGGCTTCAGCAGGGGCCTCAGGACTCGCCCAGCCGCCTGCTCAGCTGATCGAGCACGGTGGGGGGCACCAGGCCGCTGACGTCGCCGCCGTAGCGGGCGAACTCCTTGACCAGGCTTGAGGACAGGAACGCGTACAGCGGGTTCGTCGTCATGAACAGCGTCTCGACCCCCGCCTGGCTGTAGTTCATCTGCGCCATCTGCATCTCGTAGTCGAAGTCGGTGACGGCCCGGAGGCCCTTCACGATCGCTGAGATGTCGTTATCGCGGCAGAAATCGACGATCAGGCCCTCGAACCGATCCACTCGCACGTTGTCGAGCTCCTTGGTTGCCGCTGCGATGAGCTCAACCCGCTCCGCTGCGGTGAACAGGGACGTTTTGTTCGGGTTGCGCAGTACAGCGACGACGACCTCGTCGTAGAGCTGCGCCGCCCGCGAAATGATGTCGAGATGCCCGTTGGTCACTGGGTCGAAGGAGCCTGGGCAGACTACTCGCCGCACTCGGGTTCACTCTCCCGTCGGGATATCGCAGCAGGTTGTGCGCCTGCGGCGTGACCGTACCAGAGCGTTGCCTCACCGTATCTCCGGGATCGGTCAGTTTCGTAACCTGCTGGCCAAGTTGGTGCTCCCGACCGGGTCGCACGCTCCACCGCGATAAGCGCATCCGATGCGAGCCAGCCCCGGTGGGCTAGCGCGGTCAGGATCCGGCTCACTTCGTCATCGCTGACCGCGTACGGGGGATCGGCGAACACGAAGTCTCGCGGCGGGGTGCCGTCATCCCGGCCGCGTGCGAGCAGCCGTTCCACCTTGTCGGTGATCAGCCGGGCGCCGGGCAGGCCGACGAGAGCAATGTTTTCCCTGATCACGCGCGCGGCCCGGCTATCGGCTTCGACCAGCAGCACGTCCGCGGCACCGCGCGACAGCGCCTCAAGCCCGACCGCGCCCGAGCCGGCGTACAGGTCCAGCACTGCTGCCCCGGCCAGGCCGCCGCGGACCGCCGTGACTGTGGCGAACAGCCCTTCCCTAGCCCGGTCGCTAGTCGGCCGCGTGGTCCGGCCGACCACTGTGGCCAGCCGGCGCCCGCCGACGGTGCCGGCGATGATCCTGGTCAAGCCTTTTCCAGGAACGTGGTTTGCTCGGCGTCGGTCAGCGCCCGCACCGCCTCGGCCAGGCCTGGCTGGCCTGCCAGCGCCGGATCGGCATCGACGAGCCTTGTCGCTTCCTCTCGTGCCTGGCCGATCAGGTCCTCGTCGCGAAGCAACTGCAGCAGCTTCAAGCTCGACTTACGGCCGGCCTGTGCGGTGCCCAGCACGTCACCCTCGCGGCGCTGCTCAAGGTCAATCCGGGACAGCGCGAATCCATCAACCGTGCTCGCGACCGCGTCCAGCCGCTCCCGTGCCGGCGCGGCCTCCGGGGCCTCCGTGACCAGCAGGCACAGGCCAGGATCGCTGCCGCGACCGACCCGGCCGCGCAGCTGGTGCAGCTGGGAGACGCCGAACCGGTCCGCGTCCATGATCACCATCACAACCGCATTCGGCACGTCCACGCCGACCTCGACGACAGTGGTGGTGACCAGCACGTCCACCAGCCCGTCAGCGAACGCCAGCATCACCTTGTCCTTCTCGTCCGACGGCAAGCGGCCATGCAGGATGGCGATCCGCAGCCCGGCCAGCGCGCCAGCAGCCAGCTCGGCCGCCAGGTCGAGCACGGCGATCGGCGGCCGCGCCGCGCCATCGCCAGCATTGGCCGACGCATCGGAGCCGACTGGGGAATTGGATCCGGCTGGCTCATCGGAGTCGGAGGGCGCGTCACCGCCGATTCGGGGGCAGACGACGTACGCTTGCCGGCCGCGGGCCACCTCTTCCGTGATCCGCTCCCATGTCCTGGCCAGGTAGTGCGGCCGCTCGGAAACCGGCACCACGTGCGTGCTGATCGGCGACCGGCCAGCCGGCAGCTCGGTCAGGGTGGAGACGTCCAGGTCGCCAAACACTGTCATGGCCACGGTGCGCGGGATCGGAGTCGCCGTCATAACGAGCATGTGCGGCCGCCCGTCGCCGACCTTGTCCCGCAGGGCATCGCGCTGCTCCACTCCGAACCGGTGCTGCTCGTCGATGACAACCAGACCGAGGTCGTCGAACTGGACCCGGTCCTCGAGCAGCGCGTGCGTGCCGATGACGATCCCGGCCTCGCCGGAGGCAGCCTCGAGCAGGGCCTTACGCCGCGCCGCCGCCCCCATTGACCCGGTGAGCAGAGTCAGCCTGGTCGCGTGCTCCGCGCCGCCTAGCTGCCCGGCCATGCCGAGCGGCCCGAGCAGGTGGGAGAGCGAGCGGAAGTGCTGCTGCGCGAGCACTTCCGTGGGTGCCAGCAGGACGGCCTGCCCGGCCGCGTCGACGACCTGCAGCATCGCCCGCAGCGCGATCACCGTCTTACCGGAGCCGACCTCGCCCTGCAGCAGGCGGTGCATCGGGTGCTCGCGCGCTAGGTCAGCGCCGATGACGGCACCTGCCTGGCGCTGGCCTGCGGTCAGCTCGAACTCCAGCGCCGCGTCAAAGGCGGCGAGCAGTCCGCCCTCGACCAGCGGCCGCGGGATGGCGCTGTAGCTCACTGCCGCGAGCCGCCGCTGGGCGAGCAGGACCTGCAAGGCGAACGCCTCGTCCCACTTCAGCCGCGTCCTGGCCCGCTGCACGTCGGCCTCGTTCACCGGCCGGTGGATGCCGCGCAGCGCGTCAGCGTAGCCGCAGAGCCCGAGCCGGGCGCGCATCTCAGCGGGGAGCGGATCATCCGGCACGTCCAGCACGTCCAGCGCGATACGCACAGAGTCGGCGATCCGCCAGGACGCCATCTGGGCGCTCGCGCGGTACACCGGGATCAGCTCGCTGGCGAATTCCGCGGCCCTGGCTCCCGAACTGCCCTCGCCAAGCAGCTCGTATTCCGGATGCGTGAGCTGGCGCTTGCCGCGGAAGCTCGACACCTGACCGGAGAACAGCCCTCTGATGCCCGGATACAGCTGGTCTTGGCGCCAGTCCTGCCTGCCGTGGCCGAAGAAGGTCAGGGTCAGCGTTCCCTGGCCGTCGGTCACGATGGCCTCGAAGATTGATCCGGAACGGCGGTTCATCTTCCGCACCGAGGTCTTAGCGACCTCGGCCTGGACGGTCACGTGATCGCCGTCCCGCAGCCCGCGCAGGTCGGTTAGCTCGCCGCGCTTGTCGTACCGGCGAGGGTAATAGGCCAGCAGGTCGCCGACGGTGTGCAGGTCAAACACCGACGCCAGCCGCTTGGCCGCCTTATCGCCAACGACCAGCCGCAGCGGGTCAGCAACGACCGCCATGCCTCCGCCCTTCCGACCTTCCCGCCACAGACGCAAGGATAGGCCGCGGCACCGTCACCGGACTGGGTTCAGAGAGGGCCGGTTCAGAGAGGGCCGGTTCAGAGAGGGCCGGTTCAGAGAGGGCCGGTTCAGAGAGGCCGAGTTCGCGTCACACCGGGTTCGTCGGATATCCTTTACCGGCTGGTGCGGCGCGTGCCCGCCAGACCCGTAGCAATCTCCCGAACTGGAGCAATCCCGTGGCTTCCGTGTGCGATGTGTGCGGCAAGGGGCCGAGCTTCGGCAAGAACGTGTCGTTTTCGCACCGCCGCACCTCGCGCCGCTTTAACCCGAACATTCAGCGCGTGCGCGCGATGGTCGGCAAAACGCCGCGTCGGCTGAACGTCTGCACGTCCTGCATCAAGGCAGGCAAGGTCACCCGCAAAGGTTAGCGGCGCGCGGCTGCCGCGCTCCTCTGGCGCCAGCCGTGATCAACTGGCCCGATCCCCGCGCCCAGCGGGAATCCGGCTGCGATCGCACCCGCCACGTAGTCTTTTGCCGCCTTGACCGCGGCTGGCATCTGGTCGCCCAGGGCCAGCCTGGAGGCGATCGCGGAGGCCAGCGTGCAGCCAGTTCCGTGGGTGTGCTTGCTGGCAATGCGCTCACCTGGCAGCCGGATTGTCTCGGCCCCGTTGAACAGCAGGTCGACCGGGCTGCCCGGCAGGTGGCCGCCCTTGATCAGCACCCACTGCGGGCCCATCGCGCTGATCATCTTCGCCGCGACGAGCATCTGCGCCTCGTCCGTGATCTCCGTTCCGGTCAGCAGTTCGGCCTCAAGCAGGTTCGGCGTGACGATCGTGGCCAGCGGGAGCAGCCGCTCCCTGATCATTTCCAGGGTGCCGCCGGACAACAGGCTGTCACCGTGCTTGGAGACCGATACCGGGTCGACCACGACCGGCGCCGCGACCCCGGCCAGCACGTCGCAGACCGTGACCACGAGCTCGGGCGAGGCCAGCATGCCGGTCTTGATCGCCTGCGCTCCGATGTCGCCGAGGACGGATTCGAGCTGAGCCAGGACCGCCTCCGGCGGCAACTCCCAGGAGCCCTGGACGCCGAGGGAGTTCTGCGCGGTGACCGCGCAGATGACGGACATACCGTGAACGCCAAGCGCGAGCATCGTCTTCAGGTCGGCCTGGATTCCGGCGCCACCACCGGAGTCTGAGCCCGCGATAGCGAGCACGCGAGGCGGCGCCGGCGATGCAGGCGGGGTTGACGACATGCACATCAGCCTACGAAGGTCTGGGCGCGACCTCGGCAGCCGGGTCTTCAACTACTGAGCGTCAGGAGGGCCCGGGCCGCCCATTCGTGAACGTGCAGCGCTGCCCGTTGTAGACGCAGTTCATCGGCCTGGTGGGCTGACCACTGCCGGATACGAGGAAGGTGAACCCGTACTGCTGACCGGCCGGACCGGACTGGCTGCCATCGCCCTGCCCGTTGCCGTTCGGCTGCTCAGGCTGACTGCCGCCGCTCACCGTGCCGCTGTCCGGCCTGGTCCGGTGCCAGCGAGCACCCAAAACTTGGCGGATCCGGTCCCCAGGGAGGACGAACGCCAGCCGCCAGTCCTTGATCGCGTGCTGGCCAACCACGCTGATCCTGATCGTGAACCTGCCGTGCTGGCTCGGCAGGGCAGAGTAGCTGAATGTCAGGCCCGAGACGGCAGGGCTATTGCCAACAACGCGATGAGACGCGCCCGCTCGCTTGGCCGACTTCCGCGGCTGCGTCAGCTGGCCCTTACCCGATGTCGCGAGCCGGCCGGAGTCCTTACCGCTACTGGCCTGAGCGCAGTCCTTATTGCAGTGCTGCGACTGGATCGCGCTGCCGCTAGGGAACTGGAGGTGTGCATGCGGCACATAGATCCACAGCGACGCGGCGATGACAAAACCGCTCGCGGCCGCGAACCACGGCGTCACCAGCAGGCCGCGCGCCGCTGTGCGCAGCACGCCCGTCCCGCTTTTGGCCGGGTGCATGTCAGCCCTGGCGTCAGCGCGGCGGTAGTGAATGGGCGAGGGCAAGGGGACGGTATCGGCAGCGTCAGGATCATCGCCTGTTGAGTGGAACAGCACCGCAATCGACGTGTTCACGGCAGGCATTAGCCGGGCGCGCCGGGCCGGATTATCGGCATGCCGTAGCGCCCTGTGCGAGGGCACGCATTCCTTGCGATGGCGGGGCATCAAGGGGGTTATATCAAGCCGGGCCGCGTTCGGCCAGTGCGAACAAGCGAACTGTCGCCGGCTTGACCGCTAACTGTCCCGCCTGGCGAAGTGATCCCAGCCTTGGCCGCCGCGCCACGGCTTGGAGTCAACGAGAACGCCCGTTCCGCGGTCGACGCCCCCAATCACAGTCCAGCCATCCGGGACCTTCGATCCACCAGGGAACGTGGCAGCCAGCGCGTGATCCTCACCGCCCTGCAGGGCCCACTCCCGCCAGTCAGAGCCGAGCGTCGCGGCGACCGCCATCAGCGGGCCCGCGCCGGGCAGCAAGCGGGCTGCTATGTCGAGCCGGGCACCGCTCGCCTCCGCGATATGCCCCAGGTCAGCGACCAGCCCGTCGCTAATGTCGATCATGGCGGTCGCGCCCGCCATGGCCGCCGCCGGTCCAGCCGGGTAGTCGGGCTGGGGCCTGCGGTGCGCTGCGACCATGGCCGCGAGTTCAGCCGTCCAAGACGGATTCGCTGCCCCGGACGCCTGCAGCACCGCAAGGCCAGCCGCGGATCGGCCAACCGGGCCGCTGATCGCGACCACGTCGCCCGGCCGAGCACCCGACCGTGTGACCGGATCGCGGCCATGCAGGTCCCCGAGCGCGGTAATCGCCAGCATGATCTGATCGGAGCTCGTGACATCCCCGCCAGCGATGAAGGCACCAGCCCGCTGGCATTCGGCGACCATTCCCTTAGCGACATCGAGTACCCAGGCGGCCGCGAGTGTGCCGGGAATGGCCAGCCCGAACAGTAGCGCCGTCGGAAGGGCGCCCATCGCCGCAATGTCAGCGAGATTCTGAGCGGCGGCCTTGACGCCGATATCGGTGGCGGCTGACCAGTCGGGGCGGAAATGACGGCCCTCGATAAGCAGGTCAGTGCTGGCCACGACACGGCCGTCGGGAGTCGGCAGCACAGCGCCGTCATCCCCTACGCCAATGACACCCGCCGGGTCGGGCGGCAGTACAGCTCTGATGGCCGATATCAGGCCGAACTCGCCGAAATCTGAAACGGTAATCGGGGCGTCCTTGCTGATCGACTCACTACTGATGGCAGCGCACCCTTACGGTAGCGTTGCCGTGACAACCCACAACAGTGGAGGGGCGCCATGGTCCACGCGTACATTCTCGTCCAGACTGAGGTCGGGAAGGCGGCCGAGGTGGCGTCCGCGATCGGGGAGATCGCCGGCGTAACCCAAGCTGATGACGTCACCGGGCCGTATGACGTGATTGTTCGAGCCGAGTCGGACAATGTGGACGACCTTGGTCGGCTTGTGGTCGCTCAGATCCAGGGAGTTGCGGGTATTACACGGACGCTGACTTGTCCGATTGTTCACATCTGAGATCCGGGCTCGGCTAAGGGCGGGCCAGCAGCTGACGGGTGCGCGGGCCGAGCCCGATATCGGCAGCCAGGCGCAGGTCCTCCATCGTGTCCACGTCTCGCCTGAGGCCAGCGAAGCGCGTGCTTTCCCTGGCTACGGTGCCAATCTCGACTGCGCCGATCGCCAGGTGCTTGTCGCGGGATGCTGGGCCGAATTGTGGCCGGAATTGCGTCCCAGGCGCCGCCGCGTACAGCACAGTGCCAGTTCCGTCGGCGTCAGGCACGAACGCGGCGCCCAGGCGGGCGGCAGCGGCCAGAGCCGCGGTGAGCGCCTCTGGCCGTGCGGCCGGCAAGTCGCCTGCCAGCCCCGCGCGGCCCCGTTCCGGCCAGGTGGCTTCTGAAAGCGCCGCCCCATACGCCAGCGCCTCGTTAAGCCCGGCCGCAGGAGCGTCGGGCACTACGAGTGCGCCAAGGCCAGCCGCGATGTCGGTGACCGCCGGGTCGTCGGTAACGACAAGGACAGCGCTAACCGAGCGAGCGCTGACAGCCGCCGCGATCGTGTCGGCTGCCATTGCCAGTGCGAGCTCAGAACGGCGCTGGTCTGCGATTCCGATGAGCCTGGATTTGGCCTGCGCAAGTACCTTGACGGGGATCACGAGTGACCAGTGCAGTGGCTGCGGTCGGGCAGACTGTCGGGTGACCGGCCGGGCGGTCTCGGGGTCGGCGTCGAGTGCCATGCGTATGATCCTCCCGCGACGCCTCGACACGGCAACGCGGGACCGTACAGACTGAGGCTGGATCACGGCCGGAGGGAACGAATGGCAGGCAAGAAGGGGCAGAGGCCGGCTGACGGCACTTACTCGCGCGCCTGGCGGAACGCCTCGAAGATCATCTTGCGGCCAGGGATCCGGATGATGATGCGGCTGGACTGGCACGGTCAGGAGAACATCCCGGCTGACGGACCGGTCATCCTGGCCGCTAATCACCTGTCGTATATGGACATCTTCGCGGTCTCCCTCTTCGCCGACAGCGCCCGCAGATATCCGGTGTTCCTGGCCAAGTCGTCGCTGTTCACGATCCCATTCCTGGGCCGGGCCATCACCCGGCTCGGCCAGCTGCCGGTCTACCGCGGCCAGGCCGATGCTGCCCTCGTACTCAAGCAGGCCGCCGAACTGGCCGCGAAGAACAGCGCCTGCGTGATCTTCTACCCTGAGGCCACGGTGACCAGGGATCCGGATCAGTGGCCGATGGTGGCTAAGACCGGCGTGGCCCGCCTAGCGCTGGAACAGAACATCCCGGTCGTGCCGATCGCGCACTGGGGCGCGCAGCGGATACTGCCGTACGGCAAGTTCGTGCCTAAGTTCCTGCCGCGCAAGACCGTCCGGGTCGTGGCCGGACCGGCCGTGGACTTGTCAGAGTTCGCCGGCCAGCCACTGAGCAACGCGGTACTGAGACCGGCCACCGACAAGATCATGACAGCCGTCACGGCGCTGCTGGGCGGACTGCGCGGTCAGCAACCGCCCGCGGAGTTCTACCACCCGGCGGTGGCCCGGCGGAAGCTGCGCCAGGAGCTGCGCGCACTCCAAAGCCTGCAGGAAGCCCAAAGCCTGCAGGAAGCCCAGGGCCTCCAGGACGCAGACAACCAGCCCGATGGTGTTGCAAGCGGCTCCGCGGACCCAGGGGTCGAGCCAGGACCGGCAGCAGGGACTTCAGCACGGTGAGAGCAGCTGTGCTCGGCGCCGGGGCCTGGGGCACTACGTTCGCCCAGGTGCTCCTCGACGCCGGAACTCCCGTAATGCTCTGGTGCCGTCGGCCCGAGCTGGCCGACATGATCAACTCAACCAAGACGTCGCCGGATTATCTGCCGGGCATCTCGCTCCCGGCCGCGCTGCGAGCTACCTCCGATCCGGTGGAGGCACTTGCGGGCGCAGACCTGGTGGTGCTGGCGGTTCCAGCTCAGACGCTTCGCCAGAACCTATCCGGCTGGCGCGATCTGCTGCCGCCGGGGGCACTCCTCGTCAGCCTGATGAAGGGCATCGAGCTCGGGACCGGGTACCGGATGAGCCAGGTCATCGCCGAGCTGACGGGTGCCGAACCGGACCGGATCGCGGTCATCTCCGGACCGAACCTGGCACCGGAAATCGCCGCGAGGCAGTACTGCGCCAGCGTTGTGGCCTGCGCCGACGATGGGATCGCAGAGCAGCTGCAGAAGGCCTGCCACACCGGTTACTTCCGTGCGTACACCAACCCGGACGTAGTCGGGTGCGAGCTGGGCGGCGCAGTCAAGAACGTCATCGCGCTCGCAGTTGGCATCGCGATCGGCATGGGCCTGGGCCATAACACCAGGGCGATGCTCATCACCAGAGGCCTGGCCGAGATGGCGCGGCTGGGCGCTGCGCTCGGCGCGGACACGCACACGTTCGCCGGCCTTGCGGGCATGGGCGACCTGGTTGCCAGTTGCAGCTCGCCGCTGGCCAGGAATCGGTCGTTCGGCGAGAAGCTCGGCCGCGGCATTCCGCTGGAGGACGTGCTCGCCAGCACAGGCCACGCGGTGGTGGAGGGCGTCAAGTCATCCGAATCAGTGCTGCAGCTTGCCCGCACCCATGGCGTGGAGATGCCGATCACGGAGGTCATGGTTGGCGTCATGCACCACGGGCTCGAGATCGGCGAGGCCGTGCTGCTGCTGGCCAGCAGATCTGCCAAGCCGGAGCGTTACGGCGTGTGAGGGGTGGGGCAGCTATCAACGTCGTCGGACTTCAGGGCAGGACTTCGGGATTGGAGTACGAGTGAGCGAGCAGCGCAAGATCAGGGTCGCCGTCGTGTTCGGTGGCCGTGGCCCCGAGCATCAGGTGTCCTGCATGGGCGGCGGCAACATGCTCGGTGCCATCGACAGGTCCCGGTATGAGGTCATCCCGGTCGGCATCACCACCGACGGCAGCTGGGTGCAGGTGGCTGACGCGCCTGAGCTTCTAGCGGTCACCGACGGTCAGCTGCCCACGGTTGAGGCGATCGCTGCGCCGGGTTCCCAGCTCGTGCCCTGGTCCGGCGCCGGAGTCTCCTCCAGCGGAGTCGCAGTCGCCGCCAGCGCGCCGGCGCAGATCCCTCACCTCTTCGGGGACGTCGACGTGGTCCTACCCGTGCTGCACGGCCCCTACGGCGAGGACGGCACCATCCAGGGCCTGCTCGAAATGGCTGGCGTCCCCTACGTCGGGGCCGGCGTTCTCGCCAGCGCAGTCAGCATGGACAAGGAGTACATGAAGCTGATCTTCGCGGCGAGAGGCCTCCCGGTGGGGCCGCACGTCGTCGTCAGGGAACGCGACTGGCCCGCCGCGGACGCGTCCGGCGAGACGCTGTCGGTCGAGGCGAAGCGGGTGCTTGACGATATCGCCGAGCTCGGCTGGCCGCTGTTCGTCAAGCCGGCCAGGGGCGGCTCCAGCATCGGCACTTCGAAGGCACACGATATGGCGCAACTCCGCGAGGCGATCGCGACAGCCCGCCAGTACGACCCGAAGGTGCTGGTCGAGGCTGCCATCGACGGGGTCGAGGTAGAAGTTTCGGTGCTGGAGGGCATCGATGGCGCGTCGCCGGACACCAGCATTCCGGGCCAGCTTCTCGTCGAAGGCGGCGAGGAATTCTGGGACTTCGAGGCCAAGTACCTGGACGCGGCCAGTTCAATGGCAATCCCCGCGCCGATCCCTGATGCGGCGCTCGCGGAGATCCGCCGTCTGGCAGCAGCCGCGTTCGACGCGGTGTCCTGCGAGGGTCTGGCCAGAGTCGATTTCTTTTACACCACCGATGGCCGGATCCTGGCGAATGAGATCAACACCATGCCCGGACTCTCCCCTGCCTCGTACTTCCAGAAGATGTGGGAGGCCAGCGGGATGCCGTTCCCCCAGCTGATCGACAGGCTGCTGCAAACCGCGCTCAAGAAGCGGCCGGGCCTGAGGTAGCGCTAGAGGCAGCGCACACCCGGCTTGGGGCAGCTGCTGGCATTTTGCGTGCATCCAAAATGCTCCGTTCCACGTCTTAGGAGCGTGAGCATGGGCACGCTGATCGAGGGGCCGCGGGCGATCACCCAGAGGTCCGCCTTAGTCTTCGTTACCGTTGCCTGCAGATGGGCAAATCCGAATATCGGGGGATATTGGTGAAGCGGCAGGCGCGTATGCCTCTCGGCCTCGTGTGGCTCGTCACCGTGGTGGCCGTCTGGATCGTAACGACAGCGCTGATTGCCGTCCTGATCAAGGCAGCTTTCGACGGCGCGGCGGCGAGTGCCCTCATCGGGCAGGCGATGCTCAGCGCCGCGTTCGCCTCCGGTGTGGTCGGCGGCCCCGCCACCGCGGTAGCTCTCCGCATCCGCCGCCGCTGCGGGCTCGGCAAGGCAGCGCTGAGCGGCCTCGGTACGGCCGTGCTGATCATGCTGTTCCTCTGGTCGTACCTAGAGGCTTCCGGGACGCCGATCACCGACGCGTGGACCGCGGTCCCGCCCATCCTGATCGTCGCCGTGGTCGAGATCGGGCTCGCGTTCACGCTGCGTGGACGGCGCGCGATGGCGAGCAGCCCCGAGCCAGGCGCCGAATAAGCCGGTGGCCGCTCGCTCAGCCGGCGGCCGCGCACTCAGCCGGCGGCCCCGGACCCGAGCTTGCGGCCGTCGGCTAATCCGGTGGCCGCTCGCTACCTCCCAGCACGCGTGCGAGTAGTCCGCCCAGACTGCCCGCCACTTTTGGGCGTCCTGGTGGCCGTCCTCGTGGTCCGCGTGGTCGTCCGCGTCGCCGTGCCGCCGCGCTTCGGCCCGGTCGTGCTCGAAGCGCGCCCTCGGCCACGGCTCGGCTTGTTGACCATGGCCTTAAAGTCCGCCCCCGCCCGGAACTTCGGTACCGAGGTCTTGGGTACCTTGACAGCGGCCCCGGTGGCCGGGTTGCGCGCGGTACGGGCTGCCCGCTCCTGCTTCTCGAATACCCCGAATCCGGTGATAGATACTTTGTCGCCGCGAGCGACGGTTTCCTGGATTGTGTCCAGCACCGCGTTTACTGCCTCGGTTGCTGTCCGCTTATCTCCCATCCGATCGGAGACGGCATCAATAAGGTCGCGCTTGTTCATCGTTCACCCCTGCGGTTCCCCCGAAGTGAGAGGTCGCGGACCGGGGACATCTGCTCGCGACCTCTAGTGGCTGCCCTGGAATTTCAGATCCTGACCGCTCCAGACGGTCTGGAAAACGATTATGGATTGTCGTTTGCATTCCCATGTCCAGGGGTCCTGGCACTCGCTTGGTCGAGTTTTGCCAGGAACGCGGCCAGCCGACGCTCGGCAGCTTGCTCGTCAGCGCCGGCTGTCTTGACTGAGTCGCAGACTGCGATGAACTGACGATGCAGCCGCGCCGCTAGCGGGCCCGGCAGATCGAGGGCGGCCATCCGCTGACGAGCATCGGCCAGCCTCGCCGCCAGCGATCTGGCCGCGACACCTCCGCCGTCTCGCGATGGCGCGAATTCGGGCATCGACGTTCCCCCTGCTCCGACAATGCTCAGCCGACAACGAACATACGCCGCGGATGCCGGCGGGCTTACGCCAGGCCCGTCGTCGGACGCTCAGATGTTCGTCAGGTCCCTCCCATACCACCGCGTCGCGGGCACGTTGCCGGTACGGTCCATACTTAAGACTGCGGCCTGCTCGGCCGCCTCATGCCCCTGGGACGAGCGAGGCTGTCCATGAAGGTATCCGTGGTCAAGGAGACTGCGCCCGGCGAACGGCGAGTCGCGCTCGTGCCGGAGGCTGTGGTCAAGCTGCGCACGGCAGGCTTGGAGGTCCTCGTCGAATCCGGGGCCGGCGATGGCGCCTGGCATACCGACGACAGCTACGCCGAGGCCGGAGCCACTGTTGTTAGCCGCAGCGAAGCGCTGGCAGCCGACGTCGTGCTCATGGTCAGCAAGCCCGACGCTGCCGCGATAGGTGCGCTGCGGCCGGGCCAGCTAGTCATCGGCTTGCTCGCGCCGCTCACCGACCCCGAGCTCACCTCGGCCCTGGCGGCTGCCGGGGTAACCGCAGTCAGCATGGATATGATCCCGCGGACGCTGCCTCGGGCGCAGCCCATGGACGCGCTATCCTCCCAGGCCAATATCGCCGGCTACAAGGCAGCCCTGCTGGGGGCGAACGCTTATGGCCGGTTTTTCCCGCTGCTCATCACCGCGGCTGGAACTGCCCGGCCGGCCCGCGTGCTGGTACTCGGAACGGGTGTGGCGGGCTTGCAGGCTATCGGAACGGCCCGGCGCCTTGGCTCGGTGGTCAGCGCCTATGACGTCCGGCCAGAGACCAGGACCGAGGCCGAGTCGGTCGGCGCGACGTTCATCGAGCTCACCTCGGTCGGCCCCGCATCCGGTGAGGGCGGCTACGCTCGCGCGCTGACCGAGGAAGAGCGGATGGCCCAGCAGCAAGAGCTGGCCGGCCATATCGCGCGGCACGATGTTGTGATCACCACGGCTCAGGTGCCGGGTCGGCGGCCGCCGCTGCTGGTCACCGAGGACGCGCTCAAGTCAATGGCAGCCGGATCGGTGATCGTCGACATGGGCGCGAGCGCCCTGGGCGGGAACGTCGTGGGCTCCAGTCCCGGCGAGACGGTAGTGACCGAGAACGGGGTCACGATCATCGGCGCATCCGGCCTGCCGTCGAGCATGGCAGCCGCCGCGTCCGCCATGTACGCCAGGAACATCAGCGCCCTGTTGCTGTACCTAGTAAAGGATGGCGAGCTCGCGCTCGACTTTGAGGACGAACTGCAAGCCGGGGTTATCGTCACCTCAGGCGGCGCGATCGTTCATCCCGCACTGGCTGCTGCCGCCCCGAAGCCCGTATCCGAGCAAGACGCCACTTCAGAGCAAGAGGCCACTTCAGAGCAAGAGGCCACTTCAGAGCAGCAGTCCACCCCAGAGCAGCAGTCCACGCCAGAATAGAGCTCCAACCTGCCCGAAGAAGGGGCTGCCAGTGTCTTACCCGGCGCTACTCGTTGACGTCGCCATCTTCGTGCTCAGCCTCTGGGTGGGCTTCGAGGTCATCAGCAAGGTGCCTGCCACCTTGCATACGCCCCTGATGTCGGCAGCGAACTCGATCCACGGGATCGTACTCGCCGGTGCGATGCTGATCGCGGTCACCGCGCACGATGCCGTCGGCTACGTAATCGCCTTCCTGGCCGCCGCATTCGCCGCCATGAACGTGGTCGGCGGGTACGTAGTCACCGGGCGGATGCTGAAGATGTTCCGCCGACGGCCTGCTGTTCAGGCGGGCGCGACTGTTCCGGCGGGCGCTGGGCCCGATGCCATCACTGCGGGGTCGAACGGCCCAGCGGCAAACCGCAACGCCACGGGAGCAAAGGGAACGGCACCCGGCAGCGCCGCGGCTGCCGCGAACGGCTCTAGCCGCACCGGACAGACGGCATGAGCACCTTCGACTGGGTCATCCAGCTGATCTATGTCCTGGCCGCATCATGCTTCGTGCTCGGCCTGCACCTGATGAACACCCCGGCAACCGCCCGGCGAGGCAACCAGGTCTCGACCGGCGGCATGATCACAGCTATCGCGGCCACGTTGGCGATCGTGATCCATGGCGGCCTCATCAGCGCTACTGGCTGGATCGTTCTGATCGCCGGCGTCCTGGTGGGCGGCGCAGCCGGGCTCTACTCGGCCCGGACCGTCCAGATGACAGCGATGCCGCAGCTGGTCAGCATCTTTAATGCCGTCGGCGGCGGCGCCGCGGCCCTAGTAGGTATCCACGACTACATGCAGGCTGGCTCGTCGGTCTCGGCGACCACCTCGGTGACCACCCTGCTCGACGTGATCATCGGCGGCGTGACGTTCTCCGGTTCCATCATCGCGGCCGGGAAGCTGCAGGGCATCATCACGTCTGCGCCCGTCACCTTCCCCGGTGCCCGCGTAGTCAACGGACTGCTCGCCGTGATCGCGATTGGCTTCGGCGCGTACCTGATCGCCGCGCCGAGCGCGGGCCTGCTGACTATCGTGATCGTCGCCTCGCTGATCTTCGGCGTCTCGATGGTGATGCCGATCGGCGGCGCCGACATGCCGGTCGTGATCTCGCTGCTGAACGCCTTCACCGGAACCGCGGTCGCGATGGCTGGCTTCGTCATCGGCAACTGGGCCATGATCATCGCCGGCGCGCTGGTGGGCGCCTCCGGCGGTATCTTGACCAAGCTGATGGCCGACGCCATGAACCGATCGATCCGCAACATCATCGTCGGCGGTTTCGGAACCGGGGACACGGTGGCGGCAATCGCCGGGCCCAGCGGCAGCGTCCGCTCCATCGCGGCCGACGACGCGGCGATCCAGCTCGCCTACGCTTCGAAGGTCATCATCGTGCCCGGCTATGGGCTAGCCGCGGCGCAGGCTCAGCACGAAGTTGCCGCGCTGGCGGACGTCCTGGAGTCGCGCGGCGTGGAAGTCAGCTACGCCATCCACCCCGTCGCGGGCCGGATGCCTGGCCACATGAACGTCCTGCTGGCCGAGGCGAATGTCCCCTACCCGCAGCTCAAGGAGATGGACGAGATCAACCCGGAGTTCAGCCGGGCCGACGTGGCGCTGGTGATCGGCGCGAACGACGTCACCAACCCGGCGGCTCGGCGACCCGGAACGGCAATTTCCGGCATGCCGATCCTGGACGTCGACCATGCCAAGAGCGTCATCGTGATCAAGCGGTCCATGGGACACGGTTACGCCGGCATCGACAATGAGCTCTATATCGATCCGAAGACCAGCATGTACTTTGCCGACGCCAAGAAGGCACTGGCCGAGATGACCAGCGCGGTCAAGACGCTGGTGGGCTAAGCACTGGCTCAGGAGACAGGGGCGGCAGCCGGCGCAGGTCGTCGGTGGTCAGCTCGCCGGTCGAGATGAGCAGCGCGGCTAGCTCCTCAAGCGCTCGCGGGCCGCGTAGTCCGGGAACGCCGATCCGGACGTACCGGTTCCGGATGTTCTCGCACCGCTTCGACACGGTGTGCGGTTCCCAGCCGATGCGCGCTGCCGTCTCCCTGGCGCTCCGGGGGGACGGCGCGCCGGAGTGCCTCCAGGTGAGGTACTCCTCGAACCGTGCCGCGAGCACGAGCCGGTCAGCGTCGTTGAGCGGCGCCCTGAGCCTCGTGCTGGTGACGATCCGCTCCGGTAGCACACCGGACATGACTGCGGCTGACTCCGGGGCCCCGTCGTCCTCATTGTCGAGTTCCTCGTCCAGGTCCGGCAGGCGCATCCGCAGCGTGTAGCTGTCGAGCATGCCGTCGACCCGTACCTTGGCGTGCCACTGCTGCAGCGGGAGCGCCAGCCCCGGCGGAATGTCGGCCCGGAATCCCATGTCTCCGGTGAGATAAAGCATGGACGAGGCGCTGGAATTCGCCAGCCACCAGAACCCGCCGCGCCAGTCGAAGCTGCCGGCGTTGCGTGACACCCCGCGGTCTTCGTTTGGCAGCGCGATGTTGCAGGTGTTGGCACGCCCGAAGGTAAGGCGCTCGGCTGGCGTGGCCCGCCAGGTTCCCTTCCCAAACATCACGATCAGCAGCACGCCCAGCCCGCTTCCCAGCATCGTTTGATCTCCGGCTACCGGGACCATAGGCAGAGGTTGTCCCGGCCGTCAATCGGATCTCTCCCCATATGGGGAGGCCTCCCCATATGGGGAGAGGTCCCCTTGCTGCCGGGGGCGGGCATCGGCAGGATCGCCGGGGTGAGAAGCCCTGAGCAGACAGAAGCCGGAACACCCAAACCGATTCCCGCCCGGCGCGCCCTCGTGCTGATCGCTGCTGTGGCGTTGCCGGCGGCTAGCACGGC
>Ga0335075_10007367_pt1 | contig 16926 bp, 12 predicted proteins | sample Lox_Sample_24_FD_206723 | JGI IMG/M metagenome (GOLD analysis project Ga0335075, IMG submission 206723) | Soil microbial communities from Loxahatchee National Wildlife Refuge, Florida, United States - Lox_Sample_2.4 | ecosystem: Environmental > Terrestrial > Soil > Wetlands | place: USA...
ACCGGGCCAAGCCGAGCGCCATATCCGTATAGCCGGAGAAGTCGAAATATATTTGCAGAGTGAACCCGATTGCCGCCATCCATGCCATAACGAAAGAGATATGGGCGCCGGAAGCGGCATGAGCGTAGATCGGCGTAACCAGAGGCGCCATTTTGTCGGCGAGCACCACCTTCTTGAACAGGCCGAAAAATAACAGGGTCAGACCGACGGCAAAATTCTCCTTATCGAATCGACATGAAGCGGTCTGGAACTGCGGCATCATCTCGCGGTAGTGCACGATCGGGCCGGCGATCAGTTGGGGGAAGAACAGCACGAATGTGCAGTAGTCTTGGAAGGTAAAGGACCTGACACGCCCTGCCTGCACATCAACCAGAAATGCGATCTTCTGGAATGTGATGAACGATATGCCCAGGGGCAGAATAATGTGTCTGAGTATGAGATTCGCGCCGAAAACATCGTTGATCGTGCCGGTTACGAAATCGGTATACTTGAAAACACCCAGGAACGCCACATTGAACAGGATCCCCACTATGAGAACCGCTTTTGACGTTCGACCTGATCGCTCATTTAGATTGATCCGCAGGAGGACACGTGCCAAGGCAAAGTTGATGATGATCGAGGGGGCGATGATCAACACGTTCAGTGGTCGCCACCACCCGTAGAACACGAGAGATATGAGGATCAACCACCGGATTGCCGATACGCGGGAGAACCTGCCGAGCAAATAGAATCCCAGCAGGGCTACAGGCACAAAACCGAAGAGGAATTCGGCGGAGTTAAACAGCATCGGGATTATCCTCTGCTAGATTTGCCGGGCAGGTTGGCTTACTGCCAAACTCTTCGTCGCCGCGGTGACGATCGCGCCTACATCGGGAAATGACTCGATGTCGGCGATCTTGAACTTCACGCCGAGTTGCGTCTCGACGGCCACAATAAAGTTAATATAGTTAAATGAGTCCCATCCGGGAACATCCTCACGGTGGGTCTCCATAGTCAACTCGATTGAGTCGTCGAGCAACAGATCGCGAAGAATGTGAGTGAAGATTTGCAGAACCTCATGGCTCGTCACTGTGGTACTCCCTTATGATTGGTACGGTCAGGGTGCCCGGATCACCGGGGAACCGCTGCGGAGACAGAGCGAGACAATTATTGGACAGTGGTGCGGCGCTTTTTAGCGAACTGGTCGGGCCAGTGGGGGCGAAGCCTCGTTGTCCGTTGCATTCCGCTTGTCAAGGCATGACCGGATCTCTGGCCCCGCTGCCTGAAAAAAGGCCTGAGACCAGCGTTGCGCACTTGGTTGATCCAAGTGGTACCCATCGAACGTCTGAAGTCCCTCGACCTCTGGCGTAATCAGTCTCAGGCCAACCCCCCTTGCGATGGCCTCCGCGGTCCCGATTTCCGTGCCAGAATAGGGGACCATCGTCAGTATGACACATTTTTTTTCTGCGAAGCGTGACAGGAAGTTGGCTGCTGTCGCAATGCTGGTCTTCGCGACGGCCTGATTGACAACCGGGTCATATGAAACGGGCACCTCTCTCGGGTTCACCGCCCCTTCCGTATAGTACCTGCCGGTATCACGCGAACGGAAGACAACAAACTGGCTTCCGCAAAGGGCTGGGAAAGTTCCGCAAATCCGCTCGTGGACGCCCTGCCAAAAGCGCTTCGCCTCGTATGCCTCTCGGGCTTTCGGATCGTGCAGGATCATCTTCATGGGCACAGATTCAGATTCCTCAAAGAAGTCATCTACATTGATAATATAGACATTGGCTTGGGGATGAATTCTCTGCAGAAGCTCGCCTTCAAACAGAGCGTTTTCATAGTAAAGGAACCCCAGCAAGTAATACCGGGCCAAATTCGAGGAAAACCACTGTTCGGTTGCGAATGTTGAGAATGCTATCTGAAGCCGACTGTTACCGAGCAGCAGTACATGCGCATTTCTGACCGAGTCCTGCACGGAGGGTTCCAGATTAAACTGGAATGCCCCATGCTCGTAGTCGGCGTAATTGGTCCCATTGCAATAAGCCAGATAACGATCAGCACTGTATCCATTTGCTTGGCACGCAAAGATTGTATGTGTCCTGACCCAATATCCATAGGCGCCGATCGAAGCGACAAAGAGCATGCATATATAGATCATGAGTCGGTGTGCAAAAATATGCCCCGCTATCCTGGTCCACGCGTTGGACGACGAGATCCCCTCAAAAGCGGTCGTTATTACGCGCCCCGTTGCTTGCTTAGCGGATTGCGAGCTCATTTCGCGGTCTCCCTACAGTCCTAGCACAAAGAGTGCCCGTCCGGCCGCCACAGCAATCACCTGATGTCCGTCGATCGAAAATGAAATCGGAGGAGATTTGGTGGTCCCGCCGAGCGGAAGACGCCAAATCTCGTGCCCGCTATCCGCGTCCAGGGCGAAAAGAACGCCTCCGGACGCTCCAAACAACAGCCCTGCCCCGGTTGACAGCAAGCCGCTATAATTGCCTTCATTAGAACCGCTAAACGGGGTCGTGTGCTGCCATTTGCGCTGGCCGGTCGCGGCGTCGAGGGCGAGGACTTCGTGGATTGCCGGCCCAGTTTCGCTCCAACCGCTGCCGATATGCATTCCGGCTCGCCCTCCAGTAACTTCATCCGCGGCGGCTTTGGTGAAAACCGAGCTGCTCTCTACCGCGGGGAGGAATATGATTTGCCGGCCCGGATCGAAAGCCGGGTTTTGCCAGTTCACCCCGCCATTCACGCCGGGTTTCGTACGGCGCCCGGTCGTGGTTACTGTGGCAGCATCCGTGAGGATCGGTCGTCCGGTCGGGGTCAGCGCCGTCGCCCAATCTGTCTCCACAAAGGGCACCCCGAGAAGGTACTCCCCGGTGGTCCGGTCAAGGACGTAATAGAACCCATTCCGGTTGGCCCAGAGGATCACCTTGCGAGTGACACCTTTGATCGCAAGGTCGGTAAGAACCGGGGTCTGGCCTGCATCCCGGTCGTGCTCGTCGTGCGGAGTGAACTGGAAATACCACGCGAGCCTGCCGGTACTCGCGTGCAGGGCAATCACGCTATCAGTAAATAGGTTATCGCCTGGACGCACGTCGCCGTCAAATGCGGGGCTTGGATTGCCGACGCCCCAATACAGCAAATCGGTGGCCGGATCATAGCTTCCGGTAACCCACGTCCCACCTCCGCCGGTGCGCCAGGCGTCATTCCCCCAAGTTTCATGGCCAAATTCGCCGGGGCCCGGAATAGTATTAAATCTCCATTGTTGTTGACCGGTCGCCACATCGTATGCAGCCAGAAAGCCTCGAATTCTATACTCGCCTCCTGAGACCCCGATGACCACAGAATGCTTTACGACAAGAGGTGCCCCGGTGATCGTGTATCCATCAGCCGGGCTTGCCACGAGTGTCTGCCATATGACGGCGCCGTCGCTCGCGTTTAAGGCGATCAAATGACCGTCCAGGCTTCCAAGGAAAAGAGTGTTTCCATAAACTGCAAGGCCACGGTTCACCTGTCCATAGCCCTGTGGCAAGTCGGGTGGGACGGCTCTCTTGTATTCCCAAAGCACATCGCCGGTTTTGGCGTCCAGGGCAAGGACATGCCATGCATCCGGAGCGATGAACATAGCGCCATCGACTACCAGCGGTGTGGCTTCTATGTTCGAATTATCGATGTCGAATTGTTTGATCCATCGGATCCGCAACTGGGCGATATTTGTCGGCGTAATTTGGTCGAGAGTCGTATGCCGCGATCCATTATACGACCCGGAATACGTGAGCCATTCGTCGGTCCTGGTCCCGGCGGCTTGCAGACGCTTGCTGCTGACCTCGACCGCCAGTCTCGGCGCTTCGGATTTGTCGGCTGCAGCCGAATGAGCGTTTAACGTTCTCACGTAAGCGGTGAGCTGCAGCACTTCGCGCGGCGGCAGACCAGCGGGCGGCATAGCTGTCCCGGGAATGCCATTCCTCAGCACCTGGTAGATGGCCAGATCGCTGTCACCGGCAGAGAACCGCGACCTGATCAGCGATGGTGCAAACGGCCCCCCCGATGCATCGATGCCATGGCATCCGGTGCATCGTTGGTGAAAGATACGCGCCCCTTCCTTGCGATCGTCTTCGCTGGCGACCGAGCTATACTGGAGGTCGGCCGCCAAGCTGCCCCCCTCGGCGCAAGAGAACCCAGGACTCAGACGCGTCATCACCCAAAGGTCAGTCCAGGAAAGCTCGGGAACTTCGCCCTCGACCTTCCGAAGATAGAACCGTGCCCGGCATGACACAGCGTTCCAATCTTTCTCGTAGGAGTATCCTCTCGGGCCCACACCCGATGCCATAGGTCCTAGTTGCTCGTAGATCCCCATTGCCCCGACAATCACGGCTGTAATGGCAATGACAAATCCGATCCTCCGCCTGGTTTCAGTTCGCATTTAGGACCCTTTGGTCTTGATACGGGCGTGATGTCACGCGGCTTGCAGCGGCCGAAACTGCACCTTCCGCACGAGTGACAGCAGGTGTGCTGTCGGAGAGGGGAGTTGAGTCCCGATGATCGACGCTGTCTGGTCGGTGAGCAGGCGCGGCAGGCGCTCTACGGTGACATGCAGCGGTGCCCATGTCAGGTTCATCTCACTGCAAAGGGTTTCGCCGGCGGCTTTGGCCATGGCGTATTCGATCATGCCGCGAGGCCGCTCCGCCACGAACACCGATGATGGGTAGAACAGCGACACGTCACGGCGGCGCGCCCGCAGTGCCAGCGCCAAGTGCAGAAATCCGTCCACGTAGGTGTCGAGGAACTCGTCCAGCCTCTGGCGCGCGAACAGCGGCGACTGTGCTCGGAAGATGGTGGGAGTGGCGAAGTAGTACGCATGCGTTGGCCCATCGTCGAGCGCGGACAGTTGCGATTCAGCGGATTTGCCAACATCGTACGCAAGCGCTTTGCAAATGCCCCCGGCAGCACAGATATCGCCAGTGACCGCATCGGCCTCGGTGCTGCCGACGCGGTAGGTGATCACCACCTTTGCACCGCCTGCTGCCAGCAGCTTCGCAGTTACCTCACCGAGCCCACGTGATCCGCCGATTACCAGCGCCGTACTGCCTGCGAATTCGGTAGGTCCGACCAAGCCGATTAACTCATGCGACGACACCTGCGGCACTGGCGGCGGCCGCAATAAACTCTCGATCGTGCCGGCCAGCCCGCCACCCACAATCGCTAACTGCACCACGCGAAAACGGGTATCAGCAGGTACTACCCGGAAGCCGAGCGTCTCCTCTGGGTACTGCTCGTCGCACATATCGACGGTCAAGCTGCGATAGATGGAATGTAGTCCTGGGCACACCATGCCAACCAGCAAGGAGCTGGCCGCGAGTGCAGCGACACGGCACGGTCCCAGCCAGCCGGCCGCAGCCGGGAACATCGCGGCCACCGACTCTGGCGTGCTCGCGAAGGCGAGCCGCCCAGACAACCCCTCCATCTGCTCGGGTGCCAGATCGCGCGGTTCGGCCGGGGCCGAAACAGCATTGCAGAAAAATGCCTCGGCCGTACGGGCGGGCGCGCCGAAATCCACCGTAATCTGCGCCACCGTCAGTCCGGCCGCTACCAGATCCAGCACCAAACCAAACCGCGAGTTTACCTGGTTTCGCTTGGCCCAGACCGCCGCCACCACCTCGTCAACCGCGAGGAAGCGGTTGAAGCGCGCTGTCAGGCGCCGTACTGGCGGCCGCCCCACATCGGCCCGCGCCAGTAAATCTAATGCCCAGAGCAACAAATGGATTCCATGCACCACCGGCACCGCGGCCTGGGTACGGCGCGCCAGGACGGCGTCGAGGTGCATCGGGTTGTGATCGCCGGAAATGGTAGCAAACCGGATCTGGTCAGCCATCGTGAAGGTGCGGCTGGCTAACACATCGCTTTGCTGATTGGTTCCCGGTGTTTGTGGCAGGGTCATAGCTGCGCCAAAGTCGATGTTAATTGGACCGAGTGTTATCATTCCCGCGCTCCGGCCTGGGCCACCTCGCCCTCCGCCTGACGATGAAATCAGTCCGAGGCGCTGTGAGTGCGCGCGGCATGCTGAAGACCTCTGCGACGCCAGGCCCCCTCTTTGACCGCGTGCGGGAACACAGGATTCTGCGCCGCCACCGACAGGATACCAGGGCGGCGATTGCGATGTGCACCGCCCGTTCGCCGGGATGCTCCTTCAGCGGAAGACGCGGTTGCGATGGCACCATCGGATCAAGACGTAGATCGACCAAACGCGCGACCAATACGTGCCGGGTGCGCCCTCGAGGAAAGCCCGCCAAAGCCGCTCGACAGCAGCAGGATCGAGCCCGACCGGCGCGATAGCCTGTGGATCCCGCAAGGTTTGGTCCATCGCGTTCTTCAGCCCGCGCCGGATCCAGCGGTCGAATGGCAACACAAACCCGCGCTTCGGCCGCTCGAACAGCCGGGGGTCGAGGCCGCGCAGACCAATGCGCCGCAGCATCGACTTCTGGCCCAGCGGCCGGTAGCGCGCCGGTTCCGGCAGACGGTCCACGCTCTCAAAGATTATCTGATCCACCAACGGCACCCGCTGCTCCAGTGAGGAGGCCATGCTGGCAACGTCGTTGTCCCGCAGCAGCCGCTCGCCCAGGAATAGCCGCTGCTCCATGACGCTGATAGCTGAGAGCGGCGTGCGGCCCCGGCTTTCGGCAATTATCCGTTGCCGCATCGCCACCGGCAGGCCATCGGTCAGCGCTTCTGCAAAATCCCGCACGAGCAGCTCCTGCTGGAAGCCAGGGAGGAAGAGCGCGTATGCCAATTGGTACAGCGTCAGCAGATCGTCACCGTGACGGATCATCTCCGGAAGTTTCGCCCAACGGGTCTGCGGTGGCATCGTCCCGCCGGAGCATCGCAGCGGCCAGGTCGCCAGCGTCGCTGCGGCTGTCTGCAGGCTTCGCGGCACCCAGGCGGCGCGCCGCGACCAGCCATGCAACACCGGCAGATCGCGGTAGGAGGTGTAACCTCCGAAGAGCTCGTCCCCGCCGGTGCCCGACAGCGCGACGGTGAACCCGGCGGTGCGAATGGCGCGCGATATGTAGTACGCGTTAAGCCCGTCGAAGGTAGGCTGGTCCAGGCTGTCCAGTGCCGCCTCCAGGTTCTCAACGAACTGCTCCTCTGTCAGCACCACTTCGTGGTGCTGGGTCCCAATGGCCCCGGCGATCTGTTTAGCGATCGGCCCCTCGTTGAGCTCGCGCTCCTCGAAGGCCAAGGTGAAGGTATGGATGGGGCTCTGGGCAGCTCGCTGGGCCAGGTTGGCCACAACTGACGAGTCCACGCCGCCGGAGAGCAAGACGGCCAGGGGCACGTCGCTGGTGAGATGTAGCCTAAGCCCCTCCTCCAGGATGGCAGCCAGGTCATCCTCTTTCATGATAGGATCGGGAGCGCGGACGGGGATGTTCCAGAAGTCCTCCTGGCGAAGTTCGTTGCCGGCGCCGTCGAATTCGAGCAGGCACCCGGGCCAGAGCAACTCGGCGCCTTTGACGGCGGTACCAGGGCCAACCACGAAGCCATTCCATACGCTGCTGGCGACCGCTTGTGGGTCGAGCTTGGGCGTGCCCAGCAGCCCCGAGGCAAGTAGGGCACGCAGCTCCGAGGCGAAGGCTATAGACCAGCCCGCATCCGGATCCGACGAGCGTGCGAGATAGAGCGGCTTGATTCCCAGCGGGTCCCTGGCCAGCAGCAGCCGCCGATCCTTGGGGTCCCAGCAGGCGAAGGCGAACATGCCGCGGAGCCAGCTTACCGCGCGCGATCCATACAAACTGATGGCGCGAAGCATGACAGCGGTATCGCCGGTGGAGTGCAGCTCCTCCCCCTCGCTCACCAGGCGGCGCCGCAGATCGACGAAGTTGTAGATCTCGTTATTAGAGACGATCACGTGCCCAGTCGCAGGATCAATCATGGGCTGGGCGCCGGCAGGAGAGAGATCGAGGATGGCTAGCCGACGATGGGCCAGCAGTGCGCCCCAACCACGGGAGTCCGGATCGGAGATCCACATCCCGCTGCCGTCCGGGCCGCGGTGGACCATGGCGTCGCTCATCCGCTTCAGCGCGGCGACGTTGAGTTCGTCCACTCGCCCGATAATCCCGGCGATGCCACACATTGACCAGGTCCCTAGGGAAATCCGAATAGCGGCGATGGCTTGACGCCCGGTCATCGGATCCGGCGCTGCCGATCCGACAGGGGGCGGCCGTAGATCACGAAACGGTCGTCGGAATTTTCCAATCTTGCGCCGCGATCCCTCTCAGTTTGAGCTCTCAGAGCGGATCTGCAGGAAGTCAGGCGTCAAACGGCGCTTCTGGCGCAACTCGCTCCGCCGGCCATGCGCGCATGGATCGCGTGACCGCAGCGAGCTTGACCGCCTCCGGGCGGGTTCCCATAACGTACAGGATGACGTTGCGCATTGTGGTCACGGTCCTCTTCTCCGCCTCCGTCATTTGTAGCCCTGTGTGACCGGCGCTAGTCCTAGGCGGCGCGCTACGATTTCCCGACCCGCGAGCCAGATGAACTCGAAATTGGTGGTAAGATAGCGCTTCCACAGCTTGCGAGGCTCCATCATCAGCCGCCACAACCATTCGAGCCCCGCTCTCTGTACCCAGCGAGGAGCACGCCTGATGAAACCGGCCAGTACATCGAAGCTGCCGCCTACGCCTATGATGACGGGCACATCAAGGCGCTCCCGGTGACGCTCGCACCAGACCTCCTTGAAAGGGGACGGCATGCCAACGAACAGGATATGGGCTTGGCTGGCGCGGATCTCCTCGACGATCTTTAGGTGATCGTCCACGCCGAAATAGCCATCGCGGAAGCCAGCGATCTCGATGCCGGGGTACTGGATACGGCTCGTCTCCACCAGGGCTGTGACCACCTCGCGCCGCGCGCCAAGGAAATAGACGCGTAACCGGTGCTCCCCGGCCGCCGCGAGGAGGTGTGCCATGAGATCCACCCCCGCCACTCGCTCCGGTGCTGGTTGGCCCGATGCTCGCAGGGCCCAGACTACTGACATGCCGTCGGCGACGGTAAGATGCGCGGCTCGGCAGGACAGCGCCAACTCCCGATGGCGGCGCAGCATGCACAGGTGGAAAGCGTTGGCCGTGATGACCGTGTGGGACGTGCGCGGAGCGCGGCAAAACTCAAGGCAGCGAGCCACCACGCTTTCCATGGCCACGGCCTCAAAGGAGACGCCCAGCAGTTCCGACTTTCCGGTGCGCTTCATCGATGTCGCACTCATGACTCGGGAACCGGATGGCTGGCGTACCAGAGGCGCGCCCGCTCAGCGTCGACTTTGGCCGTGGCGGCCCGCTTTCCCATGCGCAGGCACGCGTGCTGGTAGGATTGGAGGAAACACCTGAACTCCGGGTCGTCGTAGCGGGGCAGACCCTTCAGCCAACTTCTGAGGTAACCCCACAGCATGGCCGCGCTGCCGATCAGCACCGGGTGAGCCGGCAGGCGATAGAAGGCGACCGCGAGGTAGTAAAGAGGCGAGGTGCCCATGAAATACTGTCCGAACCCCGCGCGAAGGCGCCCGGTCCAGATGCCTTTCTGGCTAGCGCCCTGCGGGCGCAGGTGGACAAAGCGGAGGGCCTCGTGATCGATGCTCTCGGCGATCCAGCCGAGCATACGGGCCCGGTGGCAGTCGATGCCGTCCCACATTACCTGGCGCACGAAGCCACCTATCTCTTCGAAGCAGGCGACCCGATAGAATTTGGTCATGCCGACCGACATCTCGTCGCCACAAACTTCTGGCCTGAGCGCGCCGCTCTGCGGGAGGACGAACCACGGCTTGCCCGAGGTGGTCCCAACGCGAGGATCACCCTCCATCCGTTGCATCAGCAACTCAAAGTAGCGAACCGGCAGATCCAGATCAGTATCGAGCTTGCAGAGATAATCGAAGTCCTCCAGGCGCATCGTTTTCAGGCCGGCGTAGAAGGCCTCGATGACTCCCGGCCCCACCTCCCGGCGGCCCCGATCGGTGCGCCGCACCACGTGCAGGTAGGGCAGCCGGCGAGCGTACTCCTCGAGGATGCCCAAGGTTCCGTCGGTCGATCCGTCGTCGACCACCACCCAGGCCGCCGGCTGCACCGACTGCGCTGCCACGCTGTCAAGCGTGCGGCGGAGGTACTGGGCTTCGTCCCGGCAAGGCGAGATAAGCAGGTAGCGTCGCGAAGAACTCATGTGGAGAAGCTCATTGGAGGTCGCCGCAGAAGCTGGCGGCTTGAGGCGGTGAGTCTGTGCAAATGCCGACCGGTGGCAGTTGCTGCAATATACGATCGGCCATGAGTGCTGAGGGTGGCCAAAGGCGCGCGGGGTAGCCCCGCAGGTCGTTCGGGATTGGTGCTACGGTTAATGCACACGGACCACACCGCTTGGCTGACCGTAAGGTCCCTCGGGTCAGCCAGTGAGCCTTTGTAGTGAAGCCGAGGCGCAACGAACCCATCTTGATCGGCCATTCGGCATCGTCGCAAGCTTCCCAGCATACAGGGTATAAGGGGGAGACGTCCGGTTCGCTTCCCGCAATGACGCCGTCATAGCACTAGCGGCGGCGTGCAATATGGAGTCTCATGCATTGCTTGTGGACTTGCCAATAGAGCGATAGGGATAGCCGCCGCGATAACCATACCCCGGAACTCGATTGAGATCGACCTTATTAAGGACGATCCCAGCAACGCGATGCGCCTCTGGGCGCAAAACCTTGAAGGCTTCGAAGATGCTCGCTCGCCGCGTCTGGCTCCACTCGACGATTACTAAAACCCTGTCAGCGACGGCCGTGAGCACGAGCGCATCGACGACCGGTAACAAGGGTGCTGTGTCCAGCACAATATAATCGAACTCGCCCCGTAGCGCGGTGATGAGGTCCCGCATCCGCTGAGACATCAGCAAGTCGGCTGCATTCGGCACCATGGATCCGGCGGGGATCACGTAAGTCTTAGTCAGAGAATCCCTGGTAATTACATCGTCGAGCCTGGCGGCGCCGCGAAGCAATTCGGACAAACCCGGCTGGCTTCCATTACGGAGCGCCTCCGAGGCCGACTGCTGGTGCAAGTCGCAGTCAAGCAAAATAGTTCTCTTGCCCGAGCTTGCGCTCGAAGCAGCCAGCAAGATCGCGGCGGTGGATTTGCCCTCGGAAGGCAGTGCCGAGGTAACCAAAATGACTTTCGGACTGGCGCTCGAAAGATCGAGGCTGATCCGCATTGAATGCACTGCCTCGCTTAATTGTGAGAAAGGTTCTTCAACCATTCTGTGTAACAGCCGGTTATAGGAAAGGTCCGGCATCTTCTGCTTCTGTACTAAAGGAATCATTCCAAGGACCGGCCGGCCGAAGGAGTGCTCGACTTCCATGCTGGTTCTGACACCGGGCCGAAGAAGATATTCCAGCAGGAAGGCAAGGAGGAAACCGCCGCTGAGACCTAGCATCCCCCCAAGCACATAAAACAGCTTGCGACGTGGCGAACTGGACGACCTTGGAAAGGTAGCCGGTGATATGATCCGTGCACTTGCGTCCTGTAGTGTGCGCCGCTCAGAGATATCGTTGTATTGGGAGAGATAACTCTCGTAGAGTTTGCGGTCTGTGTCAGCGACCCGTTCGAGCTGCTGCAACTTGACGTAGCTTTCCGAATTAACATGTGCGGTGAGGCTCTGCAGATTTGCCTCCAGCGATCGCTCCAGCAGCACGGCTATATCGTACGCGTTCTTCATATTGCCGAGGATGTGCTGGGCCTCGGTGTTTATCTGCTGGTTGATAGCGGCCAGCTCCGCTCGAATGGTGATAACCTGGAGGTGATGTTCCCCCAATTTGCTTTGAAGATCCGTCGCACGCGAATTCAATTCTGCCTGCTTTTGACGTAGGGCCGTAAGTGTAGCGGAAGCCGTTAGCTCTGGGATACTCTGGATATCACCATTGGTGTCGATCACGCTACGCACCTGCTCAAGGCGGGCACGTCTCTCGTCGACGTCGGCGCGGGCTTTCATGAGTTGAGTATTGAGGTCACCAATCTGCTGCTCTCTGAAATTGTTGAGCCCGGAATCGTGCATACCGCTGTCGGCCTTCAGTTTTTCTATCTCGGCCTCGGTCTCCAATATCCGAGATTGCAGATTGTCGACACGGCCCTTCAGCCAGGTAGCCACCCGCTGTAGCGCTTCTTGTCGCGCTTCCCGCTGGCTCGCCAAATAGACGTTCCCGACAGTCGACGCCAAGCGTTGTGCCATGATCGGGTTGTGCGATGTAGTAGTAACGAATAGGATGTACGCCTCTTGCCAGACCTGCAGATTCCTAAGCACCGCATCTGCCGCCTGGTCCAGCCTTTCGGCCGCCTTGTCTTTCACACCGCCGGTGGCCTGGCCACTATCATTAATGGTTCTGCTCAAGCCGGAAAGACCAAGCCGTTTCGCCAGCTCTGCGAGGCCGTTATGCGGCTGGAACTCGGAGTCCTTGTCAAGGCCGAGCTCACTGGCGACGCGTAACGCGACCGATTTCGACCTGAGGACGTCGATTTCGGTGTTCATCGCATCATTACTGACCGCGTCGACGAAGGGAAAGATCGGTTTCTGGACGGCCTCATTGATCTCTTGTTGCGGGTCGTAGACAAGTATCTCCACCGTTGACTTATAAAGTGGTGGTACGACCTTTAGCACGCAGTATGTCGCAATCAATGCGAGCATCGTTGTAGCGCAAATCAGCCTCCAGCGTCGTAGCACGGCCACGAGGATAGAAAAGAGATCTATCGACGGAACCAGTGCATCACCCATATCTTCCACGGGCTCAATCGGCACGACTGGAACCTCACTCTCTAATAGGTTCATAGCTCCTCGGCATTAATGGCGGCCCCCCCCGCAGTCCTGTGCGATGTTCTGCGTCCTGCTACAGCCTCGTAAGGGCGCTTCTATCCCCACAATCCCAGATTGTTGTATTCTGCCGCCATACACGTCATGGCGATGCCGAGAAAGTTCAGTGATGGACACCCTCGGTGATTACCGCCCTTGAAATCATCGGCCCCGTAATCGTGCCGATAAGCGTGAAAAACTTTTGCAGGTCGGTCATTGGTGCGTTGGCGACGTAGATGAGATCGTCATCCTCAACAGCGAAGCGTTCCGCCAGGAAATAGCCCCCTACCTGGCGCAGATCAAGGCGGTACAATACCGGCGAGCTACCTCCCGATCTATTCGCGAGATCAGGTACTCCAAGCGCATTAACCACGCTAGGAGGCTCAAACCGGAACAAGAAGACCCCATCCGGGTCGGCGCGCTGATCCTGCAGCCCACCCGCTGTGGCAATAGCCTGTGCCAGATTAAGTCGGTCGGCGCCGGATGGAACCTCCGTGTTGTTGGTAGTCGCGCCGAAAACAGAAAACCGATCTGGTTTCTGCACCAGCGCGATGATGTCCCCCGGCCAGACGTAGATGTTCTCTTGTGGATCTGACACCAAGGCGGTCATCGGAATGGCCGATGTCTGACCATTGCGGGAGAGACGGACTGAGGTGTCATAGAACGTTGATTTGCTCCCACCTGCGGTGACAATCACGTCCAGCAAGCGCTTGCCTCCCGCGGAAAGGGGAACTCGCGCTCCAGTGGCTTGATCGCTGAAAAACGTGGCAGAATCGGATGTGGACTTCGTGACGGTGACGATCGCCTGGGGTTGAACAATCTGTTCCGCTAGCCGTTGCTCAATCGTCTCCTGGACCTGGAGCGGCGTGCTATCCGCCACGGGAACCCGTCCCACGTACGGAACGCTGATCGCTCCGTCAGCGCCAATCACCTGGTCCGGAACGACGATCACGTTCCCCCACCGCCTAAGTTTTCAGGTGAAGTCTGCCTCGGCACGAACATCTGCTCGTCACCTGCCTGCCAGATAGGGACCGAAACCGTATCGCCGATACCGATGGTGAGGCTCGGAGGCCTGCCATAGGATTCGATGGGGTTGGAAGGCTTGCCTTGGACTGCGACGCCAGGGCCGAGATAACCCGGCGGTCGATCTCGACCATGTCGAAAGGTTGCGGCTTCTTTGCCGCCTGCTCCATATAACCTGAAGGGTGGTGGAGCCAGCGGTCGGAACCGTTGCGAAGCCGACGACAACAGTCATGGCGGCGCAACAGGCAAAGATGGTAGCTTTCATGCGTGGCAGCCAATTCAATAAACGGTCCATTCCCTTGGGGCATTCGACGCGACCCCAACAGATTCGATCGGCCGTGGGCATCTGTTGAACCACTTGATGGGCTACGCGCGGCGAGCCTGCCTCGAATGCTCGTGCGGCTGACGGCCCTGACAGCGGCTGATCACTCTGCAAAGTGGCTTTCAAGGCAATACTTTTCTTTCGCCCGGTTCGCGCGATTTGCGGGCTAAATTCAATAGGCACCCGTGTCGAACAGTAAGAGAGCCAAGGTACGGATGATGATCCACAGATCCAGAGATAGCGACCAATGATCAATGTAGTAGCAGTCGAGTGAAACACGGCGGCGAAGCTTTTGGTGCGAATCGACCTGCCCGCGGCAGCCATTGACCTGTGCCCAACCTGTAATTCCAGGCTTGAGGCGGAGTCGGGCAGCGTATCCCTCCAGCACCTGTGTCATTGGCAATCCAACAGATGTCATACCAAGCGCATGTGGGCGCGGCCCCACCACCGACATCTCGCCCTTGATTACATTGATGAGCTGCGGGAGTTCGTCAAGGCTCAAACGTCTGAGCAGGCGCCCTACTCTCGTCACCCGACAGTCGTTCCGCGAGGTCTGTTGTACTGCACGCTCATCTCGGGCATCATGATACATCGTACGGAACTTCCAGACTTTAAATACTTTATTGTGATAACCCTCCCGCAACTGACCGAACAACACCGGGCCAGAGCTGTCAAGCTTAATGGCAACAGCAATGACCGCAAAAAGCGGCGCTGTCAGAAGCATGACCAGGCAGCTCAGAAACAGGTCCTCCGCGCGCTTGAGCACTACCTCAACAGCGGTGAGTGGACGAGCAGCGAGGTCAATCGCTGGCAACATGCCAATCTGATCGACGCTGAGCACCGATGCCTGCAGTTCAGCGAGATCCGGAATCAGTGTCACATCCACCGCAACCCGCATCAATCGGGATAGCAGCGCCTTTGACTCCTCTCTCGCCTCTTCGAAATTGGCGATGATGACGCGATCGACCATCCCCGCGCGAACGGCCTCTTCGAGCCAGTCCACTGGCATACCACCGGGCGTGCCGGGAATTCCCATCGCTGAAACTACCGCAATCTGGCCGCGGCTTTCGCGCTCAATGTCGTCACTAAAGTGACGTGCGCGCCGACTGGACCCAACGAGAACCAATGCACGGTCAACACACTTTCCTCGACGCAGCGACCTCCGGAGACAATAAGCCCACAGTAGTCGCAGACCACCCAGCCACACGAAGGCACTTATAGCCCAAGTGAGTAACCAGACACGTGACACGCCACCAATAAACTTGAGAGCGAATCCCAATAGCAGGACGATGCCAAATATGAGCGCACATGCGACTAGCCCCTGCTGGCTGTGCACTCGAGCTCCGGAGAGCAATGTCTTCCGGCCATATAGACCCTGCGTCCAGGAGGCCACTATCCAACTGATAAGAAAACTGGCGAGGCCAGCCCATAATTGGCCATCATTGTAGTTAAGCGGGCTAGCGTACAACCAGAATACAACGACGGCTATCAGGGCTACACCCATAACATCGGCCGCCGCTAGCATCACGATCCACCTTATTAATGGGACATAGTCATGGCGGACAATGGGAGAAGATGCCGCGCTCTGCGGGGCATCAAGGCGAAGATCAGTAGTGGTCGCCATCTCCGACAGGGGATAGCCCTCCTTTATGGTGTAATTACAACCAGGCTCGGTATTCTAGAGCACGATCTTTCGCGCATAAAATGCCTCGGCTACTCCGTCGGGGGCGCGGCAACCAATCCCGCGCAGTCGAGCGAGTGCGAGGAACGTCTCGTTACAAAACCAGCTCCGCTGTGTCTGGCTCGGGAAATGTCGGCAAAGCCATTCTACCTTCCGACGGACCTGGTCCCACGTTAAGGGCACGAAGACAGCCGGATTGCCGAGATCCCCGTCGTATTTGGGGATTTCATACTCTAGCACGAGATGATCACGGAAGGTATTGTGCGTCAGTTGGGCAATCAGTCGATGGTCCTGGTGCGCATCGGCGTACCAATGAGTTAGGATCAGTGTCGGATCAAAGTCGGCCTTGATAGCTTCGAAGTAGTCCTTGATCTCGGCACCCTGAAAGGGGAAATATCCATCACGAAATCCAGCTATATCGATCCGTTTATCGACGACACCTTGAAGGAATTCGGCTGCGCTGTTCCTGGCCTCGGCTTCGCGGTTTCCGGTTGCACTGAACACAACCCATCGCACTGCCAGGTTGGGGATCTCGGCAATGAGGCGCAAGACCGTGCCCCCGCAGCCAATTTCTATGTCATCGGAATGGGCACCCAGGCAAAGTAGCTTTAGTGACTCGCGCCCCTCTGGTGGGAAAATGAGTGGAAGCAATCTACTTCTCCTTTTCTTCTGGAGGCGGGACAGGACCTCTTCCCCAGCTCCATCCGTATCCGGGCTGATCGATAATCCCGTTCTTCAGTAACCAGGGACTAGGAATTTGCACTTGGCTCCAGCCGCGCGTTGTCCCCTAGATTGCGCCCCGCCCTCCTGGACTCTGATTTCCACGGCTTCAGACTGGGCTAGACCCGAAAAAGTGCATATACTACGCGCGGCGGGATACGTCAGCGAGCCGCCCCGGAGGCAGGACCACATCGTCGTAGGTAATCAACTCATCGCGCGAAACCGATCTTAGTGTCCGTCCGGGAGGAATGCGAGTCTTTTGAATCGGTTACGCGATGGCACTTGAGCGGCTCGAATCGTGTGTGATTCTGTCTGCGGCACCGAATTGCCCAGAGGTGCCCAATGTGGACGA